>Ga0123329_1000146_pt1 | contig 67117 bp, 56 predicted proteins | sample BioC12SIPDNA_FD_89703 | JGI IMG/M metagenome (GOLD analysis project Ga0123329, IMG submission 89703) | Anaerobic biogas reactor microbial communites from Washington, USA - Biogas_R1_B C12 SIP DNA | ecosystem: Engineered > Bioreactor > Anaerobic > Unclassified | place: Washington, USA | collected...
GCTTTCGTCGCCCATCACGGCAGTTGGGCCCGCGGCGAGGCCCGGCCCGACAGCGACATCGACGCGTTCGTGATCGTCGATCGCATCGACGATCGGGATCTGGGTGACTATCGCGACCTGCTGGCCTCGATGCCGTACACCGCCGAGCATCAGGTCAGCACGTTCTTCGGTTCGGCCTCCGAGCTTCGCCAGTGGCCGCGGCACGAGCAGAGCCAGTGCTGGTTCGGCCGCCGCGTGCTTCACGGACGGCTTGAGGATCTCGTCGATCCGCCCACGCCGCGGGACTATCTCGAAGACGTTCGCCTCAAAGCCGCCGCCAACCTTCATATCGCCCGGCACTACCTGCTCCACCCGCACGACCTGGCCGCCGTCATCCGCCGTCCGCCGTATCCGTTCAAGGAATGCTGCTACGCCCTTCAGTCGTGGATGCTCCTGACCGAAGGCAAATACTGCGCCACCAAGGCCGACCTGCTGGCTGCCCTGCCCGACCCGCAGGACCGCGAATTGGTCCAGGTCGTGATGGACTGGCACTCCCTCCAGACCGACCGCGAAGCCCGCCCGCAATACTACCTGGAACTCCTCGAACGATGGTGCCGCGCCATGCTCCAGCGCGTCTCGCTCCAGAAGCCGCCCAACCAAGACAGATAAAGGAACGCCGGCCGGCCGAAGAACCGGTCAAGTCCCTCAGCCGGATTGCCGACAAATAAAAATCGGGAAAATATGCTTGACAGTTACTCCCGTTGGATGTAGATTGCCGATAGCGTATTTTATGTAGGAGTTTTTTCGTGGTCCAGTTCAGGGCGGACATGCCGAGACAAGCCAAAGCTTACCAGGTAAGCGGCCTGTCGCTCCGCTGCGCGCTCGGCCATGTCGCGATGCCGCGGACGAGCGTCGTCGCGATTTGGCTGAACGGAAGGGAGGCGGCGCCCTAGAAGGACCTGAAAATCGCCCGATCGAGTTTTCAAGCCTTCTGGGGCCAAAAGCCCGGAAGGCTTTTTTGTTGTCCGTACAGGTGTAGGGGCGTTTCCAGTCTCGACAAGGGACCATCTTGCGAGCCCGTGGGAGGTGCGCGCCATGTTGACGAATGCCATGAACAACGACGCTGTGAAGGTCCGGGAGATCGCCTGGCGGCCGGAAGACCCAGCCGTCCAGGAAATCCTGCTCGCCTACTACCGCCACAAGCTCTTCGGCACGCCCGAACAGGCCGAAGCGGTGGTGCAGCGCGTCCTGGCCGTCACCGGCATCCGCCGGCCGGCGGCCGTCCTCGACGTCGGATGCGGCCTGGGCTATCACGCCGCCGCGTTCGCCCGCCGGGGCTTCCGCGTCACCGCGATCGATCCCGGCGAGAAATACATCGCGCTGGCCCGCGGCCGCGCCGAGGACCTCAACCTGCACATCGACTTCCGCGTCGGCCGGATCGTCGATCTGCCGGAGCTCGAGACCTATCGGCTGGCCTGGGCCGGAGCGTTCAGCCCGGGCCGCATGAGCTTCGCCGAGCTGCGCGGAGCGTTCCGCAAGGTCCACAACGCGCTGGAGCCCGGCGGCCTGTTCGTCGGCACCGTCGCGGGCATGCGCCGCCGGCCTGTCGGCTGGAAGTCGCGGACCTGGGGCGAACTGCCCGACGGCTACGTGATGACCGAAAAGCGCCAGGACGCCGAGCGCCACTACGAGACCTGCTGGTTCGTCCGGCCCGGCTGCGAGATTGTGACCAAGCTGGTCGAGGTCGAACGGCTCTGCGGTCCTGGCGAAGTCCTGCGGGCGCTGGTCGAAGCGGGTTTGACCGAGGTGGAGACCTACGCGAGCATGTTCGCCACCTCGCTCTCACAGATCGGCGACCGCTTCGCCTTCGTCTGCCGACGGCCGCAGCCGGCGTGCTGCCCGCGTCCGCTGATCGGCGGCCCAACCGGCGTCGCCGAATCCGGCTGAGCGAACCGATCGATGTGAACGGTACGGCGGGTGATCTCCCGGTGAGAACTTGGACTTCACCCGCCATTCGGCCTGCCGCCCGATGGCAGCATGATGGAGGCATCTGATGGGCAGTCAGTACGATGCATTCGCCGAGGACTACGACCGCTGGCTCTTCTCCGATGAGCGGTTGACCGGCGAGCCGCAGCTCAAGGAACTTGGGTCGAGACTCAAGCGCCTGGGATCGCGTCCGCAGGTTCTCGATTGCGCCTGCGGCACGGGCGTCCTCGTCTGGGCCCTGGCCAGGCACGGCTATGCCGTCTGCGGCAGCGACGAGAGCCGCGGCATGCGATCGGTCCTCAAGCCGGGCGGTATGCTGATCCTGGACACGCGAAACTGGGAGAAGTACCGTAAGGACCGGGTGCGGTTCGAGAGCTTCTCCTCGCCGCGCGTCCGTGACGGGATTCGCTGTATCGTGTTGTACGTGCGAACGACGCCGGAGAGTTGGTCCGACCCGCACCTGACCGAGGTCGTGTTCATACTGGAACAAGACGGCCGCGTCTCCCAGCGGAGCTATCCGATCGTCTACTGGCCGTTTCGGTACGCGGACCTGATCGCGAGAATCCGCGCCGCCGGATTCGACGCCGTAGAGAGCGACCATAGCGAGAACCAGGACGGCTACGTCGTGGAGGCCCGGGCACATCCGTAGCAACAGCGAACCATTGGAGTACCGTGATGAATCAAGAGAACGTGTGGCATGAAGATGATGAGTTCTGGGACTTGTTCGCCGCGTCGATGTTCACGCCCAGGAAATGGGAGGAGGCGGTCGAGGAGGTCGATCACCTCGCCAGACTCCTGGACCTCGCGCCGGGCGCCGCGGTCTGCGACCTGGCTTGCGGGCCCGGACGCCACAGCATCGCCCTGGCGCGGCAAGGCTACGCGACCACCGGCGTGGACCGGACCGCATCGTATCTCGCCGCCGCCGGCGACAAGGCTCAGGCTGAGGGTCTGCACGTCGAGTTCGTCCAGGCCGACATGCGGACCTTCCGCCGGCCCGAGGCGTTCGACGCCGTGATCAACATGCTCACCGCGTTCGGCTATTTCGAGGATCCCGACGACGACCGCCGGGTGGCGGAAAACGTCCACCGCTCGCTGCGGCCGGGCGGGGCGTTCCTGCTCGACGTGGCGGGCAAGGAGTGGGTGGCCCGCATCTTTCAGCCGCGCGACTGGTCGCGCCTCGACGACGGCACGATCTTTCTGGCTGAGCGGAAGGTCCTGAAGAACTGGTCGTGGATGTGGAACCGCTGGATGCTGTTCAAGGACGGGCGGTGGTTCGAGAAGGAGCTCTCGCACCGGATTTACTCAGCCGTTGAGCTCGAGACGCTGCTCCGCCAGGCGGGTTTCGCTCGCGTGGACATCTACGGCCACATCAGCGGCGAACCCTACGACCACCAGGCCAAACGCCTGATCGCGGTGGCGAGAAAGGCTTCCTGAACGGCCAAAAGGCAAGCGAAGGTGGAGTCCGTCATGACAATCGATTTCGAATGCGAAAAAACCTGGTGGGACGCCAAGGCGTCCCGGGAGGAAAACGACACCGGCGCCGAGCCGATCAACCGGGCCCTGCGCTGGCGTGAGATCGAGCGCCGTCTGGACGGCGTCCGGACGATCCTCGACGGCGGCGGCGGAACCGGACGGTTCTCGATCCCGCTGGCCAAGCGCGGGTACGCGGTGACGCACCTGGACCTTTCGCCCGCGATGCTCGATTTGGCGCGGACCAAGGCCGAGGGTCTGAGCAACATCGCGTTCGTCGAAGGCAACGCCGCCGACCTGTCGCGCTATGCCGACCGGTCGTTCGATCTGGTGCTGGCCACCGACGGAGCCGTCTCGTTCTGCGGGCCGGAGGCTCAGAACGCTTTGGGCGAATGTGCCCGCGTGACCGGCGGCACGCTGATCGCGACGGTCTTCCACCGGGCCAAGCTGATCGCCCAGTGGGTTGACTGCAGCGTCCAGGCGACCGGCCGGCTGTTGCCCGCCGTCTACGCGATGGCCGACCGCGGCGAGTGGCGGCAGGACCAGTTCGCCGAGAACGGTCTGCTGACCACGAAGAACACTCACGGCCGAATGGCCCCGATCAAGGCGTTCCTGCCGGATGAGTTGCGGACGGTTCTGGAGCAGGCGGGCTTGGAGGTGGTGCGAGTCGGTGGACTCGGCTCGCTGACGCATCTGTGCGAGAAGGAAACGATCGAACGCGTCTTGCGCGACGAAGCTCTGCTGGCTGAGTTCATCGAGCTCTGCGACCGCTACGACCATGAGGTCCTTCCCGACGGTCCGGGGGTTCGCGAGCGGTGCGGCCTGATCGCTGTGGCCAAGCGACCGGCACGGGTCTGATGAAAACCGTGGAGCACAATGATGTTGTTGGATAGCATACAAGTTGTGGAAAAGACATACGGCACCCCTGAACTGGAATGGAATCGTCTGGAGCGCCGGCGGATGGAGTACGCGGTGACGCTGCGGGCGCTGGAGGAGCATCTTCCCGCCGCGCCGGCCGACGTGGTCGATATCGGCGGCGGGCCGGGACGGTACGCGATCGAGTTGGCGCGGCGCGGGTACCGGGTGACGCTGGCCGACCTGTCCAAGCCGTCTGTGGACTTTGCCCGGCGCAAGGCGATTGAGGTCGGCGCGCCACTGGCGGATTGCGTGAAGGCCAACGCGATCGATATGCCGTGCTTTGCGTTGGAGAGTTTCGACGCGGTGCTGCTGATGGGGCCGCTGTACCACCTGATCGACCCGGGCCATCGGCTGCGGGCGGTCAGGGAGGCCTACCGGATCGTCAAGCACGGCGGCGTGATCGTGGCGGCGTTTCTTGGTCCGTACGGCGCCCACATCAACGCAGTTGCCAATACCCCGCGGTACATCGTGGATGATCGCAATGAGTCCGAGATGATCCTGAGTACCGGCATACACCGGGTGAAGAACCCCGGCACGGGCTTTCCCGATGCCTGGTTCGCCCATCCGAGCCAGATCGAGCCGTTGATGGCCGAGGGCGGCTTCAGACAGGTCGCTCTGCTCAGTTGCGAGGGACTGACGACCGAAAGGGACGACCAGTTCAACCTTCTCGACCCGGCGGTCTGGCAGGCCTGGGTCGAGCTGAACTACCGCGTCGGACACGATCCGGCTTTGCACGGAGCGGCCCAGCATCTGCTCTACGTGGGCGGAAAGGAATGACCATGACACGCACAACCGACACGCAACACCTTTCGGTGCTGGAGAACTACTGGAACGGCCGGGCCGATCGCGAAGCCGGGCGCGAAGGGGTCGATCCGCGCAAGCGGGTCCACACCGACCTGCTGTGGCGGGAGATCTGGCGGTGCGTCGGCGGGCGCGAGCGGCTGACCATCCTCGATGCCGGCGGCGGGACCGGGCGGTTCTCGATCGGCCTGGCCGAGGCTGGGCACCACGTGGTGCACCTGGACATCTCGGGCAAGATGCTCACCGAGGCCCGACGGCGCAGCCGCCACGTCCAGACCATGCGGTTCGTTCAGGGCAGCATCACGAGTCTGGGCGTGTTCGAGGACAACGCCTTCGACATGGTGCTGTGCCTCGACGCGCCGCTGTCGTTCTGCCACGATCGCTACGAGCAGGCCCTGGGCGAACTGGTCCGCGTGTGCCGCTCGACGCTCGTACTCAACGTGTTCAGCCGCCTGGCCATCGTGCCGCTGGGCGTGCCGTTCGACGTGAAGCACTACCGGCGGCTCAACACCGTCCATCAGGTTTTCGATACCGGCACGCTTGAAGTCACCGAAGAGTTGCGGCGTCTTCAGCCGAGCATCATGCCGAGCTGGCACGCGTTCATGCCGGACGAGCTGGCTGCGATGCTCGAAGACGAGGGCTGCCGGCCGGTCCGCGCCTCAGCCCCCGGAGCACTGGCGTGCCTGGTCGAGCCGGAGACGCTGCGGGAGATCCTCGACGAGCCGGACCTCTACGAGGAGTACCTGGAGTTCGAGGAGCGTTACGACGCCAGCCCGTTCGTGCGGGGCATCGCGTGTCCCGGCGGCAGCGGCCTGCTCGTGACGGCTCAGAAAGCAAACGGAACCCGCTGACGCTTTGGTCCGCGCGTCGGCGTCATGCGACAGAGATATCGCCATGAACATTATGGAGATGACCATCGACGACTACGACGAGACGATCGCCCTGTGGCGGGCGGCGTCGGGCGCGGGCTGGTCGAGACGGCTTTGTCCGCCCTGCGTGAGACCGGCATCGGCAAGTGCCACATCATGGTGTTCGCGGACAATCGCGCCGGCAGCGCGTTCTGGCGGCGCATCGGCTGGTCGCTTCGCGACGACCTGCGTTTCATGTCGAAGATGATCGAGGAACCGATGCTCGGTCTGGCGTAGGGCGGGTGGTTCTGCGGCAACGCCGCAGGTTCACCCGCCACGAGAAAGCAAAGCAAGGAGAACGATTATGATACAGCAACCCGCGTGGCAGTTTGATGAGTTGAGTCAGGTTGGGGTCGATTATGCCGATCCGGCCGAGGTGGCGGCGTATGAGGAGCGGCATCGGCGATTTCGCGATCTGGACGGCGAAAACCGCCGGTTGATCGAGCGGCTCGGATTGAGCGGGCAAGAGACGCTGATCGATATCGGGTCGGGCACCGGGCTGTTCATCCTGGCGGCGGCGCCGCACTGCGCGAAGATTCACGCGGTGGATGTTTCGGAGGCGATGCTGGCGTTCGCGCAGGGGCGGGCGAAGGCGGCTGGGGTCGGCAACATCGCGTTTCATCGCGGCGGGTTCCTGACCTACGAGCATGCGGGCGAGCCGGCGGATGTGATTGTGACGGCAGCGGCATTGCACCACCTGCCGGACTTCTGGAAGCAGGTGGGCTTGAACCGGTTGGCCGCGATGCTGAAGCCCGGCGGGCGGCTGTACGTCAAGGACGTGGTCTGGTCGTTCGACCCGGCTGGATACCGAGCGTTTTTTGACGGCTGGCTCGCCGATACGCCGGCGGTGCGGGACCAGGCGCTGGTGCACGCCCGCCAGGAATTCAGCACGACGGCGTGGATCATGGAAGGCCTACTCGAACGGGCGGGGCTGACGATCGAGAGCGTCGAGCACCACGGTGGCTTCATGGCGGAGTACTTCTGTCGACGGCGGGAGTAGCGACCCGCCGCTGCGGGTCGGCTGGACACGGTAGTTGGCATCGTGCGACTTCCCTTTGTGGAGGGCACGGAACAGGCGGAGCACGCGGAAAGCGCGGTTTGGAGAGGCGGGCTTTGGAGAGACCGTGGAGGCCTGTTGGCCGGCGCGGGTTGGTTGTACGTTTTGTACAATTGGCGCGGTCTTGTACAAAACCGCGGTTGCGGTGTAAACTTCGGCGGCGGCGTGGGATGCGCGGGTTTTGTACAAATCGTAAGATTTGTCGCGGCCCGCCTCGTTCCCGCCGGAGCGTCAAGCGGGTCAGAAGATCGGAGGCGTATTGAGTTGTCAAGCGTCACTGGTCGACGCACGGGGGAGCGGAGGCTTCGCCCGCACAATAAAGATACCACATGAATTTGGGAGCTCGGAACACGGGTTTTTGGGCCGGCAACAGGATCGCATAGGGATTTCCATAGAGACTTGCGAGACCAATGCGGAATGAATGGAGAGTCCGCCGAGGGCGGCGGACCCACATGGAGCCGCCGACAAGACAGGAGAAAGGCGATGGTGGAGTTGCGGACTGAACGGCTGGTGCTTCGCGAGTGGCGTGAGGGCGATTTCGGGGCGGTGCATGCGTACGCTACGGACCCGCAGACCGTGCGTTTCATGGCGTTCGGGCCGAATACGGAGGAGCAGACGCGGGAGTTTCTGGTTCGTCAGATCGAACGGCAGGGTCAGGATCCGCGGACGGACTACGGGCTGGCGATGACGCTGCGGGAAGGCGGCCGGCTGATCGGCGGCTGCGGGATCTATCTGCGCGAGCGGGAGGGGGCGTCGATGGGGTACATGCTTCGCCGCGACTGCTGGAATCGCGGGTACGCCACCGAGGCGGCCAGGGCGCTGCTGGGTTTGGGGTTTGAGCAGCTTGGACTGCACCGCATCATCGCCAAGTGCGACACCGGGAACGGAGCGTCGGCGCGGGTGATGGAGAAGATCGGCATGCGGCGTGAGGGGCACTTCCGGCAGTCCGATCTGGTGCGCGGCGAATGGCGCGACGAGTACCTCTATGCGATGCTCGAGTCCGAGTGGCGGGAGAAGCACGATGGCCAATGAGAATCTGCAGCTCGTCGAGCTTTCGGTTAGGCACCGGGACGCGTTGCTGGCGATGGTCAAGGAATATCACGACCAGGGTGATCCGCGGCACGGCGGGGTTTTGGAGGACGTTGACGCATACATCCGGCGGCAGCAGGACAACTCCGCTGGGCGGACTCTCGACGAAGGCATCGTGCCGCAGACGACGTACGTTCTGGTCAGCGACGGGGCGCTATTGGGCACGGCGCGGCTGCGGCACGCGCTGGTTGAAAGCCTGAAGATCGAAGACGGCCACATCGGCTACGACATCCGGCCGTCGCAGCGGCGAAAGGGGTACGGGACGGCCATTCTCCGTCTGGTCCTGGCGGAGGCCCGCAAGCTCGGCCTGGACCGCGTGCTGGTGACCTGCGACATCGACAACGTCGGTTCGGGCAAGATCATCCGCGCCAACGGCGGCGTGTTCGACCGCGAGACCATCTCGCCGCGCTCCGGCAAGCCGGTCTCGCTGTATTGGATCGACCTGTCCGCGCGGGTTGCCGAGGGCGAGATCATCATCCGCGACGCGACGCTGGAGGACATTCCGGGCATGGTCGCCGTGCGGATCGCCACGTGGCGGACGACTTACGTCGGGATCGTACCGGACCACGTGCTGGACGAGCAGTCGCAGGAGAAGATCGAGGCCCGGTGGCGGCAGTGGCATCTGGAGATGAAGCCGGATGACGTGACGCTGGTGGCGGAGGATAACGGGACGGTCGTCGGTTTCGCCAAGGGCGGGGCCCACTGGGGTGACGTGCCCGGTTACGACGGGCGGCTCGGCGGGTTGTACATTCTCAAGTCGCACCAGCGTCGCGGGTTGGGCCGGCGGCTGGTGGCGGCGTTTGCCAAGCGGCTTGCCGCCCGCGGCTGTCGTTCGCTGGCGATCTGGGTGTTGGCCCGGAATCCGTCGCGCGGCTTTTACGAGCGTCTCGGCGGGACGCCGGTTGCGGAGCAGCCGATCGATATCGGCGGTGTGGCATTGCCCGAGGTGGCCTACGGCTGGCCGGATATTTCGGTGCTGTTCCAGGCGAAGTGAGCGTCCCAGCCGCGCGAGCTCAGCCGAACCTGTTCGTATTGGGAGACAATTGAGCGATGAAAGAAGCCTTCGTGGTAAACGCTCCGGTCGGCTTCGACTGGCGCGGTTGGATCGAGCGCTGGGACCGCATGCAGGAGCGGTACATTCCGTTTCGCGGCGAGCGGATGACGTTGATGGTGGAGTTGATCCGCCGGACGCAGGAGACGCCGAAGCGGGTGGTCGATCTGGGGTGCGGACCGGGTTCGCTGATGCACGCGATTCTTGAAGCGCTGCCGGACACCCAGGTGATCGGCGTCGACTTCGATCCGACTCTGCTGGGCCTGGCCCGCAAGCGATTGGAGGCGTTCGGGCAACGGGTCGCACTGCTGCAGGCCGATTTGAGGAGTCCGCATTGGTCTGACCGGATCGACGGGCCGTGCGGGGCCGTGGTCTCGGCCACCTCGCTTCACTGGCTCAGCGAATCGCAGTTGGCTTCGTTGTACGGGCGGATCGGCCGGCTGCTTATTCCGGGCGGCATTTTTCTGAACGCCGATCACGTCGGCAGCGTCATCCCAGCCGTTCAGCGGTTCTGGGGCGACCGGCGGTCCGCGATGCTCGACCGGGCCGATCCGAACGTCGACGACTGGAAGGGATTCTGGCGGCGCGTCGGCGAGGCGCTCGGCCTTGACACCGACGCTCTTCACCGCGAGATTATTGGCGATTGGTCCGGCGTCGAGGAAGGCCTGCCGCTTTCGTGGCATTTCGAACGGCTTGGCGAGTCCGGATTCGGCGCGGTCGACTGTTTCTGGCGGTCGGGCGGCGACGCGATTTACGGCGGCCTGCGCGGCGATGGGTAGGGCGGGTGGTTCTCGCCGGAGGCGAGGTTCACCCGCCGTTTGACTTGTTGAGGAATCGAACATGGTCTTCGTTCCCGACCGGCAGTACATCGTTTACGAGACCGCGCATTGGCGGGTGAATCATCGGGTGGATACGGCGTATCCCGGCTACCTGATGGCGGCGCCGCGCGATCCGCGGGCTGGGAGTCTGCCGGACCTGGGGCCGGATGCGCTGTCGGAGCTTGGGCCGCTGCTGGCGTGGATCAGCCGCGTCATCGAGACCACGCTGCAGCCCCGACACCTCTATCTCGGCCGGTTCGGCCATCAGAGCGGCCATAACCTGCACTTTCACATCATTCCCATCTACGACTGGACGATCCGGCTTTACCATTCAGACCCGCGATACCGGATGCTCAAGCAGTTCTATCGCGACGCTGACGGCGACGACAGCCCGGACGGAGCCGACCTGACGCTGTTTGTGTGGCGGGAGTGCTGCGAAGGCGGGAAACCGCTGCCGCCCGAAGCGCCGTCGGTGGCTCGGACGGTTGAAACTCTCAGAGAGGCCTTCGCTGCGGAGCGCCGGGCTTGAAAACAACCTGACGGGTCGTTATGTTGTCGTGACGGGCTGAATCGACCGACGACTTTTGCGCGAGGCGAGATGATCAAGGGCGTTTTTTTTGATTTGTACGGCACGTTGCTGGTGATGGACAACCCGGCTGAGGGGTGGGAACGGTGGCTCGATCGGCTGTATGACCAGGCGCGGCGGTGCGGATACCGCCGATCCCGCGACGAACTTGCGCAGCGGTGCGAGGGTCTGTTCACGCGGCCGGAGCCGGCGGCGAACGACGGGTTGACCATCTACGAGTCGCGCATCGCAGCGTTGTACGGCGAGCTGGGCCTGCGCCCGGCGCCGGATGACGTGCGGGCCGCGGCTGAGGCCACGGTCAACGCGTGGAACGATCGGTTGCGGCTCGATGAGGATACGCGCGAGGTGCTTTCGCGGCTTGGCGAGCGCCGCCGGTTGGCGTTGATTACCAATTTCGATCATCCGCCGTTTATCCCGACGGTTTTGGCGCGGATGGGCCTCGACGGGTTCTTCGAGCACGTGACGATCTCGGGGCAGGTGGGCGTCAAGAAGCCAGATCCGCGGATTTTCGCTCCGGCGCTTGGCGCGACGGGGCTTTCGCCGGACGAGGTGGTCTACGTCGGCGACAGCGTCGAGGACGTGGAAGGGGCGGTGGCGGCGGGGATTGCGCCGATCCGGATCGAGCGCGGCGGCGTGGACCGCAGCGGGGTGATCCGCGACTACCGGCCGGACCGGACGGCCCAGCAGCTCGCCGACGAATACGCGACCGATCAGCCGGCCCGGACGATCGCGAGTTTGAGCGAGTTGGTAAGCGTCGTTGATGAACTGCGTATCAAATGATCGGTGTTCTGACGATCCGGACGCTACTCGCGACAGAATGGTGCGTCGGGACGACGCACCCTACAATCGTGGAGGCCTGTCATGGCCGATGGGAATCTCAAGCGTTACGAGCTGTTCGGCTGGGACTATCCGCTGGTCAACGCTTTGAGCGATCAGGAGGTCGGTTGGTATCGCGGTTACGCCGAGCGGACGGGCGGGCCGGTTTTGGGGCTGGCGTGCGGGACGGGGCGGTTGTTGTGCCGTCTGGCAGAGGCGGGTTTCGAGGCGGTCGGGCTCGATATCACGGAGCGGATGCTCGATCTGGCCCGCGGGTTCGCAGCCGAACTGGACGAGGCCGCGCGGAAGCGAATGACGCTGATCCGCGGCGACATGGCTGAGTTCGATCTGGGCCGGCAGTTCGGCCTGATCACCGTCGCCGACAATTCGTTTCGCGAACTGGCGACGCGCGAGCAGCACCTCGCATGCCTCCGCTGCGTGCGGCGGCACCTTCGCGATGACGGCATCTTCTTGATGACCGAACGGCGGTTTCAGGCGCATCTGTATCCGGGCGGCCGGCGCGAGTTCGGCTGGAGCGAGCCGACGGTCGATCCGCGCAGCGGGTGCCTGGTCTCGCGGCGGGGCGAGTTGCGTCTCGTAAAGGATGGCACGTGGATATCCGGCGCGTTCCACTATAGAATAACCGCATCCGACGGATCGGAGCGGATCGAGCGTTGCCCGATCGAGAGTCCGATCCTTTTGGTCGAGGATTACCATCGGCTTTTCTCCGAGGCGGGTTTGTCGGCGGAGTTGCACGTCGGCTACGAGCATCGTTCGGACGACGGCCAGGATCCGATCCTCTGTTTTGTCGCCAGGTAGCCTCCGGTACGAACGACGCCGTTACGAGGACAGCTCATGTCTCAGCCTGCGGGGAACATCGAACCGCCCGCGGTTACGCACAGCCGGTTGGTTAAGGACCTGAGCGCGCTGGGCGTGGCTCGCGGGCAGCTTGTCATGCTCCACGCTTCAGTGAAGTCCATCGGTTGGGTCGTCGGCGGCCCTGATGTGGTCCTTTCGGCCCTGTTCGAGGTTCTGGGTCCCGAGGGCACGCTGATGATGGTGGTCGGCTGGGAAGACAGCACCTACGAGATGGATGAGTGGCCCGCTGAGAAGCGACAGGCCTATCACGACGAGTGCCCTGCGTTCGATCCCTCGCGGTCGCGGGCGTGTCGCAACATGAGCATCCTGACCGAGTATCTGCGCACGTGGCCGGGGGCCCGTCGCAGCGGACATCCCGACTGTTCGTACGCCGCGGTCGGTCCGCTGGCCGAGTGGATCGTCCGCGATCATCCGCTGCAGTACGGTCACGGCGTTGGTTCTCCACTGGCCAAGCTGTGCGAGGCCGGCGGTTCGGTGCTGCTGCTCGGCTCGCCGCTGGTTCACGTCACGTTGCTGCATTACGCTGAGTGCCTGGCCGACGTTCCCGGCAAGCGGGTGGTCCGGTATCGAGCGCCCGTTCTTCGCGACGGCCGCCGCGTGTGGGTTGAACTGGAGGAGTACGACACCTGCAACGGCATCGTCGGTTCCTCGGACCAGTACTTCCCGGCCATCATGGAGGCCTACCTCACCGTCGGACACGGCCGATCCGGACTGGTCGGCCACGGCCGATCTTATCTCTTTCATGCTCCACACCTGACACGTTTTGCCGTAGAATGGATGGAACGGCACCTGCGGGGAAAAGCTCCCGCGGTGTAGGACGGGCGGTCGCGCCGCCCGAAACAGACAAAATCACAACGGTGGGCTGTGCCCACGTACAGGTGAAACCATGACCGAACAATTCTCATACGAAAAGGCCGGGGTCAGCATCGAAACGGCGGATGCGGCGAAGCGGCGGATGGCGGCGAGCATGCAGTCGGCCGATCCGCGGGTGCTGAATCGGCTCGGACCGTTCGCGTCGCTGTTCGCAGCGGATTTTCCCGAGTGCCGCGAGCCGGTGCTCGTGTTGAAGATGGAGGAGCCGGGCTCGAAGCAGAAGCTCGCGTTCCAGCACGGCCGCGTGCGGTCGATCGCGTACGACCTGATCCATCACCTGATCGACGATATCATCGTGATGGGGGCGGCGCCGCTGGCGGTGCTCGACACGATCATCTGCGGCAAGCTCGAACCGCGGCAGGTGACCGACATGGTCGACGCGATGGCTGAGGCGTGCCGGTTGCAGGGCTGCAGCCTCGTGGGCGGCGAGACGTCGGAGCAGCCGGGCGTGATCGACGCGGGCCTCTATGTGCTGGCGGCGGCGATCGTGGGCGTGGTGGATCGCTCTAGAATCATCGACGGCTCGAAGATCGCCGAGGGCGATACCGTCATGGCCGTGGCGTCCAACGGCCTGCACACCAACGGCTATTCGCTGGTCCGGGCGCTGCTGGCCAAGGATCATCACCTGGCCGAGCGGCGGGTCGGCGACGAGAGTTTTCTCGACGCGATCCTGCGGCCGCACACCTGCTACTATCAGCCGTTCCGGGGCCTGTTCGGCAACGACGGCCTGCACGGCCTCGCCCACATCACCGGCGGCGGGATCGAGGGGAATCTCAACCGCGTCATGCCCGACGGGCTCGGCGCGCGGATCGACCTGGGACAGATCCGCATCCTCGACGTGTTCAAGGTCATTCGCGAAGCCGGCGCGGTGAGCGACGCCGACATGCGGCGGACGTTCAACCTCGGCGTCGGCATGACGATGGTCGTCGCGCCCGACGCCGTCGAGTCGATCCGCTGGCACCTGGAAGGCTTTGACCTGGCGGCGTATCCGATCGGTCGGATCGAACGGCGCGAGGCGAAGGTCGTTTTTGACGGAGCGCTCAACTGGCAGCGTCCGTGAGGAAGAGGCGCGATGCCGGCCGACGCGGTTGGGATTCTCGATGCCTTCTTCTCCCGATATCTCGGCTGCGATCTTGGCGGCACTGCATCCGGCGAGACGTGTATCGTCGCCTCGCCGCGGCGATTTGCCGCTGAGGTTGGTTACGGGCCGATATTCGCGATCTGGATCCTGATGACCCGCGGACGCTGTGGGGCCTCACTCCAACAGCCGCTGGCCGCCGAGGCGAAGCGCATTCTGGGCGATGACGGTGTGGGTTCGACTCTCGATCGCGAATGCCGGTCCGCGCTGACCGAACTGGTCTGCCGGGCCGTCGGTCGCAGGGACGTCACCGCGGTCAGCGGGCCGATCCTTTTCTGCACGCGCGAGTCGCTACGTCCGCAATCGCTCCACCCATGCCGGCGGGTCGGACCCGGCGACGTGCCCGCACTGGTCCGCGCCGGTCTGCACAACGACTCGCTGGCCGAGGCCATCGACGCCGGTTTCTGTTTCGCTGCGTGGTCCGGCGGCGAGGTTGCGTGTGTCGCCGCGACCAATCCCATCGACGCCGTTCGCGCCGCCGACGGCGTCGCGGATATCGGGATTAACACCGCAGCCGCCCACCGCCGCCAAGGTTTTGGCAAGACCGCGCTGTCGGCCCTCACCGCCGCGCTGCTCGAAGCCGGCTGCGTTCCCGTGTACGCCGCCTCGGACCACAACGAGCCTTCCATCCGCACCGCGACGTCGGTAGGATACGTCCAGTACGCGTGGCAGTTCAGGGTTCAAGTCGCTCGTCAGGGTGGTTGCCGATCATGACGCCCGATCCGTCGCCGCATATCGACCGCGAAACCGCCACCGCGATCGTTCGCGATCACGTCGATCGCGGGCTTGGCGTGGTGGACATCCGCCCGCTGCACGGCGGCATGATCAACCGCGTCGAGCAGTGGTTCACCGACGGCGAACCGGCGAGCCTCGTGGCCAAGATCACAGAGGAGTCCGACCATCGGGACTTTCGCGATGAGGCGGCGGCGCTGGCGTGGTATCGCCGCAACACGCAGTTCCCGGTTCCCGCACCGTACGCCTGCGTATCGGATGAACGGTATTTCCGCGGCACGGTGCTGCTGATGGAGACGCTGGCCGGGCGGCACCTGGGCGAGGCGCGGCTCAGCGCCGAAGGCATGCGTCGCGTCCAACTCCAGCTTGCCGGGCACGTGGCCGATCTGCATCGGCACAAACAGCCGACCTACGGCAGCGCTCTGTCCAATGCGCCCGGCTTTACGAGTTGGCTCGACTGTTTCGGCCCGATGATCGAGAGGAACCTGCACCGCGCGGCGCCGCGTCTGGACGACCGCACGCGGCAAATCGCCGGGCGGCTGATCCGCGAGCTGGACGGCTGGCTGCCGGAGTTCGGCGCTCCGACGCTCGTGCACGGCGACCTGTGGTCGGCCAACATCATGGTCGACGACGCCGATCCGGATCAGCCGACGATCACGGGCTTTATCGACGGCACAGCCGCGTTCTGCGAGGTCGAGTCCGAACTGGCGTACCTGCTGGTGTTCCAGACCGCCGACGAGACGTTCTTTCGCGAGTACCGTCGCCGCCATCCGATTCGCGAGGGTTTCGACCGCCGCTGCCGCGTCTACTGGCTCAACACGATGCTGATCCACGTGTGGCTCTTCGGCGACTCGTACCTGCCGCGGTGCCGGCGGTTCGCCCGGGAAATCGAGCGGCTGTCCTCCTAGAATTGACAAAACCGTCATGGGAACCGAGTTTTGAGCGAGATCAAGGGCATTACGTTCGATTTCTATTACACGCTGGCCCACTACTGGTCCGGCCGGAACCGCGGCGCCCGCTGGCAGGAGCACCTGGCCACCCACAAGCTCGCCGCCGACCCGTGGCACGACGAGATGCTCTACCGCGTCTTCCACTTCTACGCCGACGTCTACCATCCCAGCATGGCCGACGACCAGAAGCGGTTCTTCTGGAAGGAATTCACCCGCCGGCTCTTCGCCGCCTGCCGGGTCCGGGTCCAGACGCCTTCCGAGTTCCTTCGCCACGTCGAGCCCGTCCGCGAGATATTCGGTTCGTCCTGCCTGGCCCTCTATGAGGAGGCGCCGGGCGTCCTGGAGGAACTGGCCGACCGCGGCTACCGGATGGCGATCATCTCGAACTGGCACCGCGGGTTGTCCTACTTCTGCCAGGAGCTGGGCATCCTGGACTACTTCGACGCGGTCGTCGCCTCGGACGAGGTCGGCGCGGTCAAGCCGGACCGGCGCATCTTCGACGAGGCCAGCAAGCGTCTGAGCCTGCGGCCCGAACAGATCGTCCACGTCGGCGATAACCACGTGGACGACCTGCAGGGGGCTGAGGCGGCTGGGTTCGCCGCCGTCCTGCTGGTCCGCGAGCATCATCCCAATTTCGGGCGGATCAAGGCGTGCAAAAACCTCATCGAGTTTCAGGAGACCCTTGACAGCCGGCCGCCGGCTGGTAAGTAATGACCAACGCGATCGGACGGACCGGCCGTCCCCGCCAACGTGATCCGAAACCGAGGCCCCCAATGACCCGCCGAGAACTCGTCAAAGCCGCCATCGCCCACCATCCGACCCCGCGCGTGCCCTACGTGATTGACCTGTGTCCCGACGCCTGGGAGGCCCTGGCCCCTCTGGCGGACGGCTGCACAGCGGAGGAGTTCATTGACAACGACGTGCGCGACTTTCTTATTCCCTGGTGGAACTGGCACGAGTTGGGGTCCGACTGGTCCGGTCCCGATACGCCCACCAGCCCCGCCAGAGTCATCGGCTACGGCAGTTACGAGCAGTTCGTCGATGAGATCAAACGGGCCGCCGACCAGTGCGACAAGTACTTCCTGGTTCGCATTTATGGCAGTCACTTCGAGAAGGCGTACTTTTCGCGCGGCATCGAGAATTTCCTGGCCGACATGGCGGGCGACCCGCCATTCGCCCGCCGGTTGCTGCAGGGCATCATCGACCGCAACATGGTGATGATCGAGAATATCATCGGCCTGCCCGAGATCGACGGGATCCTGCTCGGAAGCGACTGGGGCTCGCAGATGGGCCTGCTGATGGCGCCGGACGTCTGGCAGGAGATGATCCGGCCGGGCGAACAGCGGGAGTACGACCTGATCCACGCCTGGGGCAAGGACGTCTGGATCCACTCCTGCGGCAACATTGAGCCGATCATTCCGTCGCTGATCGAGATGGGCGTGCAGGTGCTCAACCCCGTTCAGCCGGAGGCCATGGACCTTGCCAGGCTCAAGCGCAGCTACGGCGAGAAGCTGACCTTCTGGGGCGGGATCAGCACGCAGCAGACCCTGCCCTACGGCACGCCCGACCAGGTGCGGGCCGAGGCCCGCGCCGTGCGCGAGCTGATGGCTGAGGGCGGCGGCTACGTCTTCTCACCCGCCCAGTCCATCCAGGGCGACGTGCCCGTGGAGAACATGCTGGCCCTGCTCGAGGTGGCCAGAGAGACCCGTTAAGCGAAACCGCCAATGGATACGCGCTATCAGCCGGTCGATGACGGCTATCGGATCGTCGGCAGCACGAGCATCTTCAATCGCACCCTCTACGGCGGTCACGCGCAGGACGACCTGCCCGAGCGCTATTTCACCTTCGCCGGCGATGCGCCGATGGTCATGGGCGCGATCACCGACTGGCGCAAGCGGCCCGACTGCAGCGACGCCAAGTGCGGGACGTTCATGGCCGGCGTGGCGGCCACGCCGGGAGTCCGCGTGCCGGTCTTTTACTATCAGGGCGAGCGCGACGGCGACCGCTACGGCCAGTGGTTCCACGAATCGCCGGGCACGATCAGCACCTACCGCAACGGCTGGACCGAGCACCAGGTGCGGCCGTTTTTTCAGTGTTTTCCGCGCGTCGAGGCGCTGATCGAGGTCCTGCCGCTCCAGGAGCACGCGGGATTTCTCGTGCGGCTGAAGGTCTCGACCGACCAGCACGTGCACCTGGCGATGGGTTTCGGCGGGGTCACGGATTTCCTGGGCCGCTTGGAGTTTCCGTACGTCAAGGCCCGCTGCTTCGGCCCGAAGGACTGCGAGGGCAATCGCGTGGAGCTTGGCGAAAACCGGGCGCTGATTTGCGGGCCGGACGGCGCGGCCATCGAGTCGCGGATGTGGATTGGGGCGTCGTTTCCCGTCGAGGTCTCGCTGGGCGATCCGAAGCTGGTGGATGAGGGCGTCGGGCCGTTCCTGAGCCCGGACGCCGATCCGGACCCGCGGTCGCCGATGGTCCGCATGAGCTGCCCGCTGATGCCGGGCCAGACGCTCGACGGCTTTGTGGTGGTCCTGCGGAACGTCGAAGAGCAGGTTCTGGATCGCTACCTGTCCAGCAGCGACCCAGCCGTCGAGATCAAGCACGCGATCTGGCGCAAGCATGAGGTCATCAAGATTGAAACGCCCGACCGCATGCTCGACCTGACCGTGCCGTCCGCGGTGGTCGCGCTGGATGCCTGCTGGCATCAGAATACGTTCTGTCACGGGGCCTATGCGTGGCACTGCCCGTACATGGGCTGGCGCAACTGGTACGGCCCGACCGCGATCGGCTGGCACGATCGGGTCGCCGCCGCCATCCGCGCGCACGCCGCCACTCAGGTCCGTCCGGACGAAGTCAATGGTCCGGAGCACGTGGTTCAGACGGAAGGCGACTACAACCACCTCGAGAACAGCCACGGCTACATTCCCGAAATCCCGGACGGCCGGCGCGGCATCTTCTACAACATGCAGGAGGTCTACGTCGATCACGTCCTGCACTACCTGGAGCGCACCGGCGACCTGGCCCTGGCCCGCGAGGTGTTTCCGGTGATCGCCGACGTGCTCGACTGGGAACAGCGGATTCTGGACTCGGACGACGACGGGCTCTACGAGAACAAGCTCAACACGTGGATTTCCGACGCCCATTCGTACAACGGCGCCGGCTGCGCCCAGTCCAGCGCGTACAACTACCGGGCCAACCGCACGATGGCGCTCCTGGCCGAGATGCTCGGGCGCGACGCCGCACCGTTCGCCGCACGCGCCGAGAAGATTTGCGAAGCCGTCTTCGAGAAGCTCTGGCAGGCGGACCGCGGCATCCTCGCCGAGTACGTCGATACGCTCGGCCACCGCCTGGTCCATCCATCGCCCGAACTGGCCACGATCTACCACGCGATCGAGGCGGGCCTGGTCGATCCGTTCCAGGCCCACACCATGCTGCGCTTCACGCACACCGACCTGCGCAACGAGCGGACAGGCCCGCGCGGCGGGCGGCTCGTCTGGTCGTCCAACTGGTATCCGCAGAACTACTCGAGCTGCGGCCTTTACACCGCCGAGAATCTGCACCTGGCCTGGGCGTGCTTCCAAGCCGGTCAGCCGGCCCAGGCGTGGCCGATCCTGGCCGCCGTCGCCGACACCCATTTCATGGGCGACAACCCGGGCATGGCGTGCCATTGCCTCACGCCCAGCGGCTATGCCGACTCGGCCCAGGATTTCACCGAGATCATGAGCCTGCACCTGCGGACGATCGTCGAAGGGCTCTTCGGCCTGCGGTGCGACCTGCTGCGCCGGCGCATCGAGATCGCTCCCGGATTCCCCGACGACTGGAAACACGCCCGGCTGAAGGTTAGGGACGTCGAACTGACCTACCGGCGCCAGGGCCGGACAGAGACGCTGACGGTCCGCTCGGCGCTCGCCGCCCGGCGGATCATCCGCCTGCCGCTGCGGGCGACCGCGCTGGAGTCGGTGCGAATCAACGGATCATCCGTCGAGTACCGGATCGAGCCGGGCATCGGCCGGTCGCTGCTGGTCGTCGAGAGTGACACGACAGAGGAACTCACCCTGACCGTCCGCCACGGCGGCAAGCGTTCGCCGTCGCTGACCTCGCCGCGCCAGGTGACGCGCGGCAACGCCTTGGCCATCAAGGTCGCCCGCGGCCGAGCCACCGAACTGCTCGACCCGACCGGATGCCTGCACGACCAGCGGATCGAGGCGGACGCCGTCAACGCCTCAGCCGCCAGCCGTCCCGGCCATCACACCGCGTTCGTCCGCGTCCAGGCCGACCGATACGACGCGTGGCTGCCCGTCGATTTCGAAATCCTCGACAAGCGCCAAGCCCGCCGAAAATCGCCGATAGGCAGATTCGAGCCGATCGACCTCGCCGACTGTTTCAACGTCGCCCTGGCTGAGATCCACGATCTGGACTATTGCCACCCGCGCCCGGAGACCTTCTCGATCATGACCCGCGGGAACGGCCGGTTCATCTGGGACTGGAACCAGGGCGGCTATCAGAAGGTAGTGATCGACGACTCGACACTCCGCCGGTGCGGCGGAACCTTCACCACCGCCTCCGGCATTCCGTTCCTCACGGCGGCCGACGGACCCAACGCCGCGTGCGTCTCGATCTGGGACAACTTTCCCGAGCAACTGACCGTCCCGCTGTCAGGCAAGGGCACGGAACTGGCGGTGCTGCTGATCGGCGTGACCAACCCGATGCAGGCCCACGTCGAGAACGCCCGCCTCGACGTCCGGTACGCCGACGACGCGGTCGAGCAAGTGTCACTGGTCAACCCGGTCAACTTCGACGACTGGCTCGTGGCTGCGGTCCAGAGGGAAAACGAGACCGTCTACTTCAGCCGCACCAATCACGCCATCGTCCAGCGCATCGCGCTCGATCCGGCCAAGCCGCTGGCGTCGCTGACCGTCCGCGCCGTGGCCAATGAAGTGGTCGTCGGACTCCTGGGACTTGCCATCCGCCGGAAAAAGTGAGAGGATAGACCACCATGAACGGCAACGGCTATTCGGCACTCCCGTACTTCCGCCGGCGATTCGACGCGGTCGCCCGCCGGTCTGCCTTCTCCGCCGGCAGCGCGGACCAGTGCAAGGCCTGGCAGCGGACCCTGCGGCGAAAGCTCAAGCAGCTCACCGGCTACGAAACCATGCAGCCGACCGACCCGCAGCCGCAGATCACCGAACAGATCGAACTCGATGACTGCTTTCGCCAGCACGTCGAGATCCGCACCGAACCCGGCGTGGTCATGACCCTCTACGTACTCGTTCCCAAAACCGGCTCGGCCCCCTGGCCCGCCGTCATCGCCACCCACGGTCACGCCAGCGGCGGCAAAGCCGCCGTCGCCGGCGACCGCACGCATCCGGAGGTCGCCCGCACCATCGACGAGCACAACTACGACTACGGCCGGCAGTTCGTCCGACAGGGCCTGATCGTCTTCTGCCCCGACGCCCGCGGTTTCGGCGAGCGCCAGGAGCCCGCCGTCGCCAACGAAGGCGTCCTGGCCTCTTCATGCCGGCACCTCAACAGCATGGCCTACCCGCTCGGCCAGACCGTCACCGGCATGTGGACCTGGGACCTGCATCGCCTGGTCGATTACATCCGAACCCGGCCGGACTGCCGCGGGACTCGGATCGGCTGCGCCGGCCTTTCCGGTGGCGGGCTTCAGACGCTCTGGGCCGCCGCCCTCGATCCACGGATCGGCTGCGCCGTGGTCAGCGGCTATTTCTACGGCTACAAGCAGTCGTTGCTCGACATGTACCAGTGCTCGTGCAACTACGTGCCGCACCTCTACGAATACGTGGATATGGGCGACATCGCCGCCCTGATCGCCCCGCGCCCGCTGCTGATCGAGACCGGCGACAGCGACCCGCTCAACGGGGCGGGCGGCCTGCGGAACGTCCAGCCGCAGGTGGCCATCGCCCGCAAGGCCTACCGCCTGCTCGGGGCCCAACGCCAGCTCAAACACCACGTTTTCCCCGGCCCCCATCGCTGGTGCGGACAGCAGGCGTTGCCCTGGATGAAGGAACATCTGGCCTGAGCACGGCGAAGCCGAACGCTGGGCCAACGCGAATAAGCGACGTTTCAGGTGAATAATTCGCCATTGGTTTCGTCTAGACCAATGTAACAAGGGTCAGAAACCCTGGCAGTGGAGGATCGGACGATGTTCGATAATCTGTCGGATATGACCGTGCTGGAGAAGATTTACGCCTTTACCGCCCTGATCGGAGGCATCGCCTTCGCCATCCGGCTGGTGATGCAGTTCGTCGGGGCGTTCGGCGACGTCGGCGATCTGGATCTGGATCCCGGCGACGGGGGCTTCGAGGTGCACGACGCCGACACCGACATGAGCTTCAAGCTGTTGTCGATCCAGGGACTTACGGCGTTCTTCCTGATGTTCGGGCTGGTGGGGTTGGCCCTGTTGCGGGCCAGCCACGTCAGCGAGGGATGGTCGCTGGTCGGCGCGGTGATCGCCGGCCTGGGCATGGTCTGGCTGTTGAGCCAGATGTTCAAGCAGGCCAAGAAGTTACAATCCAGCGGGACCATCAATCCCCAGCGGGCGGTCGGCGAGCAGGGGACGGTGTACCTCTCGATCGCCGCCGGCGAGACCGGCAAGGTCCAGATCCGCGTCCAGGGCCGGCTGAGGATCATGAATGCCGTTGCGGAGAATCACGAGCAGATCGCTACCGGCGAGCAGGTCCGCGTCGTGCGGGTCCTGCCCGGCAGTATTTTGGTAGTGGACAAAACCAACTAGTATTCATAAGGAGCAAGACGATGGATATGGGAACCTGGGCCATCATTATTGGCGTTGCCCTACTCATCTTGTTTTCGATGGGAATGTTCCTGGCCTCGCGCTACAAGCGGTGCCCCTCGGACCGGATTCTGGTGATCTACGGCAAGGTGGGCGGGGCCCAGTCGTCGCGGTGCATCCACGGCGGCGGCACGTTCGTCTGGCCGCTGATCCAGGATTACGCGTACATGAGCCTGACGCCTATGACCATTGGCATTCCGCTCCAGAACGCGCTGTCGATGCAGAACATCCGCATCAACGTGCCGAGCACGTTCACCGTCGGCGTCAGCACCGACGCCGAGACCATGGCCAACGCGGCGGAGCGCCTGTTGCGGCTCGGCTCGCGCGAGATCGAGGACATGGCCAAGGAGATCATCTTCGGCCAGTTGCGTCTGACCGTGGCCTCGCTGACCATCGAGCAGATCAACCAGGACCGCGAGAGTTTCCTGACGTCCATCCGCAAGAACGTCGAACCGGAGCTCAACAAGATCGGGTTGTACCTGATCAACGTCAACATCACCGACATCACCGACAGCTCGGACTATATCGAGAGCATCGGCAAGAAGGCGGCGGCCGAGGCGATCAACCAGGCCAAGATCGACGTGGCCGTGCAGGAGAAGCTCGGCTCGATCGGCGAAGCCGAAGCCGTACGCGAGAAGGAAATCCGGGTGGCGGAGAATCTGGCCCAGGCCGACAAGGGCAAGAAGAAGGCCGACGCGGACCGGCGCGTGTTCGTCCAGCAGCAGGAGACCACCGCCACGATCGGCGAGGCCGAGGCCAACCGGGAAAAGGAAATCCGCGTCGCTGAGAACGTGGCCCAGTCGGAGAAGGGCAAAAAGAAGGCCGAAGCCGACCGCCGCGTGTTCGTCCAGGCCCAGGAGGCCGAGGCGGTCTCGGGCGAGAACAAGGCCAAAGCCGACATCGCCGACGCCGAAGCGCTGCTGGCGGTCAAGCAGGCGGCCGCCCTCCAGCAGGCCGAGGTCGCCAAGCGCGAAGCCCAGGTCGAGATCCAGAAGGCCCAGTACAAAGCCGAGCAGGAACGGTTGACCGCGGAAGAGGTGGTCAAGAAGGAGATCGAAAAGCGCAAGATCGAAATCGCCGCCGAGGCCGAAGCCGAGCGCATCCGCCGCGAGGCCAAGGGTAACGCGGACGCGATTTTGATGAAGTACGAAGCCGAGGCTGAGGGTATCCGCAAGGTGCTCGACAGCAAGGCGGCCGGTTACGAGTCGCTGGTCAGGAGTTGCGACGGCGACGCCCGCGCCGCGGCCACGCTGCTGATGATCGAAAAGATCGAGGAGATCGTCAGCCGTCAGGTCGAAGCGATCAGCAACCTCAAGATCGACAAGATCACCGTCTGGGACGGCGGCGGCAACGGCGACGGGTCGTCAACCTCGAACTTCATCTCGAGCCTGATCCGGAGCCTGCCGCCGCTGCACGACGTGGCCGAGATGGCAGGCGTGGATCTGCCCAAGTTCCTCGGCGAGATGGCCGACCGCACCGCGGCCAAGCCGCACGCCTCGCGCCTGACCGACATCGAGGAAAACCAGGACCGGACCGAGCTGTAGCGGACAACTTGCGGGAGTGACCCGATGAACAACCAGACCATTTCCACCCCAGGCCCGGCCAGGCCTGGCCTTTCGGGTACGATGAAAGTGCTGATCGGCTGCGGCGTCGGCTGCCTGGTGATGATCGTCCTCCTGGTCGTGCTTCTGATCGTCCTCTACAAGGTCGGCATGAGCTACTACAACGAGTGGGTCGACGAGTTCGCCGAGCAGGGCTATCGCCAGGTGATGGGCCAGACCATCGAAGTGACCGATCCGGTGACGGAAAAGACCCTGTTCACCGCGCAGATGGTCAAGCTGATCGCCGACAGCCAGACCGACGTGGCGATCATCGCCCAAGGGGCCGAAGTGCACGGCCGCATCGAGGGCGATCTGCACTTCCGCGGCCAGGCGATCACCATCGAACCGAACGCCGTTATCGAGGGCGACCTCGAGGTGCAGGCCCAGGCGGTGGTCATCCACGGCCGGGTGCTCGGGCAGATCACCGGGTCCTATCAGGCGATCGAGGACAACCGGCCGACCACGGCGACCGCGCCGGCGACGCAGCCGGCATCGCCGTAGCATCCGCCGTTTGACGCGCGAACACCGACAACCGGGGCGGACCCTTCCGCCCCGGTTTCGCATTGGGCCGGTCGGCGAAATATGCTTGCCTCCCGCGGCCCGTCGCCGCAGAATCCCCTGCAATTCCAGCAACCAGGATACAAAGGAACGACCAGCATGAACTTCAAGGAGCGTTTCAACGCGACGATGCACTATCAGCCGGTGGATCGGGTTCCGCTGATGGACTTTGGATTCTGGAACGAAACGATCCCTGAGTGGGAAGCGCAGGGTCTGCCGGCGGAGCTGGCGAAATGGGGCGGCGGCAACCGCTGGGACATCACCAAGTGGATGGGCATGGACGGCGGCTGGAACACCTACGGACCCGTGGGCATGATGCCCGCGATGGAGACGCAGGTCATCGAGGAGACGGCGGAGTACGTGGTCTACCGCGACTCGACCGGCGTGCTGCTCAAGGAGAGCCGGACCTCGCGGAGCATTCCGCTCTACCTCGACTGGCTGCTCAAGGACCGGGCGACGTGGGAAGAGCATTTCAAGTGGCGGTTCGATCCGGACATGCCGGAGCGGCGAAAGGCCATTGCCGAGACGATCGAGGCGGTGGATCGTGATGGAAAGGGTTCCGATCCGCTGTGCCTGAACATCGGCAGTCGTTACGGCTGGATCCGCAACTTCATGGGCGCCGAGAACGTCTCGCTGCTGCTGTACGACGATCCAGCCCTTTTCGAGGAGATGGTGGCGACGATCGGCGATTGCATCTATGCCGTCTGCCGGCGGATACTGGAAGGCGGGGCGAAGTTCGACTTCGCCGGCGGCTGGGAGGACATGTGCTACAACGCCGGCCCGCTGATCTCGCCGACGCACTTCAAGCAGTACCTGGTGCCGCAGTATCAGCGGATCTGCGACCTGTGCCGCTCGCACGGGATCGACGTGATCTGGACCGACTGCGACGGCAAGATCGACGACCTGATTCCGCTGTGGCTGGGGGCCGGGCTCAACTGCATGTTCCCGCTGGAGATCGGCACGTGGGGCGCCGATCCGATCAAGTACCGCCGGCAGTACGGCAAGGAACTGCTCATCATCGGCGGATTCGATAAGCACATCCTGGCCCAGGGCCCGCGCCAGATCGAAGCCGAAATCGTCCGCCTCAAGCCACTCGTCGATGAGGGCGGCTACATCCCGCTGTGCGACCACCGCGTGCCGCCGGACGTGAGCCTGGCCAACTACCTGCACTACGTCCGCGAGGCCAAGGAAATCTGGTGCGCCAACCGCAACGTCGGTCCGACGCCGAACGTCGCCTGAGCCGGCGCGCCGTGTCCGCAAAAACGGCAGCGGCCAGTCGGACGACACGGCGGAAGCTGCCGCACGTAAAATGGAGAGACAACGATGGTGATGTTGGTGTCCGGCCTCGCGCTCGCGATCGGGTCCGTGGGAGTCTTCCTCTGCGTCGACGGGTCGGCGGGTGGCGCACCCACCACCCGTCCAGCCGATCGGTTTCTGCACGACTTTGCCAGCAACGACGGGAAACACCCAAACGGTTTGGACGACCGGGCGGACGATACCGCTGCGATGCGCAAAGCTTTGTCCGCCGGTCCGGGCGTCGTTCGCATCGGTCCGGGCTTTTACCGGTTCGGTGAGGTGACGGTTCCGGAAGGGGTCACGGTGCAGGGATCGGGGCCGGGAACCGTGGTACGAGGCGGCGGATTCAAACAGATCTTCCGGCAAGAGAAGGTCGCCCACTGGGCCATTCGCGATCTTGTCCTCGACGGCGAAGCCCCCGGCAACTGGAAGGGGCGAAAGGATGAGGGGCGGTCGGGCATTCTGTGCGAAGGGTGCTCGCATTTCGAGATCGTGGGCGTGACGGTTCGCAATGTCAACGGGGCGGGAATCCAACTGCTCCGGATCGGCGGAGCGGGCGAGGGTTGGGGCAGCGGTTCGAACCTGCATCGGATCACCGCCGTCGGGAACTACGCCGGGGTCCGGTTCGACTTTCGGGCGGAGTACATCAACGCATCCCAGTTAAGCTGCCAGAACAACGTCGTCGGGTGCATCGTGCATGCCGGAAACGCCAAGATCACCTGCTCGAATTTCACGAGCAACCTCGACGGACTCGTCATTGAGGACAAGGAGAACGGCTCGCACGGGGTGATTGCCGATTGCCTGGTCAACCACAACGACCGCTACGCCCTGCTTGGGCGGGGAATTCGGAATGGGATGGTCGTCAGCAACTGCTGTTTCTTCTGCGGGACAATCCGCTTGGAGGATTGCGTCGGCGTCGGCATCACGTCGGGAATCATCAACGCAGCCATGGAGATCACAGGAACCGGCACCAACCGCATCGCGGGAAACTACATCATCCCAGCCGAACTCGGCTTCGAATTCTCTCCCGCCACCCTCGTGCGGGACAACTTCACCGACCAAGGGCCGTGGGATCGGAACACGATGACCGAACGGGGAGACTGACGCAATCCGTCGGTGGCACGGGTCGCGACTCGCTTTACAGGCTCACTGGGCGGTCTGCGTGGTCGGGGCTGAGGTGGTGGTTGGGGCTGTGGCCGGTATCGTCGCGGGGAGAGTCGTGGTGATCGGCGGGCGGGTGTACTCGAGCTTTTCGCGGACCCGCTCGATGAACTGCGGCTCCAGGTCGATCTCGTCGTAGTCGGCGGTGGTCTCCAGCGCTTGTCGCCAGAAGTAGAGGGCCTCCTCGGTTTTGCCTCTTGCGGCCAGGATGTCGGCCAGATGCTCGACGATCACCGGGTCGGCGTCGAGATGCCGCAGCGAGTCGGCGCCGCCGATGTAGCCCAGCAGCACGGTCATCGGCTGCTTCATTTTGGCCAGCGCCATCCGCGCCGCCTGCTCGGCCTGTTCCAGATCGCCCTTTCGGTACAGCGCCCAAGCCAAACTATCGAGATACGCGTAGCTGCCCGGCTCGCCCGCCAGGGCCTGGCGGATCAACTCCTCGCCACGGTCCAGGTCGCGGCCGGCGTCCACCAGCGTATAGCCCAGCGAGTTGTTCGCCCACGGCGTATCGGGCTCAGCCGCGATGATTCCTTCCAGCAGTTCGATCGCCTTATCCGTCTCGCGCGAGGCGAAGTAGACCCGCACCAACATCTGCTGCCACTCCCGCTGGGCCTCGGTCGCCTTGAGCTGATCCAGCACGAACCGCTCGGCCCGGTCGAACTGCCCAGCCAGCAGCAACACCCGCACCAGGCGGAACTGGAAATCCATCCGGTGCGGCGACTCCTCGGGATACTCCGAAAGGTGCTCGAGGATGAAAAGCTCAGCCTCCTCGAAACGCTCGGCCTCCTGCAGCACGTAGACCAGGCTCAGAGCCCGGGCGAAACGCTCCAGCCCGCCCGACGAATTCCATCGCGCCCGCGCCAAGTTCGCCGCCTTCTCAAACTCTTCCGCCGTGACGTACACCGGGAGCTTGAGCCCGGTGATCAGTTCGCGTTCCTGCGGGTCGGTGCTCTGGTCGAGCCATCCGTCGATGCGGGCCAGCGCCTCCGCCAACCTGCCGCTGCGAACCAGCGCGGCGATCAGCCCGGTCCGCCACTGCCGCTGATTGCCCGGATCGTCGGCCAAGAGGGCCTCGAACTGCTCGATCGCCTCCGGATAGCGATTCTCGGTCAGGTACGCCGCCGCCAGCAGCCGGCGCAGCGCCTGCCGCGTGCCGGCCTCCGATCCGTCCATCCAGCCGCGGATCAGGGCCGCCGCCCCGTCCAAATCGTTCTGCCCGAGCTTGGCCGTGACGATCTGCTCCTGGACGCCCAGCCGCTGCTGGTCGTCCTCTTCCTGCGCCAATTGCTCCATCAGGATCGCGATCGCCCGATCGAAATCCAGCGTCTCCAGGTATATCCCGGCCAACGCGGTGCGGAACGCCGTCCGGCTCGGCCAGTCGCTCAGCAGTTGCATCCACGTCCGCTCCGACTCGGCGTACTCCATCAGCCGCCGCTGGGCCAGCGCCTTGGTCCAGAGAATCCGCTGATAGTCCCGCGGCATCAGCGCCGTCGACGGGCCCGTCAGCTCGTCCGCGATCCGGATCGCCTCGCGGTAGTCGCCGTTCTGGTACGTCAGGTCCGCCAGCTCGATCCGGGCCAGGCCCGGACGTCCCGTCTTGCCGATCAACTCGCCCAACGCCGTCCGGTAGGCCTGCGCGTCCTCGTTGCGGCGGTACTCGAGCTTGGCCCGCAGCAGTTGACAGTACCCGTCGTCGCCGAACCGCTGACGGTACTGGTCGAGGATCTGCTCAGCCGTGTCCAGATCGTTGCTCTGGAGCATGATCTGGACCAGCTCAGCCAGCGAATCCCGACCCAGGAACTTGCCCTCCAGCGCGTTCTTGAAGATCGCCACCGCCGGCGTCGCCTGTCCACGCTTGATGTACAGCTCCGCCAGCGCCAATGCGATCTGGTCCGAGCGCGGGCTCAACTCCACCGCCTGCTCCAGCGCCTCCTGCGCCTCAGCCATCCGGTCGAGCTCCGCCAACGCCACGCCGCGAATGTACAGCAGCCCAGCCGTCGCCTCGTTGGCCTCCAAAGCCCGGTCGATCAACTCCGCCGCCTCGCGCCACCGCCGGTCCAGCAGCAGCATCTGACCGTGGGCCAGGTAGCCGGGCACAAACCGCGGAGCGAGACTCCACGATCGGCGATACAACTCCGCCGCCTTCAGCCGCCGCCCCTGAACCTGGGCCACGATCCCCCGCAAATACGTCCGCGCGTATTCACGATCCGGATCGACTTCAAGCCGGTCCACCGCCTCCGCCAGCGGCTCGATCTCCGACGGCGCCAGCCACTCGGTCAGCGCGCCGGGCCCCGTCCCGCCGTACCCGCCCGCCGCCAGCGCCGCCACCAGCAGTTCGGCGCAGCGGTCAAGCTGGTTCAACTCGCGATAGCACCGCACCGCCAGGCGCAGCACCGTGCTGTCGCTGGGATCCACCGCGATCAGCTTTTCCAACAATCCCGCCGCCTGCGTCCACATCCCGCCCTCGACCATCTGCCGGGCCAGGCTGAGCCCCACGTGCAGATTCTCCGGCGTGGCCTGGTAGACCTTCATCAGATGATCGCTCCAGCCGCCGTCCGGATACAGCTCGCGGTAGAGGCCGACGATGTTCTCGTCGATCACCTGCTCGGTCGCCAGCTCGTCCAGCCGCCGCCGCGCCTCGTCGATCCGGCCCGCCTGCTGCTCGCAGCGGACCAGCCCGATCTGCGCCCGCGACCGCACCGCCGGAAACCGCAGCGCCTTCTCATAAAACTCCCGCGCCTCATCCGGCTGATCGAGCCGGCAGAGAAACTCCGCCACCAGCAGGTGCAGGCTCGGACGGTACAGAAGGTGAAGCTGCCGCAGACGCGGATCCTCCGGCGGCGAACTGTCGAAATCCTCCAGATAGACCAGCAGCGGCTCGTAGATCTCCACCGCCGCCCGCGGATAGTTCCGGCTCGCCAGCGCCTGGCCCAGCAGGAACCGCGCCATCAGCGCGTTGGTCGAACGCGCCTCGCCGCTCGCCTGGGCCCAGACCACCGCCTGGTACAGATGCCGCGCTGCGGGCAGAAACTCGTTGTCCCGAAGCAGCATGCTGCCGATCACGAAATGACCCAGCACGTCCCGCGGATCGAGCTGCAGCAGAATCTCAGCCTGTTCGCGGGCCAGCGTGTGCTGCCCCTGCTCCAGGTACGTCTCGGTCAACAGCCGACGCGCGGGAAGGTGGTTGGCGCTGAGCTCCAGCGCCCGGTTCAGGTGCTCGACCGCCTCCTCGAACTCCCGGCCGACCAGCGCCCGGCGGGCCTCCATGTAGGCCAGCGTCGCCTCGCCGTCCATCGGCCCGGCGCCCGCCGGCTGCGTCGCCGCCGCCGCGACCGGCGAACCCAACAACTCCTCGACCGAGATCGTCTCCGATCCCGGCCCGTCCGGCGCCGCCGACGGCTGCGTGCTCATCGGCTTCATCTGGCAGCCCGCCGCGGCGACCAGCGTCACGCAGGCCGCCGCCAGCACCCCGAACCTCGGCAGACGCACCCGGTGGATGGTCACGGAATCACCTTGTTCAGCGGATAGGTTATGATGCCGCTCGCCCCCGCCTCCTTCAGCTTCGGCACCAGGTCTCGCTCCGTTCGTTCCTCAAGAATCACCTCGATCGCCGACCAGCCCTTCTCCGCCAGCGAGCTGATCGTCGGCGACTTCTCCGCCGGCAGCAGCGCCAGCACCCGCTCCAGCGACTCCTGCGGCACGTTCATCTTCAGCCCCACCTTCTCCGACGCGTCGATCGCGCCCTTGACCAGCAGGGCCACCGCCTCGATCTTCCTGCGCTTCCACGGATCGTTCCACGCGCTGCGGTTCGCGATCATCCGCGTGGTCGACTGGAGCAGTTCGGCCACGATCCGCAGGTTGTTGGCCCGCAGGCTCGAACCGGTCTCCGTCACGTCCACGATCCCGTCCAGCAGCCGGGCCTTGACCTCCGTCGCGCCCCACGAAAACTCCACCCGCACGTTCACCCCGCGGTCCGCGAAGTACTTGCGCGTCGTGTTCACCAGCTCCGTGGCGATGATCCCGCCGGCCAGATCCTCGACCCGCGTGACCTCCGACTCCAGCGGCACCGCCAGCACCCACCGCACCGGACGCCGCGTCGCCTTCGAATACTCCAGCTCGCAGACCTCCACCACGTTCGAGCCGTTCTCGCAGATCCAGTCGTAGCCCGTGATCCCCACGTCCACCACGCCGTCCTCGACGTACCGCGACATCTCCTGGGCGCGGAACATGATGCACTCGAGCTCCGGATCGTCCACGCTCGGAAAGTAGCTCCGCGAGCCGGTCGATATGCTAAACCCGGCCCGGCGGAACAGGTCGAACGTCGAGTCCTGCAGGCTGCCCTTGGGCAGGCCGATCTTCACCTTCTTCGATTCATCTACCTTGCCGTCCATCGTCGTTGTCTGACCCTCCAGCATGCGTGTTCGCCTGGCATTCAAACCGCCCTCGTCGCGCCGTCACTTGCGGCTTCGCGGGGCGGTCGTTTTCTTCCTGGCCGTCGCGGCCGTCTTCGCCGTCTTGCTCTTGGCGGCCGTCTTCTTGACCGCTTTGGCCTTCGGTTTGGCCGGCGGCGCGGCGCTCTCCGACGCCGCCTTCACCAGCAGATAGAACTCGCGGACTTCCGCCGCCTTGAGCTGCCGCTCCACGTAGTGCTGGGCCTCGGCCGCCGCCACCTCCTCCGGCAGCACCTCCGCCACCTTCAGATAGTCCAGCATCTGCTGATCCACCGGAAACACCGGCACGCCGAAACTCAGCAGCAGCATCGCCTTGCGGGCGTGGTCCGGGCACTCCGGAATCGTCTCGAACGTCGCCAGCAGGGCCGACTGCTGCTGCTCCCGCAGGCCGCTTAAGTCCATCGTGTCGAACTTGTTGAACAGCCAGCTCAACGAGCCGACGATCGCCTGCGCCTTCTCCGGCGCACCCTTGACGTTCGGCTCGAGCAGGTCGGCCAGTTCGGCCGCCGGCGTCACCCGCAGCTCGTTGAAGTCGATCATCTCCTCCAGCAGGCCGTGCAGGGCGCCGCGGGCCCGGCGCGTGTTGGCGTCGGTGGCCAGAATGCTCAGGATCAACTGCTCCGCCGGGTCCGTCAGACCCTCATCCGGCACAGCGCCCGACTCCCGTCGCAGCCGGTTGAACAACGTCCGCATCCGCTTGGCGAATTGACTGGGGATTCTCATCGCGCCGTTCCCGTTTACCTGGATTCCTGGGGGTTGGCCTCCGGGTCCTCCGGAGGCGGCTGGTCGGGAAACTCCTCCTGCTCCTGACGGTCCGCAAGCTCGGCCATTGTCTTGTCGATCAACTGAATCGTCTCGAATCCCTTCTTGAGCGACTGGTCCAGGTGAAACCGCGCGGTCGGACACGTCCGCGTCCGAAGCTTCCGCGCCACCAGCGACTGCAGATGCCCGTGCGCACGGTCCACCGCCTTCATGTAGGCCTTCTGCTGACCCTCAGTTCCCATCACGGATATGTAGACATCGGCGTACGACAGATCCGGCGACAGCTCCACCCGCGTCACGCTCGCCAACCGCTCCAACCGAGGGTCCGACAGCTTGTTCTGCAACGCGTCGCTCACCACGAGCCGGATCTGCGAGGCCAATCGCTTCAGCCCGATGCTCGACATTCGCTCACCTATATCAGATCTATCTGGTAGTCCACCAGCGACGCGCCGCGAAAGCCGCGCAGCCGCTCCACCACCCGGTCCAGGCTCGACCGCACAAACTCGCCGTCGTTGCCCACCAGGCTCACGCCCAGCACCGCCTTGCGGTGCCGGTCCAGCGCGTCGATCTCCGCGATCGAGACGTTGAAGTCGTGGGCGATCCGGTCCTTGATCGACTTGACCACCCGACGCTTGTCCTTCAGCGTCATCGCGTCGTGCACGATCAACTCCACCTGCAATACGCCGACGACCAGGCTCGGCACGGCCGTCTCCTTGTTCGTCCTAGCTCGAACCGGCCGACTGCAGCTTCCGCGCCACCTCGACCATCTCGTACGCCTCGATCACGTCGCCTTCCTTCAGGTCGTCGAACCCGGCGATCTTCATGCCGCACTCGAGGCCCTGACGCACCTCGCGAACGTCGTCCTTGAAGCGCTTCAGCGACTCGAGACTCGCGTCCTCCCGCACGATCACGTTCTGGCGAATCACGCGGATCTTCGCCGACCGCTCGATCTGGCCGTCGTTGACCAGACAGCCCGCGATCGTGCCCACCCGCGACACCTTGAACACTTCCTTGATCGTCGCCCGGCCCTTGACCGTCTGCTGGTACGTCGGCTCCAGCAGGCCCTCGATCGCCTGCGAGATCTCCTCGATCAGGTGGTAGATCACCGTGTACGTCTTGATCTGAACGTCCAGCTCGTGCGCCTTGCCCCGCGCCGCGTCGTCGGCCACCACGCCGAAACCGATCACGATCGCCTCCGACGCCTCGGCCAGCAGCACGTCGCCCTCGGTGATCCCGCCGGTGCCCACGTGCAGGATCCGCACGTGCACCTCGTCGGTGCTCAGCTCCTCCAGCTTGGTCCGCAGCACGTCCACCGAACCCTGGGCGTCCGCCCGCACGATGATGTTGAGCTGCTTGACCTGGCCCGCCTCGACCTGCTGGAAGATGTTCTCCAGCGTCACCTTCGGACGGGTCATCCACGTGTTCTGCTGATCCTCCTGGCGCTTCTCCTCGGCGATCCCCTTGGCCGTCTGCAGGTCCGCCACGCCGTAGAAGTGCTCGCCGGCGTCCGGCACCTCGTCCAGGCCCAGAATCTCGACCGGAGTGGCCGGACCCGCCGACTGGATCGACTTGCCCAGGTCGTTGAAGATCGCCCGCACCCGGCCGAAGCCGCGGCCCGCCGCGATCACGTCGCCGACCTTCAGCGTCCCTTCCCGGATCATCACGTCGGCCACCGGGCCGCGGGTCAGGTCCTGACGCGCCTCGATCACCACGCCCGCCGCCGGCCCGTCCGGATCCGCCTTCAGGTCCAGCAGCTCCGATAGCGTATAGAGGTGCTCGATCAGGGAGTCCATCCCTTCGCCGGTCACCGCGCTGGTCTTGATCACGTCCGTCTCGCCGCCCCATTCCGACGGGGCCAACTGGTGCTCGGCGAGCTGCCCGTAGATCCGGTTGAAGTCCGCGTTCGGCAGGTCCACCTTGTTCAGCGCCACCACGATCGGCACCTCGGCCGCCTTCGCGTGGCTGATCGCCTCGACCGTCTGCGGCATCACCCCGTCATCCGCCGCCACCACCAGCACCACGATGTCCGTCATATGCGCCCCGCGGGCCCGCAGCGCCGTAAACGCCTCGTGGCCCGGGGTGTCCAGGAACACCACCGCCCGACCGTCGTGCTCGTAACGGTACGCGCCGATGTGCTGCGTGATCCCGCCCGCTTCGCCCTGGGCCACCCGCGCGTGACGCAGACGGTCCAGCAGCGACGTTTTGCCGTGGTCCACGTGGCCCAGGAACGTCACGATCGGAGGACGCGGCTTCACATTCGTCCGCTCCCGCTGCTCGAACTGATAGACCAGCTCCTCGTAGCGGCTCTTCTGACGCACCACCTCGACCTCCAGCTCGAAGGCCAGGGCCAGCATCTCCGCCTGCTCGCCCGTGATCGCCTGGTTGATCGTCGCCGGAAGGCCCAGCTCCATGAGCTTGGGGAACAGCCGGTTGAACGGAAGACCCGTCGCCGCGCAGAAATCTTTCAGAATCATCGGATCGGTTACCTGAATTTTGGTCGGTTTCGCTTCCCGCTGACGGCCGCCCACCTTGCGGGTCTCGGTCTTGCGGACCATCTGCGGATGATCCGCAGCCGCCGCCAGACGCTGGCTCCGCTCCAGCAGGTCCTTGTCCCGCCACTCGCGAATCTGCTCGACCGCGTCGCCAACCCGACCGCGGCGAGGATGGAAACGGCTCTTGGCCTTTTTCTTGGCCGCCTCGTCTTCCGCCGGCGCCTCGCCCGCCCGGCCCGGCCGACGCGGCCCGCGGCCCGTGCTCGGCAGCGACGTCTCGACCGGACCGCCCGACGACGACGGGGGCCGCGGCGGACCTTGACGTGCCGGACCCGGACGGCGAACCACCTCCGGCTTGTCCATCCGAACCACCCGCGGGCCCTGCAGCACCGCCGGCGCCGGAACGTGCGCCTGACCGACCGGCTTGACCGGCTCGCGCGGCTTCTCGGGCTCGGCCTCCGCCACCGGCGCCGCTTCCGCCGGCGCCTCCGCTTCAACCGCCTCAGCCGACGCCTCGATCGGTTCCGCTTCCGCTGCGGGTGCTTCCTCCGCCGGCGCCGCCTCCGCTTCGACTTCGACCGCCGCCTCCGGATCGGCCGGCGCCTCGGCTTCCGCCGCCTCCGTCGGCGCCGCCTCGACCTCCGCCGCCGGAGCTTCTTCCGCCGCCGACGCCTCGACCGTCACCGCGTCCGATTCCTCGAACACGTCGGCTTCCGGCTCCTCGCCGGCTTCAGCCGATTCGTCTTCCGGCGATTCCGGTTTCTTCTTGCGGCGACGGGGCTTTTCCTTCACCTTCTCCAGGTCCACCCGGTCCGCCGTCTCCTGCGTGGTCGCGTGATCGCCTTCGCTGAACCATTCGCGAATGGTCGCCTCGAGCCCAGCCGACAGGATGGACATGTGATTCTTGATGTCCAGCCCTTCGGCCTGGCACTTGTCCAGGATCGCTTTGCTCTTGACGCTCAGCTCTTTCGCTAACGTATGTACCCTGATAGCCAACAGGCACCTCCACAAGGTCATCCAGACCTTTGACTAACCTTCCGACGGCTCGGACTCGGTCTTTTCTCCTTCCGTCTCCTCGCCCACGCGGGCCGAGAAACGCGCCGGCGCCGCGGACTCAGCGTCCGACGCCGCGGCCGCCGCGGCCTTCGCTTCGGCCTTCGCTTTTTCCATCTCCACCGCCGCCCGCTCCGCCTCGCCGGCGCACGCCTGCACCAGACGCTGCGACTCCTCCTCCGACATCGACAGCTCGCTCATCAGCGGCTCGGCGCCCACCTCCGACACGTCGCCCACCGACACCATGCCCAACGCCACGATCTTGCCCAGCAGCGTCGAGTCGCCCACGCCCGCCGACTGGATCACACGCTCCAGACGCTCGATCCCGGCGTTGTACTCCGCCGGCGTGATGATGTCTATATCCCAGCCGGTCAACCGGGCCGCCAGACGCACGTTCTGCCCGCGCTTCCCGATCGCCAGCGACAACTGCTCGTCGTCCACCAGCACCGTCGCACGGCCCAGCTCGAACGACAGGTAAATGTTCGTCACCTCCGCCGGCTTCAACGCGTTCCCGATCAGCACCGTGCTCGACTCGTTCCACCGCACGATGTCGATCTTCTCCCCGTTGATCTCGTCCACGATGCTCTTGATCCGGCTCCCGCGAACCCCCACGCACGCCCCCACCGCGTCCACCTTGCTGTCCAGGCTCACCACCGCCACCTTCGTCCGGTATCCCGCCTCCCGGCCCAACGCCTTGATCTCGATGATCCCTTCGGCCACCTCCGGAACCTCCAGCTCGAACAGCCGGCGGATAAAGTCCGGATGCGTCCGCGACAGCACGATCTTCAGCTGCGTCCCCGTCTCCCGCACATCGCGGATCAGCGACCGAAGCCGCTGGCCCGGCTGGTACGTCTCGCCCGGAATCTGCTCGCTCCGCGGCAAAAATGCCTCCACCCGCCCCAGATTCACCGTCACCGCCGAACCTTCCTGACGCACCACCGTCCCCGTGACGATCGTGTCCTTGCGCTCCAGGAACTCGTCGTACAGACTCCCCCGCTCGGCCTCCCGAATCTTCTGGATCATCACCTGCTTGGCCGTCTGCGCAGCGATCCGCCCCAGGTCGCGAAGGCTGATCGACTGCCCGTCGTGGCTCGCCTGGATCTGACCGTTGTGCCGGTCGATCGTCACCGTGACCTCATCCGTCGCCCCGAAGTATTTCCTCGCCGCCGACACCATCGCCGCCTCCAGGTCCGAAAACACCGTCTCCCGGTCGATGTTCCGTTCCTTCGCGATGACGTCCACGATCCTGAGTATGTCCTGGTTCATCCGTTCTGTCTTCCTTTCACTGAACGTCTTCGTTCCGTTCAACAAAAAAAGTGGGTGCGCAGCGCTTCCCACTTTTCCTCCGGTCACCCGCGGCATCCGCGCCGCGCTCCGTTCGCCGCCGTCGCGGCGCCCGATACCTTACGGTTCGACCTGGCTCGGCCCTGGTCGGTTTGTCACCGCACTCAGTTCATATGCCGGCCTCCTCGCACCGAACCGACCGGAAGAACTCGCCGCACCGCCTAGCCATGTCGGCCCTTCTCCAGCGTCACGTTCTCGCCGGTGTCGCCCGGCTCAAACACGTGCAGGCGAGATGCATCCACGTACATCCGCATCTCCTCCCCTTCCTTCACCGCCATCCGCGAATCCACGCGGGCCACGATGTGGTCGTGCGCCGCCGTCCGCATGTACACGTCCATCTTGTCCCCCAGCGGCTCGATCACGTCCACCTTCACCTTCAAACTGCTCCCCTCGTCGCCCGGCTCGCCCGCCTTCGGGGACAGATTCTCCGGACGAATCCCCAGCACCATCGTCTTGTCCTTGTACGGGGCCAGCCGGTCCTTCCACGACCCGTCAAGCCGCACCCGGTTGGCCTCGCCCTCCTGGAAGTATACGCTGCCGTTCTCGAACGTCACCCGACCGTCGAAGAAGTTCATCGGCGGCGTCCCCAAAAAACCCGCTACGAAACGGTTCACCGGCCGGGCGTAAATCGTCAGCGGCGCCCCGCACTGCTGGACCAGCCCGTCCTTCATCACCACCACCCGGTCGCCCAGCGTCATCGCCTCTTCCTGGTCGTGCGTCACGTAGATCGTCGTCGTCTTGAGCCGCCGGTGCAGCTTCTTGAGCTCCGCCCGCGTCTCCACCCGAAGCTTGGCGTCCAGGTTCGACAGCGGCTCGTCGAACAGGAACGCCTTCGGCTGGCGAACGATCGCCCGGCCCACCGCCACCCGCTGGCGCTGGCCGCCCGAAAGGGCCTTCGGCTTGCGGTCCAGAAGCTTCTCGATCCCCAGTATCTTGGCCGCCTCCATCACCCGCTGGCGAATCTCCGCCTTCGGGTACTTCCGCAGCTTCAGCCCGAACGCCATGTTCTTGTAGACCGTCATGTGCGGGTACAACGCGTAGTTCTGGAACACCATCGCGATGTCCCGGTCCTTCGGCGGCACGTCGTTAACCACCCGCTCGCCGATCGAGATCGTCCCGTCGGTGATCTCCTCCAGGCCCGCGATCATCCGCAGCGTGGTCGTCTTGCCGCACCCCGACGGACCGACCAGGACGATGAATTCCGCGTCCTGAATCTCGAGATTCATGTCCTTGACGGCCAATACACCGCCCGGATAAACCTTCATAACGTCCTTCAAGAGAACATGTGCCATCGACCACTCCAAATTTCAATTGCCGCATACCGGCCGCGAAAGAACACGGCCAATAATAACAGAACTAGCCCGCACCATCTCCGTACGGGCTATTTCAGCCGTATTCAGGTAATTATAACTACGCCAGCCCCACTGTCAACAACCGGATTGGAAACTCCTGATCCGCCGTGCCTTACGCCACAGATGCCCCCTCGCCACCTACATCTGGGAGTGGCTCGTCCACCTACCCCCACATCTTGGGGCTTTTTGCCCTACCCGTGGTTCCGCTGCCGGGCCCGCTCCCGAAGGTAACTCTCGATGAACGCCTGAATATCCCCGTCCAGCACCGCCCCCGTATCGCCCGTCTGGTGGTCCGTCCGGTGATCCTTGACCATCTGGTACGGCTGAAGCACGTAGCTGCGAATCTGGTTGCCCCACGCGATCTCGCCCTTCTCGCCCACGATCTTGGCCAGTTCGGCGTCCCGCTTCTGCTCCTCAAGCCGCAGCAGCTTGGCCTTGAGCATCTGCATCGCCACCCGCCGATTCTGGTGCTGCGACCGCTCGTTCTGGCAGCCCACCACGATCCCGCTGGGAAGGTGCGTGATCCGGACCGCCGACGAGACCTTGTTGACGTGCTGGCCGCCCGCTCCGCCCGCCCGGAAAAAATCGATCCGAAGATCCTCGTCGCGGATCTCGATCTCCCCCTCATCGTCCAGTTCCGGCATCACGTCCACCGAGGCGAAACTGGTGTGCCGGCGATGCTGCGAGTCGAACGGGCTGATCCGCACCAGCCGGTGTACGCCCATCTCGCACGAGAGATAACCGTAGGCGTAGGGGCCCTTTACGTGCAGTGTCACCGACTGGATGCCCGCCTCCTCACCGTCCCGGCGAGACACCTCCTCCACGTCATAGTCGGTGTTCTGGAAGTACTTGAGGTACATTCGCAGGAGCATCTCAGCCCAGTCGCAACTCTCCGTGCCGCCGGCGCCGGCCTGAATGCTGAAAAAACAGTCCGATTCGTCGTGCGGCCTGCTCAGGAGCTTCTGAAGCTCCAGCTTGTCCAACTCGGACCCGATCGACTGCAACTGGCCCGTCATCTCCGCGACCAGCGACCGGTCCTCTTCCTGCTCCGCCAGCTCCAGCAGATCGGCCAGATCGTCGGTCTCACGGCCGAGGCGCTCCATGGGCTCGACCACGCTCTTGAGCGATTTGAGTTCCCCCACCGTCTTCTGGGCCCGCTCCTGGTCCGACCAGAAATCCGGCTGCTCCAACTGCCGGTGAAGCTCAGCCAGGCGGGCCTGCTTGCCTGCGAAGTCAAAGACTGTCCTTCAGCGCCACCACCCGGGAGCGCAATTGCTCCAGGTAGGCGCTGGGGTTCTCGATCGCCACCCCGTTGTTGACTTCCTTACCCACTAAACCACCTGCAACTTCCGGCCCGCCCGACGTTTGCGGTTCAACATCTTGCGGCCCTTGCTCGTGCGCATCCGCACCAGAAACCCGATCTTGCGCTTCCGGTGCCGTCTGCTGATCTTACGCGGATAATGCATCGCCGTCTCCTTCCACCTATGCCAGATCGCCTGTCGATCTCGTTAGAAACCCTCTATTATACAGTTGGGTCTGATCCAATTCCACCCCTACTTCGACGATTTGCTCCGGACTCGTTGGCCCCCCGCCGAGACGCTGGTCCATCGGTCCCATTAAAAATGCAACCGGCGGCCGCCCGACCGCCGGTTGCTGCTCCAACCTCAAACCGCACCCATCAATCTCTTGTCAGACCCCGGTTTCCCAAGGGCGGCTGATACTATAACACGACCGGGCCGGCTATTCCAGCGCAATAAAGATATTCCGGGTCGCTCCACCCTGGGTCAGGAAGTACAGGCGGATCCCCCCTCGTTCCCTCGCCGCTTCAACCGCCTGGGCGAATTCGTCGAGATTCGTCACCGGGCGGCCGTTGGCCCGCATGATCAGGCTCCCTTCGCTCAACCCAAGCCGGGCCGCGTTGCTGGTCGGGTCCACCTGCGTCACCAGCACGCCCTTGACGTTCTCGTACCCGTAGCGCTGGGCGCTCTCCGGGTCCAGCTCGCTGACCGTCACGCCCAGGTCATCGAAGCTGCGCTCCCCGTACTCCTGGTCCTCCATGCCCGGCATGCCGCCTTCCTGCTGGAAGAACCCCGCCGGCATCTTCTCCAGCGTGACGTTCAACTCCACCTTCGCTCCATCGCGCCAGACCGTCAGCGCCACCTCCTGGCCCGGAGGCGTCTGACTGACCAGCGTCTGGAGCTGCTGATTGTTGGAGATCGGCGTTCCGTTATAGGAAAGAATGACGTCATCCACCTTCAGCCCCGCCCGGCTGGCCGGGGTGTCCGGCATGACCTTGACCACCAGCGCGCCCTGCGTGTTCTCCAAACCGTACGATCGCGCCAGCGGCAGCGTCAGGTCGCCCGGCTGAAGCGCCACGCCCAGGTAGCTTCGCGTCACTTCCTCATTGTCGCGGAGCTGATCGGCCACGAAACGGGCCGTGCTCGACGGGATGGCAAAGCCGATCCCCGCGAACGACTGTGTGCCCGAAATGATCGCTGTGTTGACCCCGATGATCCGGCCCCGCATGTCCACCAGCGGACCGCCCGAGTTGCCCGGGTTGATCGCCGCGTCCGTCTGGATGTAATTCGTATAAATGCTCAGCGGAACGTTGCCGCGACCCAGGTAGCTGATGATCCCCTGCGTGACCGTGTTGTCCAATCCGAACGGATTGCCCGCCGCCATCACCCAGTCGCCGACCTGCAACCGTTCCGAATCGGCAAACTCCAGCGCCGCCAGACCTTCCGCGTTGATCTTGATCAGCGCCAGGTCGGTCGGCGGGTCGGTCCGCACCCACTGGGCTTCGTACGACCGGCCGTCCGGGAACAGCACGCGAACCTTGTCCGCTCCCTGCACCACGTGGTTGTTGGTCAGGATGTAGCCGTCCGAGCCGATTACCACGCCGCTGCCCAACCCGCCGCCGGGACGCTGACGCGGACGCCGACGCGGCGAGTCGGGATCGCGGAAAAACGGCCCGAAGAACCGCTCGAAATCCTCATCCGGGAACATCCGCGGACGCTCGCGGCTCGGCGTCGGCTCTTCCTGCGCCGCCGCCACCGACTCGATGTGCACCACCGACTGGCTGATCTTCTTGGCCACCGCGTTGAACACCCGGCTGATCCGCTCCGCCGCCGCCAGATCCTCCTCGGCGATCTCCAGGACCGGACGGGTGGTCGGGCTTCCCTGTTCTACCTGGGCCAACCCCGAAAGCGGCCCCAGGTTCCAGTAGAAGACCAGCAGCACCGCAAACGCAAAACCCAGTCCGAATCCCAACAGAGTCGATCTGCTCAGCTTCATGACCCAGCCTCCCTTAGTATCATGCAGAATTACTGAAGTAGCCTCGCTCATTGTGGGGTGTTGCCCCCCACAGGCTTTCCTATTATCCCAGACGCATTCCACCCTGCCAACTGTTTTTTAGGCCCTCGATCGGCTCGCACAGGAGCTGTCGGCCGCTGGCATCCACCATCCGCACCTGCGGCGAGTCCGTCACCACCCCCAGCCGACAGACCGGAATCCGCGCCGCCACCCGCAGGAACTCCCGCTCGTGCGCCGGGGCCACTTCGACCACCAGCCGGGTCGGCGACTCGCTGAAGATCAGCTCATCGATCCGCTCGATCTTCGACCGCTCAGCCAGCTCCGCAAGCGCCACGTCCAGCCCCCATCCGCCGGCAAACGCCATCTCCGCCAGCGCCACCGCCAACCCGCCCTCCGAACAGTCGTGGCAGCTTCGCACCAGGCCCCGTTCGATCAGCCGGTGCATGTTCTTATAGATGAGCCGCGCCTCCTTGAAGTCCACTTTCGGCACCGAATTGCCCAGGTGACCCAGGATCGACCAGTAGTGCGACCCGCCCAACTCGGCTTTGGTCCGACCAATGAGATATATCACATTGCCCGGACGCTTGAGGTCCATCGTCACGCACCGGTGGATGTCGTTGACCAGCGCCATCGCACTGATCAGCAGCGTCCCCGGAATGGCGATCCGCTCGCCGCTTTCCGTGATGAACTCGTTGTTCAGCGAGTCCTTGCCCGAGACGAACGGCGCTCCCAGCGCCTTGGCCGCCGCATAGCAGCCCTGGGCCGTCCTCACGAAAGACCCCATCTTCTCCGGATCCTCGCAACTGCCCCAACAGAAGTTATCCAAAATCGCGCAGCGGCTCGGATCGCCACCGACCGCCACCACGTTGCGGATCGCCTCGTCGATGCAGCACGCCGCCATCCAGTACGGGTCGACCTCGCCGTAGTTCGGGTTGATCCCGCAGCCGATGGCCAACCCCTTGGACGAGGACAGGATCGGCTGGATCACCGCCGCGTCGCCCGGCCCTTCGTTGGTCACGCCCACCAGGGGTTTGACCACCGAACCGCCCTGGACCTCGTGGTCGTACTGGCGGATCACCCACTGCTTACTCGCGATGTTCAGGTGTCCCAACAGATTATGGAGCATCTGCCCGCAATCCGGGCAATCGCCCTGGGGCTCGGAGTGCTGTTTGGGCTGCCAGCGGGCCTGCTTGACCGTCTTGGGATCGCCCTCGTGCAGGAACTCCATCTCCAACTCGCCGACCGCTGTGCCCTGATAGCGGAGGATCAGCTTCCGGTCGCTGCGGAACTCGCCGATCGCGGTCGCCTCGACGTCCTCAGCGTCGCAGATCGCCTTGAGTTGCGGCCACTGGGCCGGCGGAACCGCCAGCACCATCCGCTCCTGGGCCTCGCTGATCCAGATCTCGTCGTACCGGAGCCCCTCGTACTTCAGCGGCACCTTATCGAGGTCGATCTCGGCCCCGATCTCCGCCCCCATCTCGCCCACCGCGCTCGAGAGGCCGCCGGCTCCGCAGTCGGTGATGGCGCTATAGAGCGTGCCGCTTGGCCAGTCGCGGGCCTGGAGGATCACGTCCGTCACCTTCTTTTCCGTGATGGCGTTGCCGATCTGGACAGCGTGCGAGAACTCCTGGTCCGATCGGTCGGTCAGCTCGCCCGAGCTGAACGTGGCTCCGTGAATGCCGTCGCGCCCCGTCCGTCCGCCCACCACGACCACCAGGTCGCCCGGTTTGGCGGCTTTGAAGCACTTGTCCCTGGGGATCAGGCCGATGTTGCCGCAGTAGACCAGCGGGTTGCCCAGGAACCGGTCGTCGAACCAGATCGCCCCGTTGACGGTGGGGATGCCCATCCGGTTGCCGTAGTCGCGGACGCCCGAGACCACGCCCTTGAGCACCTTCCGCGGGTGCAGCACGCCGGCGGGCAGATCCTTGAGCTCGTAATCCGGCCTGGCAAAACAGAATACATCCGTATTGGCCACCGGCTTGGCCCCCAGCCCCGCCCCCAGCGGATCGCGGATCACCCCGCCGATCCCCGTCGACGCCCCGCCGTAGGGCTCGATCGCCGAGGGATGGTTGTGGGTCTCGACCTTGAAGCACACGCCGTACGTCTCATCGAACTCGATGATGCCCGCGTTGTCCTTGAACACGCTGATGCACCACGGGCGGTTCAACTCCTTGGTCGCCCTAAAAACCGTCGATTTCAGCAGATTCTTGATCTTCCGGCGGCCTTCGGGCCCCTGATAGTCCACATCGCTACGGAAGGTCTTGTGGCCGCAGTGCTCGGACCAGGTCTGGGCGACCATTTCGATTTCGACGTCGGTGGCCTCCCGGCCGATCCGACGATAGTACTCCTGGATCGTCCGCATCTCGGTCAGGTTCAGGAACAGGTCCGAAGCCTTCGAGAGCTCCATCAGGCCCTTCTCGTCCAGGTCGCGGATCGGCACGTGGCGGACCTGGAAACGGTGATCGGGCACCTCCACCGCCGGCTGAGCCCCGGTCGAACCGAAGACGACCTGCTCGATGCAGTCGTTGGCGATGATCCGCGAGGCGATCAGGGCCTTCTGCTCCTGGTTAAGATTCCCCTCAAAAAAGTACATCCGCGCCGTCCGCACGTCGGCGGCCTCGATGCCGAGCTGGCGGATCGCCTGCTGCGTCGAAAGGGCCACCGGGTCCATAACTCCAGGCTTGGGGCTAACTTCCATCACCACCCGGCCGTCGGCCTCGCCGGCAAAGCCCGGCGAATCGCACCAGATCTCCACCCGCTCGTGGACCGCGTCGGCCAGCAGGCGGGTCGCCAGTCCTTCGATCCGCTCGCGAGGCGCGTCGGAAGTGATCAGAAAGACCCGCCGGTGCTCGACGTTCCTGACGCCGCTGATGCCGAAATCGGCCAGCTCGTGCAAAACGCCCTGGGCGTGGGGGTCGCCCGATCCGCCCAGACGCGATACTTCAATCCGCCAAACGTTCATTCGTGACTCCGATGCTCCTGTGTGGTAGTGCTCTGGGTGGTCGGCCCGTGGGCCGCCCGCCCGACCCTCTCCATGCCGCGCCCGATGAATTCCACGAAGTCCTCCTTGTCCATCGCGCCCACGTGGCGGGCCACCGGGTGCAGATGGCCGTCATGCACCGCCGCCAGCACGCCCGACGGCGGGCCGGGGATGCCGAAGTTCTCCGCCAACTCCGCGTTCGCGTCCAGGTCGATCCGGGCCACCACGACCTGCTGGAGGACCTGGCGCACCTCCGGATCGATCAAGACCTCCCGCTCGAACTCGGTGCAGTACACGCACCAGTCCGCGTAAAACTCCATGTAAATCGGCTTGCCCTCAGCCGACGCCTGTTCGACCGCCTGCTCGAGGGCCATGCCCGGCCCCAGCACGCTCTGCGCCGTCGGCGCGGACCACCGGACGACCAGCAGGATCGCCGCTGCGCCCACGATCACCGTTAGCGCCGTCAGCATCAGGTTTCGCGTCGAACCGCTTTGTTCCGTCATCGCTCGATACCTCCTCCCAATCGCCACTATCTATTACCCGAAAGGCCGCTCCGGTTCAATGAGCCTCAGACACTAATTCTAGCTCCGCGCGAACCCAAAGCGCCCGCTGTCGGATGCAGGACGAGAAATGGGCGACCGTCACGCCGGCGCGTACGCGTTCGGCGTGGGCCAGCCGACGCGGGCGATCCAGACGCTGCCGTTGCCGCCGCGGTCGGTGGGTTTGTAGCCGGCGCGGAGCCAGAGGAACTCAGCGTCCGTCACCCATGACTCCGACGGGCTGATCGGTCCGGCCCCGAAGTTGCCCAGCATCAATCCGCGATTCGGGATCAGCACGCGCTCCGTCGCGCGGATCACGCACAGACGCTCGACGTCCACCCGCGCCATGAACAACGGAGCCCGCGAACGCGGGATATCGTCGTTGTCCGCCCCGCTTCGCGTGTAGCAGAGAAACAGGCCCTCCGGATGGGCCAGCCAGTGCTGCTGCGTGTTGACGCTGCCCAAGGGCGTCCCGTCGTCGAACGTCCACGGCGCGATCCTCGCGAAGTTCAATCCGTCGTCGCTGACGCCCACGTACCCGTTGACGTCCACCTCGCCGCGCAGCGTCAGGTAATACCGGCCGCGATAGCGGACGAGCGAACTCTCGGTGAACCCAGCCGCCTCGTCGCGGACGATCTCGTTGCCGCACCGCCGATAGCTCAACGTCCGTCCGTCGAACCCGCATTCGAGCACCACCACGCCGTACCCCTTGCCCGGCCGGCCGGCCGGAACCGGATAGTACACCGGCGCCAGCACCGTCCCATCCTCGCGCTCCACCCACTGGCACGCTCCGCTGGCCGCCAGGTCGAAAATCCCGCCCTTCGGAAGCGCCAGGTCGTGGATCGGACTCCACGCGTCGGCCGCCGCGTCATAGACCGCGTAGCACGTTCGGATACGCCCCGGCTTGTCGTTGGCGTGCGAGCCGTCCGCCGCGTACGACGTTTTGGTCCCGATCGCCAGCACCGTCCGCGCCGCCGCGTGCCAGCCGGGCGTCACGTCGTGAAACGACGAATGGATGCCCGGCTCGTCCTCGCTCGCCGCCAGGGCCGCCGGCTCGAACGGTCCGGCCCAACTGCGCCCCAGGTCGTCGCTGGTCATGTACCACAGGCCGGAGTAATGATCGTCCGCGTCCATGTGGCGGCTTAGCACCATCACCACCCGCGGTTGCCCGTCGCGACCCGCGCCGGGAATCGCCGCCGCCCGCGGATGAAACCAGCAGAACGCCTCGTTGACCTCCTCAAGAGGAATCTCACGGGTGATTTTGACGTCCATAGCAGCCTTTCGATAACTCGCACAACAGCATCCGCACCGCCGGAAACTATAGTGACCGGCCTTCAATTGAGCAAGCATCGACGGAATCCTCGAGAACCAGCCGGCGGCGCGCAACAAAAAGTCCGGCGCGCCCCGTGCCTTTCAACGCGGGACTCACCGGACGGCTCTGATCCTGAATTCGCCGACCGCCGGCGCGACGCGCCCCGATCGCCAGTTCCCGTTCGCTACGGCGCGGCGCGCCCGCCGAACAGCCCAAGAATGAGCAGGACGACGAACACCACCAAAAAGATGAAGAACAGGATCTTGGCGATCCCCGCAGCGGCGCCGGCCACCCCGGTAAACCCCAGGGCCGCGGCGATCAACGCGATCACCAGGAATAAAATGGTCCAACCTAACAAACCCATGATCCGCTCCTTTCTGCGATCCTCCGACCGAACGCCGTTGCTTGTTTCGCCGTCCGATCGCCCCGTGTTCGCAACGCTTGTCTTCGTATGCCAATTCGCTCGGCCAGCATCACTCTTCATTCGGCGAAACGCCGGCCAGGCCGCGCTTCCGCCGATTACGATCACGCTACTTGTTGGCATCCTTCTGAGGATGCTGCTTCTGGGCCTCACGCTGGGCCTGGCGCTCTCTGGCCGGCACGGCCCGCAGATCCTCGGTCGTCCACTTCGGTTCGCCCGTCGGGCTGCGCAACTCAAGCGTCTGATCGCCCTTCTGAATCTGGCCCGCCATCAGGACCGAGCGCCCGTTGACCTTCGTGGACGAGCCCTTGACCGTCACGCGGTCGCCGTAATAGAACTCGATCCCCTGGCGGTGCGCGTAGGCCTCCGGACCGGCGTACACCGTCACGGTGCCGCCGTCGGTGGTCTTGACCCGCAGCCGCAGGCCGGGCAGCGCGTTGGTGTCCGGCCGGAACGTCCCGACGCTCTGGATCGTCCCGCGAATCGTCTGGATCTGCTCCGGATCGAAGTTCTCGTTGTACGTGCTGCCGGGCAGCCACGGTTCGCTGCTCAGCGTCCCGTCGCCCTCCACGTACCCGAACACCTGCCAGTACGGCTCCTGGTCAAAGTGGCTGTGGATCCGCCGCGCGTACGCCGGGTTCGACAGGTCCGGCGCGTCGCCCTCGTTGTACGCGATCGACTTCAGCGAGTCCTTGGTCACGTCCAGGCGGAACGTGTCCAGCCGCGGACGCGCCTCCAGGGCGCTCCACGGCGCCGCGGCCAGCTCCTCGCCGATCCCCAGGATGCCGCCCCACGAGAGGATCGCATACACCAACCGGCCCTCGTGCATGTCGATCACCACGTTCTCCACGTCGCCGAGCGAGACGCCCTCGAGGTTCTTGACCTCCGTGCCGATGACCTTGCTCAACCGGCGAAACTCCATCTTGTCCTTGGCCACGGTCGTCCGCTGACCCGGCTGGTCGGCGGTTTCAGCCTCGGCGCTCACGTCGCCGTTGGTCGGCTGATTCTCGCGGTACTGCTGCGACTCCTCCTGGTAGAACTGGTGCACGCCTTGGCTCCACCGCGGATCGCCCATGTTCGGCCAGTTATCCTTGTTAAATCCGGGCGCCGCCTTGAGGCGATCCTTCTCGACGTCCAGCACCATCGCGTCGTTGGCCGCCGACATCGTCAGGGCCGACCACGGAATGGCGAAGTACTTGTCGCCGATCCCGAGGAACCCGCCGCGGGCCAGCACCGCGTACGATACGCGATCCTCGTTGGCGCTGAGCACCAGGTCGTCAATTCGGCCCAGATCCTCACCGGCCGGATTCTGCACCTTCAGGCCGATCAGGTGCGACGCCTTCTGAAGCAGCGGCTGAAACTCCCCTTGTCGCTCCGGCTGATCCGACTGCGCCTGCTGCTGGCCGACCACCGGAACCGCGACGAGCGTGAACAGCGCGCCGCCTACCAGAAATAGACTTGTCCAAAACCATCGTGTGCGATCCATAGCTGAACCTCCTATTGGCTCAGGCGACGAGTTGCCTGTGCAGCGGACGATCACCCAATCGCCACCTTGCCCCCGGAACTGCAGACAACTCCATCAACCCCCTAGGTTTCTACCCAAGTATAGAGCCACCACCGACCACCCACAATCGGGACAGGCCATGAATCTCCCATCAGGGAAACGGCGGATGCCGCGCCACCCGCACCCAGGCGGCATCGGTCCGATCCGCCGCCGCGCCATGCCACAAACGCTGGAGTCCCAACCCGCTGAACCCAACACCTTTCCTGCCTGACGGTAAATTGATGGTGCCGCCCCCAGCCGCGTCGCAAGCCTTGACTCGCCTCAACCCGTCGGCGCACCGGCCCGAAACCGGCGCAACACAGAGGGCCCGACGAAACGATCGCTCGCTTCGCCGGGCCCAATCCCCTTGCCGGCCATCGTGATGCCGGCCTGTTGCCCACACTGTCAGCAGTTCCAGATCACGCGTCGGACCAGGCTACTCCTTGTGCTCCTGCTTCTGCTGTCTGTCCTGATCCTTTTGCTTCTCCTGATCCTGCTGGCCCTGTTGCCCCTGGCCCTGCTGTTGCATCTGCTCGAGCTGGCTGGCATCCCACTGGGGCTGGCCCTGCTCATCGCGCAACTGCAGCGTCTGGTCGTCCTTCTGGACCTGCGTGGCCATGATGATGGACTGGCCCTCATGCTGCGCGGTCGCGCCCTGGATCTGGACCTGATCGCCCTGGTTGAACGAGAGCCCCTTCTGCTGGACGAAGGCCACCGGCCCCAGATGGACCATCTGGGTCTGGCCCTCCTGCGCCTGGACCAGCAGCATCAGCCCCGGCATCGCGCCGGCCTCCGGCTGGAACATCCCGACCTGCTGGACCGTGCCCTGGACGCTCTGGACCTGGTCGGCCTTGAACTGCTGGTTGTACTGGCTCTCAGCCTTCCAGGCATCGACCGCACCGCCTGGCCGGCCCTGCCCTTGCTTCTGTTGCTGTCTCTGGCGGTCCTGCTGACGCTGCTGGGCGCCCTGCGGCTGGCCTTCCTGCGCGCTCTGGCGGAACTCGCCGCCGCGCTGCATGCGCTGCTGCTCCATCTGCTGGAGCTGGTTGGCGTCCCACTGCGGCTGACCCTGCTCGTTGCGCAACTGCAGCGTCTGGTCCCCCTTCTTGAGCTGCGAGGCGAGCACCACGTTCTGACCGTCGATCTTGGCCTGCGACCCGGTGATGGTCACCTCGTCGCCGTAATGGAAGTTCAGGCCCTTCTGGCTCGCGTAGGCCCGCGGACCGGCGTGCACGATCATGCTCTTGCCGTCCTGGGTTTTGACCCGCAGACGCAGTCCCGCCGTCGAGCCCGACTCCGGATGGAACGTCCCGACGCTCTGGATCGTCCCCTGCATCGTCTGGACCTGGTCGGCCTTGAACTGCTGGTTGTACTGGCTGTCGGCCTTCCACGCCTCGATCGACCCGGCCTGTTCCCGCCCGGGCACGTACCCGTAGACCTGCCAGTACGGCTCCTGATCGAACTGCTGGTAGAGGTTCATCACGTAGCTGCGGTCGAACTCCGGATACTCACCGCCCTCCAGCTTGGCGGCCTCGAGCATCTTCTGATCCGCGTCGATCCGCGCCACCTCCTGGCGCGGCCGGATCGTCACCGAACTCCACGGCACCGCCGACATGTCCTCGCCGATGCCAAGGACGCCGCCGTACGAGATGATCGCGGCCACCAGGTGCCCGCTGTTCGTGTCGATCATTACGTTCTCGATCTCGCCGAGATCCTCAGCCTGGCGGCCCTGGACCTCCGTCCCGATCAACTGCGAAAGCCGGCGGGTCCAGAAGTACTCGCCCTGGCCCTCAGCCCCGCCGCGGCCCGACGCGCTCTGGCCCGTCTCCCCGCCACGGCCCCAGCCGTCGGTCTCGCCTTCCTCTTCAATGATGAGCACGTCCGTCTCGCCATTGTCCCCGCCGGTCAACGCCTCACCGCTCCGTCGGCCGCGCTCCATGCCGCTCTCCCCAGCCTCGCCGACGTCCTCCGCCCCGCGACCGACGTCTTCGGCTCCGCGCTCCGCGGCACGGCCGACGTCCTGAGCCCCGCGGCCGATGTCCTCGGCTCCGCGCTCCGCCGCCCGGCCGACGTCCTGAGCCCCGCGGCCGATGTCCTCGGCCCCGCGCTCCGCCGCCCGGCCAACGTCTTCAGCCCCACGCTCGATCGCGCCCTGGTCCGTCCGGCCGCGCTGCTCCATGCCACGCTGACCCGAACGCTGCTGGCCCTGGCGGGTCTGCGACGAGTAGAACTGCCCCACCTCGCTGCGCCAACGCGGGTTGCCCATGTCCGGCCAGTTGTCCTCGTTGAAGCCGGGCGCCTGCTCCAACTGCTCCTTGGAGATCGACAGAGTCACGTGATCCGCGCCCTTCTGAATCTGCACCGCCGAGAACGGAACCGCAAACAGCTTCTCGCCCATCCCAAGCAATCCCCCGCGCGAGAGCACCAGGTACGAAACCTGGTTGCGGTCCGGCGTCAGCACCAGATCCTCCACCGATCCCAGTTCCTCGCCCTGGTCGTTCTTGACCGTCATGCCGATCAGCTCATTGGACCCCTGAACCGCCAGCGAGGTCGGCCCCTGCTGGCCCTGTTGCTGCTGGCCGCGCTGCTGCGCGCCCTCCTGGCCTTGTTGGCCCGGCTGGCCCTGTTGCTGCATTCCTTGCTGACCCTGCTGGCCTTGCTGCTCCTGCGCGCCGACCGGCGTGCCGATCATCACCACAAGAAGCGCCGCCAGCGCCGCACATGCACACACCTGACACCACTTAGAAAGACTCATCCCTTGTCTCCTTTCAAGTGGAAGGTAGGTGGCGCCTCAGCCGACGGTCACGCGACCGCCATATGCAAGCACTGGAGACGCCTTCGTTACCCCCTTGCGTTTATCCACTCAATATAGAGGGCCCCTAAACCGTTCACAATCGGGGCACAGGATGATTCCCGTATCAGGCCCTTCCCTTACGCCTCAGAAGCTCCCAAACACAACACCGCAACCTCATCCCGCAAGGCATTCACAGCCGAATGGCCGCGACGGGGATGAGGAGGAAAGGAAATGGAATGGATGGCATGTCCGACAGAAGCGGGCAAGACCACGTGAAAGCACAAATAATCAGAAAAACGACCGGACGTGGTCCTAGCGGCGGTCGACGCCGGCGGAAAACTCCTCACTCGCCGTCTGGTCGGAGAGCTTCTCCAGGTGGGCCTTCCACGAGACATCGAGGCGGTCGATCGGCCCGAACGCCGCCACGATCTCCCGGCGGATCGCCGCCCGGTCCCTCCGCCCCGGCTCCAGCTTCGAAAGCGCCGCTAGATAACGCCGCAACTCCTCGCGCCGATCCGAAAACAAAAACCGGAACACCGACCACGCCTGGGCGTAAATCTCCCGCGTCGCCGACGGATCCGACGCCGGCAACCGCGTGAGGGTCAGGAAATCCTCCAGCGGCATCAGCCGGCCGCCCCGATACGCCTCGATCAGACAGCGGCGGCGCACCGGATTGTCCTCCCGAAGTCCCGTTCCGCCCGTCGCCTCCCGCTCGAAGCTCGTGGCCAGCCCCTCCGATACCCACATCGGGTACATCACGCCCCGTTTCTGTATCCCGCTGTTGAACGCCAACTGGTGCGACAACTCGTGCGTCGCCCGGCTCTCGTCCACCGCGATCGAATCCTCCGCCGCGACCTGCTCGCCCCCCTCGCTCTCCGTGACCGGATACAGGTCGCTGTTGCCCCGCGACGCCTTGAGGGCCAAAGACGCCTCCACGCCGCCCTCGCGAAGAGTACTGCCCTTGCCCGGTCGCACCAGGGCCACACGGTTCGTCCTCGCTGAGTAGTAGCCGTCCGACCACGACATGTCCATCCGGTCCGCCCGACGGGCGTAGTCGTCGAAGTCCCCGTAGCTGACAAAGCACACCCACGTCAGCCGCCCCTCAATCGGCTTGGGGTCGAACCCCGCCTCCCGAAACGTCCGGTAGAACTCCTCGTGAGTCTCCTCCAGCACCCGACCCATCGCCAACGCCCACGCGTGGTCCGTCGCGTAGATCAACGCGAAGTGCCTCGTCGGATGCATGAAGAACCGCGGCCCGAACTGCTCCACCAGGTCCCGGCACTCCGCCGCCTCGGTCACCGGAACCATCCGCGAACCCGCCTGCGCAATGCCCGTCCACAGCGGAACGCCAAGGAAAAGCTGGCCGAACAGCCATAGGCCAAGGGCGAGGCCGGTCAATCGTCCTGAACCATCCATCTGCGCTGCTGTCGTCCTGTCGGGAAACCGAACGCTTCTTCTGCCGCAAAAGTCCATTGTACATACAATCGGCTTATACTGTCAACCACTTAAATCAGTTATTCTTAAGCAGTTACACTAAGCCGACACCGTGGTTCTGACGCAGCCCACAGCCGACGCCAGCTCACGACTAGATGTTATCGGACCTTCCCGCGGCACTCCTTGAGCTTTTTACCGCTCCCGCATGGGCAGGCGGCGTTGCGGCCGCCGGGAGCGGCCGGCTGGGGCGGCGAGGGACGCGCAATCCGCGCCGCCACCCGCTCCACCGTCCGCGCGAACCATTCGTAGGTATGGTTATAGAATATCTGATAGGATGGACAAAGGTAAGCCTTGCTGCTGAACGTGCCGCCGGCCCGCTCGCGGTCCTTCAGGCACCCGCCGTGGCAGAGGCTCAGAAACCGGCACGCATCGCACTCCCGGGGCCAGACGCCTTTGGCCGCCGCGAACGCCGTTGCCCCGGCCGCCGCCGCCAGCTCCGGCAGGTCCGACTCCCCGATGTTGCCGATCCGCATGTCAGGCCGGACAAAAAAATCGCACGGAAATACGTCGCCGTTATGCTCGACCACCAGATAGTGGTCGCACCGTTTGTCCATGATGCAGTTACCCGCCGGCGCCCCCGCCAGCCGGCTCAGCACCGACTCAAAGAGCCGCACGTACACCTTGCCCGGCCCGCCCTCCTCAACCCACGCGTCGAACACCTCGCACATGAACCGCCCGTAGCCCTCCGGCGTCGGAGCAAAATCCCGCGGTCGACCGTGCTCGTCCGTCTCCACCGCGGGGATGAACTGGAGAAAATCGAATCCCTGATCGCGAAGCCAGCGGTACACCTCGCGGCCGCGGCCTTCGTTGGCCCGGTTGACCACCGACAGAATGTTGAACTCCACCCCCGCCGTCCGAAGCGCGCCGACCGCCCGCATCACCCGCGCGTGCGTCCCGCCGCCGCGGTACACATCGTGCAGCGCCGCCGGACCATCCAGCGAAACGCCCACCAGGAACTTGTACCGGACCAGGAAGGCCGCCCACGCCTCGTCGATCAACAGCCCGTTGGTCTGCAGCGCGTTGGCCACCGACTGGCCCGACCGCCCGAACTGCATCTGAAAGTTCACCGCCTGCTGAAACCACTCCAACCCCATCAGCGTCGGCTCGCCGCCCTGCCAGCAAAACTGCGAGACCGGCAATCCAAGCCGCAGCATCTTCCGCGTCACCGTCCGCAACACGTCCACCGTCATCCGGTGCGGCCCGCCCGCGAACTGCTCCGCCGCCACCGCATAGAAACAATACGCACACCGGGCGTTGCAGTCCGGCCCAGCGGGTTTGATCAGCAGCGAAAAATTCGGCGAAATCATCCGCGACTCCTTAACCCCCATTCCATCCGCAACGTCGCCAGGAGAGCCAACGACCGTCACTCCGCCGCCCGCGACGCCGGCCCCGTCGTCGGCCGCTCCACCTGGACGATCTTCGTCTCCGGCGCCGCCAGAATCACCCGGCCCAACGACAGCAGCTTCGCCTCGTCGAGCTTCTCAAACCGCGTGCGCTCCAGCTCGCCGATGACGATGTACTGAACGTCGTATTGATCCAGCAATTCCGCCGTCCGAACCGCGTCATCGGATTGATAAATCTCCGCCACGTCCGCCGACCGCTGCCGAACCACGCCATAGTCGTCGCGCCACAGCCACTCGTGCACCTGCCAACCCAGCACCGTCGGCAGACCCGTCGCCATCGAAATCCGCCCGTGATCGGTGTAGCTCTCCCCGTCCGACTCCAACACCACCGGCCGGCCTTCCATCGACTCATTGAGCCAGCGGATCGCGATCGCGTCGCTCGGATGCGCCTTCCGCATGAACCGCAACCCGTCAAGCCCCTTGTACTCCTCCACCGAAGGAACCGAGTAATACCCATCCACCGCGCGGCCCACGTACAGCATCGCCGGCGACAGCGCCCCGACCATCACAACCGCCAACGCCCCACGCAGGATCCGCGACCGCGGCGCAGCCGCCACCCGCACCGCGATATACGCCATGCACAGCGAGAACATGATGAACGCCTGATACGTCAGCTTGAACATCGTGTTGGCCCGATGGTGCGTCTTAAAGTAGATGTCCCGAACGAACACCACCTCGGGAACGATCACCAGACCGATCGCGCAAACCGCCAGCACCGCCACGTACAGGTCAGCCGCCGCCATCCGCCTCGGCCGAAGCGCCCGCCGCGCCGCCAGAAAAACCAGAAACACCCCAGCGAACAACACCGGCTGGCCCCACAGCACCAGCAGTTGCCGCACCGGGCTCCGCGACATCACCCAATCCACGCCATGCGCGAAACTCTCGAAATTCAGAATGAACGGCGAAGCCGCCGCCAGGCAGATCGCCACCACGCCCAGCGTGTGCACGATCGTCTCCGTCAGCCAGCCGTGCACCGTCCGCGCGGTCAGCATCGCCCCAGCCGCGAACACCGCCGCCGTCACCGTCAGGTACACCGCCACGTCCCACAGGTTCGTCATGTACATGACCGCCGACAGAAACCCGATCGCCGCGATCAGCGGCGCCGCCGTCGGCCGCGGACTCGCCATGTCCGGCGCGTCCCGCTCCTCCCGCTTGTGGCCCAGGTACGCCAGCAGACACGCCAGCAGCGCCAATACAAACGGAATGTCCAGCACGTGCCCGTGCAGGTCCGAGACCACAAACGAATACGACGGAAACTCGTGGATCGTCCGATCCTCGCTCCCCTCGAAGTGGCCGATGTATCGCGTCGCGTTCGGATACCAGTAGGGCGTCACGGACCCCTCATGAATCCCGTGCCGCTGGGCGAACGGCAGCGCGTACGCGAACACGAACGCGTGCAGATTGCCGCCGAACGTCAGCAGCGCCGCCGCCAGCAATCCGCCCGCCACCGCCGCACTCCGCCGCGACCGCGACAGGTGCAGCAGCGTTGAGCCGAGCGAGAACGCGCCAACCGCGCTCAGCGCCGCCAGCGTCGCGATCATCAGGTTATACCCCACCGCCGCCGGCACCCCCGAAAGCCGGATCAGCAGCGCAGTCAGAAAATGCCCGAAGTAGTAATAGTTGATCGCCTTGCCCGCAAACCACATGTCCGCCGGCGGCATCCACTCGGCCCGCAGCGCCGAATTGACGAACCCAAAATCCATGAACTTCTCCAGCCCATGAATATCCGGCTGCAGACTCCGCACAAACGACCAGCCGACCAACACGGCGAGGAACAGCAACTCCTCGCCCATCCACAGCCGCCAGCATTCCCCGACCGCCCGCCGCAGCTCGCCATAGTCGGTCAAAAACACTCCCACCGCCAACGCCACCGCCGCGGTCACGATCACGCCCGCCGTCCCGCCGAACGCCAAAACCCGCAGCGACGAACCAAGCCACACCAGATATCCCACCGCCGCCAATCCGAGCACCTTCGAAAAAACGTACCCGCGATCGAAAAACACTCCGAACAGCCGATTCCCCACCGGCAGCAGCACCAACCCCATCACCATCAGCACCGCCCACCACGCCGCCAGATGACCAGCGTGCTGCGCCGCAAACGGCCTGACCAACTCCGACAATCCCGTCATCCCGCCGCCTCACCAAATGACGCAAGCATCCGCGCCGCCTCACGGCCCAACCGCACCGCGTGATTCTGCCCCCGATCCTCCGGATACACCTGCGCCATGCTCGCGGCAACCACGTTCGGCAACGCGGTTCGTATCGACGGAACCGCCTTCGCGTATCCCGCCAGCGCCACCGGCTGAGCGTACGCCGCGCGATACACCCGAAACTCCCTGACGCTCTCCCGCCGAAAACCCTCAAACACGCCGCCGAGACGCCCGAGGAAAAGCTCCGCCACCTGCCCGTCCTCCATCCGCCACGTCGCATCCTGCCGATCCACGTACGCCGAAACGTACACCACGTGCCCGTCGTACCGCTCCGCCGAAACCAGCTTGGTCTGCTCGATCACCGCGACGAACGGAAAATCCCGCTCCGCGATCGACGTCCAGTAGTACGGCGAAAGCGGCCGATCCAGCACCAGCATCAGACACACGTTCGCCTTGTACCGAACACCCCGCAGCGCCTCCGCGTACGCCGGCGCCGACGCGCCGACCATCTGGGCCAGCACCGGCGGCGCCACCGTCGCCACCGCGCCGTCAAACGTCTCCGCGCCGCTGCGGGTTTCCACCTCGACGACGCCGACCGCTGCCGCGATCCGATCCACCCGGTGCCCGCAGCGGATCTCGCCGCCGCCCGCAACGATCCGGTCCGCCAGCGCGTCGTACAGCGTCGCGAAACTCCCTTCCATATAACCCAACCGCTCCGCGCCCAGATGCCAACTCCGGCTCGACGATCGCTGACGGATCCGACTCCACAGCCACGCCGCGCTGATCCCGTCCGCGTCGTCGCCGAACTTCGCCCGCAACAGCGGCGACCAGATCCGTTCGTACACCGCCGGCCCCGCCGACCGCTCCACCCACCCCCGCGCCGTCATCGCATCGAGCCGCCGCCAGTCGCCAACCAGCCGCACGCGAAACAAAAATGCCGCCAGCGCCATCCGCTCGCCCAGCCTCAACCCTTCCAATCCCAGCAGATCGATCGGCGAACTAAGCCGCTGCAGCCGACCGCCCACAAAAATCGCGTTCCGCGGCGAACTCCACCGCAGCTTCGACGACAGACCCAACTCATCAATCAGACCGATCGCCTCCGCGTCGCCGGTAAAAAGATGATGGTAAAACTTCTCCACCCGCCCCGCTCCCACCGCCGCTGTGCCCAACAGCCCGCCGTAATCCTCCTCGGCCTCAAACACAACCGGCGCAGCCCCGCACCGGACCAGCTCGTACGCCGCCGCCAGCCCGGCCGGTCCCGCTCCGATCACCGCTATCCGTCTCGTCTCAGCCACCGCGGTCCTTTCTCGCTTCGTCGGTTTATTCTATAAACCACAACCACCGCCGACCAACTTTTCCCGACCCGCACCCGGCTCCGAATCCACCCGTGCATTCCATCCCGACGCCCGCTAAACTTCCGCTGTGGGGTTCACGAAATCTCGATCGGGAGGACCAACCGATGCGCCTTTATCTCGTCCAACACGGAAAGGCCGAAACCAAACAAAACGACCCGCAACGCCGCCTCACCGCCGACGGCCGCGCCGAAACCGACAAAATCGCCGGATTCCTCAAACCCGTCCAACTCGGCGTCGCCCAAATCTGGCACAGCGGAAAATCGCGGGCCCGCGAAACCGCCGAAATCCTCAACCGCGCCGTCCCCGCCGACGACGGACTCATCGAACGCGAAGGCCTTTCGCCCGACAGCCCCGCCGAACCCATCCGCGAAACCATCGACACACTCCAGGGCGACCTGATGATCGTCGCCCACCTGCCGTTCCTCAGCAAACTCTGCTCCGTCCTGCTCCTGGGCCAGAAGGACGCCGATCCGGTAGACTTCCGAAACGCCGGCATCGTCTGCCTCGAACGCGACGCCTGCAACATGTGGCGACTCCGATGGATCGTCACACCCGAACTGCTCCCGTGACCGTCGGTACAAACAGGATAAGCTGCTGTCATTATCGACGCACCAACCGGCAACGGTGGCCCTGTGCCCACAATCTCGATATCATGTGATATCGCTGCCGCCGGCTGCACACAGGAGGCACGCCCATGACCGTCACTCTCTACACCGTCGGCCACTCCAACCAGACCCTCGACCAGTTCCTAACCCTGCTGCACGCCTTCCAGATCCGCCGGCTGGTCGACGTCCGACGATTCCCCAGCTCCCGCCGTTACCCCCATTTCAACCGCGAAAACCTCGCCGAGTCCCTATCCGACCACAAGATAGAGTACCTCTGGTGCGAAGCCCTCGGCGGCCGACGCCAATCCGAGGCCTCCGCCGACTCCCCCAACCTCGCCCTGCGAGACCCGGGCTTTCGCCACTACGCCGATTACATGATGACCCAACCCTTCACACAAGCCATCGACCACCTGATCGACCTGGCCAAAAACGCCGCCGCCGCTGTGATGTGCGCGGAAAAACTCCACTGGCGGTGTCATCGCCGGTTGATCGCCGACTACCTGACCGCGGTGCGCAGCGTCAGCGTCCAGCACATCCTCGACCCCGGCCGCACGCTGCCCCACGTCCTGACCGAAGGCGCAGCCGTCGAGAATCAGCGCCTAAGTTACCCTCAGCCAACGCTTTTCGACCATTCGCATGATCGAAAAGCCGACTAACGCTGGTACGTCCCGGTCAACTCGCCCTGCCCGATGATGTTCCCGGACATCCTGTCCAGCAGCTCATCCTTCGTCGCCCCCGGTTCGGTCATCACCGGCTGATCCAGCGCGTAAATCTTGAAGTGATAGTGATGCACGCCATGCCCCTTCGGCGGGGCCGGGCCCTTGTAGCCGATCGTGTCCCAGGTATTCCTGCCCTGAACCGCCCCTTGCGGCTCAGCCAGCTCCGGCGTCGCCGGCGACGCCTCCGGCAATCCCGTCGCGCCGGCTGGAATGTTGTAGATCACCCAGTGCACCCACGGCTTAGGCGTCGGCGCGTCCGGGTCGTCCACGATCAGCGCCACGGCCGCCGTCCCTTCCGGCAACTCACCCCAACTCAGCGGCGGGCTGACGTCCTGCCCGTCGCCGGTGTACCGCATCGGGATCGCCTGACCCTCCTCGAACGCCGAACTGCGCAGCGCGATCTTCTCCACCGTTCGCTTGTCCATCACTTGGCCCCCTTTCCGTTTCGCCTCGCCCGAACGCGCCCCGGACCTATCACAGCCGATCGGCGCAAACAAACACGCCACGATCAGCAACGCCGAAACACCACGGGCTGCGCATCTCATGCCGAAACCCCCAAACAAAGTCAACTTCAAGAAGCTCCCCGAATATGCCCATCTTACCGCACCGGCGTCCGAAGATCAAACGCTTTGCCGCCGGCAGCCAACCGCTATCGGGCCACCGGTTTGCGCCTGCGTTTGATCGCCGCGCCGCGCTCCTCGGCGGTGAGCTCGAACACCTTGTCCCACAACGCTTCGTCGACTTCGGTCCAGGTCACCTTGCGGCGGCTCATCGCCGTTTTGGCCGTGGCGTACAGGGCCCGCTTGCCGAAGCCCTTGGTGATCACGCCGTTGACCAGCCACGCGAACGACGGGATCGACTTGGGCAGCGGCTGGCCGGTGGCCATCAGCAGGCACATCGAGCCGACCACCGCCCCGGTGTTAAACAGCGTGCCGATGCTCGTCTTGGTATGGTCGCCGATCATCGCCCCGACCTTCGTCGAGCCGGTGTCGATCGTGCGCCCGTTGAGCATCACCTCGACGCTCGTGTAGTCGTTCTTGAGGTCCGAGTTCGTCGTCAACGCCCCGAGGTTCACCCACTCGCCCACATACGCGTGCCCGAGGAACCCGTCGTGGTACTTGTTCGAATAGCCGTGGATGATCGACTCCTCGACCTCGCCGCCCACCCGGCACTCCGGCCCGATCGTGCAGCCCTCGCGCAGCTTGGCGCCCAGCAGCAGCGACTTGGGCCCAATGTACGCCGGCCCTTCGATCCGCGTGTACGGATGCACCTCCGCCCCTTCCTCGATGTACACCGGTCCGCCGGTCACGTCGATGCACACGAACGGATGGATCGTCACGTCCTTGCCCACGTACAGCCGGTCCTTCGGCCCGCGCACCGCGTGCGGCTCCTCGATCGTGCCGTTCACGCCATACCGACCGGCGGCTTGGAAGTCCGCCGCCAGACCCGCCCCGTTGGCCAGCATCAAATCCCACGCGTGCTTCGCCATCGGGGCTTGCACCGTGACCTGCTTTGCGTTGGCTTTTCCGATCAAGTCGTCCAGCGACGCGACATTCTCGGGAACGTCCTTCTTCTCCAACCGAAGATAGACCAGATCGCCCTTAGCCGTCACGCCGCGCTCGCTGGGCCCCGCCCGCGGCAGCGCGTAATCGTTGCACAGCACCCGCCCGTTGACGATCAGCAGATCATCGCCCGCCAGAAAACTCACGTCGTTGACCGGCCGCTCCAGCCGCCGCTTGACCACCTCAGCCAGCCACTCGCGACAAAAATAGCCGATCGCCGACGTCGCGTACTGCCGCTCGATCTTCTCCGCCAGGCTGTGCCACCCGCACTTGAGCTCGAACACCGCCCGACTCAACGCCAACGGATAGAAGTCCTCGAACCGCGAATCCTCGAAAATCACCAGCTTCATGGTTGCCTCCCTTCGGCGCCGCCTCCATCCAATACCAGTCCACCGTCGCGACCGCCACCCAACGGCCGCAACCTTGTGAACTCCGACGCAACCGGCCCCTATCGTCAACGCGTTAACGATACGCCGCGCAAAGATCAAGCAAAATGTCCAAAACCGCCCCGCCAAGCCCCCCATCGCCGGCAGTTGCCTCTTGCCAAATCCATGCCTCTCGATACGATGGTGGCACGCCGGTCGGAATATCCGGATCGAGGAGATCGCATGCTCAAACAACCGTCGTTCACCCAACAGGAATACCAGGACCGCCTCGCCCGCGTCCAGCGCGCCATGGCCGATCGCGGCCTCGGCCTGCTCGTCTGCCACAACCTGGCCAATATCTGCTACCTCTGCGGCTTCCAGACCCTCGGCTCCTACGGCTACGGCTTCTACGAGCTGATTGTCCCCGCCGACGGCCAGCCGACCCTCTTCGCCTCCGACTTCGAAAGCCACAACGCCCGAATCTTCTCCTGGCTCGCCGACGTCGTGACCTACGACGTCCCGCCCGACGCCGATCGCGGACCGGTCGCCGTCCTGGCCAACCTGCTGACCGACCGCGGATGGGCCGAGGCCAGGATCGGCGTCGAGACCGGCCACTACGCCATGACCGTCGGCCAGTATAGGCAGTTGACCGCGAGACTTTCCAAAGCCGACCTCGTCGACGCCACCGACCTCGTCGACACCGTCAAGATCGTCAAATCCTCCGCCGAAATCGACGTGCTCAAACGCGCCGCGGCCCTGACCACCGCCGGAATGCTCGACGGCATCGACGCCGCACGACCCGGCGCAACCGACAACGCCGTCGCCGCCGCCATGTACGCCCGCGTCATCCGCGACGGCGGCGAGTACTTCAGCCTCCAGCCCATCGTCACCACCGGCCGCCGATCCGGCATTCCCCATTCCACCTTTCGCCGCCAGACCCTCGCTTCCGGCGACAACGGCTTCCTTGAACTCTCAGCCGCCGTCGAACGCTACAGCGCGCCTTGCCTGCGGACCGTCTGCCTCGGCCAGCCGTCCGACGCGGTCAAACGCGCCTTCGACGGCTGCCTCGCCGGCACCGACTCGCTCATCGAGAACATCCGACCCGGCGCCTCCGGCCGCCAGGTCGCGCGACGCGCCGCAGCCGCCCTTCGCGCCGTCGAACCCGACCTGCTCTGGCACGGTTACTACGCCTATTCCGTCGGCCTCACCTTCCCGCCCGCCTGCTCCGACTGCGTCAGCCCCTGCGAAATCACCGAAAAAAACGACCTGACCCTCGCCGCCGGCATGGTCTTCCACGCCAGCATCTCCCTCCGCCAGGTCGGCCAATTCGGCGTCACCCTCGGCGATACCGTCCTGGTCACCGAAACCGGCTCCCAGCGCCTCACCCAAGTCCCCCGCCAACTCTTCGTCCGCTGACATGCCCGCCCGCGGCGATCCAGCCGGGCGGGTCGCGGCCGTCTTGCCGCTTCTTGCCCGCCGACCATTGCAATGCCCGTGCCCGCCCCATAAAATGCGCCTCGTCCGCGAATGGCCGTAATCCAGATTCCAGGCGTTCAACGAAAGGTCAACCGATGGCCGAGCAGATCTTCGAACCGTTGCCCAAAACCGAAGTCATCAAGGCGGTCGAGCGAAGAAACCCGACTCGAATCCCGCTGGTCATGGCCCGCTGGTGGGGCGAAGGACTCACCGAACAGTACGGCGACCGCCTCCGCCAGCTCGACCGCTATCCCGAAGACGCCGTCATGGTCACCGCCGACTCCATGCCCTTCGGCCAGATGGGCCTCTCCTGGTACGACCCGCAACAAGCCGCCAAAGCCCTCGACGCCCGCGCCGTCCTGCCCGACTGGAAACACCTCGACGAATTCATCGACAAAATGCCTGACCCGGACCGCCCGGGACTCTTCGACGACCTCAAGCGCCAAGCCGACCAGCACCGTAAAACCGACCGCTACGTCCTCTTCACCCTATGGAACCTCTTCTTCGAAAAACCGTGGGTCATCCGCGGCATGGAAAACCTCATGCTCGACTACTACGAGCATCCCGAAGAGGTCCACCGCCTCCACGACGCCCTCTGCCGAAACTACGTCGGACTCATCCGACGCGCCAAACGAGAACTCCAACCCGACGGCTTCTGGACCAGCGACGACCTCGGCAATCAGCGGCAACTGATGATGAAGCCCGACCACTTCCGCGAATTCCTCAAACCCTACTACTGCCGCGTCGGCGACGCCTGCCGCGAAACCGGCCTCCACTTCTGGCTCCATAGCTGCGGCGACAACAGCACCGCCCTCGACGACCTGATCGACGCCGGACTCGACGTCTTCCACCCCGTCCAGAAACACACCATGGACGAACGCCAGACCGCCAAACGCTTCGGCGGACGACTCGCCTTCCTCGCCGGCTTCGACGTCCAGCACATCCTCCAGGAAGGCACGCCAGACGACGTCCGCGCCGAGGTCCGATTCCTCATCGACACGTTCGACCGGCCCGACGGCGGCATGGCCCTCGCCGCTGGAAACGGCATCGTCGCCGGAACCCCCTTCGAAAACATCGAGGCCTTCCTCGACGAAGCCGTCCGCTACGGCGCCCAACACCGCCGCCAATTCAACCCATGACCCGCGACGCCGACCGAAAGGAGACCGCCGTGACCCGCATCGGCATAGCCTCGCTGATCTGCCTCCTGCTGATCGCCGGATGCGGACGGCCCGACAAACCCGGCAAACACAGCCGCAAATCCCGACACGCCCAAACCCAGCCGGCGAGCATGCCGGCCATCCCGCCCGCCCAGCCGCTGCCCGCCGACCTCGTCGACGAATTCGACCTCCGCGATTTCCCCGAACCCTCCGGCCTCGTCTTCCATCCCGCCCGCCAGACCCTCTTCGTCGTCGGCGACGAAGGAGACCTCGCCGAAATCGCCACCGACGGCACGACGGTCAACCGGGCCGAAAATCCCCGCCGCGGCGACTACGAAGGCGTCGCCGTCGATCCCGCCACCGGCCTCCTCTACGTCGCCCAGGAAGGCGCCGAAACCATCCACGAAGTCGATCCCAACTCCTTCGCCTTCCTCCGCAGCTTCCAGATCCAACGCCGCCTCGGCGAACAACTGATCCTCAAGTACGGCAACCAGGGCATCGAAGGCGTCGCCTACGTGCCCGACCCCAACCACGCCGACGGCGGAACCTTCTTCGTCGTCAACCAGCAGTTCAAACTCAAGGATCCCGAAGACCTCTCAGCCGTCGTTCAGGTCGCCGCGCCCCTGCGCCAAAAAACCGAAGGTTCCAGCATCGTCCCCATCCTGCGGTTCGTCCAGATGCCCATCACCGACCTCGCCGACGCCGCCTACGACCCAGCCTCCGGATGCCTCCTGATCGTCAGCGACGAAAACGACCTGCTCCTCAAGATGACCCCCGACGGCCAGGTCGCCGCCGCCTGGACCCTCCCCGGACGCGACCAGGAAGGAATCGCCCTCGACGACCGCAGCCACCTCTACATCGCCCAGGACACCGGCGGAATCCTCAAACTCAAACTCCGAAAACCCCTCTAACCCCGCCGCCCTCAGCCGCCCCTTCAAGACAATACGGACCACGCGGAAAAGCAGGACTCTCATGTAGATGTTATCAGGTCCGCCGCCTCGGCGGACTCTTCCTTCATTCTGACTTCCGGCTCCCGGCTTCTTTTCTCTCGTCCGCGTCGTCCGCGTGCTCCGTGCCGTCCCCGAAATCCGTCAAAGGCAGCCCATCGCCCGGCGTCAGCACCTACGGGCAACCCTGGTGGTTGCCCTTCGCACGCGGCCGACAGCGAGAACAACGGCCCGCGCCAACCGTTTTTGAAAACCTCCACCGCCCGATCCGTCGATAGAACCGTAAGGTGCATCCTCCGGACGCTCCAGTCCATCGCGGATCAGGAAAACAACCATGGCCAACAAACCATCACCAACACCCTCAAACCCCCAGCCGACCGCCGACCGCGCCAAACACCCCTACCTGCCCTATCTCATCTACGCCGTCCTCGCCACCGCGCTGACCCTCGGCGGCGGCGCGGTCATGATCTTCTGGTCGATCCCCGCCTATCGCGAATTCCACGCCAGCCGGGCCTGGCCCCAAACCGACTGCCGCATCCTCGCCAGCCACGTCGAAACCCACAGCGATCCCAACGGCGCCACCTACTCCGCCCAAATCGAATACACCTACCAGGTCGACGAGCAATCCTACCGCGCCGACCGATACCAGGTCATCGACTTCTCATCCAGCAGCAGCCGCCGCGCCGCCGCCGTCCGCGAACATCCCAAAGGTTCTCAGCGAACCTGCTTCTACAATCCCGCCGATCCAAGCCGCGCCGTCCTCAACCGCGACTACAGCGCCGGCCTCCTCCTCGGCGCGATCCCGCTCATCCTCTTTGCCGCCGGATCCCTCATGCTCGCCGTGCCCGCCGTCAGATCCCTCCGCGCCAAACGCGACTCCGCCGAACGCGGCCTCCGCCGATCAACCGACCGGCCCCGACCCGTCACCCTCACCTCCACCGCCGCCCGCGTCAAAAAACTCCTCATCCTCGCCGTCATCACCGCCATCTTCGCCGGCGCGCTCGCCTTCATCGTCTATGAAATGAGCGGCGACCTCAAAGAAGGCGTCTCCTTCGACGCGATTTTCGCGATCATCTTCATCGGCGGCTTCGGATTCGTCAGCCTCATCCTCCTGCTGTTCCTCGTCTCGACCGCCCGCTCTCTCCTGAAAGACCCCAAATTCACCCTCACCCTCGACAACGACCGCCTGACCGCCGGTCAAACCATCGAACTCCGCTGGCAACTCACCGGCCAAACCCGCCAAATCGCCCGACTCGCCGTCCACCTCGTCGGCACACGCTACGAATCAGCCGCCCGCCGCGGCAAAACCGAAGGCCGACAGGTCCAGTTCGCCAGCCACCAACTCCTCGCCGTCGACGACCCCCTCCGTATCCTCCGCGGCGCCGATCAAATCGACCTCCCAGCCGACCTGCCGCCCACCTCCGGACCCTTCCGCGGCAACGTCAAATGGACCCTCAAAATCAAAGCCGAAAACCACAACGGCAAAAAACTCTTCGATGACGACTTCACCATCCAGGTCGCACCGTAACCGCAGGATGGAACATCGTCGCGCCTCCGGGCTGAGATAGGGCGAGCCAAGTCTTGTCAGAAAGCCTGTTGTTTTCAGCGGTAGGATGTCTGGGTATAATACGTCCTTGGCAGAGAGTACTGGTGGCCCCATGTATTTTTCGGAGGTGCGGCACATGGCTGGTCGGAAGCAACCTGTCATTCATCTTCTTGCTGATGGCAACAACGAAAGGGGTGATCTGTTCACTCGGCTCATGACAAAGGTGCTCGATGAGCATGGCTACCAAATCATAGGGTGCAATGTCCACAGCACTGGCTATGAAATAGATATTCAGGCAAAGGCAAAGTTCGGAAACCAGCCTCTCTACGCCGAGTGCAAAGCACACGCTCAACCTGTTTCGGGCGAGGTCATCAGCAAGTTCTACGGCGTGTACGCCGATCGTTACGACAAAGACAAAACCTGTTCAGGAATGATCTTCTCGCTGTCGGGATTCAACGGCCCGGCCAGAGCCTACTACGAAGAAAAGCCCCCAGAGGTCAAA
>Ga0123329_1000153_pt1 | contig 66414 bp, 57 predicted proteins | sample BioC12SIPDNA_FD_89703 | JGI IMG/M metagenome (GOLD analysis project Ga0123329, IMG submission 89703) | Anaerobic biogas reactor microbial communites from Washington, USA - Biogas_R1_B C12 SIP DNA | ecosystem: Engineered > Bioreactor > Anaerobic > Unclassified | place: Washington, USA | collected...
CACATCGGCGTGCAGGTTTGGATCAATCAGGGCGTTTATAGCGAGGACGAGACCGATGGCGTTGATGCCCAAACGGGTCAAGCATCGAAAAAGCCAAAGAGGACGTATAAAAGGTGACGCGACGCGCGGAAACCGGGTCGTCTTCGGCGATTTCGGATTGCAGGCCGTGGAAGGCGGCTGGATCAGTGCGGCGACGATCGAGGCCGGGCGGATCGCGGCGCAGCAGTATCTGCGGACCGAGGGCCGGTTGTACATTCGCGTCTTCCCGCACAAGCCGATCACCTCGATCCCCCTGGAAACCCGCATGGGCAAGGGGAAAGGCGAGCCGGAATACTGGGCCGCCGTGGTCCGGCCGGGAACCGTGCTCTACGAGATCGGCGGGGTGACCGAAGAGGCCGCGCGGCTGTGTTTCACGCGGTTGGCGCACAAGATGCCGGTGGGCGTGCGATTCCTCAAGCGGAGACCCGTGTGACAAATCCGCCCCGCGCGGCCGCGGCAGGCGGCGGGCGCGGCATTCCAGACCGTACGGTAAGCAGAACGGCAAGCAGAGTCGAGTAGCCAGTTATGAAAGCCTCCGAGCTTCGCGAAATGAGTGAAGAGCAGTTGCGGGCAACGCTGCACGAGACGAAGGAGCACCTGTTCCGGCTCCGCATCCAGTCGCAGACCGAGCGGCTCGACGCGCCCAGCGAACTCCGCAAGCAGCGGAAGCTGATCGCCCGAATTATGACGCTCCAAGGCGAACGCGCCCGGGCCGCCGCCGCGGCGGAGCGCGGCGCCTGAAGCGGGAAACGTGGAATTCGAGGGAATTGTCAGGCTCCGCCCCGCGGCGGGGCGCCAAGAGGAAACGAGCGATGCCCAAAAGAGTTGCGATTGGCGTGGTCACCAGCGACAAGATGGCCAAGACGCGTCGCGTTGAAATCCCGCGTCTGGTGCAGCACCCGAAATACGGCAAGTTTGTCCGGCGCAGAACGGTGTGTTTCGTTCACGACGAGGAGAACCGGTCCCGGCAGGGCGACACGGTGGAGATCGTCGAATGCCGCCCGATGTCGAAGAACAAGCGATGGGAACTGGTGCGGGTCGTGACCGAGAGCACGTTGATCGACCTGGCGGCGATGCGCGCCGCGGCGAAGACCGGCCCGGACGACGAAGGTGACAATTAGGTTTTTGGAGTCGGGTGGCAAACATGATCCAGATGCAGACACGCCTGGCGGTCGCCGACAACACCGGCGCCAAGGAATTGCAGTGCATCAAGGTGTTGGGTGGCACGCATCGCCGGACGGCCGGCGTCGGCGACATCATCGTGTGCAGCGTCAAGTCCGTGATCCCCGGCAGCGATCTGAAGAAGGGGACCGTCGTGCGGGCGGTGATCGTCCGCTGCAAGCAGCCGACGCGCCGGCACGACGGCAGCTACGTGCGGTTCGACAGCAACGCCGCGGTGCTGATTGACAACGACAAGAATCCGCGGGGCACGCGGATCTTCGGCGCCGTGGCGCGGGAGCTGCGGGAACAGAATTTCATGAAAATCGTCAGCCTCGCAACCGAGGTGGTCTGATGCATATTCGAGTAGACGACAGCGTATTGGTGATTGCCGGTGACGACCGGGGGACGCGCGGGCGGGTGTTGACCGTCGACCACGCCGCCGGCAAACTCGTCGTCGAAGGCGTCAATCGCGTGAAGAAGCACGTCCGCCGCAGCCAGCGCAACCCGCAGGGCGGCCGGCTCTCCAAGGAGATGCCGATCCAGCTGTCCAACGTTTTGTTGATCTGCCAAGCTTGCGGCGCGGCGACGCGGACCGGAGCGCGGTTTCTCGAGGACGGTGCGAAGGTCCGCTTCTGCAAAAAGTGCAGCGCGGGCATCGGCCAAATTTCCCCGCCCAAGGCGAGTCGAGCCAAGAAGTAGCCGTAGCCAATCATGATCCCCCGACTTTTAACGCGATACAACGACCAGATCCTCGCCGCCCTCAAACAGGAGCTCGGCCGCGACAACCGGCTGTCGCTCCCGCGGCTGGAAAAAATCGTCGTCAACATGGGTGTGGGCAGCGCGATCAGCGAAAAGAAGCACCTCGAGGAGGCCCTCGACGCGATGACGCTGATCACCGGCCAGAAGCCCGTGGTCACGCTCGCGCGGCGATCGATCGCCGGCTTCCGGCTCCGCGAAGGCATGGCCATCGGCTGCAAGGTCACGCTCCGCGGCCGGCGAATGTTCGAGTTTCTCGACCGGCTGATCTCGATCGCGATCCCCCGAGTCCGCGACTTCCGCGGCTTGAATCCGGACGCGTTCGACGGGTGCGGCAACTACAGCCTGGGGCTCACCGAGCAGTTGGTGTTTCCGGAATTGAATCCCGACAAGTACACGCGCACGCAGGGAATGAACATCACGCTGGTCACGACCACGGACAGCAACGACGAGGCGCGGCTGCTGTTGCGGGCCTTTGGGATGCCGTTTCGCAAGGACGATTCGCCGCAGGGGTAGCTAGACGAGGTGGTTGGGCCGAGCGCTGCGGAACGCCCGTGCGGCCGCGCCCGGAACTGGTGCAAACCGAGGAAAAGGACTCGAGCGGATGGCAAGTAAGTCCAAGATCGCAAAAGCTTTGCGCACGCCAAAGTATTCAACGCGGCGCGAATCCCGCTGCCGCCTGTGCGGGCGGCCGCGGGCCGTGTACCGGAAGTTCGGGATCTGCCGGATTTGCTTCCGCCAACTGGCGGACCAAGGGCTGATTCCTGGCGTCAAGAAGGCGAGTTGGTAGAGGGACCGCAAACACCATGATGACTGACCCGATTGCCGACATGTTGACCCGGATTCGCAACGCGGTGCGAGTCGAACGGCCTCACGTGGAGATGCCGCTTTCGAAGGTCAAACGCGGGCTGGCCGAGGTCTTGAAACGCGAAGGCTACATCTGGGACTGGGAAGAGGTCCAGGCCGAGCCGGTGCACGTCCTCAGGCTGTATCTGAAGTACGGGCCGAATGGCGAGCGGGTGATCCAACATGCCAAGCGCGTCAGCACGCCCGGCAGAAGAGTCTACAGCCGTGCGGCAAAGCTCAAGCCGGTGCTCAACGGATTGGGGATTCAAATCCTCAGCACGAGCCGCGGCGTGGTCAGCGACCGCGAGGCGCGGCAGCGGAAACTCGGCGGCGAGGTCCTTTGCGAGGTCTGGTAGGCGGGCCGCCGGCGGCGGTTGGACGGATGGCAGGCTGTCGCGCAGACAGTGCAGATGCAAGGTGAACAGGCATGTCTCGACTTGGTAAGAAACCGGTGGCGGTGCCCGGCGGCGTGAAAGTCAACCTCGCCGACGGCATGATCACGATCGAAGGGCCGCTGGGCAAGCTGGAGTACCGGCCGCCGAGCGGAATCGCGGTGGCCCACGACGAGGAAAACCAGCAGATCGTGGTCAGCGCGCTCGACCAGGAGCGGCAGACTCGGGCCTTTCACGGGCTGGTCCGCAGCCTGGTCCGGAATATGATCGTCGGCGTCACGCAGGGCTACGAGAAGAAGCTGGAGCTCCAGGGCGTGGGCTACATCGCGGCGATCCAGGGGAGCCAGCTTCAACTCCGCGTCGGCCTGGCCAACGAACTGCACAAGGAAATCCCCCCCGGCCTGACCGTGACCTGCCCGGACCAGCAACACGTCCTCGTCAAGGGGATCGACAAACAGCAGGTGACCCAGTTCGCCGCCGAGGTCCGTGCGCTGCGCAAGGCGGAGCCCTACAAAGGCAAGGGCATTCGTTACGACGGCGAGGCCGTTCGCCGCAAGCAGGGCAAGGTGATGGCGAAATAAGCCCCGCCGCGGGACCGTCGGTTGGTGAGTGTGGGGAACAGTTCCTTTGCCCAGCGAGGCACAGCAGTGAAACACGAGAAAGTCAACCAATTGCAGCGCAGGCGACGCCGCCAGCGGGTGAGAAACCGCGTCAAACGCGATTCCGTCCGCCCGCGGATGAGCGTCTTCCGGAGTCTGAAGCACATCTACGTGCAGATCATCGACGACGAGAACGGCAAGACGCTGGCTTCGGCCAGCACGGCCGACAAGGAGCTCCGCGGGGCGCTCGGCTACGGCGGGAATTGCCGGGCGGCCGAGGCCGTGGGCAAGGCGATTGCCGAGCGCGCGCTGGCCGCCGGCATCCAACAGGTCGCCTTCGATCGCCGCGAGTACCGTTACCACGGCCGTGTCGCCGCCCTGGTCGACGCGGCGCGCGACGCCGGGCTCGACCTGGGCGCGAAGCGCGCCGAGCCCGAGCCGCCGCCGAAGGAAGAGCCCAAAAAGAGCAAGAAGCAGAAATCATCAACCAATCGAGGTCTGACGAAGGCGGTCGAATAAGACATGGCTACCACCGAATCAACGCGAGGGGAATTGATCGACAAGGTCGTGAAGATCCGGCGCTGCGCCGCCGTGGTCAAGGGCGGCCGGCGCTTCAGCTTCAACGCCCTGGTGGTCGTCGGGGATGGCAAGGGCAAGGTCGGCTGGGGCTACGGGAAGGCCAACGAGGTGCCGCCCTCGGTTGAAAAGGCCGTCAAGGACGGCAGCCGCAGCATGGTCGCGGTGTCGCTCGCCGGGACGACGATTCCACACGAGGTCAAGGGCCGGTTCGGGGCCGCCCGCGTCGTGCTTGTCCCCGCCGGCCCCGGAACGGGAATCATCGCCGGCGCGGCGGTCCGCGCCGTCTGCGAAGCCTGCGGCATCCGCGATATTCTCACCAAGAGCTACGGAACAAGCAACCAGATCAACCTGGTCAAAGCGACGATCGAGGCGCTGCAGCAACTGCGGACGCAGAGCGACGTCGAGCGGCTGCGAGGAGTTTCCCTGTCATGAATCTGAACGACGTACATCATGGAATCCACAAGTTCAAGAAACGCAAACGTCTCGGCCGCGGCCCCGGTTCGGGGCATGGAAAGACAAGCGGGAGAGGCCACAAGGGGCAGGGCCAGCGGGCCGGGTTCTCCATGCACCCGACCTTCGAGGGCGGACAGATGCCGCTGGTCCGCCGGGTCCCCAAACGGGGCTTCAACAACCGGTGGCGATTGACCGTCGCGATCGTCAACGTCGGCGACCTGGAGACCCACTTCAACGACGGAGACGAGGTCGATCTCCAGTCGCTCGAGACCAAGAACCTCGCCAAGGGACGATTCGACGCCCTGAAAGTCCTCGGCGACGGTGAACTCACCAAGAAACTGACAGTCAGCGCCCATCGGTTCAGCCAGTCCGCGCGGGAAAAAATCGAGAAGGCCGGCGGCGAGGTGATCGTTCTTGCCGCGAAGAAGCCGGTGGTCAAGAATCAACAGAAGGTCAAATAGAGCGATCCCTGCGAGCCGAGGAGATTCGAGCGAGGGGACAATCCGGCGTCGGTCTGCCGCCGGAAGGGACCGCCTCTCGGCGATCGAACGACAGCGCGGGCGACCGCCGGGATGATAAAGGACGGAGCGAACGATGTGGCAGAAGATTCGTGTCGTTTTCGCAGTCCCGGAACTGCGCCAGAAGATCTTCCTGACGCTCCTGCTGCTGGCCATCTACCGCGTCGGCTGGTGGATTCCGCTGCCGATCGTCGACACCGACAAGATGACCGGCATTTTTGAGTCCGGAACGAGCCAGTTTGCCGACATCATGGAGCGGGTTGCCGTGTTCAGCGCCAGCCAGCTCAGCCAGGCGACGATCTTCGGCCTGGGAATCATGCCCTACATCTCCGCGTCGATCATCTTCCAGCTCCTGGGAACGGTTTGGGAACCCCTCGAACGCCTGCAAAAGGAGGGGGAGAGCGGGCGGAAGAAGATCAACGAATACACCCGCTACGCGACGGTCGGGATCTGCCTGATCCAGAGCTGGTTCTGGATCAACCTGCTCGTCTCCTGGGGCGTGATCCGCGAACAGTTCCTCGTCGACGGCAGCCTCTCGTTCGCCTGGAAACTGACCGCCGTGCTGACGATGACCGCTGGCACCACCTTCCTGATGTGGCTCGGCGAGCAGATCGACGAATACGGCATCGGCAACGGCATCAGCCTGCTGATCATGGCCGGGATTCTCGCGCGGATGCCGTCGGCCGGCATGAGCCTGCTCCAGCCGATGGTCGAGAACGGGTTCGAGTTGGGCAGCAGCGGCGGCCAGTTGGGCGTCGAGACGCTGCTCGTCCTGGCGGCCCTGTTCGTCGGCGTTGTCGCCGGCGTCGTTTTCATCACCCAGGGGCAACGCCGGATTCCCACCCAGAGCGCCAAGCATGTCCGCGGCCGACGGGTCTACGGCGGCACCCGCCAGTATCTCCCGTTGCGCGTGAACCAGGCCGGCGTGATGCCGATCATCTTCGCCAGCAGCCTGCTGCTGTTCCCCTCGGTCGCTCTGCGGTACCTGGCCGGCTTCTTCGATCCGACGACCCGGTTCGGGGGGATCATGGAATCGCTCACGCACGTGTTCCAGCGCGAGAGCGGCTTCGTCTACAACATCATGTACATCGGCCTGATCTACTTCTTCTGCTATTTCTGGACGGCGATCACCTTCAATCCCAAGGACATGGCCGACAACCTGAAGAACTACGGCACCTTCATCCCGGGGTACCGGCCGGGCAAGCGGACAGCCGATTACCTGGAGAAGGTCATGGTCCGCATCACCTATGTCGGGGCGGGCTTCCTGGCGGTCGTCGCGGTGATCCCCACGCTGATCGCCAATTGGATGAAAATCGATTACACAGTTGCCAGTTTCTACGGCGGGACGGGCCTGCTGATCGCCGTCAGCGTGGCCTTCGACCTGGTGCAGAAGATCGACAGCCACCTGGTGATGCGGAACTACAAGGGCCTGCTGGAATAGGCCCGCCTGGCAGGCCGCAACCGGCCCGCCGCCAGGCGGCCCCACGAGTGGAGTGAACATATGAGAATCGTCTTCATCGGCCCGCCCGGTGCCGGCAAGGGCACGCAGGCCGAGCGAATGATTGAAAAATACCGCCTGGCCCACCTCTCGACGGGCGACATGCTGCGTGCCGCCCGCGATGCCCAGACGGCGGTCGGGAAGAAGGCGGAAACCTACATGGCCGGCGGGAAGCTCGTCCCGGATGAGATCATCATCGAGATCATCCGGGAGCGGTTGGCGGAGCCCGACTGCCAGGGCGGCTACCTGCTCGACGGATTTCCGCGGACGATCGCCCAGGCCGAAGCGCTCGACAGAATGCTGGCGGACAAGGGCACGCCGCTCGGTGCTGTGCTCGAGTTGAACGTCCCGGAAGACGAATTGTTCCGGCGGCTGGCCGGCCGCGGCCGGGCCGACGACGCGCCGGAGGTCATCCGCCAGCGGCTCGTCGCCTACCGGGAGCAGACGTCGCCCCTGTTGGATTACTATCGCCAGTCCGGATTGCTCAAGACAATCGACGGGCTGGGAACGGTCGAGGAGATCTTCCAGCGCGTCGAGAGCGTGCTGGACCGGTTGGCGAGTTGAACGGCGGCGCGCCTTTCAGAGCGCGATCCGCCCCGCCAGACCGCAAAGGGCTGAGGTCCGAAAGGAGTTGTTGAGGCGTGCAGATCCTGCGTTCAAAACGCGAGATTGAGATGATGCGAAAGGCCGGCCTGGTGGTCTGGCACGCACTTCAGGTGGCCAAGTCGAGGTTGCGCGTCGGAGTCACGACCGCGGAGATCGACGCGGCGGTTGAAGAGTTTTTCGCCAGCCAGCGGGCCGAACCCTTGTTCAAGGGCGTCCCCGGCCGGGTGCCGTTTCCGGCGGTCACATGCATCTCGGTCAACGAGGAGGTCGTCCACGGAATTCCCGGGCCGCGGAAGCTGGTCGAAGGAGATATCGTGAGCATCGACACGGGCTGCAAGGTCGGCGGGTGGTGCGGCGATTCGGCCGTGACCTACGTCGTCGGCAAGGCCGATCCGGAGGTGCAGCGGTTGGTCGACGTGACCGAGCATGTGCTCAACCTGGCCCTGGAGCTGATGGGCAAGCGGACGTTTTGGAGCGAGGTGGCAGCCGAGATGGAACGACTCGTCAAGGGAGCGGGCTTCTCGGTCGTCGAGGCCTTCGTCGGCCACGGAATCGGCCGGGAGATGCACGAAGATCCCCAGGTCCCCAATTTCGTCAGCGACCAACTGCGGCGAAACGGCGATTTCCGGCTCGTCCCCGGGCTGGTGATCGCGGTCGAGCCGATGGTCAACATGGGGACCAAGCGGGTCCGCACGATGCCGGACCACTGGACGCAAATCACTGCGGATAAGAGACCGAGCGCGCACTTCGAACACACGATAGCGATCACCGAATCCGGGCCGGTGGCCCTTACCGCGGGTCCCACGTCGGAGGCAGAGCGGCTGTTCTGAGCCCTTGGTGGGGAGCGAGCCGTCCCCCTTCGCGAGGGAGGGCTGTGGGTTGCTGTTGGCTCGGGTGCGACCTGGAAATCTGGGGAGCTTGGCTTCTCCGGATGGGGATGGTATTTCCGGCGGTTTTTGCGAGACTGGCCGTGTTGGTGGCGACCGGGGCCCTTGGCAGTCCCCTGCCGCAGCGCTTATACTGAGGTGCTTTGCCCTGCGTTTTGTGATAATAAGGTAGGTCGTGATGAAAGTCCGAGCGAGCGTGAAACGGATTTGCGAAAATTGTAAGGTGGTCCGCCGCAAGGGCACGGTTTACGTGGTCTGTAGCAATCCCCGTCACAAGCAGCGCCAAGGCTAGGCGGATGCCGGTTGTGCGCAGGTCCGATTGGTAAACGCGTGGCCGCCGGTCGGCCACTGAGAGGGAGAAATCCTATGCCGCGTCTGTTGGGTGTCGACATTCCGAACGATCGACCGACGTTCATTTCGCTGACCTATCTCTACGGCGTCGGTCCGAAGACTGCCCGTGAGTTGTGCCACAAGGCCGGCGTCGATCCGCTCGTCCGCGCGCGGGAGTTGAAGGAGGACGAGCTGGGCCGGCTTGCCGCGCTGTTGGACAAGGACTACGTGGTCGAGGGGCACCTGCGGCGCCAGGTCAACCAGAACATCAGCCGCCTGCGAGACATCGGTTCTTATCGTGGTTTGCGGCATCGCCGTGGCCTGCCGGTCCGTGGCCAGCGGACGCGGACCAACGCGCGAACGCGGAAGGGGCCGAAGAAGACGGTTGCCGGAAAGAAGGGCGTCAAGGACCTGCACTAGGGGGGCGGCTGGTCCTCGGCGCGGGGGCCGGGGGCCGGGGAGGCGGTAGACGGAATCCGGGCGAGACAAACACGCGACTGACAAGGAGCATAGCGAGCGGTGGCAAAAGGGAAACGACGCAAGACTCGTCGCAACGTGACGGTGGGCGTGGCCCACGTGAGGGCGACGTTCAACAACACCACGGTGACGATCACGGACACCAAGGGCGATACGCTCTGCTGGGCGAGTGCGGGCACGGCAAGCTTCAAAGGCAGCCGGAAGAGCACGCCCTTCGCCGGCCAGATGGCCGCACAGCAGGCCGCCGAGAAAGCGATCAAGTTCGGCGTCAAGGAAGTGGACGTCAAGGTCAAGGGGCCGGGCAGCGGGCGCGAGAGCGCGATCACCGCCCTCCAGGCGGCCGGCCTGACGGTCAAGTCCATTGAAGACGTCACGCCGTTGCCGCACAATGGCTGCCGCCCGAAAAAACGCCGCCGCGTGTGAGTTCGCCGCACCGGCCGAACGCCGCGGAGAGCCGAGTTCTTCGCCCCCGCGGTGCAAGCGGCGGTCCGCCGGCGCCCCGGCGGGAAACAGAACAACGACAACTTAATGTGGAAACACAGTGATTGGGAGTAGAAGACAGGCATGGCGCGAAATACGGGACCGGTTTGTCGGATGTGCCGCCGCGAGGGGATGAAGTTGTTCCTCAAGGGCCTCCGCTGCGACACGAACAAGTGCGCGTTCGAGCGGCGGCAGACACCGCCGGGGATGCACACGTTTCGTCGTGGGAAATTGACCGACTACGGAATCCACCTCCGCGAGAAGCAGAAGGTCAAGCACTTCTACGGCGTCCTGGAACGCCAGTTCCGCCGCTACTTCCAGCGCGCGGAGCGGGCCAAGGGCAACACCGGCAAGGTCCTCATGAGCCTCCTCGAGCGGCGCTTGGACAGCATCGTCCACCGGCTCGGCTGGGGCCCGTCGCGGGCGCAGTCGCGGCAGATGATCTGTCACGGACACATTACCGTCAACGGTTCGCCAGTCGATATCGCCGGTTACGAGGTCCGCGTCGGCGACGTGATCGGGGTCAAGCTGCGGAAGAAGAGTACGGAACTCGTCCAGGCGAATATGTCGGAATTCCAGCGTGAACTTCCAGATTTTCTCGTCCGGGTCGAGGGCGAGAAGCCCGAGGGGCAGATCGTGCGGCTGCCCGAGGCCGAGGACGTGTCGATTCCCGTCGAGCCGAACTTGATCGTCGAGCTCTGCTCGAAGTAGTTGCGGGTGATCGTCGTTTCCGACGTTTTGAAATCATCGGAGGGTTCCCATGCGAATTCGATGGCGCGGCCTTGAGCTTCCAAGTCAAGTGGCCTGCGACAAAAACACCCTGACGGCGACTTACGGCAAGTTCATCGCCGAACCGTTCGAGCGCGGATTCGGGGCGAGCATCGGCAACAGCCTGCGCCGCGTCATGCTCTCGAGCCTCGAAGGCAGCGCGATCACGAGGATTCAGCTGCACAGCGCTCAGCACGAATTCACCACGCTCCCCGGCGTCGTCGAAGACGTGACCGAGATCGTGCTCAACGTCAAGGCGCTGATCGTCAGGAACCACAGCCCGCAAACCCGCGTCCTCCGCGTCGAGCGGAACCAGCGCGGCGTGATCACCGGCGCCCACGTCCAAACGGACAATTTCGTGGAAGTCATTAATAAGGACCATGTGCTGGCCACGTTGACCGACGACGTGCCGTTCGTGATGGAGATGGTCGTGGAAAATGGGCGCGGCTACGTGCCCGCGGCCGAGCAGATCGAGCAGGTGCAGGAAATCGGCACGATTCCCCTCGACGCCGCGTTCAGCCCGGTCGTCCGCGTCCGCTACGATGTCGAAGAGACCCGGGTCGGCCAGAAGACCAACTACGACAAGCTGACCTTCGAAATCTGGACGGACGGCTCGATCGGGCCGGAAATGGCCCTGGTCGAGGCGGCGAAGATTCTCCGCAAGCATTTGAACCCGTTCGTCCAATACACGGAACTGGGAAGCAAAATCCATGCGGAAGCCAGGGCTTCCGGGGCAATCGGGCTCGACCCGGCGACCGAGGCCAAGCTCTCGATGAGCCTGGCGGAGTTGAACCTCTCGGTCCGGGCGACGAATTGCCTGGAGTCGGAGAACATCCGCACCGTCCGCGACCTGGTGTCCTGCGCCGAGGATCAGCTCCTGGAGGTCCGCAACTTCGGCGAAACGACGTTGAATGAAGTCCGCGAGAAGCTCGCCGATTTCGGCCTGCGGCTCGGCATGCGCGTGCCGCCCGCGTCGACGAACCTGCTCTGACAAGAACGGCCCCGCGCGGGCCGATCCGGACCGCCAGTCGCCCCCCCGGCGGGCGATACGCCCCGGGGCCGCATCCTGCAAAACACCTTTTTCAGATCGATTCAAGAACCATGCGACACCGCAACAAAGGCCGCAAGCTCGGCCGCAACCCGAGCCATCAAAGGGCCCTGCTGAGGAACCTCGCCTCGGCGCTGATCCTCACCGAGCGCGACGCCGAGCACGACGAGAATGCCCCCAAGGTCAAGGGGCGGATCGTGACCACCCTGCCGAAGGCGAAAGAGGTCCGCCCCCTCGTGGAAAAGTGCATTACGATCGCACGGAAAAGCCTGCCCCATCAGGAGGCCGCCGAGCGGCTCGATTGCGGCGCCGAGCGCGGCTCGGACACATGGCGCGCCTGGCGCAACAGCCCCGAGTGGCAGAGCTGGAATCAGGCGGTTGCGCCTGTGGTCGCCGCGCGGCGGCGAGCCCTCAAATTGCTCGGTGACAAGAAGGCCGTCGAGATTCTCTTCGAAGAATTGGGGCCGCGGTTCGCTGATCGGCCGGGCGGTTACACGCGAATCCTGAAGCTGGCCACCCCCAGGCTCGGCGACGCGGGGCCGCAGGCGATCCTCGAGTTTGTCGGCGTCCGCGACCGCGTCCGCGAGAAGAGTCAAAGGCCCGTCTTCGACGAGGAGACCGTGGCCGATGAAGACGTCACGAACGAGGAGGCCGCCGGCGAGTCGCCCGATACGGTGGACGAGGCGGCCGGCGACCAGCCGTCCTCCGACGAGCCGGAACAGCAATAGCCGCCGGGCACAAGCGGTTGGCGAATCACCCAAGGGGCGCGGCCCCCTCGAAGGCGGCGCCCCTTGGCCCGTTCTTGGCCCTACAATCAGCCGTCAGCCGTCAGTGGGCCGTCGATGGGAATCTTCTGAGTGGGACACAAGAGGCTGCTTTGCGCGGAGCGCGTGTCACAACACAGCCTTCCCGTCGGCGCGGAGCAGCGCACCTGGACTCCGAGCACCGCGCAGCCAGACAGGCACTCCCCGAAGAGGCCCCGGATTGGGCCGCGCGCCAATCAGCCCGTCCAGGGTGGCGAAAGCGCGGCTAATCCGAGTTGGCCTGGCTCACGCGTCGGGTGCCGTTGGCGCGCGACGGCCGAAAGCTGACGGCGGATGGCTGACGGCTGACGGCTGACGGCGGATGGCTGACTACTGAAAGCCATGTTACAAATTCGTTACACGCGCCCGCGGTCTCCCCTGGTAAAGTGGTGAATATCAGGGCTCGTTGCGTCAACGGCCCGGTTCTTCCAACACTCCTGTCAGGAGGCATGCCATGACCCGTATCGCAGGGCGAACGCGTTTCGGTTGTTCTCTCGGATTGGCCGCCTTGCTGGCGGCTGCCTTGGCGCCGGCGCGGATTGCCGGCGGCGCTGAACCGGAGCGTGTCCCGGGCCGCGCTGAGGGCCGCGCGGCGCCTGAGGCGGAACAACCCGCCGGGCTCGCGGCCGACTTCAAGAATCCCCATATCTGGCAGCCGCAGACCACGTCGGTGGCGGTGTTCAAGAACGGGCTGGGATTCTTCATCCGCCAGGGCGACGTTGCCCTGCGCGACGGCTGGTGCCTGGCCAGCCAGGTGCCGCCGGCCGTCTTCGGGACCCTGGCGATCTACGCCATCGACCAGCGGCAATCGATCGACATGGTCGGGTCTGGCCCCGGTGAACTCGTCGAGTTCGACGGGCGCGACGCGGCGGATGACGAGGCGGCGCGGCGGGCGCGATTGGAGCCGGCGATTGGCTTGAAAGTCGAGCTCCGCTACCAGCACCGTGGCGAGCAGCGCGCCGCCGCGGGCAGACTCCTCTCCGTCGGCCCGCAGTTCGCCGTCCTCGACGACGACCAGCAGGCGCTCGCGGTGCCGATCGCCGGTCTCAAGCGGATGCAGATCCTCGATCTGCCGCTTCGCGTCCACGTGGCCGCGGATGACAAGAAGCCCGTGGGCAAGTCGAAGATCGGCATGGCCTACCTCCGCAAGGGCATCACCTGGATTCCCGACTACACGCTGGAAATCGTCGACGAACAGACCGCCCGGCTGACGCTCCGAGGCACGCTCGTCAACGAGGCCGAGGACCTGATCCACACGGACGTGCACGTCGTGGTCGGCGTGCCCCACTTCGTCCACACCGATTACCTGGCGCCGGTCGCTGTCGGCCAAGTGATCCGCACGATCGGCGCGGCGGTCGCCGCCAACGTCCCCCAGCAGGCCATGACCCAGCAAATCATCAGCCGAGCGGGCATCGTCTCCAACGCCGCCGTGGCGCCGCAGTTCAACCAACCGCCCGGGGCCGCCGACCAGCCGGTCGAACCGCCGGGCGACCTCGGCGCGGCGATCGGGAAGCTCCCCGAGCTGGCCGGTCCCGCGGGAACCGACTACACGGTCTACACGGTTTCGGACCTGACGCTGCGGCGCGGGGAAAAAGCGCTTCTCACGCTGCTCGCCCAGACGATCCGCTACGGCCACGTGTATCGCTGGTCGCCTCCGGAGAAGATGCGGCACTTTCTCGTGCTCCACAACGACTCGCCGTCGGCCTGGACCACCGGCCCATGCCTGGCGATCGACGGCCACCGCCCCTTGAGCGAAGACCTGCTCTATTACACCCCCAAGTCGGGCAAGTCGGAGCTCGAAGTCACGACGGCGATCAACGTGGTCCACGAGAAGTCCGAGCAGGAGGTCGATCGCCAGCTGAAGATTCATTCCCCAAGCCCGAGCGTCAGCTACGACCTGGTCACGCTCGCGGGCACGCTGCGAATCCGCAACTTCGATCCCCAGCCGGTGGAGATCCTGATCGACAATCCGGTGCCCGGCAAACCCACCGTCGCGAGCGGAGGTCAGATGTCGCTCTCGCCCGATGAACTCAAACTGGCCGAGCGGCGCGGAATGATCCGCTGGAGTCTCAAGCTCAAGCCGGGCGAGGAGAAGACACTCACCTATCGCTACGAGCGCTACGTCCCATCGCGCTGACAAGATTGCCGCAGGATGGTCGAGAGCGGCCCGATTCCAGGCGGCTGCAGCGGCCAACAATTGTCTCCTTAAACCGAATACATCCACACGGCCAACGCGGCAGCGCCGCCCCACGATCAGCCAACGGCGGGGTGACGCGACGGGCCGGGAGTTTCCCTCCCGGGAATACCATGACACGCCAGATTCTCGTCGTCGAAGATGATGCGGCCATTCGCCGCGCGGTGGCCGACGCGCTGCGGTTTTCCGGCTACGCGGTGATCCAGGCGGCGGATGGAACGGGCGGCCTGGAGGCAGCGCGGTCGCGGCAGTACGACTTGCTGCTGCTCGACCTGGTGCTTCCGGGACGCGATGGATTCGAGATTCTGGCCGAGGTGCGGCGATTGCGCCCCGCCATGCCCGTGATCCTGCTCACCGCCCGAGGCGACGAAGCCGACCGGGTCCGCGGACTCCGCGACGGCGCCGACGATTATGTCGTCAAGCCGTTCAGCGTCAAGGAGCTGCTCGCGCGGGTCGAGGCGGTCCTCCGCCGGTCGGCCGAACGACCGGCCGACCTGGCGGAGATCGCCGTTCCCGGCGGCTGCATCGATTTCAGCCGCCGGGAGGTCCGCTTCGAGGACGGGCGCTGCCAGGAATTGTCGCAGCGCGAGATCGAATTGATCCGGTACCTGGCGATCAACGCCGGCAGAACCGTCTCCCGCGAGGAGATCCTGGCCAACGTCTGGCGAATCTCGCCCCAGGGGATCGCCACGCGGACGATCGACATGTGTATCGCCAGGCTTCGCGAGAAACTGGCCGACGATCCACAACGGCCCACCATCCTGGTCACGGTGCGGGGCAGAGGATACAAATTCAATCGGAGCGTCTCTTGTTAGTACAAGGATCGAAAGCAGGGCAACGGGCCGGGAGACCCGTTCTACGGGCGGCAAACGAAGGGCAACGGGCCGGCAAACGAGGGGCAACGGGCCGGGAGACCCGTGCTACGGGATCGGACGTTGAGGGCAATGAAGCGTTCCTGGCATATCTGGCTGCCGTTCATCGCGTGCTTCACCCTGGTCATGGCGGCCATGGGCTGGGCGACGTGGACTGCGCTGAGGCTGGAGCGGGCGGAGTCGGCGGCCCTGCGGGCCGCCGCGATTGAGGAAAACGTCCGCCTCGCCCTCTGGCGGATGGACTCCGCCCTGGCACCGATCGTGGCACAGGAGAGCGCCCAGCCGGTGTCGGCATACCGGAGCGCGGACCCCGCGGGGGACTCGGCGAGGCGGCTCTCCCCCTCGGCCTTTCTGGCCTACCCCTCGCCGTTTGTGCGGGTGCATTTCCAGTTCGGGCCCGATGGACGGCTGAGCTCGCCCGAGGTGCCGGCGCGGCCGATTCCGAGCGCGTCGCCGGAGGGCCGCTCGTTCCAGGCAATCGAGGCGTTCTCGCGGCGCCTGGAACATCTCGCCCGCACGGTCAAGCCCGACCAGCTCATGGCGCGGCTCCCCGCACCGGGCGTTCGGGCGGCTGAGCCGTTCCAGCCGGATCGTCGCCTGGCGCAATCAGAACCGATCGCCAAGGGGGGCGAACTGGAGCGCGCCGAGCCGTTCAGCCGCGGCAACATCGAGTTTCGCAAGCGAGGCGCTATCGTCTCCAGCAGCAATGTCATGGCCCAGACCCAGGTTCTCATGCAGAACGCCGCCGTCCTGCCCCCGGGCCAGCCGGGCATCGATCCTTCTGAGGCGAGCGGGGTCCCGATGACGCCGCTCTGGATCGGCGAAGACCTCTTGCTCGCGCGCCGCGTGTCGCTCAGCGACGGCTCCTACCTTCAAGGCTGCCTGCTCGACTGGCCCAAGATCGAAGCGTGGCTGGTCAGCCTGGCGGCCGACCTGGTCCCGGGCGCGTCGCTTGAACCCCTCGCCCAGGCCAATGAGGCAAGCCAGCCGCGCCAGTTGGCCGCGCTGCCGGCACGCCTGGTCCCCGGCGATTGGCTGCCGACGATCCCGTCCGACCGTTGGCCCACCCAGGTGTCGCTGGCCATCGCCTGGACGGGCGCGGCGCTGGCGGTGGCGGCCGTGGGACTGCTTCTCTGGGGGGTCCTGCGGTTGAGCGAGCGGCGGGCGACGTTCGTTTCGGCGGTCACCCACGAGCTCCGCACTCCCCTGACCACCTTTCAGATGTACACCGAGATGCTTGCAGAGGGGATGGTCACCGACCCGCGGGCGCGCCGCGAGTATCTCCAAACGCTCCACCGGGAGGCGGGCCGGCTCACCCACCTGGTCGAAAATGTCCTCGCCTACGCTCGCCTGGAACGGGGCCGCAGCGATGGGCGGATCGAGTGCCTGCCCGTCGGGCAGCTCCTCCAACCGATTGCCGACCGGCTCGCCGGCTACGCCGGCCAGGCCGGAATGCACCTCGAAGTCGAAATCAGCGAGCTGATCCAAGACGACCCGATCCTGGCGAATCCCTCGGCGGTGGAACAGATTCTGGTCAACTTGGTCGACAACGCGTGCAAGTACGCCCAAGGGGCCGCTGATCGGCGGATCCATCTCGCGGTCGAGCGGGTCGGCGACCAGGTGGAGCTCCGGGTCCGCGACCACGGGCCGGGAATCTCCGCCGCCGAGCATCGCCACCTCTTCCGCGCGTTTTCCAAGTCCGCCGCCGCCGCTGCACGGAGCGCGCCGGGAGTCGGCCTCGGACTGGCGCTGAGCCGGCGGCTCGCCCGGAGAATGCAGGGCGAACTTTTCTGCCGCAGCCTGCGTCCTGGGGAAGGTGCGTGCTTCGTCCTGGTTCTCCCCTGCGGCGGCGGCCGGTCGTAAACGGCGCCGCCGCGCTGTCGGCGGATGGGGCTTTCATGGGCTCCAGCCAATTTTCAAAGATCGTCAAGGTTCCACGTGGACCGAATGCCGATGATTCGATACGATAGACCGAATGCACCTGGCGCGTGGGTCTTGAAGAACAGGCTGCCGGGGCGGTCGGTGGGGACAATGTTCGGCACCGGTTCAAGGGGCGATTTCCAGTGGCCGAGCAGCGGGCGACGCTTGGCTTCGTTCTGGCAGCGGATTCCGGACCTTGGACCTTGGACCGCACCCGGCGTTCGGTCCGACCGTTCCTGAAACAGCCTCACCAAGATGCGAACCTCCCGTCAATCCCGACTTGGATAAAGCCCGCGGATCTACGGTGTTCTGGCAGAGTACAAGATCGGGCTTGATTGGCGATGGAAAACGGATGCGTCCGCGGTGGCGACCCCCATCGGAGTCTGCGCAAGGACCTGGTTGCCGGCCATGCCGAGGGGGCGGCCGCCGGCGGGATGACCGGCCTGGGCGAGACCTACCTGCCGGCGTTCGCCCTTGCCGTGGGGCTTGGCGAGATCACGGCGGGTCTGGTGGCCAGCCTGCCCTTGCTGGTCGGCGGTCTCATGCAGACCTTTTCCCCCCTGGCGATCCGCCGGTTGGGCTCCCATAAGCGGTGGGTCCTCCTCTGCGCGCTGGTCCAGGCGTTTTCTTTCGCTCCGCTGGCCTTGGCGGCGGTCGCCGGGCGGATTTCCACCGCCGGAATACTGATCGTGGCGGCCGTCTATTGGGGAAGCGGTCTGGCCATCGGCCCGGCCTGGAATACCTGGATGGGCGCCCTGGTGCCCCGACCGCTGCGGGCCCACTTCTTCGCCTACCGCACGCGGATGATGCAGCTGGCGGTGCTGGCCGGATTTGTCGTCGGCGGCTGCTTGCTCCAATGGGCCAGCCACCGGGGCGCCGCCACGTACGCCTTCGCCCTGATCTTCCTCGGAGCCGGTCTCTGCCGGCTGGTCTCCTTGGGAATGCTCGCCCTTCAGAGGGAGCCGCTGCCACTTCGGGCTGGGCGACCGTCCGCCTCGATCGGCAAGGTGCTGGCGAGGATTCGCCACGCCGGCAGCGGCCAGCTCGTGCTCTACCTGGTAGCCGTACAGGGCGCCGTCCAGATCGCCGGACCGTTCTTCACCCCCTTCATGTTCGAGTGGCTGGGGCTCTCCTACCTCGGCTACATGATCCTGATCGCCACGGCATACGCCACCAAAATCGCCATGCTGCCCGCCTGGGGCAGCATTGCCCACCGCCTCGGCGCCCTGCGGCTGCTGTGGATCGGCGGGGCGGGCATCGTGCCGGTCTCTGCGCTGTGGATCGTCTCCGACCAGTTCGCCTGGCTCCTGCTGGCCCAGGCCCTCTCCGGCGTCGTCTGGGGCGCGTACGAACTCGGCTTCTTCCTGATGTTCTTCGAGTCGATCCCCGAAGAAGAGCGGACCGGCGTGCTGACGTTCTACAACCTCGGCAATACGACCGCCTGGGTGCTCGGTTCGACTCTCGGCGGGCTTGTGCTCCTCAGCCTGGGGACCGGCCCGTTGGGTTACCTGCTGCTGTTCGGCATATCCTCGGTCGCTCGAGCGTTTGCCCTGCTGCTGCTCAGGCGGGTGCCGGCTCCGCAGCCCGCGGCCCCCCGCATCCCCATCCCAGCGATCGCCGTTCGGCCAATCACCGCCTCGATCGATGCCCCGGCTGTTCGCCTTGCGGAAGTGTCCGTCAGCACGGCGCCCGTCCCGGCGTCGAACCCGGCACTTGCAGCGGAGCTGGCGCCCAGCCCGACCCTCGGGCCGGCGACGGAGCCGGCCGGCGACCTGGCAACGGCATCCTGACTTGTCTTGCGTCGGGCGAGGTGTCCGGGCATTGCCCCCGCGGCACAACCGCTCGCGGACCGTGCCGCCTCGACGCAAATCGAGCCCTGCCGCGACCCGTCACGCCGGGGCCACGGCCCCCTCGTGCATCGAGACAGCCCGCCGGCGGTTGCCGAACGCGCCGCCGCGGCGCTGCCTACGGGGCGAACTTGACCTTCGCCAGGTAGATGCTCGTCTTCCCTTCATGGCTCGAATAGTAGCTGACCCACAACAGCCCCTCGTGCCAGGCGAGCCCCGCATAGCTCGTGTCGCCGCCGGAGGGGAGCGTGAGAAACTCGGCAAGCGTTCCTTTTTCCGTATCCAGCCAGCAGAGCGCGGTGCGGACCTTGCCGTCGTAGAGTCGCACGGCGGCGACAAAACGCCCATCGGCGAGACGGATCATCTGCGGTCCGCCGATCCGCACGCCGAGGTCCTTCCACGACCACTCCGTGTAGGGCGGCTTGGCCACGCCGAGTTGGGCCGTGCTCGAACCCCCGTCGCGCCGCAGCAGGCAGTAGCACGTGTCGTCGTCCAGAAAGACCATCGAGGTCTCGTTCGGATAGCCTTCGCGGAAAGCGCTTTCCACCAGCGGATCGAATCGCCGCCCGTCACGGCTTGCATAGAGACGCAGATTGTGGTTGTCGTTCCGGCAGCCGTAGCCAAATCCGTAGGCCGTCCCCTTGTGCCAGGTGATCCGCCAGAGCCAGTAGTCGCGGTCGGCGACTTCATGGCGCGCGCTCCAGCTCTTGCCGTCTTCCGACAGCCACGTGAGGGATTGGTGCTTGTAGCCGACCGGCCGGTTCATCGCTTCGGCGCCAGAGAGCATCAGCCGGCCGCCCGGCGCGACGGTGATCTTGGCGTCCCGGAGGTCGGAATTCTCGGAGGTCAGCAAGGCGGCCGATTCCCAGTCCTCGCCGTCTTCCGAGGTGATCACGCGGAGCGCGCCGTCGGGCGAAACATGCCCCTGGCCTTCCCGAAACACGCAGAACCATCGGTCCTGGAACCGCACCAGGTCCGTGAAGGCGTTGTGCGGCGCCTTGTTCCAGATGCACTTCACCTCGACCAACTCCGCCGCCCGCGGAGAGTCATCCGCGGCAAGAGCGGCAACAGTCGCGGGCAGACTCCCGATCAATGCCAGGGCAACGAGGCGTTTCATGAGCGTCTCCTCAAAACAGGTTTGGACGTGGCGATAGACTCCCTCCAAGGGCGTGGCGACCGCCCGGCGGGACAGGTCTTCACTTTCGACACCCTCCCCGGGCCCACCGCTTCCCTGTGCGCGGCTGCGGTTCAAGACCGGCGCCCAGGTTAAAAACCCGGGTCTGGTTCGCGGCTGCCGCCAGGGCGGCCTGGGGTCACGGGGAAACCAGCGAGGCGGCGACCTTCTCGAAAAAGGCCACGGATCTGGCGTGCGTCTCCAGCGGTTCGTTGGTGGTCCGCTCCCATTCGATGCCGAAATACGGCTTCTGAACGCCGAGCCGCTTGACCTCGGCCAGGATCTCGGCGATCCGCCCCTTGCCTTCGCCCCAGACGACGTCGCCCGCCTGGGGGATGCCGAACTGGTCGAGGTCCTTGAGGTGAAACGTCTTCACCCGCGAGCCGATCTGCTTGAGCATCTCGACCGGTTCGAGCCCCGAGCGGCACCAGTGGCCGGTGTCGCAGCAGAACCCCATCCTCTCCGAGCGGCCCTTCATGGCGGCCAGGCCCGTTTCCGGGTTCCAGAAGCCCGACGGCTTCGGGTGGTTGTGCAGGGCGAAATCGACCTTGTGCTTCTCGGCCAGTGAGTCGATGTATTCGAACAGGTCCGCCGGCGGTTCGCCGACGATCACCTCGAACCCCATGTCGGCGGCGAACTCGAACGCTGCTTCGGCCGTCGGGCGATTGCCCATCGCGCTGTAGAGGCCGATCATCTTCACGCCGCAGTCGCCGGCCTTGGCCTTCAGCTCGCCGCGGAGAGCCGTTGAAAGCTCGGGGCTGGTTGTCGCCTGCGGATGTTTCGGGCTGAGCTTCTGCCAGGCGAACATCTCGGCGTAGCGCAGCCCGGTGGCCGCGATCCTGTCGAGCGCTTCGAACGCCGTCAAGGCGCGGAACGTGTATGCGGAGAAACCGACTCGCCAGCCGAGCTTCTCCACGTTGGGCAGGCCTTTGACCAGCGGTTCGGCGGCCAGGGCGGGACCGAGCCCGATGCCGGCCAGGCCGGCGGCCGCGCCGGCGGCAGCGGTTCGGGCAAGAAACGCGCGACGATCGATGGAGGTCATGGAAGGTGCTCCTGGAATTGAGAAATGCAGATCAGACTTCTTGACGGCCGTGCCGCGCAAGCGGGGCGACCGCGAGGGTCCGCCCGCACAGGCGAAGTATCGCACACGGCGCGGGCCGTGTCCAGAATTCGCCCTTGGCCCAGCCGGCGTCGCCGCGGCCCTCCAGGGCTTGAGCGGCCGGGCCGGTGGCGCCCGGCAGCACCTCGACCTCCTCGAGAGTCTGGCGGTCCTCGCTCTTGGCGGCGACTTGCGAACCACTTCTTGAACCGAGCCAAGCATAGCAGCCAACGGCAAGGCGTACCGCGTCGTCTCATGATCCGCCCCGCGAGGAGTGCAGGTGGAGAGTTCCATTCCGCCAACCGTGCCGGCCCGGCGCGATCGGCACGATCTGGCCATCCAGGGGCCCGCCCCGGAAATCGCCGACGGACTGGCCGGACGTTGCCCGTCATTTTCGGGCCGCGGGTCTTGCACTACCAGAGCGCTCGGCATCAGAATATGGCAGAAGCCGGGCCGGCGGCAAGACGTTCGCGGAAACGGCGGCCCCGCCGGCCGCGGGCCAGCTTGCCGCGGAGAATTCGCCCAGCCAGGATGCAAACAGGAGTTCTTCCCTCATGATGCCACTTTTCACGGCATTGTTGCCGGGCGCGAACCGCGGGGCATGGATCGCCCTGGTGTGGCTGATGCTGCTGCCGAGTCTTGCCCGGGCGGAGCACGAAGGCGAAGTGCAGATCCTGCTGCTTGGCGACAGTGCGACCGAGGCCAGCATCCCCCGCAAGATCGCGCCTCAAGAAGCACAGTTCGAGGACGTGGTCCGCATCCTGCTCGCCGCCGCGGGCGACTTGCCGCCGACGAATGTGATCAATTCCGGGCTTAGCGGCGAGTTCATCCGCCGCTTGCTGGATTCCGGGCGATACGACCGCGCGGTCGCGAAGCGGCCCGGTCTGGACTACGTCTTCATCCGCTGCGGCGGCAACGACTTCAAGAAGCGCGAGAACTTCGAGGTGAACTTCCCGAAGGATTACCATGAGCTGCTCGCCGGGCTGCGCCGCGACCATCCCGCGGCCGTCCTTTTCCCCACGACCAACATACCCTGGGGCACCGATCTTGAGGACGAGACGGCGAAATTCCTCGCGCCGATCATGCGCGAGAAGTTGCGGAGGCAATGATTGCCCGTGCGAAGAGTGCTCGTTTCAGCTGCAAAACCAAGGAGCGCGCGATGAAGAAGACTGCCAAGAACAGCCAGGCGTGTCGGATCACCCGGCGCGAGATGGTCGGCGCCTCGCTGGCCGCGGTCGGCGCGATTGCCGGCGCGCCGGCCTTTCTGCGGGGCCAGCACCTCAACAACAAACTGAACATCGCGATGATCGCCTGCGGGGGGCGTGCCCTGGCGAACATGAACGGCGATGGCGGCCGCCGTCGCCGCGAGGGAGGCGGCCAGGCCGCGGCCGGCCCTCCGACGGGCATTCCGGCCGAGAACATCACCGTCCTCTGCGACGTCAACCAGACGGCCGTCGACGCCGCGGCCCAGAGATTCCCGAAAGCCAAGACGTACAACGATCTCCGGCGGGTGTTCGACAGCCCCAAGGACTTCGATGCGGTGATCGTCAGCACGGCCGAGCAGACCCACGCGCTGGCAACCTATCTGGCGCTGACGCACGGCAAACACGTCTACTGCGAAAAGCCGCTGACCCACGACGTCTGGGAGGCGCGGCTGATTCGCCAGACCGCCGCGAAGCACCCGCACCTGGCCACGCAGACCGGCAACCAGGGCCACGCTTCGCCCGTCCGCCGCCAGATCAAGGAGCTGCTGATGGCCGGCGCGATCGGGCCGGTCCGCGAGGTGCACGTCTGGGCGGGCCGCGCCTGGGGCTTGCAGAGCGCGGCGGCGGCGGAGAAATACGACAAGCCGCACGGATTCTACAACGGCATCCAGATCACGGACCGGTTCAAGGAAGAGATGCCCGTCCCGCCGAACATCGACTGGGACCTGTGGATCGGGCCGGCGCCGATGCGGCCGTTCCATGCGACGTATCTGCCCGGCCCGCGCTGGTACCGCTGGTGGGATTTCGGCAACGGCACGATGAGCGATCTGGGCGGCCACGACAACGACGTCGTCTTCCAGGTGCTCGACATCCGCCAGCCGCTCTCGATCGAGTCGGTCAGCCCGATGGGCAAGGCCCACCCGGAACTGGCGCCGGCGTCGATGACCGTGACCTACCAGTTCGCGGCCCGCGGCTCGGCCCCGCCGCTGAAGCTCGTCTGGTACCAAGGCGAGGGCCGGCCGCCGCAGTTCGACCCGAGCATCATGGGCCAGCGGGCCCAATTGTTCATCGGCGATGAGGGGATGCTCTACAACGGCGGGGGCGGCGGGCCCAAACTGCTGCCCGAAGAGAAGTTCAAGGATTACCCGATGCCGCCGGAGACGCTCCCCCGTTCGCCCGGCCACTACATCGAATGGATCCAGGCGTGCAAGGGCCAGGGGCCGGCGCCCGGGTCGAACTTCCTCTATTCGGGCTGGGTCACCGAGTCGAACCACCTGGGCAACGTCGCCTACCGGACCGGAAAGAAGCTCGACTGGGACTACGTCAACCTGCGGGCAACCAACGCCCCGGAAGCCGACCAGTTCATCCGCCGCCCGTACCGGAAAGGCTGGGACGGCATCTTGACCGCGGCCGAGACTCGTTGAACCGGCTTCGCCGGACCCGTCGCACTAGGGGAGACCACGTATGATGCGTTGCCTGCTGATGATCGGGGCGTTGTTTTTCCTCGCCACCCGTTCGGCGCTGGGCGCCGAGAACCTGGTGGAAAACCCTTCGGCCGAGGAAGCGGCCGCCAGCGGCGCGCCCAAAGGTTGGGGGAGGTACGTCGGGGCGGGCGGAGTGCGACTGGCCCAGGCGACCGATGAGCAGCACTCCGGCGAGTCGGCGGCCTGCCTGGAGCTGAACAGGTGGTACACGCCGCCGGACAAACAGGACTCGCCGGAGAACCGCAGCGCCAGTGGCGCGCTGATCCTTGCGGAAAACGACGGCTATCGGGCCGGCGGCGCCTTGCCCTGCGTTGCCGGCGCGCGGTACGCCTTTTCCTTCTGGTACAAGGGCACGATCCCCTCGGCCAAGGTGATCGCGACCGGTTGGCCTTCCCAGGATGCGGGCTCCGAGGAGCGGATCACCATCCCGGTTCGCGCGGCGGCGTTGCGGCCCGGCGATCAATGGCAGCAGTCTGCCGGCAGCCTCCGCATCCCCGCCGGGGTCGCACGGTTCGTCGTGTTGATCCTCGCCTCGGGGCATGAGAGCAAGGGTTTCCGGCTGGGCAGACTCTGCGTCGACGACGCCCGGCTCGAGGCCAAGCAGTTCCCCGATGGCCAACTGCGCGGCGTCTGGTGGGGGTTCGTCAAGGCCGAGGAGGCCGACGCCGGGCGACGCGAGATCGACGAGAGCCTCGACAAGCTGGGAGCCGCCGGCCTGAACAGCCTGCTGGTCTCGACCTCCTCGCTTTACATCGCCGCCCTGGATCGCCCCGAGTTGCGGCAGGACCAGCCACAGGCCGCATGGGATGCGTTCGGCGAAATCCTTGGGGCGGCGAAGAAGCGGGACATGCAGGTCCACGCCTGGTTCTCGCCCTGGGTCTACAAGAACGCTTCGCGGGCCGTCGAACTGCGCGATCATCCCGAGTGGGCGGCGGTCGACTCCGCCGGCAAGCCCGACGCCAGGGGCCTCTGCTTCATCCGTCCGGAGGTCCGCCAGTTCGAGCTGGACCTGCTTGCGCGGCTCGTCGACCGCTACCCGGACCTGGCTGGAATCCACATCGAGGAGCCGGGCTTCAACTGGGGGGCGGACTACTGCTACTGCGAGCACTGCCAGGCGCTATGCCGCGAGTGGTTCGGGATCGAGATCTGCAACGACCCGGAAGCCGCCCGGCCGACGCTCCACAACCTGGCCGCCTTCATGTCGAGCGACTTCTTCGCACGGCTCCAGGAAATGGTGCTCGCCAGGCGGCCGGGCATGTGGCTTTCGGCCAACGGTTCGGGCGGAGCCAATCCGGACTGGTACATCGGCCGCGATTGGACCACCTGGGCGCGCCGCGGTTACCTCGACTTCTACGTGCCCCAACTCTACACCAAGAGCGTCGACGTGTTCCGGCAACGGGGGCTGGCGACCAAGAGCTGCCTGGGCGACTGCGGCCTGGTGACCGGCATGGCTGCCAGTTGGAGCGGCATCTACCCGGAGCGGCAGGACCCGCAGGTGATCAAGGCCGAGATCGCCGCGGCCCGGGAGCTGGGAGCCCAGGGATTCGTCGTCTTCCACCGCGATCACCTGTACGACGAGCACCTCGCGGCGATCCGGGAGGCCGTGGAAGCCGGCGGGGAGTAATCGACCAGGCCCCGTGCAGGCCACACGAGTCGACCTTGGTTGATCGCCGGGTCAAACCGCAGCCTCAATGCCAGTTTTAGCTGCTATCAAGCGGGGGATTGCTCCACGGATGAGAATTGCCGGTCGCGCAGAAGATGGATGGGCGACCCGTCAGAGCCAGTTTCGAGCTTCCCGATCGGCAGCGCGATCGCTGCTCCGCCACCTTTTGAGCGCGATGGACGGCGAGAACGCCCAATTGCAGGAGTCATGCCTCAACATCCGAGGAGTCTCTCCTTTGCGCCGAATCAGGGGAAACGAAACCGGTGCGGACCCCGCGGCGTGCCGATGGCCTGCCGGCGAAGAGGCCGAGGGCTCCCGGCACGCAGGATCAGTTCCAGCCGTCGTTCTTCCGGCCAGACTTCCGCTGCTCGGTGGGCGTCAGCCTGTCGTTCTGATCGGTGATCTTCAGCTTGAGCGCCAAGCGGGTCAGCAGGGCTGCCTTGTCGGTTCCCAGCTTGGCCATCGCGCGGGCCTTGTGCGCGTCGATCGTGCTTGGCGCGAGTTTGAGAATCTTGGCGATGTCCTCGCGCGAACAGCCGAGACTTGCAAGACGAACGACCTCTTTCTCGCGAGGGGTAAGTCCGGATGCCATAATAGCATGCCCCATGGAAAATAGTTGTTGTGGAAATTTCGATGTGTTATTTTAGTCCATATGACGAAAAACGCAAGCCAATGGGGCTCTTTCTACCCCAAAAAAATAGGCAAACTGCCCGATGAGCCAATTATAGGCCAAGAATCCAATCCGGCGAGGGGGGGACGCGCCTGGACGAACGGGTGACGACGTGGCCGCTCGGCCAGTGAGCCAACCTGCCTGGTCGCGCATGGGGACCACGGAGACGGATGGCCAGGTGCTCGGATTGCGGAGGGGGGGAGGGATCGGGCGGCGAAAGGCAGCCTTTCGCGGTCAATTCCAGCCGTCGTTGCTGCGGCCGGACCTCCGCTGCTCGATGGGGGTCAGTTTGTCCTTCATGTCGGTGATCTTGAGCTTGATCGCCAAACGCGTCAGCAGGGTCACCTTGTCCGTTCCGAGTTTGGCCATCGCCCGGGCCTTGTGGCTGACCACGGTGCTGGGAACGAGTTTGAGGATCCTGCCAATCTCTACGGAAGTGCACCCCAGGCTGGCCAGGCGGACAACTTCCTTTTCCCGAGGTGTAAGTGCTGAGGCCATCGTTTCTGCCCGTGCCAGAGTCGAGAAATGTGTAAAAAGACACCGGGCTCTATTGTACTTGCCGCAATGCAATGCACAACCGATTGGCAATGGGTACTTCTTGTGGTATAATTTATCGTCCGTGAATTACCACCCGAATTAAGTATACAGCACCATCCGTTTGCGGGGACATGCCCTGGTCGGTCGTGCCCGGGGCGAATTTTTGGCGGCATAAACCTCAATACGTCGTGCAGGCGACCGGCGGCCGATTTCCTCAATCACGGCCGGCCGGGACGGCTCGCTGAACCGGGTCTAGACCATGCGGGGGGGGAGGGGGGGTGGGCCTGTCCCATGGCCGAAACCAGCAGTGATGTTGACCGGAGGCGTGGCACCCTTCTGGGGCTGGCCGTTGGCGATGCGCTGGGCGCCGCCGTCGAATTCACGCCCCCCGGCGGCTTCAGGCCGGTGACGGGCTTTCGCGGCGGCGGCCCCCACGGGCTGCCCGCAGGCGCTTGGACCGATGATACGAGCATGGCCTTGGCCCTGGCCGACAGCATCGCCAAAGTGGGCTGGGATCTTAACGACCAGGCCCGCCGTTACGTCCGGTGGTGGCGGAAGGGTGAGTATTCGGTCAACGGTCGCTGTTTCGACATCGGGATCACCACGCAACAGGCGTTGAGCCGGTTCGAGCGGACGGGCGACGCCGGCGCTTCCGGCGAGAGTTCGGAGTGGGCAAGCGGCAACGGTTCGATCATGCGTCTCGGGCCGGTGCCGATTTACGATGCGGGACGGTTTCCGGACCAACTGGAGGGACTGGTCCAGCATTGCATCGATTCCAGCCTCCCCACCCATGCCAGCCCGCAGTGCCGTTCCGCCTGCGGCTACTTCGGCATCGTACTGGCCGGCCTGATTCACGGCATCGACCGCAACGAGGTCCTCGCGGCTGATTGGGAACCGCTCCGGCAACTCAAGACAATCGCGCCCGTTCATCCAGAGATTCTGGCAGTTGCCGAGGGGAGTTTCCGCGAGAAGCAGCCGCCCGAGATCGTCGGCTCCGGATATGTGGTCAGAAGCCTCGAGGCGGCCCTCTGGGCGTTCCACGATGCCGAGGATTTCCGCGAAGCCGTTTTGCGGGCGGTCAACTTGGGCGATGACGCCGACACCACCGGCGCGGTTTGCGGGCAGCTTGCCGGCGCCTGCTGGGGCGAGTCGGGAATCCCGCGGCAGTGGCTGGAAGGCTTGGCCCGGCGGGAGATGATTGAAAAAGCGCTACCTGGATGAGGATGAGTGGCCGAACCGAACGCGGTGCTCAAGGTCCTGGCGGACCTCCGACCGCAGGATCGTGAACGCCGGCAGCGGAGGGCGCCGGAAACCGCGGAACAGCGGCAATTCGTCAGGCAGTGGCCAATCGTCCAACAGGCAACAAGGAGCCACCGCGGAGGGGCGCCTGATCCGGCAACTCCGCTTCCGCGCTATCCGGCGGGCGCGGGCTTGGGCTTGATGAAGACCACGTCCGCCTGCTGGACCCATCCCGACCTCAAGTCGACCCGGAACCAGCCCGCGCCGTTTTTCTCGTGGAAGCGGGTGGGCGAACGCCTGCCGAACTCCTTCAGATCGTATTGCGCCCACGACGCTCCCATGTCCGTGGAGACGATGAATCCCGTGGCCAGCGGCGAGGCGGGAGCGCAATGCGCGGCCAGGATCACGCCGTCCTCGATGATCATGTTGCCGGATTCGACCTGCGGATTGAACAGCAGCGTGTGCTTCTCGGGCCTGGTCAGGTCGGCGGGATCGCAGCAGAAGATGCCGCGATCGTGGGGCTGGGGGCCGTTCGCGTCGCTGATCCAGTAGACTTTGCCGTCGACGAAGTTGATGCCGCCGCATTTGTACCGCGAGTTGGAGACGTCCGAAACGAGGACCTTCCAGTCCCACTGGTCGCGCTGCGCGTCGTAGGCGCCTCGCAGCCAGTGGCACTCATGCCCCAAGCCGCGCGTGCCGTCGCCCGTGCAGGCATAGAACGCATCTTCGGCGGGGTTGTAGGCGACCGTGTGGACGTGGCGGGCGAGAACCGGGTTGCCGGGATCGCCCAGCAGCGTCCCGCCCTTGCCGCCGCCGGGCGATCCGTTGTCCGAGAAGAAGGGGTTCTGCCCGAAGGTGTAGGCGATCTTCACCGTCCGCCCGCTGTCGGTCGAATAGTAGATGTTGACCGGGGTCGCGCCGCCGATGACGTTGCAGTAGTTGCCCCAGACCATCATCTCCGCCCCGTTGACTTCCCAGGAGACAACGCCCGGAAGCGTGTGGAAGTACCAGCCGGGCAGGTCCGGGTTGTTGGGCGTGTGCGGGACGTAATCCGCGCCGTCCCGGGCCTTGACGGTAATCGGCCGGTACGTCTTCAGGTTGTCGGTGCTCAGGTAGAGTTTCGCGCCGGCGGCGAACAGGATGTTGCCGTTGTTCAGAATGTGGCTGAAGTCGATCCGCCGGGCGGCGGGAAAGGCGGCACTGTGGGGCCAGCTGCGCCCGTTGTCTTCCGACAGGAAGATCTTCCCGTCGGCGTATGCGAACGCCTTGTTGCCGCGCTGCGCGTCGATATACATGCCGGCCGGCTGCGCGCGGTACCAGAAATGGTCCGTCTCGCCGGCGATCGGCCCGGCGGCAAGCGGGTCGGCGATTCGCCCCACCCCGCCGGCCAACAACATCCCGCCGGCGGCAGCCGCCGAAGCGCCCAGGAACCGGCGCCGCGTTGTTCGTTCTTGTGTCATCAGGTCAACCCTTTCGCTGGAAGGTCATGGCTGGCGGCCGGCGGGAGAAGACGCGCGGGCCAGGGGGCCGTTTACACCTCGATCCATTGTCCGGGAATCGGCACCGGGTAGCAGCCATTCGCGTCGGGCATCACCGGCGGCGGGCTGTCTTCGGTCATCGCGTCGATGTTCGGGCAGAGCTCGAAGTCGGACTGGAGCATCTCCTCCCAGGTGATGACGCGGCCCATGTGCATCGCCGCGCGGCCCATCAGTCCGGTGAGGTTCGAGTAGGCGGCCCGCTCCGCTTCATTCTGCGGCAGGTCTTGGCGGATGGAATTCAAGAGGACGTTCCACTCCGCCTGCCAGCAGGTGTAATTCTCCTTCGGCGCCCGCCAGACGATGTCGTCGCGCTTCGTCCGCGCCTCTTCGGTGTAGACGTACTGCCCGCTCTTCCGATCGTACTTCGCGGTGACCCTGACCGGGGCGCAACGTTGATCCTTGTAGATATGGCACGTCCCCGAATGGACCGTCCCGGAGAACTGGGCGGCCCGCTTCGTGCCGTGCGCGAAAGTGGCGAACTCCGTGTAGCAATTGGGAATGTAGCGGACCACGTCGTACGCCTTGGCGCCGTCGGCGAAGGTGTATTCCACGGAGAAGGAATCCAGGCCCTGGCCGGCGTCGTTGCTGTTGGCGGCGCGGCCGCAGATGCCGTGGGCGGTGACCGGGTAGTTGTCGTCCTTGAGCCAGCAGATCTCGTCGATCTGGTGGATATCCATTTCCGCCCAAAGACCGCCGGACACCCAGAGGATGTGCGTGCGGTTGCGAATCTGCCAGAGCAACTCCTTCAGATCTGCCGGGCGCTGGGGCGACATCCCCCCGCAGGGCTCCATGCGGTATGCGCGGATCAGCTGGACCGGTCCCAACTCGCCGTCGCGAATCCGCTTGATCAGTTCCTGGCGGTTGACGGAGTGGCGGCACATCAGGCCGGCAGCGATCTTCAGGTTCTTCTTCTCGGCCTCCCGGCCGGCCTGGACGACCCGCCGCACGCCGACCGGATCGACCGCGAACGACTTCTCCATGAACACATTGACGCCCTTGGAGACCGCGTAGTCGAGGTGGACCGGGCGGAACGCGGGATAGGTGGTCAGCATGGCGATGTCGACGCCGGGCCGCAGGCAGTCGATCGCCTTCTTGTAGGCGTCGAATCCCACGAACCGGCGTTCGGGCGGGACATCGACTTGCTGGGGGGATTGTTGGCTGAGGACCTTGTGCGACCCTTCCAAGCGATTCGCGAAGATGTCCGCCATGGCGACCAGTTTGCAGGGGCCGTTGGGCGACTCGAACGCATTGACCACCGCACCGCTGCCGCGGCTGCCGCTGCCGATCAGGGCGAGGCGAATCGTGTTGTCCTCCGCGGCGTGGACGGGGGGGATCGCCGGGCCGGCCAGGGCGGCCCCGGCGGCGAGCATTCCGCCGAGTCTCAAAAAATCCCGCCGCGTTTTCGTGCCCGCCGCTTCCGGCGACAATCTGGGTTCTCGCTTCATGGCTGCTCCGACCGATGGGATTGGGGAATTCGGAACGGTTCTCGATACCCGGCGCGGCGCGATGCCGGCTCGGCGGCCGTCGTTCCCAAATGCTAATGCGGCGGCTGGCGGCAATCAAGCCGGCGGTCGCCGGGGTGTGGGCGTCCGCCGGCAGCGCGATCCGGAAGCGTCTGCGCGCGTGGCGCGGAGCAGGACGCGGCGAGTTGTATCCCGTCCCCGGTCCCCCTCGCGCCGCCGGCGGTGTTATAATCCGCGGTATGAACAGCGACCCGACGTTATCCCAAGACGGCCCGCAGCGGCTGCGGGCGCAGGAGCGAAGCCTCCAGAGCGTGAGGCCGCCGACTTCCGTTCCGGGTTACGACCTGGAACAGCTTCTCGGGACGGGCGCGTTTGGTGAAGTCTGGCTGGCGGTCGAGCGGAACACGGGCCGGCGCGTGGCGATCAAGTTTTACGCACATCGGGGGGGTCTCGATTGGTCCCTGTTGTCTCGCGAGGTCGAGAAGCTGACGTTTCTGTTCGCCGACCGGCACGTTGTCCAGTTGATCGGGGTGGGCTGGGATGCGGAGCCGCCGTACTACGTGATGGAGTACATGGAGCACGGTTCGCTGGCCGATCGGCTCCAGTCGCGGCCGCTCTCCTGCGCGGAAGCCGTGGCGATTATCCGCGATGTGGCGATCGGCTTGATCCATGCCCACGGCAAGGGGGTGCTCCACTGCGACCTGAAGCCGGGCAACGTCTTGCTCGACCAGGACCAGAAGCCGCGGCTGGCGGATTTCGGCCAATCGCGGTTGTTCCGCGAGCAGACGCCGGCCTTGGGCACGCTCTTTTACATGGCGCCGGAACAGGCCAATCTCGAGGCGGTGCCCGACGCTCGCTGGGACGTGTATGCCCTCGGGGCCCTGCTCTACTCGATGTTGACCGGCAGTCCGCCTCACCGCGATGAGGCGTCCGTGGGGCGGCTCAACGGGATCGACGATTTCAGGAAACGGCTTGCCGAGTACCGGTCCTTGATCCGCCGGCGGGGAGCGCCCAGCGAGCATCGGCAGATGCGCGGGGTGGACCGCGCTTTGGCGGAGATCATCGAGCGGTGCCTGGCGCCGGACGCGAAGAAGCGCTATCCCAACGTGCAGTCGGTGCTTGACGCGCTCGACGCCCGAGAGGCCCGCCGTGCCCGCCGCCCCGCGATGCTCTTGGGCACGTTTGGCCCGGCGCTGGTGCTCCTGGTGGTTTCGCTGTTCGTTTGGCGGGGGTTCAACGCGGCGGTCGAGCGGTCGCGGATGGAACTGGTCAACCGGGCATTGAAGACGAACCAGTTCGCCGCGCGCTCCGTGGCCAAGGCGATTGCCGCCAACGTCGACCGGCGTTGCCGCGCGGTCGAGCAGTTGATCGCATCCGACGAGCTGATCCGCGCGTTTCACGAGGCGACGGAGAATCCGCAGCTGATTGCGCTTTCCAAGCAGTTGTGCGACCCCAATCTGGCGGAAGAGCAACTCGAACCCTTGCGCGAGCGATTCCGCGCCCATCCGGTGCGGCGGGGCTTGCAGGCGGCCCTGGAAGCCGCGATCCCCGCCGAGATGGTCGCCGGCAAGAACGTCAACAGTTGGTTTCTCGACGATTCCCGGGGCCTGCAAATCGCGCGCGTGCCGGAGGAGGCGAAGGCCTCCACGGTGGGGCGGTGGTACGCCTGGCGGTCGTACTTCCACGGCGGGCCGGCCGACCTCGAGCCGGGCGAGAAGCCGGCCCCGGGCGTGCACCTGGAGCGGACCTCGCTCTCGCCCGCATACCGCAGCGAAGCGCTGGGCATCTGGAACGTCGCCGTTTCCACGCCGATCCGCTCGGCCGGCGGCGAGGAGTTTCTCGGCGTGGCCGGATTGAGCGTGGGGGTCGGCCGGTTGGTGGAATCGCTTGAAGCGGAAGACAGGCGGAGCCAGTTCGCCGTGCTCGTCGAGCGCCCCCTGCCGGACACGCCGGGCCACATCCTGGAGCACCCGGTGATGAGCGCTTGGGAGAATGGGGATCATGCCAGCGGATTGCAGCCGCTGCGGATTGGGCACGATGCGTTTCCGGCAACCGCCGAGTTGAAGGTCGACTACCGCGATCCGGCCGGCCAGATCGATCCGGCCTACCGGCAGCGCTGGCTGGCGGACTCGGCCGAAGTGATTTCCGAGTCGGGCGACACCGGTTGGTCGGTGATCGTCGAGGAGTCGTACGAGACGGCCATCGGGGCCACGCTCGGCGATCTGCGAGCGGGCCTGATCGCCTATAGTTGGCGGGCCCTGCTGATGGTCGTCGTGGTCGTCGTCGGGCTGTGGGGCGTGGCCTATCGGCTGCTCGAGCAATCTGGACCGGCGCGGCTCGCCTCGCTCGGCGATGGCGAGACCCCCGGCGCGAGCGCTACCTCGCGATCCGCGGCGGAACCGACCGATGCGCCGCCGGCCCGGCCGCCCGCGCCGCCCGCGCCGCCCGCCGGGTCGCCGCCGAAGGGGTGAAACCATGGCTGAATTGATTGCCCAGGGCGACCAGCTCTCGCACCGCTGGCGGAGGACTCTGCCGGAAGGCATGCCGATCATTCTCGGACGGGCCGGGCAATGGGCCGTTCCCTGGGACGCCCATATCTCGCGGCGCCATGCCGAGCTTCGCTGGGACGGCGGGCGGCTCGTCGCGACGCAACTGCCCGACGCGGCCAATCCGCTCTTCTTTCGCGGCAAGCAGTGCAGCGAGTTGGCGCTGGCGCCGGGCGAGCACTTCGTGATCGGCGAGACGAGCTTCCTGCTCACCGTCCAGCGCGCCGACGTGGCCGCCGACGCCCCGATGCCCGTCCAGCAGCAATCCTTCAGCCCCCAATACCTCAAGGAGATTCCCTTCCGCAACCCGGACCACCGGATCGAGGTCCTCAGCCGGCTGCCGGAGGTGATTTCCGGCGCGACCGACGACAACGAGCTGTGCATCCGGCTGGTGGGCATGCTCCTGGCGGGCGTCCCGCGGACGGAGACGGCGGCCGTGGTGACGGCCGCCGGGCCGCCACGGCCGCCCGCTCGCGAGCCGCGTGCCAGGCAGGCGGGCGGGGCCGCGGCGGCGGGCGTCCGCGTCCTCCACTGGGACCAGCGGCGGGTCGCGCAGGGAGACTTTCGCCCCAGCCAGCGCCTGATCCTCGAAGCGCTCCGCAAGCGCCAGAGCATTCTGCACGTCTGGGAGGGCGCCGAGCCGGACTCGCCCCAGCCATTCACCGCCAGGGGGAACTACGATTGGGCCTTCTGCACGCCGCTGCGGAGCGCCGGGGGCGACGATTGGGCCCTCTACCTGGCCGGCCGGTTCCAGAAAGACCTGCCCGGTCTGCCGGGCTCGAGCGATCAGACGGACCTCCGCGAGGACGTGAAATTCACCGAGCTGGTGGCCACGATCGTCAGCAGCCTGCTGGAGATGCGCCGCCTCCAGCAGCGCCAGTCGGCCCTCAGCCAGTTCTTCTCCCCCGTCGTGATGAACACGCTCTCCGTCGAGGATCCGCACCTTGTGCTGGCGCCGCGCGAGACGGAGGTCTCCGTGCTGTTCTGCGATCTGAGGGGGTTTTCACGGGAGTCGGAGCGGTCCGCCGGCGACCTGCTCGACCTGCTCGGCCGGGTCAGCAAGGCCCTCGGCGTGATGACGTACCAGATTCTCAACGAGGGGGGCGTGGTCGGCGATTTCCAGGGCGATGCGGCGATGGGGTTCTGGGGCTGGCCGATCACGACCGCCGACGACGTGGTCAAGACGTGCCGGGCGGCGCTGGGGATCCGCGCGGAGTTCGAGTCGGCCGCGCGCGAGGCCGGCGGTCCGCTGGCCGGGTTCAACGCCGGCGTGGGGATCGCCACCGGACCGGCCGTGGCCGGCAAGATCGGCACGGTCGACCAGGTGAAGGTCACGGTCTTCGGCCCGGTCGTCAACCTGGCCTCGCGGCTGGAGGGGATGACCAAGGTGCTCAACGCGCCGATCCTGCTCGACGAGGCGACTGCCCGGGCCGTCCGCGAGCAGGTGCCGCGCCAGCTCGCCCGGGTGCGGCGGATCGCCCGCGTCTGCCCTTTCGGGATGGAGACGGGCGTGGAGGTCAGCGAGCTTCTGCCTCCGGTGGACCAGTATCCAGCGCTGAGCGACGAACACCTGGCGATGTGCGAGACCGCGCTGGACGCCTTCCTCCAGCGCGACTGGCCGAGGGCCTACGACCTGTTGCGCCGCATGCCGACCGAGGATCGGGTGAGCGATTTTCTCACGGTCTACATCGCCCAGCACAATCGCACCGCGCCGCCCGGCTGGAACGGCATGATCCGGCTGGCCGGGAAGTGAAGTCGCTCGCCGGGCGCCCCGGTTCGGAGAAGGACTGTCAAAATCCATCCCAAAGAAAAGGCCCGCTGACAGACGCTGTCAACGGGCTTCACAAGCGAGGTCGACGGGACTCGAACCCGCAACCACTGGATCGACAGTCCAGTACTCTAACCAATTGAGCTACGACCCCGGAAGGCTGCAAGTGCTTTGAATTATACCCTCTGGATGGCGAACCGCAAGTGGGGCCGCTGGGCCCTCCGGCCGCCCCGGAAGAGCCATTGCCAGCCTCGATCAGCCGCTCTGTGCCGAAAAGCCGCCACGACCGGACTGCCCTTCCCCACTTTAACGGGCACGCTCGTGGCGGCGAATGCCGCGCTGCGTCCAACACCAAGGAAGGGGGCGAACCAGCGAGGCTCCGCGAGTCCCCGCAGCCTGAATTCGCAAGCTAGATTTTCAAGGTGGATTCGTCTTACTGTTCAATTGCGTGGGATGGCAGATCATGTCGCAACTCGTCCGCCTGGTGCAGACGGCCTTTCGCCACGTCGACCTTTGGGGGCCCCAGCAGTGGCTCCTGGCGCTGATCATCGTGCTGTCGATTGGCTGGATGTGCCTGAGAGGGTTGGGCTCGCGAAAGAACTTCTGACCCCTTGGATGGGCGGTCTCCGCGGCGACCGGGCTTTGCGGCAACTCGCCAGATGCTCGGCGACACCGCACGAGAAACCGACCTGGTCGCACGATCCAGCGACCAGACGTCGATGGCGATCAGGCCGCAGACCGGCCGACAACGCGGCTGCGACTTGGCCGAGAGGCGCCGGCAGGCCGCCCTATCTCTTCCACGGGGCGATAACCCGGGGCAACGCCTGTCGCGGCTGGAAAAAGGGTACTCGATTGTAGGCCGGGCACGGCGGCGGAGACGCCGTCTACCGGCACGATGGCATCCAGATCAAGCCGCTGCCGAGCCGGCCCTGGCCGAACTGGCTTCCTGCATGATCGGCAGCCGGTCCACACGGAGGTGGGGGGGCGGGGGCGCGATGCGCCCTCTCCCGGGGGGCAGAGGGGCGGGTGAGGGGTGGGTGAGGGGTGGGTTGGCAATTCCCGAGTTCTCGGGGCGAACCCCCGTTGCAAAATCGACTCCGGCTGGTAGAATGACGATCTTGTAAGTTGGCCATGACTAAAGCAGTTGAGGTTGTTGGCAGAATCGGTGGGAGAATCGTGCTTCGAAAGAAGCGGCGGAGGCCGGCCGTACGACAAGAAACACGGTAGCAGATGACTATTACCAAAGAGCGGAAGTCGGAACTGATTGACCAGTTCAAACGAGGCGAGCAGGACACGGGTTCCGCCGATGTCCAGATCGCCATTCTTACCAGTCGGATCAACGGACTAACGGACCATTTGCGAAGCCACAAGACGGATTTTGCTGGTCGGCGAGGTCTCTTGATGCTGGTCAGTCGTCGTCGCCGTTTGCTGGACTACCTGAAGAAGGTGGATCCGCAGCGGTACCTCGACATCATCCGCCGGCTCAACATCCGCAAGTAGCGCGATAGTCTTCTTCTCACGATCGCCAGATCGGTCCAGCGCGCGGCATGATGGCGTCAGAAGGCATTTGCAGTCTGGATCTTGCGCCACGGTTTCGGGGTGCCGTGCTGGGCGTGCATCTTTCATGCGCTCGTGCGATCGGCGTGTCTGCCAAACGCCCGTTTTGCAGGTGAAGATAGGAACGAACATTGAAAGTACGTGTTGAAAAACGGATCGGGAACAAGACATTCTGGTTTGAAACTGGGGAACTCGCGAAGCAAGCGGCGGGAAGCTGCCTGATCGGTTGCGACGAGACGGTTGTGCTGGCGACCGCCGTCACCGGCCCGCCGCGTCCGGGAATCGACTTTTTCCCGCTGATGTGCGACTATCGCGAGCGCGTGGCTGCGGCGGGCAAATTTCCGGGGGGATTTCTCAAGCGGGAGGGGCGGCCGACTCTCAAGGAGACGCTCACCGCGCGGTTGATCGATCGGCCGATCCGGCCCCTGTTTCCGCACGGATATGCGGACGAGGTGCAGATTCAGGCCTTTGTCCTGGCCAGCGACCGCCAGATGGATGGCGACGTGTTGGCGATGAACGGGGCGTCTCTCGCCCTGGGGCTCTCGCCGATCCCCTTCCAGGGGCCGATCGCTTCGGTTCGCCTCGGGCTCGTCGACGGCAAGTTCGTGCCATTTCCGACGAACGACGAGTTGGAGATGAGCGACCTGGACTTGATCATCTCGGGTTCGGAATCGGCGATCCTGATGATCGAAGGGTTCGCCCGCGAAATGCCCGAAGACCTGATGGCCGATGCGATCATGACCGCCCAAGGCTACGTCGTCGAGCTCTGCGGCTTGCAGCGGGAGATAATTGAGAAGGTCCAGCCGGTGAAGGCGGAATTCGTCGCGCCCTGCGACGGCGGCCTTGCCGATCGGCTCAGGGAGAACTACTACGAGGCGTTCAAGGCGGCCAAGCAGACCGAGGGCAAGCAGGCGCGGGCCGAGGCGGTCGCCAGCCTGAAGGAGAAGGCGTTTGCCGAGCTCATCCCCGATCCCGCGGCCGAGGGGGCGTTCGACCCGGAGAGCTTCCGCCGTTGCTGGCACGACCTGGAACAGCGGGTGGTCCGCGATCTGATTCTTGCGGGCAGGCGGCCGGACGGCCGCGGCCCTGAGGACCTCCGGCCGATCACCTGCAAGGTCGACCTGCTGCCGCGCGTCCACGGCTCGGCGCTGTTCCAGCGGGGCGAAACGCAGGCCCTGGTGACGGTCACGCTGGGGACTCCGCGCGACGAACAGCGCGTCGACGGCCTGGTCGAGGAGTACAGCAAGAAGTTCATGCTCGACTACTACTTCCCGCCGTTCTCCGTTGGGGAATGCCGCCCGATCCGCGGCCCCGGGCGGCGCGAGTTCGGCCACGGCGCGCTGGCCGAGCGGAGCGTCAAGTCGGTCCTCCCCTCGCCCGACGACTTCCCCTACACGATCCGGATCATCTCCGACATCCTCGAATCGAACGGGTCGAGTTCGATGGCCAGCGTCTGTGGAGCGACCCTGGGCTTGATGGCCGCCGGCGTGCCGATCAGCAACCCCGTGGCCGGCATTTCGACCGGCCTGGTCAAGGAGGGGGAGAACTGGGTGCTGCTGACCGACATCATCGGCGACGAGGATCATTTCGGCGACATGGACTTCAAGGTCGCCGGGACCCAGAACGGAATCACCGGAATCCAACTCGATCTGAAGATCGACGGCATCAACGAAGACATCCTCCGGGCTACGCTCAAGCAGACGCGCGAGGCGCGGATCGAGATTCTCCGCAACATGTTGACGACGATTTCGCGGCCGCGCACGGAGACGTCCCGGTGGGCGCCGCGGTTGCTGCGGACGACCATCGACCCGGAGAAGATCGGCCTGCTGATCGGGCCGGGCGGCAAGACGATCCGCGCGATCCAGGAGGGCACCGGGGCATCGATCGACGTCGACGACGACGGCGTGGTGACCGTGGCCTGCTCATCGGTGGACGGCGCCGAGGCGGCGATGGCTCAGGTCGAAGCGCTGACCGCTTCGATCGAAGTCGGACGGATCTACGACGGAAAGGTGATCAGCATCAAGGATTTCGGCGCCTTTGTGGAAATCCTCCCCGGCAAGGACGGCTTGTGCCACATCAGCGAGCTGTCGGACGAGTACGTGGCGAACGTCTCGGACGTCTGCCACGTGGGCGACCGGATGAAGGTCAAGGTGATCGCCGTCGACGATCAAGACCGCGTCAAGCTCAGCCGCCGCGCCGCGATCCGCGAGCTGGATGCGGGCAAACAGGGGGGCGACGAAGACTCCGACGATTGACGATCGGTCTGCCGGGAGAAGCCGGCCGGTCTGGAGGCAAGACGGCTTTCTGGGGGGGATTGCCGTTGGGCGGCTCCCCCCGATTCCCTGGTGGTTGCCAATCGTCCGTTCCTTGTTCCGCAGGGCGCCGCTGGTCGGCGTTGCGCGATGGCACCGAGCGACACTACGAACCAAGACGATCGCCAGCGGCTAGTCGACCAGTATACGGAAATCGCCCGCATCGCCGGGGCCTTGGCCCACGAGATCAAGAACCCGCTGTCGACGATCCGCCTCAACATGGAGCTGCTGGCCGAGGATTTTGCGCGTTGCGAGAGCCAGCGCGAGCGCCGCGCCTTGGCCAAGGTCGAGGTCGTGCAACGGGAGTGCCGCCGGCTCCAGGAACTGCTCGACAATTTCCTCAGCTTCGCCAAGGTCCGCAGGCTCAACCAGGAGCCGAGCAACCTCAATCTCCAGGTCAAGCAGGCGATCGATTTCTTCCGTCCCAAGGCCGCCGAGACGGGCATCGAGATTGTCGATTACCTTGCCCCCGATCTGCCCACGGTGCTGCTCGACCGAGAGTCCTTCCACGGCGCATTGCTGAACCTCGTGCTCAACGCCGAGCAGGCAATGCCCCAGGGCGGGCAACTGGTGGTCCGCACGAGCGCCGTCGGCGACGGCGTGATTCTGGACCTGATCGACACGGGTTGCGGCATGGACCGGGAGACGCAGGCCAGGGTTTTCGACGCTTTCTTCTCCACGAAGGGTTCCGGGTCCGGGCTGGGCCTTCCGACGACCCGGAAGATCATCGAAGCGCACGGCGGGAGCATCGCGCTGCAAAGCGAATTGGGGCGCGGCACGCAATTCACGATCAAGCTGCCGCTCCCACCCCGTTTGGCGGCCGCCCGCGAAACCAGCCCGGACCATCCCTGAGCCAGATTCTCAACCCGCAGCGTCAGCGGGGCCCGCTTGTTCAGCCCCCCTGGCTTGCCCGCCGGGTTGCGATCGGGGCGGGGCGGGCGCGACCCTGGCCCCACCGCGCCGATGCCGCTATGATCGAATGAGTATGACTGCCAAAGACTCGAAGCAAACAGACTCCGCCGGCGGGCGGCGGCCGGTTCGCGTGCTTGTCGTCGACAACGATCCGGCCCACGCCTTGGCGGTCGAGGAATGCCTGGACCGGGTGGGCTACTCCTGCCGGATCGCGACCAGCGGCGAGGAGGGGGTGCGGATGATCGAGGAGGGCGATTACGACGTGGTCGTCACCGACCTGGTGATGACGGACGTCGACGGGCTGGGAATCCTCGCCAAGGCGAAAAGCGACCTGCCGGACGCCGAGGTGATTCTGATGACCGGCCACGGCAGCATCCCGTCCGCCGTGACCGCGATGCAGCAGGGCGCTTTCAACTACCTGCTCAAGCCGCTCGACATCGCCCAGCTGCGGACCGTCACGGAAAAGGCCGCCCAGAGCGTCAGTTTGCGGCGGACGAATCTCGAATTGCATCGCCGCCTCGACGAGAAATTCGGGTTCCAGGGCGTCGTCGGCGACAGCCCGCAGATGCGCGAGGTGATCGAGCGGCTGAAGCGGATCGCGCCGACCAAGGCGAGCGTTCTCATCGAGGGCGCAACCGGCACCGGAAAGGAGCTGGTCGCCCAGGCGATCCACCAGAACAGCCCGCGGAAGAACAAGCCGTTCGTGGCGCTGAACTGCGCGGCACTGAGCGAGAATATCCTCGAGAGCGAGCTTTTCGGCCATGTCAAAGGCGCTTTCACGGACGCCTCGGCCGACCGTGTGGGGAAATTCGAATACGCGCACGGCGGCACGTTGTTCCTCGACGAAGTCGGCGACATGCCGATGGCCACGCAGATCAAGCTGCTGCGGGTGCTGGAGAACAGCCAGATCACCCGAGTCGGTTCCAATGAGCCGATCCACGTCAACGTTCGCATCCTCTCGGCGACCAACCGGGATCTGGAAGAGTCCATCGAGGAGGGCGCTTTCCGCCGCGACCTGTATCACCGGCTGAAGGTGGTCACGATCCGCCTGCCGACGCTGCTGGAACGCAGCGCCGACATCCCCGCGCTCGTCGAGCACTTCATCAGGCAATTCGCCAAGCAGCACGACAAGCAGATCAAGGGTGTTGCCTCGGCGGCGCGCCGCCGGCTTCTGGCCTACGACTGGCCGGGCAACGTCCGGCAGTTGCGGAATGTCGTCGAGAGCATGATCGTCGTCGATTACGACGGGCTGCTCGACTGCGACGACTTGCCCGACGAGCTTGCCGAACCGTCCGCGCCGGCCGCGGAGACGCCGGGCAATTCGCTTGCCGCGCTGGTCGGCAAGCCGCTCCAGGAGATCGAACGGCTGTTCATCGCCGAGACGCTGCGGGTCACCGACGGCAACCGCGAAGAGGCCGCCAACATGCTCGGGATCGGAGAACGGACACTCTACCGGAAGATCAAGGAATACCAGCTCTGATCGATCCCTGAACGCGAAGTGCACTCCATGGGGCAAATCCACAAGCTTTCGCAGAGCATCGTGAACAAGATCGCCGCGGGCGAGGTCATCGAACGGCCCGCCAGCGTCGTCAAGGAGTTGATGGAAAACGCCGTCGACGCCGGGGCATCGAGGATCGACGTCTCGGTCACGGCGGGTGGCTCGGACCTGATCCGGATTGTCGACAACGGAGCGGGAATCGCGGCGGGGCAGCTCCCTCTGGCGGTCGCCGCCCACGCGACAAGCAAGCTGGCCAGCGCCGACGACCTGTTCTGCGTCGCCACGCTCGGCTTCCGCGGCGAGGCCCTGGCGTCGATCGCCGAAATCAGCCGGCTGGCGATTCGCAGCCGCACGGCCGCGGATCCGGCCGGGGCCGAAATCGAGGTTGTCGGGGGCGTCGCCGGGCAGGTCGCCCCCTGCGGCGCTCCGCCGGGGACGGCGATCGAAGTCCGCAACCTGTTCTACAACACGCCCGTCCGCCGCAAGTTTCTCAAGTCGCCGCAGACCGAGCTGGGGCACATCAGCGAGGTCTTCACCCGGATCGCCCTGGCCTGGCGCTCGATTCACTTCACCTTGCGTCACAACGAGCGGCTTGTCTTCGACCTGCCCGCCGCGGAGAGTTGGCTGGAGCGGATCGCTGCCCTGCTCGGCCGGCCGATCGCCGAGGCGATGATCCCGGTCGAGAGCGTCGACGGCCCCGTGCGGTTAGCCGGATACGCCGCCCACCCGGGGCAGAATCGCAGCAACAACCGCGCGCAGTACCTGTTCCTCAACGGCCGCTCGATCCGCGACCGGTCCCTCCAGCACGCCCTGGGCGAGGCCTACCGCGGGATGTTGATGACCGGCCGCTACCCGATCGCCGTGCTCTCGCTCGACATGCCGCCGGAGATGGTCGACGTCAACGTCCATCCCACCAAGCTCGAAGTCCGCTTCCAGGACGCGAGCCGGATCTACAGCCAACTGCTCTCGGCGCTCCGCACGCGATTCCTCTCGACGGACCTGACCACCCGCGTGGCGCTGCCCGCAGGGCCGGATTCCGCCGCGCCGCAGGGGGACCAGCCGGGGGAGCGGATTCGGCAGCAGGTCGTCGACTGGGCCAAGGGCGAAGTCGCCGGCTGGCAGCGCGGCGCTGGCTCGCCCGAACCGGCCGGGGCGGAGGGTTCCGGCGGGCCCGCCTGGGGGGCATCCGGCGGTGAACTGTCGCTGCACCGGCTCGACCGCGACTGGGGCGATCCCGACCGGCGGCCGGCGGAGCGCGAGGAAGATTCCGCCGCGCCGCGCTGCGCCGCCCTGGACGGCTACCGGGCGCCCAGGGCCCTGCAAATCCACAATCGATACCTCGTCAGCGAGAGCGCCGACGGCGTGGTGGTGATCGACCAGCACGCCCTCCACGAACGGATTCTCTACGAGCAGCTCCGCCGCCGCGTGGAGTCCGGACCGGTGGAGACCCAATCGCTCCTCGTCTCCGAACCGGTCGACCTGTCGCCGGCCGAGGCCGCCGCCGCGATCGAGCACCGCGCGCTGCTCGAACGGCTCGGCGTGCGGATCGAACCGTTCGGCGGCGACACGATACTCGTCTCGGGCTATCCGGCGATGCTCGCCGGGACAAGCGCCTCGGAAGTCCTCCGCGGCCTGCTCGAACCCCTGATGAGCGGTGGCAAGGAGCCGCAGAGCCGCGATCTGCTCGACGCGTTGATGCACACGATCGCCTGCAAGGCGGCGGTCAAGGCCGGCGACCGGCTGACCCCCGAAGAGATCGATTCGCTGCTCGACCAGCGGCACCTCGTCGACGACCCCCACCACTGCCCGCACGGCCGGCCGGCCGCGCTCGTCTTCAGCCGCGAAGAGCTGGATCGGCAGTTCAAGCGAACCTGATCCGGGGCCAATCGCCTTGCCCGGCCCACCGGCCGACGGTCTTGCCGGCGATCGCGGGGCGGATCATTGCCGGGCACAAGCGGACGGCCTTGACGTAGGGCGCGCCCAGGGCGACTGTCTTGAAAATGTCGCCTTCGGCGCTGAGCGGGCCGGCCAAGGCCAGGTCGGGCACCGGTCTTCCCTCGGCCGCAAGCCGGCCGGCGAACTCGACGGCGGCCGCGTGGAGGCGGCTCGCCGGCAAGCTCCCTGCTGGCGCGATCCGCGCGGGGCGGGTGCCCGAACCGGCGGGGCCGCCGCCGATCGAGAGCAGGTCGATCCGCGCCTGGCCGGCCCATGTCATGGCCAGGGCCAACTCGCGGAGCTCGTAAATCTCGGCCTTCAGGGCAATCCGCTGGAACCCCAGGCCGCGGAGGCGATCGCATTCGGCCAGAAAACCCTCCTCGTCAATCAATCCGAGGCGGCCGTGGCGCCCGAACTGCTTGAGCGCCCCGCGCCTGAATGCCGCCTGGACGGCGTCCGCCGTTGGATTGGGGGTCACGGTCTGGCCGCAGCGATTCAGTTCCAGGGCCCGGTCGAGCGAAGCGATCGCGGCCTCGCCGCCGATCCGGTTGGCGCCTCGCCCCCACCTCAACTCGAGCGACTCCAGACCGTGCTTCTCGATCAGGTATTCCGCCGCGCCGCGCCGCGCGTCGTCGATGCTCACCTGGACCAGCAGCTCGCCGTAGTCCCCTTGGTGCGTGTTGTATGCGCGAACTGCCCGGTCGATGCCGGGCCAGTGGACGATCTTGCCGCGGGCGTCCGGCTGCGGCCCCGGGCGGCACAGTTCCGCTCCGCAGACCAGCGTCACACCGGCCAGCGCCGCCGCGACGGCAAGCGGTTCCCAGTCCTCTTGCCCCGTCTCCATCGGGCCGAGAGCCTCGCTGATCACCGGCATCGCAAGCTTCACCTGGCGATCCCAACCGTAAGACGTCTCCGTGCCGGTGGGCGGGACGGGGCAGCCATCGCCGCTGGCGGCCAGGCCCGCCGAGACGCCTTCTCCGCCGCGCGCGGTGCCCCGGTTTATCAACTGGGAGCAGCGGGCAGGGCGGCTCTCGCCGCCGCGGGCAACCTCGCGCGAACGGTCGCCGGCCTGCGTCATATCCGCGCCGTGGGGTCGTTGAAGTCTGCCCATGGATCAGTCCGTTCGCTTGGGAGGTGAAAGGTCACGAGCGGCGGGTCGCAGTGGTGATGCCGCGCCACGGTTGGGCCGATCGGCGAAATGCCGGCCGGCCCAACCAAGATTATAGCGCGCGCCTTACTATGAGCAATCCAGATTTAGTCTAATAGATAATATTTCCTTGGCTAATGCTCGCGTCGCCGCGGCGGCGGGAGCAGGCAGCGCGGTGGTCCGTGCTTGAACCGGCGGCCGCTGGAATCCGGTGGGGGTGTTGTTTTGGCGGAATCGGTTGCGAGTGTTCGCCTGCGGATCAAGGTCTAGATGTCGCGCCAGCCAATCGGGTCGTCGTAGTGCAAGGCGATGTCGACCGCCCTGACGTGCCTGGTGTCCACGGAGCTTTCCTGATTCTGTTGGCGGTAGACCTCGATCCGATCGCTGGCCATGACCTGGCAGAGAAGTTCCAGGCCGCGCTCGCCCTTGGCGGAGCCGTCGGGCGGGTCGATTGTACCGGTACATGCTGGCCAGCGCGCCGTCGATGACGAGGTGGTCGTCGCCGGGGGTGTCAACAAGCCGGGCGACGTGGCCGGTCCCGCGGCTTTCCGTTGCCGTGACGGCCGCGAAGTTTCTCGCGGTCACCTGGAAATCGCTGCCGCCGGCGGTCTTGCCGAAGAGCTCGCCTTTGCCCGCCAAGCCTCTGAAAACCTGTCCGTTGGTTGTGCCGGGATCGTCGAAGAACAGCGCCAGGTCGTCTTCGCCCCGGGACGATCTGGCCAATACCGTGTCGAACAATTTCGCATATTCCATGTCCTTGGCGTCGTCGGTATAGGCCTTGAACTGGTCGTCGCCGGCGGAATCATGGAGGTAGGCTTGATCCGCGCCGCCTGTGGAGTATCCGTGGACGAAGTCGAAGCCCTTTGCCCGATGGAAATACCCCGGCCCGCGCATCCAGGCCCAGTCGCTCTGGCCATTCGACTTGAACGTGTCGTCCGCGGCGGTGTCGTACAGGCTTGCCGTGTCCTTGCCGGCGCTGCCGTATGCGTAGACCTCCTCGAAGCCGATCGCGGTATTCGTGAAGTCGGCCCCACGGATCACCGTCTCGCCAGGTCGCAGGACGACCCAATCGTCGCCGGGTGAACCCTCCAGCCTTTCGACAATGTCGTAGCGCCCCTTGCCGTCGACCGTGATCTCCTCGGCGCTGCCGGCCTCGACGGAATACGCGGCGCCCTGAAGGAAGGCCCGGCCGAACGACATCCAGAGCCTTTCGGAGGCGCTTGTCCCGTGGATCAGCACGGTGTCGCGGCCACCCTCGCCGAGCAGAATGTCGTTTCCGCCGCGGCCGTCTCGTTGCCCTCGACGATCGCATCGTCAATGCTCGTGACGGTAAGCGACCCGGTCAGGCTGCCCGCGGCGATGATGATCTGCGTGCCCGATCGCGTGTAGTCGTCGGTCAGCTTGGCCGTGCCGGTGAAGCCCAGGTCAACCGTTACCGGCAGCCCCGAGGCGGCCGAGAGCGTCGCCGTGAACGTGGCCACGCCGGCAGCCTCGGCGATCGTCGCCTTGTCCACCGAGAGCGTCACGGTTGGCAAGTTCAAGCGGTTCCCAAAATCGACATTCTGCTGGACTGCGCCGGCCGCGAGTGCTACGGCGCAAGTTCCGGGCAGCCGGGCAGTCGTCGAGGCGACATACACATCCAAGAAGCCGCCGATATCGCCCGGAACGAGATTCGTATCTTTGTTGGTGAATGCCACGAAGGCGCCATCGTCGCTGATTGCCAACCCGTAAATATACTCCGGACCAACCGTCGCCTCGGACCCGTCGCCGGCGACGTTGACGCGCCGCGTGCTGGCTGTCAGCCGATCGTAGACGAACATATCGAAGGTCGCGTTGGTATCGCCGGGCACGAGGTTCGACGCGTAGGAGAAAAAGGCCACGTAGCGTCCGTCGCCGCTGGTGCCGCCGGCGCCGAGATTTGTCGCCGTCGAGGCGAACGCGACGAACCGGCCGTCGTCGCTGATCGCCGGATAGAAGCAGTGGCCATTTGGCTCCACGCCGCCGGGCAGAATCGTGACCCGCTCGCGGGCGCCGGTCTGGCGATCCACAAGGTAGATGTCATAGAAACCTGCCGTGTCGCCCGGCAGGAGATCAGAAGCGGGCGTTGTAAAGACGATGTAACGCCCGTCGGCGCTGAGGGCCGGCAAAAGGGAATCAGCGTTGCTCGAACTGCCGTCGGGCTTGGCGCTGACCCGCTCAATTCCGCCTTGGCCGGGATCGGGCCACGTCTGAGTCCAGCCGTCTGGGACAATCTCCGCAACGGTGTACGTCCCCGGGCCGAGCCCCGTGAACGAATAACTGCCGTCAGAGGCGGTCAAGACGCTCGGCTCGCCGATCGGATCGAACTGGCGGTTGTTGTCCAAGTCGATATACACTTTGACGTTGCCGAGCCCCGGCTCGCCCGTGTCGCGCTGGCCGTCGCCGTCGAGGTCGTTCCACTTCGTGCCGCGGATTTCGCCGGAGGTGCTGACATTGCCGAAGTTGAGACCCTCGACAACCTCTCCAACGCCGAGCGTGATCTGATAGGCAGTGGGTCCGGGTCTGCCCTGCGCACGGTACATGCCAGTAAGGGCATTCGCAGTATATTCTCCGGCGTAAACAAACAGCCCGTCGGGGCTGACCGCGACCGACCGGACGCCGCTGAGGAAACCTATGCCATCCCGCTTTGTGACGAATCGGTAGGAAAGCCGCCCCGTGGTCACGTTGCGGTCGAAGACCGATACGGCGTTGTCATATGCGCCGGCGACGTAGACGTGGCGACCGTCGGGCATCAGTTCGGCATCAGTATAATAAAGGGCGCTGCCGGCAATTGTGTTGGGAATTGTCAGCGTGCCGCCGGTTCCGAACGTCGCATCGAGCGAACCGTCGCTGTTGAGTCGGCTCATTAGGAAAACGCCCAGCGGCCCGACGCCGATAACCAGCAGCTTCCCGTCCGGCAGCACGAGCAGATCGTAGGCGCTCGCATGTCCGGTATCGAACTCGATCCTCAGCTTGCCAGCGTCCGCGAACGAAGTGTCCAGTGACCCATCGGCGCTGTAGCGGGCGAGGGCAATGTCCTCGTCGATGGTGGCCCCGCCGTCGGCCTCCCCAGCCACAACGATCTTGCCGTCGGCCTGGAGCGCAACCGCATGCGGCAGGCCCCCGCCCGTCCCGAAGCTGGTGGCCACGACCCCGCCCGATCCAAAGGTCGCGTCGAGCTGCCCGGCGGGCGTCACCTTGACAACCTGCCAGGCATTGTCGCTTCCGGTTGCGTCGTCGCCCACTCCGATGATGCTCCCGTCCGGCAGGATCACCAGGCCCGGACGGGAATCGGAAGTGAGCACGTGAAGCGGCGTGGCCGCGTAGCCACTCTCGCCGAAACCAGGGTCCAGGCCGGTGCCACCGGCAATGATTTCGGTTGCCCTAATCGTCACCGTCTGCGCGCCGTCGAGCAGCGCGTCGTCGACCGCGTCCAGGCTGACCGTCACCGACGGCTGGCCGGCGGGAATCGTGGCCCTGGCGGGCACGGTGGCTTCGGTCGGGTCGCTGCTGGTCAGGTTGACGACAAGTTCGCTGGTCGTGCTCGCGGTTCGCGTGATTGTCACCGTGGTCGCCGCCGGTCCGGCGTTTTCAACGACCGTGGTTGCACCCAAGGTCACGGTCAGTGTCGCCAGGAGATGATTGCCGAAGTCAACGTCTTCAAGAATTTCGCCGGAAGTGACGGAAACCCAATGCGTGTAGGGGATGTTCGGGTTGATGCTACCCGGCGATTGCATGTTGTTGAGACTCGCCTGCGGCGCGGCGACGATCGCCGATTCGGGCAGCACGATCGGTTCGGCCTCCAGCGTGAGGATCTTTCCCTGCAAGCGGTCGAGGTCGGGCCCCTCGAGCCTCCGCAGCCAGTACACGGCGCCCAAGCTGTCCAAGACCGAGCCGCTCGTCGAGCTACAGCGCCTGAACCTCAGCCTGACGTTCGAGTTCTAGCCCGGATTCTCAAGCCGAATGTTGACCCGACGCGTCAGCGAGGACAGCCAACCCGCGTTGTCCTCGCTTAGGCTTCCGGTCACGCCAGTGCGGCCTTACCGTGGCGGGTATTCGATCGGCTTCTCCTTCAGCCACGTGGTGAGGAACCGCAGGCCGCTCTCGACGTGCGTCTCGTGACCGCCCTCGCGGAGATCGAGCTCGATCCGGTCGGCAATGCCGAGCTTCTGGTAATGCTGCCTGGCGGCCTCAAACTCTTCGACCACCAGGGGCCACCAGGCGATCCCGTCTTTCTTGCCGGTCTGGATCATCAATGGCCGCGGGCAGATCAGGCTGGCCACGTCCGCGTCGCTGTAGGCCGACAGCCAGCCGTCGAAGAAGGCGTGCTCTTCCTTGGTTTCGAGGAAGCAACTATAGCGCGGGTCGGGAATGACCATCTTGTTGCGGCGGTGGTTGAACCAGCCGGCGACGACCGCCGCCTTGATCCGCCCCTCCAGTGGAGTCCAGAACATGGTCGCCAGCCCGCCGAGGGAAAGACCCCACATCCCGACCCGATCGGGGTCGATCCGGGGGTCCTCCAAGACTTCGTCCAACAGGCGCTGCATGCGGACCAACTCGATCCCCGGCAGGCTCATTTCCGCCAGCCGGCAGAGGCGCTCGATCCGGTTTCGGCGTTCCACGGACCGCAGGTTCAGCGGGGTGAGGACGGCGAAACCGCTGTTGACCAGCTCGCCCGCATAACTGTGATACGCATCCCCTTTGTCCGCAAGGCCGAAATTGCGTTCCGGGAAGCTGCCGATGCCATGCTGAACGATCACCAGCGGCACGCGCCTGTCCGCCGTCGCCTCGGCCGGCACGGCGAAGATCCCTTCGGCCGCCAGGCCGCCGAGCGGCACGGTGAGCCACTCCGCCTCCCGCTCCGCAAGCGGCGGATGCGGATCCCGCCGCGCCGCGCCGGTCTTGACCAGCTCGGGCGGCTTGACCAGGTTGCGCCATGCGGCGCGATTCGGCTCAACGCTTTTCCAGAAAGCCTCGATGCTGCCGTAGTCGCGGCTCCAAGCGGCGGCCGCCCTGTCGGGATACCGAGCGACGAGGTAGTCGCGCAAGAACGCCTCGAGCTCGGCCGCATACGCGTTGGTCCGATCCTCCTCAAGCTGCTCGAAATCGGAGACCTTGGGGGCCGCCGCGGCCTGGATGGCTGCCGCGGGCCCGCACAGGGCGATCTCGGCGGCGACGATTGCACAAAACACAAGCTGGCGATGGAACATGATCCGAACTCCTTTCCCCGCGGGGACCCGGCTGGTGGTGGATTGCGGCCGGCAATCCGCTCTGTTAGCATTCGGTCGCAAGTTCCCCGGGGCGCTGAAGCGGCAGCCGGGGGCGCTGCCAGATATGATAGTCCGCCGCGCGCCGCTGCACACGGCGGCGCGCCGGCCGTTTCCCGAGAGGCGATCCCCCGCGCGATGGCCATTCGCCGGTTGGCGCCGCGGGCTCGCCCGCGGCTGCCTGGACACGGACGCCGCGTTGCCCAGGATGGCCGTCCCGCTTTCGACCAAGGAGAGATGACATGTCGCAGATCACGCGCAGGGAATTCGTGCGAAAATCGGCGCAAGGCGCGACGCTTGCAGCCACGGCGGCCGCGGCGATCCCGCCCGCCCGGGCCGCGGCGGCGGGCGAAACGGTCGTGCTGGCCCTGATCGGCGCCGGCGGCCGCGGCCGCTCGGTGATCCAGGGGTTTGCTTCCCTGGAGAACGTCGCCGTCAAGTATGTCTGCGACCTGGAGGAAGCCCGCGGCAACGCCGCCGCCAGCGCCCTGGAGAAGATCCAGGGCGTGCGGCCCAAGGTCACGAGGGAGATGCGGGAGGTTTTCGACGACAAGGACGTCCACGGCGTCGTCGTCGCCACGCCGGAGCAGTGGCATGCCCTGGCCGCGATCTGGGCCTGCCAGGCCGGCAAGGACGTGTACGTGGAGAAGTGCATCTGCCGCAAGGTGGAAGAGGGGCGCAGAATGGTCCAAGCGGCGAGAAAGCACCAGCGGATCGTCCAGGCCGGCACCCAGCATCGCAGCGGGCCGTACATGGCCGCCGCGAGCCGGTATATCCGCGACGGCCAACTCGGCGAGGTGTTCTACGTCAAGGTCTGCAACATGCTGCCAACCGTCTACGGCGGCTATCCGCAGGCCACGGTCGCCGACAGCGACCCGCCGCCGGGTCTCGACTGGGACCAGTGGCTCGGGCCGGCGCCGGAGCGGCCGTACAACGCCCAGGTCCACCGCAACTGGCACGGCTGGTGGGATTTTTCCGGCGGGAACTCGTCCGACGGCATCCACCAACTCGATCTGGCGCGGATGCTGCTGGGCGAGCCGCCGCACCCGAAGTCGGTCGAGTGCGTGGGGGGACGCTGGCGCCACGTGGACGAAGGCGAAATGCCCGACGTGCAGATCGTCAACTTCCAGTGGGACCGCCTGGCGATGTCGTTCGAGAACACGGGCTTCACGCCCGTGCTGACCAAGACGCCGGCCAAGATCAGCGCCGGCGATCGCATGCCCAACTGGCTCCAGAGTTCCACGCGGATCGAGGTCTATGGCACCAAGGGGGTGATGTACCTGGGGCGGCATTTTCTCGGCTGGCAGGTGCTCGTGCCCGGCAACAAGATCGCCGCGGAGCAGTTTGAAGCCAATCCGGAGCAGCTTCATTTCCAGAACTTCGTCGATTGCATCCGCAGTCGCAAACGGCCCAACGCCGACGTGGAGCCGGCCCACATGGGGGCAACGCTCGAACACTTGGGAAACATCTCCTATCGGCTGGGCAATCGGAAGCTGGTCTTCGATCCGGAGAGCGAGAAATTCGTCGGCAACGACCAGGCCAACGAGCACCTCAAAGCGGCTGCGCGGAACCAGTACCGGATTCCCGACGAGGTCTGAATGGGCAAGACCCAAAATCCAATGTGCAAGGCTCAAATTTCAGAACTTGGTGCGCCAAGAGCGAGTGTCGAGGCGCGTTCTCTTTTGGCCATTGGGAATTGAGACTTGAACCTTGCGTTTGACGCTCGCCGTGTTGGATCGTTGCCGTTGTCAGTTGCCGATCCTGAACGCCTTGACCTCGCCCTGGTCGGTCGCCAAGACGGCAAGCGGGCCGGCAGACGTCTGCATGGCCTCGATGTGGGTCGGTCGGCCCGACACCCTGCCCAGTCGGATCAACGCGCCCTTTGCGTCGAGTGCCGCCACGGCGCCGTCTTCGCAACCGGCCACGACCCATGGAGTTTTTGCGCCGGCCGGCGTGATCGAGCGGAGGGAAACAGGCGGGTCTGGCAGGCGCGTTGACCAGATCGGCCGGCACTTGCCGTCCAGGGCGACGACCAGGCCTTCGGAGATTCCCAGGATCAGTTCTTTCTTTCCGTCACCATCGAGGTCGGCGATGTCCATGCCGCGCATCTGGGCGCGCGGGGCATTGCTGCGGCCCGGCCCGAACTGGGCGTTATCCAGGGGCTTTCCCCTTTCCGAATAGACCGTCACCCGATTCCAGGTCCCATTGATCGCCGTGGCCAACTCCTTCGTTCCATCGCCGTCGAGGTCTTCATGGAACAGGGCGGTGCGGTTCTGCGCGGTCCAGCCGCCGACGTAGGTGTGCCCGGCCGGGACCCCGTAGTACCCCCGGCCGGTCACGGCCATCGCCTTGCTGTTGACGATCGCCAGTTCGTCGGTGCCGTTGGGCCAGCGGGAAATGAGGAGATTCTGGCTGCCGTTCGGGGCGGGAACAAGCAGAAATTTCCGCCCCGGCCCCCAGAACACGGGTATTCGCTTGACCAGGTTTCCGCCCTCATCGAGAATTTCCAGGGTACAGGCACTCCCCACGAAACAGCGGCTCTTCCCCTCGTCAAACGCGCCGGTATGCAGCCCGTGGATGCCCTCGTGGCCGGGAGCGCTCTTGAACCAATAGGTCTTGGCGGCTTCGTAGACGGCCCCGTCCATTTCCGACGTGAAGACCCACTTCCGCCGGCCGTCGCCGTCGAAGGCGATCACCTTCTCGTCCGCGCAGCCGGCCAGCAGTAGCCTGGCCTCGTCCCACCAGCGAAGGGTGCGGACCTGGCCCCCGGTTGCCAGCTTGCGGAGCTCGTGGCCTGTGCTCGTGAGCACATGGATCGCGGTCCCTTCCGCAACGCAGAGTTGCGGCCCTTGGGGCGAAGCCATCGTGATCATGTCCGTCACGCTTCCGCCGACCCGGACGGCGATTGCTGCCGGCAGCTCCGCGGCGGTCGGCCTGGATGCCTCGCCCGCCGTTGCCAAGGCCTCCGCGCGGAGTCTGCGGCCTTGCGCCAGAAGACCCCCGAGCGCCGCCGCCAGGTGCGCGGCAGCTTCCCCGGGCGGCGAGGCGCCGGTGAGCGTGTGACGCCCTTGAGGCAATCGAACGCGGCACAGTCCGCCCGCGCGATCGGCGCCGGCCGGCCGGCCATCGATCCGCAACGCGTCCGCCGCCGCCAGGCAGAGCCGCAAAGTGGCCGGTTCGGCAGCAGCGAGATTGGCGATGCCGGTTTTGAAGTCCCAATCGAGATCCACTGGTGCATCACTCGCGAAGAGCACGCCGCCGGCGCCGGCGCTCGTGATCGCGCGCCCGTACAGATGATCGGTGGCCAGCACCGCCAGTTGCCCGTTCACTTCGGCGTACGCTCCGGCAACCGCCAGGGCCGGTTGCGGCAGGGCCAGCGCCGCAGCGCCCTCAGCCAGCCGGGTGCAAGCGAGCTTCGCCGGCGCGTTGGAGGCCGCTTGCCCGATCAAATAGAAGACGGTGCGGCGAGCGTCCTTGGCGACCGCGCCGTTCCAGGTCATGGCCACGAGGCCGCGTCCACCGGCTTCCTGCACGTCGCACGATCGCAATTGGAAATCCGCCGGCGCGCGGAGGGCCTGCTGGTTTTCGTCCCAGCGCCCGCCCGCCGATTGCCAGGTGGTCGTCACCTTCATGTTCCGGCTGCGGGTCCGGAAGCGGAGGTCGTCGACGATCAGGGCGTATTGGCCGGTCCGCTGGCAGAGCGTCCGCCGCCAGTTGCAGAAAGCCGCCTTGGGCACTTCGCCCACCGCCACGGCGGTCTGCCCGACCACGCCGGAGTAGCGGAGGGCGGCGTCCATGGCGACGGCCGGCTCGACCATTCCGTCGGCGCTGGAGAGCACCTGGTTGTGATAGCCCTGGAGGATCGTCCGGCCGCCGATCCGCAATTCCAGGATGTCGAACGCATGGTACGGATTCCGCGAGGCGCCGTTGAAGCCGTCGAGCAAGATGTAGTCTCCGCTCTCGTCCGCCGCGCTGCGATAGCTCCCGACGTAGAACGACTCGTCGAAGGGGATGCCGCTGCGACGCGCGTCCCAGGCAGGCTTGGACAAACGGCTGATGCTCCACTTGCCGGCCAAGTCCTCCGGCGGCTTGGGCTGGAGCGCTTCGTCGGGCCAGAACGACTGGCCGAGCCGGAAGACGCCGGTGTCGACGCCGGTCCGCTCGCGGTAGCTGATCCAGCGGCCGTCGCTGGTCAGGTAGGCGGCCTTGTTGAGGAAATCGAGTGCGGCGTAGTTGAGCGCCCAATCCGGCACGCGCCCCGAAACAAGCACTTCCAGGCCGCGGAGCAGTTCCCCGAGCACCCCGCTCTCCAGCGGCTTCCGATCCCCGCTGAGCACCATGTAGGTGAGCACGGGCGCGATGCCCGTGTTGTACCAGTAAAGGTTGTCGTTCTCGCCGGCAATCCAGGCATGCCGGTGCAGGGGCTCGAAGGCGAGCTGGGCCGACCGGATCGAATGCTCCCAGACGGGGTGCGGGTAATCCTTGTTGAAGTACCGGCCCAGGCAATAGAGCGAAATCGCCGACCACTGCCCGTGGCGGCTGCCGACGCCCGCCGGGGCCCGCGTCAAACGGTAGATTCCTTCGCCCTTGCGATGGTTGAGCTGCCGGGCGAAGGCGTTGGTGACCTTCAGCCGTTCCTCATCGGTAAACAGCGGGCTCTCTTCGATCAGGTCCCAGAAGAGGATCGCGATGTGGGCGTTGTAGTGATAGAGTCCCGCCAGCGGATCGTGCTTGTTCTCGATCCGCTCCCCGTCGATCTCCTCGATCTCCCGGATCGCCCGCTTGTCGGGAAGCGCGAGGCGGATCACCTCCCGCGCGCTCAGCGCGTCGCCGGTCATATAGTACATCGCCATCCGCTTGCTGATGCTCGTCCAGCCGAAGTAGCCCGAAGAGCCGTAGCCTTTCGACGCCTCCCAGACCTCGAAGTCCTCGATCGCCGCCGGGGGGGTCACGCCCTTGCCGAGCCTGGTGACCATCGTCCAGCCGATCGACATCTCTCCCTCGGCGACGGGCGCCTTGGACAAGATTTCCGCCAGCGCGGCGGCGCCATCGCTGACGCCGGCCGCGTCGCTGCCGCCGACGATCACCACGCTCTTGCCGTTGCCGAAGGGATTATGAACAGAGCGGAGGACATAGCCTTCCACCCCCGGGTACTTGAGATCGACCAGGCAGTAGTAGAGGTCGTACAGGGCGCTGATCGTCCTGCTCGTCGAGCGGTTGCCGAGCACGATCCGATGGCCTGCGAGCGGCACGGCTGCTTCGGCGGAATCATCGGCGACGATCGGCAGCCTGACGTTTGCCCGCGTCTCGATCGCCCGCTGAATGGCGGCGGCCGCCGCATGGTAGATGCCGGAGGCCGGGGCCACAATCGCCGCGCTCGGCCGGCCGCCTTCCACCAAGGGAATCTCCAGATGGAGGTCCTTGAGCTCGTCGTATTGGGGAGGAACGGGCGGCGGCGGAGTCGGTCGCCCACCGGCGGGAAGGGTTTCCGCCGGACGCGGCTGCGGGGCCGGAGTCTTGCTTGCCGCCGGGAACGCTCCGCCAGACGCGGCTGCCGCCAGCGGCAGCAGCACGATCACGGCGACCTGCCCGAGTCGCAGACTTGCAGAAACGGCGCTCATCCTCTTGCCTCGCAATCGGAGTCGCCCGGCTGGCACTTGGCAGCCACGGGCCGTGACTGGTTGAAATGTCTGCCGTTGCCGGACTCGTGAGAAATCGCACCCCAAAATACCTGCCTGGCCGGGCACGTGCAACCGGAAGGGCCGCGATTGGATGGCGATCGCGGCCGTGAAGAAAACGGTCGTCAGGCAAAACCTGCTCGATCCGCTCCAGGCCCCCCGGTTGGTCGAGCAGTCCGCGCAGGAAGACCGCGCCCGCTGGCCTGTTTCAAAGCGCGGCGACGGTTCCTTCGCCCGCGGGCGCGCCGATGCCGCCACCAGATCCGGCAAGGAGGCCGAGGCGGGCCTCGCCCGGGCCCTCCGATGGAGCGGCGATCCACGCCGTCCGCGCTGCGATCCGGCTGGCCCTCGGCGAGAACCGCGACGACAGCGGCGCGGTTCTCGCCGGCGCGTGCGGGGTTGGAATGGCTTTTACACGGTCGGGATCATGCCCAGCAGGAAGACCATCGCGAAGATTCCCACCGTCTCGACGATGCCCATCGCGATGATGATGAAGGCCAGACCCTTGCCCTCGCCGTCGCTGAGCGCTCGGATGCCGGCCGCCCCGACCAACCCCTGCATCCAGGCCGAGAGCATTTCGGCCAGGCCGATTGCCAGGCCGACGCCCATCAGCAGTCCGGAGTCCGCCACGGCGACCTCGAGGTTCTCAAACACGCTGCGCATATTCACCATCACGATCATCGCGTAGAGCGTCTGGCTGATCGGCATGCCGACGAGAATGATGTAGGTGAAGCTCAGGTTCCGGCCGGCTCGGGCTTCCTTGGCCCAGGCCCCGGCGGCGGCCTGCCCGGCGATGCCGATGCCGATTGCGCTTCCCAGGCTGGCCATGCCCAGGCCCATCACACTGCCTGCCTCGCCCAGGAATCTCCAGATCGTATCGGCCGCGGCCAACAGACCCGGCAGGGCATAGGCAATCGGGGAAACAACGAGGTCTTGGATCATCGGTTCGACTCCTCGGGGATGTGTTCGATTAACGGTGGTTGGGGGTCTGTGGGGTTATCGTGTCTGGTGGGCAAAGGGCTTGTACGGGTATCCGGTCCACTGCATGCCCAGGTTGTTGGAGAATTCGAGCATGTTGAGGCGGACGCCGTGCGCGAACATCGCGATCATCGCCAGGCCGATATTCAGCCCGTGGCCGAGCACCAGCACCAGAGCGGTCAATGGCCAGAAGTCCAGGCCGAAAGCCATGTCGTTGAAACTGACGGCGAGCACGCTGCTGGCCAGCCCCACGGCCATCAGCCGCACGTAGCTGATCACATCGGAGAACGCCGAGAGCATCGAGAGGGGAAACTGGGCCAAGCCAACGCCGATCGTCACCAGGGGACGGCGGCTGGGGTGGGCGAACAAGACCGCCAGCGCCGCGCCGGCGATGAGCAGGTACGGCCACGGCGTCCGCCAGGTCAGGGGCCCTTGGAGGACGAACATGTTCACCACGCCGTACATCCCCCAGATGAACAGCGCCCAGCCCAACTTGTTCAGCGAGCGCAAGTCGGGATAGTAGCGGACGCATTGCCAGACCTGCGCCACGCTCAAATGGATCGCCCCAAGGATGAAGCTCAATCGCATCATGAACGTCCGCGAGCCCTCGCTGAGTTCGATCGGGATGAGCGTTGCCGGAAGCAGCTGGAAACCGAAAAACGAGTTGGTCATCGCCCCCCAGAGCACGGCGACGACGCCGATGATCATCAGCAGTTGCGTGAAGCGGGCGCCGAGCATCCTGGCGGTCCAGCGGTACGCCAGCGCCGGGCCGAGGAGCAGCGCCGCGCCGTAGCCGGCGTCGCTGATGAGCATTGCCGTGAAGATCGGCAGGGCGATCAGGAACGGGGTCGAAACGTCGAACTCGCGGTAGCCGGGCACGGTCCCCAGCATCTGGAACAGCCCCTCGATCGGGCGCGCCCAGCGTGGCGGGCGGACCAGCGTGGGCGGCTGTTCGTCCTCGGCCGGTTCAAAGACCTCGAGCACCGCCGGCAGGCTCCGCCGGGCGAGGCGCTCCTGCAAGATCGCCACGTTTTCAGCGGGCAGCCAGCCCTGCACGGCGAACAGATGCTCGTCCGCGGCGGCCCCGCGGACGGCAATCGTCTCCTCGACCTGCTGCTCGAGCCGCAGCAACTCGGCCTCCAAGGCGGGAGCGACGCGGGCCAGCTCGTGGAGCCGGCCGATATCCCGGTGGAGCGATGCATCGATCTGCCTGGCTTCCGCGCGAATCGTCGCCGCGTCGCGCGACGGCAGCCGCATCGGCTGGGCCTCGTCGGGGACGGTGATCTCTCCGCCACGCCGCACCACGGCGACCATGATCTCGCGGCCGGAGAGCGCGGCGACCTCCACCACGCAGTCGGCCTCGATGCGGTTGAACGCGCTGGCGGGGATCGCGAAGAACTCCACGTCGATGCCGGCCTGGCGAAGCTCCTCGACGTGCTCCAAGCGCAGATCGTCCCAGACGGCGATCTGCTCCAACTGGTGGTAAAGCGCCGCCAGGTGGTTGCGGAACTCGGCTACCCGCCGGCGGATCTCCAGGACCTCCTGGGCGGCCTCGGAGGCCGGGATTGCGGGGGCGGGGCCGCGCGGCTCGATGCCCGAGAGGACTTGCGCCGCCTGCTTGATCGCATCGATCTGCCGGCTGAGCGCTTCGCCGGGCACGGCCACCGCGGGATCGACGGGGACGAGGTGGACGATGCCCAGCTCGCGGAGGATCGCCAGCAGCTGCTCGCGGTCGGTCTGCCGGGCAATCAAATAGACCTTGCGCATCGGCACAATCATCTCGGTTCCTCCCGGCGCGTCGCGCCCTGGCCGCCTCGCCGCTCGCCCTCGGCGGCGTCCGGCTGGGTCTCCATCGTCTCGGCGAGCTTCTTCTTGGCGATCTTCGAGCGCCCGACCGCATCGGTCATTTCGTCGCCGAGCTTGATGCGGATGCGGCGGATGGCCTCGCGGGCCTCGGGGATCATGATCTTCTCGAACAGGTTGACGCGCTGGATGATGCGGGTCAGCTCGTTGCTGAGGAGTTGCTCCTCGCGCTGGAGGACATCGACGCGGGCCCGCCGGCGGCTCCGCTCGCGGAGGTCGGCCAGTGCCCGGTCGATCCACGGCGGCGTGCCGAAGAGGCTGTAGCGGACCTGGGGAAAGGTCACGTCGCGAAACACGGGGACCGCCACTCCGGCGACGTTCTTCTCGTCGACGAGGACCTCGGCGGGGCGGGCCCAGGCCTCGAGCGGCACGCCGGCGCGATCGGCCAGCACGCTGCGATAACTCCGCAGGGCGGTCTCCAGCTCCGCGCAGGCCCGCTCCGCCGCGGCGCGCTGCTCGGCCACCTCGCGGAGCATCACCTGGAGCCGCTGCTGCTTGAGCTTCAGCATCGGCAGGTAGCGCTCGTAGCGCGCCAGCGCCTCACGATACCGTTTCAACTCGGGACGGGTGAGTTTGATCTTTTTGGCCACCGGTTCACTCTATCGCAAACGATCCGCGGCTGGGCAACACCGGCGATCAGGCCTCGGCCTGGGCGGGTTGGGGTTCGGGTTCGGGCTTTCCGTCTTGTTTCGGCCAGTGCTGTTCGATGATCGAGCGGCGGATGCCGGTCTCGGCCGGCTCGAAGCACTCGCCGAGGATCTCCCAGCAACGGTCCAGCGCGTCGAACAGATGGATGTTGACCGAGAGGTCCATGATCCGCTGCTCGAACAGCGTCCCGTAGCGGAGCAGCTTGCGATCCCAGTCGGACATCTCGAATCCCATGTCGCGTTTCTCGCGACTTTCGCGGCAGAGGGCGTAGAGCTGGATGCAGGCGTCCATGATGGCGCGGTGGTCGTCGCGCGTCTTGCCGTTGACTTGCTGCTTGAGCCGCGAGAGCGACCCGAAGGGCTCGATTCGCCCGCCGCGGAGATAGAACTGGCCTTCCGTGATGTAGCCGGTGTTGTCGGGGACGGGATGGGTGACATCGTCGCCGGGCATCGTCACGCAGGCCAGAATCGTCATCGAGCCGGCGCCGTCGAAGTCGATGGCTTTTTCATAGCGCCGCGCCATCTGGGTATAGAGGTCGCCCGGGTAGCCGCGGTTGGAGGGGATTTGCTCCATGATGATGGAGATCTCCTTGAGCGCGTCGGCGAAGGCGGTCATGTCGGTCAGCAGGACGAGGACCCGCTTGCCCTGGAGGGCGAACTGTTCGCCGACGGCCAGGCAGAGGTCGGGGATCATCAGGCACTCGACGACCGGGTCGGCCGCCGTGTGGATGAACATGATCGCCCGGCCGAGCACGCCGCCCCCCTCGAACGCCTGGCGGAAATTCAGATAATCATCGTGCCGCAGCCCCATCCCGCCGAGGATGATCACCTCGGCGTCGGCTTGCAGCCCGATCCTCGCCAGCAACTCGTTGTAGGGCTCGCCGGCGACGGAGAAGATCGGCAGCTTCTGGGATTCCACGAGCGAATTGAACACATCGATCATCGGGATGCCGGTGTGGACCATCTGGTCGGGCATGCGGCGGCGGACCGGGTTGGCCGCCGGCGTGCCGATCTCGATCATCTTGCCGGTCACCTCGCTCCGCCCGTCGCGCGGGCGTCCGGAGCCGTCGAGCACGCGGCCGAGAAGGTCTTCCGAGAACGGCACCTGCATGGGGCGCTGCAAGAACCGCACGCGGTCGGTGTTGGAGACCCCTTGCGAGCCGGCGAACACCTGCACGCTGACCTGCTGCCCGGAGAGCCGGATCACCTGCGCCAGCGATTCGCCGTACTTTGACTGGATCACGGCCAGCTCGTCGTAACCCACGCCCGTGGCATTCACCGTCACCACGTTTCCAGCGATCTGTCGAATCTCGTCGAAGTACTTCCTCATCAACTCGGCCTTTCACGCGCCCGCGGGCTGTTGCGCCTGGGAAATGAACTGGTCGATCTTGTCAAGCCATTGGCGGTATTCGTCGGAATCGGCCGCGGCGTAGTTCCAATTGCGGAACAGGTCGGTCACCTCGAACATCCGCCGGCGGGCCTCCGCCTTGTCCGTGAAATGGAAATCGGTCTCGATCACCTCGGCGACCTTGGAGAACACGAACCGCTGCCGATCGGCGGGCGTCGCGGCATCCACCTCGTCGAAGGCGTTCTGCTGCAAGTAGCAGTTGTCGAAGAAGTCGGCTTTCAGGGCGACGGTGAAGTCGTCGATCGACGTCCCTTCCTCGCCGACGACCGTCATCATCTGCCGCACGTCGCTGCCGTGCCGCAGCAGCCGGCGCATCCGGGCGACCGTTTCCAGTGGAATGATCCCGCTGTACTTGCTCCACGAATCGAGCGGGTCGATCGCCGGGTAGCGGCGGGCATCGCTGCGGGCCCGCGAGAGGCCGTGGAACGCCCCCACGACCTTCAGCGTCCCCTGGGTGACAGGTTCCTCGAAGTTCCCGCCGGCCGGGCTGACCGTGCCGCCGATCGTCAGCGAACCGACGCGGCCGTCGCGAAGCTCGATCGCTCCGGCGCGCTCGTAGAAGGCGGCGATGCGGCTCTCCAGGTAGGCCGGGAAGGCCTCTTCGCCGGGAATCTCCTCGAGCCTCCCCGACAGCTCGCGCATCGCCTGCGCCCAGCGCGACGTGCTGTCGGCCAAGAGCAGGACATTCAGCCCCATCTGGCGATAGTATTCCCCCAGCGTGGTCGCCGTGTAGACCGACGCTTCGCGCGCGGCGACGGGCATCGCCGACGTGTTGGCGATGATGATCGTCCGCTCCATCAGGCTGCGGCCGCTGCGGGGGTCGGTCAGCTCCGGAAAATCGCGCAGGGTCTCGACGATCTCTCCAGCCCGCTCGCCGCACGCCGCGATGATGACCAGGTCGATCTCAGCGTGGCGGGCGGTGATCTGCTGCAAGACCGTCTTGCCGGCGCCGAACGGTCCGGGGATGCAATAGGTGCCCCCGCGGACGACGGGAAACATCGAATCGACAATTCGCACCCGGCTGACGAGCGGTTCGGTGGGCAGGAGCCGCCGCCGCGAGACGTTCAGGGCGCGTTTGACCGGCCAGTCCTGCTGCATCGTGACGACGCGCTGCTGGCCATCCGCGCCCGCCAACACGGCGATCTCCTGCTCGACGGTGTAGCGTCCGGCCGGCGTGACCTTTTCGACGGTGTACTCGCCGCGCCAGGCCAGGGGAACCATGATCTGGTGGGTGAACTGGCCTTCCGGCACGCTGCCCAGCGGGTCGCCCGCCAGGACGATGTCGCCCGGCTTGGCCACAGGGGTGAAATCCCAGGATTGATCCAGAGCGAGGCCGTGGATATAGACCCCCGGCTGGAGGAAGAAGCCGACCTGCTCGGCCAGTTCGGGCAAGGGGTTCTGCAGGCCGTCATAGATCTTGCCGAGCAATCCCGGCCCCAAGACGACCGAGAGCATCTCGTCGCGCAACTCCACGGGGTCGCCAACGCGCAGGCCGCGCGTCTCCTCGAACACCTGGAGATCGGCCAACTGGCCGCGGACGCGGATCACCTCGCTCATCAACCGCACGCCGTCCGAGCGGACGCAGTAGGCCAGCGAGTTCTGAACGACGCGGCCGTCCGTCTCGGCGACCACCAGGTTCCCAAAAATCGCAACTATCCTCGCACTCACGCGCCTGTTCCCTTTCTGGCTGGATCCGGTCGTTGACCTCGGGCTCCCTCAAGCACTTGAAGCTTCCTTGTTTTCCTCCGTGCGGCGCCATTGTTCCAGGAGCATCACGCGGGCGGCGTAGGCCAGCATCTCGTCGACGGCGAACGAGAACCAGGCGTCGTGGCGTTCGATCCACGCCCAGCGGGCCCGGATCACCGCGCGCAGTCCGGCGAGCGGCGTCAGCGCCGCTTCCCACTCACTCAACGCCGCCGAGAGATCCTCGCCGGCCGCCCCGAGGTCGGCGGCGACCAGGTAACCTCTCTCCTCGAGCCCCAGCCGCCTTGCCCGAACCGTGGCCAGCGTGTTGCGGAGCGCGACCTCGAATCCCACCCATTCGACGAGAAACCGGCTCCCCTTCGCCCGGCCCAATTCGTGGGCATAGCGGAAGTAGGCCTCCCAGAGCCGGTCGGCCTCGAGCGAGGCGGCCGGCTCGCCGCCCGGCGGGGGCGCCAGCGCCTCGGGCAACGGGGCCTCGCCACGCGCCTGCTGCTGCGACAGCACCGCCGGCTCGACTTCCTCGACCTCGCCGGCAAGCAGCGACTCGCGCTGCATGAGGTCGTCCAGCAGCACCACCGCCTCGACTTGCTCGCGCAATTGCCGGTGCTCGCCAACGTGTTCGATCAGATCGGCCAGCCCCATGGGAACCGCGCCGCCGAGTTCGCCGAGCGCCGGGAGCGTTGTGATGTAGAAGTGCCGGGCAATTCGCATGGGAGGCAAGCCGTCAGGTGTGGGACGCAGCGATGAGTTGCTGCAATTCGGGCGTGACAATCTGGGAAAGCACCTCGACGACCGCGTCGGGGGTCACCTCGACCGTCCCGCCGGAGAGCTTGTACTCGAACCCGGCCGTCATGAGGGCGCCGTGCAGCTCGACCGAGAGCTTCTGGCCGCCGCCCCCCTGGTGGAGCGCGTCGATCGCCCAGGCCGCCAGCTTCCGCCGCATCGGCTCGGGGAGGTTCACCTCGATTGTCTGCTTGCCCGTTGCGTCCGCCTCGGCGTAGGCGGAAGCAACCTGGCGGATCAAGTCCTTCAAGAAGCCGTCGTCTTCAAACGCCTCGCCGACGGCCTTTGCCAGCACACGGTTGATCGCCTGGCTGAGCACGTCGCGGAGCGCGCCGACGGTGTCTCGGGCGGCCAGCTTCAGGTCCGTCTGCGTCCGCTCCAGAGTCTTCTGCCGCTGCGCTTCGGCTTCCTCGATGATCGTCCGCGCCTCGGCCTTGGCCTGGCCAAGGAGTTGCTCGGCCTGCTGCTCCGCCGCGAGCCGGATCTGTTCGGCGGCCTTCCGCCCGGCCTCGACGCCATCGGCCCGCAGCGTCTCGATAAAAGACTGCACCGTATGAGCCATCCACTCACCCTTCCCGAAACGACAACCACACACATCATAAACATGCCAGTATAGTCCCTGGCGATGCCGCGCGGAAGGCTCGGTGGCGACTTTTCGCCCGGAGGACCGTGTCGAACTGGGGACTTGGCTATCCCAGATCGGCGGGCGAGAACGCCCGTCGGCCTCGTAAACCCGGCCTGCCGGAGCTGCCGCAGCCGGGACGCGACGGAGGGGGATCCCGGCACAATCGAGCGATTAGCAGCCCCGCCGTGGACGGGTGTTGGTCCATGGGCAGGGTTCAATAATCCAAGCTTCAGCGGCAGTTCTTGCCGGGCGCGATCGGCCTGCCGCAGCAAGCGCGCTGGACGTTCTGCGGGGACGGCGTCCAGTCCCGTGCAACCTGCCCGAGCAGGTTCGCGCAGCGCAGACCGGGTTCAGCTTGTCGCAGGAGCGGCGGCCGGCAGGCCGACCTTCTCGTAGGTCCGCTGGCTCAAGCCGCGGGCGTGATTTTCCAGCGCGATCTGGGCCAGCCGCTGGCCGTGCTCGGTGGGATACTCGCCGGTGATGCAGGCCTGGCAGAGGTGGTCGGAACCGAGTCGGATCGCCCGGGCGATCGACTCGACCGGCAGGTAGCGGAGCGAGTCAGCGCCGAGCGTGCGGGCCATTTCTTCCTGGTTCTCCCGGGTCAGCGGGTGTCCCTTGAGGAAATGGGGCGCGAACAGCTCGCTGATCGTCGACATGTCGATCCCATAAAAGCAGGGGGCGATGATCGGCGGGCAGGCGACCCGAACATGGATTTCGCGGGCCAGCCCTTGCTGGCGGATGCGTTTCAGCAGCACGCGCATCGTGGTCGAGCGGACGATCGAGTCTTCGACCAGCAGGACCCGCTTGCCTTCGAGGACTTCGCGCAAGGGGGTGTACTTGGTCTGCGCCCGCTGGGCGCGCTTGGCTCCCCCCTCAATGAAAGTGCGGCCGCTGTAGCGGTTGCGGATCAAGCCTTCCAGGCACGGCACACCGAGACTGTAGGCCATCGAATCGGCGGCGGCTTTGCTCGTATCCGGGACGGGAACGACGATCGTATCCTCGTCGATCGGCAAGGTCTCCATGCGGGCCAGTTCTTCGCCGAGGGCCTTGCGTGCCATGTAGACGCCGCGGCGGTCGAGCGTGCTGGCGACGTTCGAGAAGTAGACCCACTCGAAGAAACAGTGGGCATGGCGGGGGCTGTCGGCGAACCGCTCGATTTGCAGGTTGCCATCGGTGATCGTGATCGCCTGGCCCGGCAGCAGCGACTGGATATTCTCCGAGGCGAATCCGAGATTCAGCAGGGCCACGCTCTCGCTGGCGGCGGCGAACAGCGGCCCATCGACGGCATAGCTGAGGGGCTTGATGCCGAGCGGGTCCCGCGCGACGAGCATGTCGCCCAGGGCATTGAGAAAAACGAGGCTGTAGGCGCCGTCGGCCCGTTCGGCAATCTGGCGGCAGAGGTCGATCAGCGGGGGGCGGCTTTCGCGCGACAGCGCCTTGCTGATCATGTGCATGAAGATCTCCGTGTCGCTCTCCCGTGCGAGGTAATTGTCGCTGTCGCCGAGCAGCTCGTCTCGCAGCAGGGAGTAGTTCGCCAACTGGCCGTTGAAGGCGAAAGTGAACCACTTGTGTTTCTTGATGTGGTGGCGTTCGAAGGGTTGGGCATAGCTGCGGTCTTCCTCCCCGCAAGTCGCGTAGCGGACATGGCCGATGGCCGCCCTGCCCGAATACTCCTTCATCAGGCTCTCATACTTGCCCCGATGGCTGAGGCGAAACACCTCCGAGACGGTGCCAACGTCCTTGTGGGTGTCGATCAGTTGCCGCCGATGGGGGTTGTACGAAGTGAACCCAGCGGCCAGTTGGCCACGATTCTGGATGTCCAGGAGCATCCTGGTCATTAACCGGGAAACCTCCTCGGGGCCCTGTTCGGGGACAAGCGCGCTGCTGCCGGCGCCCGGGAGGTGGTAGATCGCGGCCACGCCGCACTCTTCTCGCAACTCGCTCATCGATTCATCGCTTGGCTGCCGTCCTGACGGCCAACTCCGCACGAAATGGGGGGGGGTAGAATTGGCCACGGGCGAGTGGAAGCCTGGCCGGCAAGGCCTTCGGGCGCCGCGCCGGCAGACCGGTCCGATCGCGTTTTCATTGTAATCGGCGGGCTGGGCCCCAACAACCGGGCTGGCGGGCAATGAAATCGGATTGGGTGGTGCCCCTTACCAAACGGAGCCGAATAGCCGAAATTACTGCATGGTGAGTCGAGGCGAATCGTGGCGGCAGGGATCATTTTGCCGCGGAAGCGCCCAGCGGGACAGTCCTCGGAGCCGCGGGGGCTTCCGCTGTCCAAGCCGCCTTGCTGTAACCGGTTGCACCACCCCCCGTTGGATTTCCCTTGAGATGACTGACATCGTTCGCCAGGAGATTGCCGCGACCGCAACGACGATCGTCGTGAAGGTCGGCACCCGGGTGCTGACCAGTGGGACCGGTTCGCTCAACTACGAACGGATCGGCGAGCTCGCCCAGGAATTGCACGATGTGATGTCAACCCATCGCAAGGTCGTGCTCGTCAGTTCCGGCGCGGTGGGAGCGGGCATGGGGCGGCTGGGCCTGCGCGAGCGTCCCACGGAGCTTGCCCAATTGCAGGCCGTCGCGGCGGCGGGGCAAAGCCTGCTGGTGGAGGCCTACG
>Ga0123329_1000163_pt1 | contig 65473 bp, 44 predicted proteins | sample BioC12SIPDNA_FD_89703 | JGI IMG/M metagenome (GOLD analysis project Ga0123329, IMG submission 89703) | Anaerobic biogas reactor microbial communites from Washington, USA - Biogas_R1_B C12 SIP DNA | ecosystem: Engineered > Bioreactor > Anaerobic > Unclassified | place: Washington, USA | collected...
CCTTTTAACCGTTACATCCCGAACATTCGGAAGCAGCCCTGAAACCAGCCATTTATAGGCAGCACTGCTAGCAGTGCATTCGTGTGTGTTGGTAATGCAGCAGTATTCGGTTAAGTTCAACGATGGCTGTGTCTGCGAGTGGATCGAAATCACTCGCGTGATGCTCAGCGGGCCGGGAATGGTTTTTGGCATTTCGGCGGCGTCCAGCCCCACTCCCATTGATCAGACTTCGATGCTTCCATGACCGATTCAATCAATCCACCGTTTGACGTACCGTCACGACGACGGTTTCTCGAAGCAATAGGGGCTCTGTGTACTGCCGGAATGCTGCCTCGTGCCGCAGCCGCTGCCAGTGCCGTCTCGTCAACCGCTGCTGGCGGAACCGATACACCGCCACGAGTCTTCGCCAGCGGCCGGGAAGATGGCCGGTTCGTCACCAGCACCGGTTTCATCCACGCGCACCTGAAACACCTGAAGCCGAAACTGGAATTCGACCCGGAGATGAACCCAACGGATTATCCGGCCTGGCAAGACGCGGTTCGCGCGAAGCTTCTGGAGCTGATGAGCTTCCCCGAGTTCAACCAACCGCAACCGCCACCAAAGCTCCTTTGGAGCAAGCAGCAGGACGGTTACCAATTGCAGAAATGGGAAGCTTATCCCGAACCGTACAGCGTCGTGCCCTATCTGGTCCTGGTTCCCGACGGCATCAGTGCCCAGTCGCCCGGTCCGGGCGTGATGTGCTTCCCCGGATCCTTCTCGAGCAAGGAGTCGCTGGCCGGAGAGTTGGAACTGGACGGAAAGCCATGCAGCCACCGGCATGCCGCCAGAAATCGAATGGCTCTGGAGTATGTTCGCAAGGGCATCGTCAGCGTGGCAGTCGAGAACCCGGCAACCAATGAACTGGACGATCCGATCCGTAAAGGGAGCTACGAGTTCTCGGTCCACGCCCTGTGGGCCGGCCGTTGCTACGAGAGCATTTCGGTCTTTCAGAAGCATCACATACTGCAATGGCTCAAGCAGCAGCCCTACGTGGACGACGCTCGCATCGCCGTGAGCGGGCATTCCTTGGGAGCCAAGCCCGCCTTGATCCTGGGGGTACTGGACCCGATGATCAAAGCGGTCGTTTGGAACGACACAACCATCGACTGGCGTCGACGAGCAGTGGCCACGAATCTGTACCGCATCGGTACTTTCCAGTATGTGCCGGGCCTGCTCGCCTGGTTCGACTACTCCGATCTGCAAGCGTCACTCGCGCCACGTCCGTTCCTGATTACCGAAGGAGGACGTACCGCCGTCCTGAACAAGATCCGCCAGGCGTACCGCCTGCTGGACGCTTCCGACCGATTCACGCTGGTCTACTATCCCAAGTACGCCACGCCCGAACTGCGACCCTTGGACGACCAACCCGTGCCTGAAGGTCTGAGCATGGAAGAGTACTTCCCCTACGCGAACATCGACGCACCGGCCCACTGCTTCAAAGGAAATATCGCCGTGCCGTGGCTGGTGGAAGTGCTCCGTCAGGGTGGAATGGCGGCAAAACCGGCGTCTCACGAACAATAGCCCGAGATTGAGCGGCCGGCGACCGGCGATCAGGTACTTGGATCGATGACGAATGGATTGGTCCAGGCGTGGTTGCCTGCCTCGTCGACGACCTCGACCCGAATCCAGCGATACTTCCGCCGCCCGGCTTCACTTCAGCCGCTTGAGCATCTCCACCGCCTCCTTGACCAGCAGATCGCCGGCCTCGGGACCAAAACCGCTGCTGTTGACCTCGTAGCCGCCTTCCGGGTACACGTGCTTCGGGGGAAGATAGCCGGCCTTGCCGTTGCAGTGAGTGATTACCAAGGTGTGGCCGTAGGGCGACCCTGCCTTGATGGCCATGCCCAGTTCGGTCAACAATTCGCAACCTACGCCCACCAGGGCCACATCTCCGATCGTCGCCACGGTCAAATTCAACGGCTTCGTGGCTGAAGCGTTCTCTTTCCGGTCAGGATCCACCTTGGCGGGAAGCTCGAGCGTCACCAACTCGGTCTTGATGCGAGCGTCGGACGACATCGTCTTCACGTCGCGGAATACGTACACGACCTCCTCACCCAGCAGCGTCCCCAGAAGCACCGGCTCGGGGATCCAGCCCGGCGTGTCGTCGAACGACGGGCGAACCCGATACCAGGGATCAATGTTGCCGGAGGCACCCGCAAAGACCGGCGCGATGAGATCGGGCCCCAGAATCTTCTCCACAAACTGCGCCGCGAGCCCCAGCACGTCGCCGCTGATCTCGAGGTTCCGCGGCCCGAGCGACGTGGCGTGGGTGGCGTAGTCGAACAACGCGGCGACAGGCGTGCCGTCGGGCCGGGCAAGCTTCATCACCAGCACTTCCTTGTCCGTAGGCCCGTACGGATTCCGACCCAGTTTGATCGAGCCGTCGGGCTGCTTCTCGCGGCGATTGCAGCCGACCGGACTGTATCCCCGGCCCATTCCCATCTCAACCGGCTCAATCTTCTGGAGAGCCAAACCGACCGCCTCCAACAACTTGGCCTTCAGGCCCTGCGTGTACTCCACGTTGTTGGCATGGCCGTCCAGATCGAGCGTGGGCGTCGGTGCACTGTGGCTGTGGATCGAACTGAGGAAGATCTCGCTGGCCTTCAGGCCAAAACGCTCACAGATCGCGTCGCGGATCGGCTCGTAGGTGTTGTAGAACCCGATCAGGTCGGTCGACACAAGCACCAGTCGCTGGTCCCCGCTCTGAAACGCCACGATCCTGGCCGACAAGGGATCGTGCACGCCCGTCGACAGTTCCTTCCGGCTGCCGTAGCCCGACAGCTTGACGGGTTTGTCGGGTGTGATGTCGATCTTGACGATCCCGGCCCGGAGAGCATGGACCCCCGACCCTGCATCCGCAGGCGCCTGGCCCGCGGCCGAGGCCGCCATGCAGAAAACCGCGAAAAATGCCGCACTCAACCGGAAAACAGACCGATGCATCGCAATCTCCTTTCGTCACTTGGGTGAGTTTGTCAGAGTCACTAGCGACCGGCCGGGCAAGGTCAACTGAATGCTCCCCTTGTTCTCAACCGGATCGAGTTCGCGGAACGAGTCCGTCGGGCCGGTGCAGATGGCGCGGAACCGGCTCACGTCGCCGGGCAGCCCGTCGAGTTGCGCCTCACGTGCCGGTCCCAGATTGGCAATGTGGATCGTGTAGACCCGCCGCGGTACCTCGCCGGCGGCGAAGGCGGTGACGAGCACTTTCGGGTGATCCGAGGAGGTTGCGAGTGCGTCCGCATCGAGCGGCGTGAGGTTGCAGAAATGCTTGGCGAAGAAGAAGCGATCGGTGGGGGAGATCGCCACCTCTCCGTCCGGCTTCTTCTCCCAGCCGACCAGCGAATAGTCGCTAGTAAACTCCCAATACATCGTGCCGGCCGGCCGGGCGTGGAGCAGCAGCTCCTGATACATCCGCACCTCTCGCAATCCGTAGCCCGGCTGCTGGTGGGGCCGGTTGCGGTAATTGGCGTCGACGCCCAGTTCGGTCACCAGCAGCGGCAACTTGAGCCGGTCCGCCAGATCGGCCCAGCCGGCGTAGACGCTCGCCTCGGCCCCGCTCCAGGAGTGAAAGGCCACCGCGCCCACGAAATGCATCGCCTCGGCATCGGCCGCCGCCGCACTGGTAAAACCAATGCTGCCGGCGCCGGTGCAGTCGCCGAGCAACATCCTCGTCTTCAGCCCCAGGCCGGCGAAGTGCGTGCCGAGGAACTTGATGATCTCGCGATGCTCCTCCGGTGTCATCAACACCATCACACCGGCATTCGATTCATTGAAGCTGAATAGGTCCGGCTCGACGCCGTAGCGGCGTTTCTCGTAAACCAGGTACGAGCCGATCACTTCGGCCAACTTGGGCCACTTGTCGCGCGGGACGATCCGCCGGTGGCCGTCGGTGTTCTGGCCGCCCCCGTCGCCATACAGCCATTCCGGCAGCCACCAGATCGAACTGACTATCGGAATCGAACGCTGTTGAAGCTGCCGGTCGAATTCAAATCGCCGCCGCAGTGAACTGCCCGGCTCGTCTCGCGATTCCAGCTTGCCCCAATCGGGCTCCGCCCCGGCAAAATCCGCCGCGTCGGGGGCCCATTGGCTGGCGACCATCTCGATCCGAGCCCACGCCGATCGCAGGTGCTCCAGCGTGTACGCCGCGGGCGGCGAGTCGACCGAAAAGCAATAGTTGCCGCCGAAACCGTCCAGCTTGTAGCGGACCCGGGTCGCATCGACGGTCAAATGGGCAGCCCGCGTGTCCACTGTGGCCGTCGGACGGATCGTCATACGCACGCCGGTCTGCTGGCCCGCCTTGAGCGGACCTCGAACGAGCTGGAACAGAAACGAGTACTCCGAACCGTTGAACTTGCGGTCGTCTTGAACGCTGGTGCCGATCGGGCGATCCAGCAGGAACTCCACCGCCGTGCGCTGGGCCGCATCGGCTATATGAACGCGGTTGGCCCGCCCGCCCAGGAAGATGTACTTCTCGTTGAGCGTCGCGGGGCAGTCGGCGACCGTCTCCTTCCCGTCGTCCGACGTCAACGACACCCTGCCCCCCTTGAACTGGATCACCGGAAACTGGGCCCAGAGGTAAACCCCCTCCACCTCGAGATCCGCTTCGGCAACCACGTCGAGATCGATGACGGCCGATCCTCCCTGCTCCAGGAGGTTCATCTGGTAGCGACAGCGTTTGCCCTTATCCAGTTCAATCGTGCCCTGCCACGATTTCGTGCCGTCCTCCGTCGATACCGTCGCGGGCCGGCCCGGGTTGAGGCGGCCCTGGCGGTTCCAGCCCTTGGCCGGAAGTCGCAGCTCCACCTGCAGCGGCACATCTTCGCCGCTCACCAGCAGGCCGGCGATCCCGCCGTTCCGGTCGCTCAGCACCTCGAGGTCCGACCCAGGACCCTGCGGCTGGGCATGCGACGCGGCGCCCGTCAGTAGGATTGCCATCGATGCGCAAACAACGTGCAACTTCGACATGGGAGCCTCCAATACCGTCGTGTCTATCCGCTCACGGGGTCGACCAATCCGACCTCGATGATACGCTCTTGGCCGCGTTTCGCAAGCACGTTTTTATGCGAAGGTGCTGCGGATAGCTCGCGCAAATCACCACGTCATTCCCGCGCAGGCGGGAATCCAGATCGTGAATTGCGGGCGAGATCACCCCCAATCCCAGGCCTTCCGCAAGGTAGCCCTAACCCCTCTCCGATCCCTCCCATCCCTCATGTTCGAGAAGCCACACCACAAAGCGGGTCGAACTGACAACGGACAACTCACTCCCCACCCGCCGGTTCAACCACGCCCGCCGGCACGCAAGCCACCGACACCGGCGCGTAGTTGCACGTGCAGCCGCCCGTGAGATTGGGCATGTTCAGCACGCCGTTGGCCGGATACAGGTTGTTGTTCACCTGGCAGCCCGGCCGCACTCCCAGAAACGGCGTGATCTCGCCGCTGGCCAGGTCGATCCAGGCCGAATTGCCCAGGTAGCGCGTGGTCAGCAGGTGCGTGCTCGCCCGCGTCCCCGTGCATCCCCGGCGGTTCCACTTCAGCGGCTCGCCCATCCGCTCGCCCGACGGCAACCCGTAGACGAGCAGCGTGTCGTCGCCGCCGGTGAGCAGTTTCTCGCCGGCGATCCGGCCCGGCAGCCCCGTCTTCGGCAGACCGCCGCCGGTCACGACCAGCCGCGTCTTCGACCCCGATTGCCGCGGCAAGGGTTCGCCGTCGCTGCCTCGATAGAAGGCCGCCGGCGTCACCACCAGGTCGAGCGACAAGCTGTAGCGCAATCGGGCCCCGCCCGGCCGCTGCCACAACCGTTCTCCCGTGGCCAGGTCGAGGGCAAAAACACTTCCGTCGCGAGCTTCGTCTTCGCCCCGCCGCGGGTCGACCAACTCCGAGCAAAACACCCTATTTCCGCCCACGGCAAGATGCAGATCGGCACGGGTCGCCTCAGCCCGCCACAGCAGCTTGCCCGAGCGGCGATCCATGCACAGCACGTGCGAACCGCTGGTGCCCACCAGACGGTCGCCAGAAACGCGAAGATTCGCCCACGGCGCCTTCAAATCGTCCGGAAGCGCGATGCGTCCGCTTAGCTCGCCCGTCGCCGCATCAAACACCAGGCAGGTCGTGCCGTCGCTCAGATAGATCGCGTCCTCGAGGGCCACCAGTTCTATGGTGGGCGACAGGCTCGGCGCCGGACCCCACTGGCGATGCCGCGCGTAACGGATGCCTGGGCGATCGAGCGGTTCGTCCGCCAGATCGACGGCCCACAACTTCCGGCCGGTATACACGTCCGCCGCCCGCAACAGGCTCTGCTCGTAAATGACGAGCCGCCCGCCGGATATCCGAACCTGGTTCTGCCCCGGATACTTGTGCCAGCGCTCCGACGCGCCGAACCACAACACCGCCGCGGGCGATCGCAACTCGTCCGCCGACGCCCCCGTGCAGCCCGCATCGGCTTCCGCATGCGACCAGTCCGCCGCCCCCGGCAACGAACCCGAACGGGCCAGCAACACGAACTCGCCCGCCTGCCGAACCCTCGCACCGGGGAACGCTTCGTCCTGAACGATCTCCTCAATCCGCCCCCGATCGGCCAGCAAGCCCCAGACACAAGCCACGCCGCCATAAGGCCGCAGGGCGTGAAACACCGCCCCGGCCAAGGCCCGCCCGCCCGCCTGCTCCAAGTCGTCGGGAGTCTCCGAAACGACCAGGCTGGCCAAGTAGGGTGGGAAGGGATACGCCGCCGGATCTCCATCCAAGACGCTCGCCCGAGTGCCGTACAACCCCGCCGCATCGAGCCGCCGGCGAAGAGCCGTAACCTTGGCTCGATCGTCGTCCACCGCGATCACATGCAAAGACGACTGCCGGACGAGTTCCTCGACGAGCCGCCCGCTCTCCAGCCCCAACACCAGGGCATAGCCGTCGCGCACGCCAGTGGTGTCGAGGACGGAAGCCGCCTTCCCAGTCCATTCGTCGGCAGGCGGCGCCGGGGAATCGGCTGCCACGTGCCTGGTCACACTGCCGGCCGCCGGCTCGGCGAAGGCCAGAATCGTTCCCTCGGCCGTCACCACAAACAGCTTCCGGTCCGCCGCCAGCATTCGCGTCGGCGTCCCTTCAATCTCCGCTCGCCAGACGCTCTTCGGCTCCGAACCTGCCACGTCGATCGCCTCGACCTCGCCCGGCCCGCCCGCATACAGCCTGCTGCCCGCCTTGATCTGCACCGTCAGCTTCGACGGCAGTTCCCAGATCTGCCGGAACACGGCCCCGAAATTGTCGGGAACCTCGTCCTTGGCCCGGTGCGGCGGTATGTTCTCCTTGGTCCATTCCTGAAGTGTATACCCTGTCAAGTCTCGCGCCACGATCCGCTCGTCGCTCTCGTACATCACCTCCGGCGTCATCACCGGCTGGCGAAAGCGGTCGAGCTCCCGCTGGTTGGCCCGCTCGATGTCCAACCGCGTCCAGCCGCCCGGATAAAGCAGCGGCTTGAAATCGTTCTCGCCGGGCTTGGTCTTGGCAAGCCGTTCCTCGTTCGGACGGGTAATGTCGTAAAGATCGCCCCCGTGGCTCAGATACTTGCCGATCCCGGCCGCGAACCAGCACCCCTTCGGCAATCCCAAACGCCCGCCCCAACCGGTCGTATACGTCTGCAGTTCGCCCGTCTTCAGATCGAAAAACGCGGGCAACTGCGTGCCGCAAGGCACGATCAGCCGGTCGCCCACGATCGCCAGATAGCCTTGCGGCGTCAGACCGGCTTCGCTCCCCACGCCGTGGTCCAGGTTGCTCTCCGGGATGCGATCGCAGGTGGTGTTCGACCAGACCGGTTCACCCGACTCCGCATCCACGCCGTGGACAAACACGCCCTCGGTCGGCCACAGCCCCGCGGCGAAATAAACCACGCCGTCGGCCAGGACGGGGCCGCCGCGAGCCGGCCACAGCGAAATCAGCCGCCCGTGCCCCACAACCGTGCGGTCCTGCCGTCCCTCTGGCAGACCGCGGAACCGCCAACGCAGCGACCCGTCGTCGTTGAGACAATACAAATAACCGTCGTCGGAGACGAAGTAGACCTTGCCTTCCCACGCCGCGGGCGCGAAGCGGACCGGCCCCCCGGCAATGAACCGCCAGCGTTCGGCCCCCGTCTCCGTGTCGAGCGCCGTCACACTGTCGGTGACCATCGACGGCACGAACATCAACCGCCCCAGCACCACCGGCTCGTAGGAGGCGTCGTAGGCCAGGCGAAGCTCGTGGGGAAAGGCCGGGCGGGGGGCCGGAAGCGTACGCGTCCAACGCAGTCCGAGTTCCTCAGGCAGTCCGTCCGGCGCCGCCGCCGTCCGCCCCGCGTCATAGCGAAACTGCGGCCAGTCGCCGCCACGTAGCGGAGCCGCCACCAGCCAGGCAACCATAGCCAACGCCAGCCGGGAATGCCACTTCATGGATCTCCTCCTCGTCCTATAATCGAGTCGCCAATAGGAACACCGAGTGTCCATCTATTGTGAGCCACAAGAGGCTCCGTGCCAACAGTGCTGAATGGCCTTGCGCGATTCCAGACAACACGGTTCCGAGGCAACCGTCTTCGAGGTAGCCGTCCCCTTTGTCGTTCCCGCCCCCCATCCGTCATTCCCGCTCTCCCATCCGTCATTCCCGCGAAGGCGGGAATCCAGGCACTCGGTATACTGCACGAGACTCCCGCCTTCGCAGGAATGACGGCCAAAGGCCCCCCGGAATTCCTCCAGGAATCACGAAAGGCCACTCAACAGCGGTCGCCGTGTCGTGCTATGCTGGCGTCATGACGAAGAACAGCCCGAAACGCCGTTGGTTCCAGTTCCGACTGAGGACACTACTGATTGGCGTTCTGGTGCTCAGCCTGCCGTTGTCGTGGTTTGCCTGGAGGATGGAGAAGGCGAGAAAGCAGAGGGAGGCGGTGGAGGCACTCCAAAGCACCGGAATTTTCTTGGACTGGCAAATCGTCCGGGAATCGGAGCCGGGGGTCCCGACCTGGTTGGCTAAGCTCTTTGGCGACAGCTATCTTTTCGTCGAGGTGCGTCAGGTCATTTGGAACACGCAATCCAACTGGAAGCCCGTCCGAGACGAGCACATGATTCACCTGGCAGACCTGCCCGATCTCCGGCGGATCGCCGTCCCCACGTGTCGAGTTAGCGATGTAGGCGTCGAGCACCTGAAGGGACTGACGAACCTTCGGAGCCTGGACCTCTCTCGTACCGAAGTGACCGACGACGGCCTGAAGCACTTGAAGGAAATGAGTGAACTCCAGCACTTGTTTCTGAGCGGCACTCAGATTACGGACGGCGGACTGGAGTACCTCAAAGGGCTGGCTAACCTCAAGTGGCTGTCCCTCAAGGGCACTCAGGCCACCCCCGAAGGCGTCCAGAGGCTCCAAGAGGCACTACCCAACTGCAAGATCGAATACGATGAGACACTCGCTGTGATGCAATGACTACAACGGAAAAGTTGCCCTTTAACTCCCCGCTTGTGAAACGAATTGGCGAGATTGCCGTTTTCTGAAATAAAAATACCCCATGGGATAGGCGCACTATTCTCTATTCTTACCCGTTGTGGCAGAAGAGTTGTGGGAACACGGTCAGCAACAACGGCAGATGAGCGAGTCATGCAGGCACTCTCCGATCGCCGTCCGCAGAAGCAGAACCGACAGTCTTTCTCCACACGCCGTAAACCGGCCGGTCGACGTCAGGTAACAGACCGTGGCCTGCCCGTATCCCCGCCTCCGATCCCTCCGATGCCTCATGTTCAAAAACACCTCACTTGCCAAATTCACTCGGAGAGGGAAGATAGACCTGTGGTTAGGGGCGGCAAGGCTAGTCTCAAAACTCTCTTTGGGTTGGCGGGAACTGCTGCCACTGGCTATCATCTGTACGACAGGCTGAAGGATGGTGATATCAATCGCACAGGACCCGACATGCATCGCAGGTTGCTACTGATCGTCTCGTTGACTTTGCTTGGTGCCGCCAACACAGGCTGTGGTGCTAAGTCACAGCCACTGCCAGAAGTCGCTCCACCATCTGAAGTGCTGCCGGAGAAGGCTCCCATCAAAGTGGAGGCTGCTGAAATGTCAACCGAGTACCCAAACGCGACGGAAAACGTTGCGTACAACACAACCCTTGACGAGTGTCGAATCGATCCGAGCGAGCTAAGGTATGTGAACACGGATCCGTCCAAATCTGCGGCAACTTCGGACGAGTATTGCGACATTCGCGATCTCGCGTTCTCCGAAATCAGCCGATTCCTCCAAGCGAAGCACTTCCCCGAGTTGGATGATCTCCATAGGCGCTTGTTCAAGGAATCGAGTTTCGGGGAGTATCGCGGTGATCGTACACTCGATCTCCCGCTGACGGACGAACGAATGGTCAATTCGGAATTCATTCAGTTGATTCAGTCCACAGTATTGAACTTCTATCCACTCTGGCGATTGAGGTTTGGCACCCGTGAACAGGAGTTGACCGCCGTAATCTATCCCGATGCCTTGAGCCTCGGCAAGGCGGTCTACTCGACGCCTGGAGGGATTGAACTGGAGACGGGATTGACACAGTGGCGCAACGCTGTCCGAGAAGCGTTCGACACGAAGTGGGGGCCGCAAATCAAGCAGTTGGCGGTGGTGAAGGCTCGCCTTCCCAAAATGCTGAGCCAGCCGAGTGAACGCCCGTTCCGGGTCATTGCTGCATTCCCGTCGCGGGGGCCAGTTTCGAATCGCTCATGCGTATGGCTGCTCGTTCCGGGAACGGCGAAGTGGGAGTATGCCATTGAGGATCCGGCGCCCGCGCCAGAAATGAAGTATGGTGCTCACGCAGGCACATACCCGGTACACGCTGGGGGCGTAGTCGGTGAACGTTTCTGGCGAGGAGACGATCCTCTCTTCTGGGCTGAGGAGACTGTCTTCAATATAACGCCACTGCCGAAAGACATAATAGTGACCCATCTCGAATCGGGGCAGACCTATCGTGTTTCATTGAGCGAGTTGGAGAAATTGGAGGAATGACGGCCGGCCGCGCGGCGTCGGTGCCCCCGAGTAACCCGGCAAACCACTCACCGCGTGCCGCTGCTTGCTGGCCAAGCAGGGCTGAGTAACGTTAAATAATCCACCCCATAACGCCTTGTCTTACCATAACGGTGGTGAGTCGGCCTCCGTCTTCCCATTTCCCCCTCGGTGCTCCCACTCCTTGGCAAACCAGCAGTACCACACGACGACGCGACTCAACAACGCATCCCCACCGCCAATTCCCCTGCCCGAGCAATTCCCCTGCCTTCAACGCTTTCCCCCGACGCCTTACCGTGCAGCCCGCTCCGTCAAGAGCAATGAGCCTCATGAACGGCCTGCGCTGGAGAACCAAGCTGCGAGGCGTGCGACCGTTCCGGCAAGGTTTGCCCAACTGAAACAACTGGCCGGGCTGCGGGCAGAATTGCCCATTCCGCCGGGTGTCGCCGGGCCGCTCGCGCGGCGGCGCGCTATCCTTCCAATGGAGTGCTGCGCAGCACTCGCGGCAGGAGGCCCGTATGACCCGCAAAACCCTCAGACCTCTTCTGGCCAGGAAGAACGGTTTGCGCTCGCCGCCGGCAAGCGCAATGGTCGCAGCGCTCACTGCTCTGACGCTGGCGGGCTGCTCTCCTTTCAACGAGATTCTTCGCAACCGCTCGGTCTGCGATGCCGTCCACTCCTGGCGAAACTTCCATAGCGCCGCCAGCATCGCCGACGCCCGGGCGGCCGCGTTCTGGGCGGGACAGCACGAGCGGGCCGGATCGGCGGAGTGCGTCGATCTCTACTTCCTGGCGGCCAAGCTGAGCTGCGCTGAAGGGGGCGTCATCTCGTCGGGCCAGTCGGCGCCCGAAGTGCAGACCGTCTATCACGAGAGCCTGGCCGGGCTGATCCGCACGGCTCAACAGTATGGGCGATACGATCCAATCCAGGGGATTCGCCTTCAGAAGAACGGGGCTGCGACTGCGGTCCCGATCAGTTATCACGGCTTCAACTGGCGGCCGGGCGATTTCAACCGGCTGGTCATCGCCGATCGGTTCGTCCGCACGCGGCTGAAAACGCAGTACTATCGCGACGGCATCGGCGTCCCGCTCATCGCCATCCGGGAGCGGGAAGCGCCCGAACGGTTCTACACCGGGCGGAGCCACTTCGCGGCCACCGCCAATCTCAAGTGCCATAGCGACGCGGCGCAAAACCGGCCCGGCTGGGTGCTCGAATTGGCGAATCCCTATGCGATCGAGTGCACCGATTTCGGCGGGCAATCGCTGCGGCTGGCCGCCGACTACTCGGCCGCGTCGCGCTACATCATCGAGCGAGAAAAACGCACCTACCTGCGAAACTTCGTCTGGGTCGACAGCCGGACCGCCGAACCGAAACTGATCTTTCTCGAACCTTATCAGCCGGGCAAGATCCCGCTCGTCTTCGTTCACGGGCTGCTCTCCGACCCCATGACCTGGGCCGAACTCTACGAGTCGATCAAGATCGATCCCGAACTGCGGGATCGGTACCAGTTCTGGGCCTTCCAGTATCCGACGGGCGCCGTGTTTCTCAGGTCGGCCGCCAACCTGCGGCGGGAACTGGACGCTGCCGTCGCCTGCGCCGATCCCGAAGGCTGCGATCCGGCCCTGTCGCAGATGGTCCTCGTCGGCCACAGCATGGGCGGACTCCTCTCGAAACTCCAAGTCACTTCGTCCGGCGATCAACTCTGGCGCTCCTTCGCCAACCGACCGCTCGAAAGCCTGCAAGCCTCGCCCCTGGTGCACGACCGGTTGCAGGAGATGTTCTTCTTCGACCCGTCGCCTCACATCCGGCGGGTGGTGTTCATCGGCACGCCCCACAACGGCTCCAGCCTGGCCACCCGATCGATCGGGCGTCTCAGCTCCTACATCGTCCGCATGCCCGACGCCGACGAGCGGGAATACAGCGCCTTCCTGGCCGCCAACCCGGGCGTGATCCACCCCTTCGCCGCCCGGCGGATTCCCACCAGCGTCGATATGCTGGAGCCGAACAATCCGATCCTCGGCGCGATGGCCCATCTGCCCGCGGCGCCGTGCGTGGCCGCCCACTCGATTGTCGGAACCGGTGGTTGCACGCTCCGGCGCGAGCGGTCCGACGGCGTCGTGCCCGTCGACAGCGCTCGGACCCCCGGCGTCGAAAGCGAACTGTTCGTCGACGAGGACCACGAAGATCTGCACCGCAGTCCGGAGACCGCCCGCGAAGTCGTGCGGATCCTCCGCCGGCACTTGCAGGTCTGCTCGCTGACGGCGATCGGTCAAGAGAGCCGTTGATCTCCCCCCCATCCCCCACAAAAACACCCCGCCTGTCGTCGCACCCCCAATCCAGGGGTGTTCAATTCTTGTATTGAACTCAAGCCCCGAATCCATATAATTGGGAAGTGTACGAATGTATATACAACCAACCCAGACCCCAAGATCAGCGCCGATGAGCGTCGATAAGCGTTCCCCTTTCCCGGTCTTCCGCCCCGCCCGCCCCTCAGTCCGCACCGGCATGCAACCCAAGACCAAGCGTCCAGGCCACAATACTGCCGGAAAAGCGTTGCTGCTGCCCAACTCCACCAAGAGAACTCACTACCGCCGCAGATATTGGCAAAACAGCCTCTTCGTTGACCAACTCCCAAAAGCTCCAGGATTAGTGCCGATGAGCGTCGATACGCGTTCCCCATTTCCCCGTCCCCGCTCTCCACCCCCAGCCGCCCCTCGGCCTCTCATAGCTTTCGTCCCTTTCGTGACTCCTCTTCTTCCCCTTACCCCCATGGAGAGGTGTATCGTGCCTGCGCCGCCCCAGAATCGCCGTAAACCCTTGCTCCACAATACTATAGCCGTCAGATGGCACATGCACCTATCGATCGACAACCGAACCACTCACACCCACCATCCGCAACCATTTCTCGCAAGAAAACATCTCAATCACAACCCGACGCGTAAGCGAGGAAACGAGCATCACCCGACGCGTAAGCGAGGATAGGTATTGTAACCCGACGCGTAAGCGAGGAAACGTATTGTAACCCGACGCGTAAGCGAGGAAACGAGCATCACCCGACGCGTAAGCGAGGAAACGCAGCATCACCCGACGCGTAAGCGAGGAAACGCCGCATCACCCGACGCGTAAGCGAGGATAGGTATTGTAACCCGACGCGTAAGCGAGGAAATGTATTGTAACCCGACGCGTAAGCGAGGAAACGTATTGTAACCAGAAACATTCCCCTGCTTTCCTCTTTCACGAATCCCTCATTTGCCCGATCATGAAAGCCAACTTGTCTTCCCTGTCCTCGTCAAAGGGCCAACCCATGAAACCCCACCGCACGACCTTGTTCACTTCCTTGGCTGTCCTCTCTTGTTTCGCTGCACCCATTCCCGCCGCCCAGCGCGACTACGGCCTGATCAAGACCGACCGCAGCCCGCATGCGGCGGTGCAGAGCGTCGACCTTGGCGCCGTCCGCTGGACCGGCGGGTTCTGGGGCGAGCGGTTCGACCAGTGCCGCGACGTCACCCTGCCCCGGCTCTGGGAACTGGCCGGGCCCTGGGCCTGGCACAATATGCTGGTGGCCGCCGGGCTCAAACAGGGCGAGGCCAAGGGCTGCGACTGGCAAGACGCCTGGATCTACAAGTGGATCGAGTCGGCCTGCTACGTCTACACCCAAACCCGCGACCCGAACCTGCTCGAACAGATGGACGAGGTGATCGCCGTCGTCGCCAAGGCCCAGCAGCCCGACGGCTACCTGGCCACCCAGGTGACGCTCCGCAACCGCGATCGCTTCACCAGCTACCGCTTTCACGAAGTCTACACGATGGGCCACCTGATGTCGGCCGCCTGCGTCCATCATCGCATCACCGACAAGGCCAACTTCCTGAACGTCGCCCAGAAGGTCGGCGACTTCCTGCACAAGAAATACACGACCGGCAAGAATCCCTATCTGATCAATTGCCCGATCAATCCGTCGGCGATCATGGGGGCGGTCGAACTGTACCGCACGACCGGCGAGAAGCACTACCTCGAACTGGCCAACATCCTTATCGACAACCGGGGCAAGAAGCGGGGCGAGGTGCCGCGTCTCCCCTGGGGCGCGGCCGGGGGCAACACCGACCTGAACCAGGACCGCACGCCGCTGCGCCAGTCGACCGAGGTCGTCGGCCACGCCGTCTTCTGGTCCTACCTGTTCGCCGGAGCCGCCGACGCCTACATCGAGACGGGCGACCCGTCGCTGACCGCGGCCCTCGAGCGGCTGTGGCAAGACCTGGCCGAGGGCAAGACCTACATTCACGGCGGCGTCTCGCCCGTCCACAAGGGGCTCTCCAACCGCAGCTACGGGCCCGGGGAGCGAACCATTCTCAACGACGAGGTCCACGAGGCCTCGGGCCTCCCCTTCGACCTGCCCAACGCGACCGCCTACAACGAAACCTGCGGCCAGATCGGCAACCTCATGTGGAACTGGCGAATGCTCGTCATCCAGCCCGAGGCCCGTTTCGCCGACCTGATGGAGAAGACCCTCTACAACTCGATCCTCTCCGGCGTGGAGGTCGACGGCGAAGGCTGGACCTACACCAACCCGCTCCGCTGGCACGGCCCGGGCCACGAACTACTCAGCAACGACGCCCATGTGCGATTCGACCCGGGCGAGAAGAACATCTGCTGCCCCACCAACCTCCTCCGCACCGTCGCCGGCTGGCACGGCTATCTCTACACCACCGACCAGGCCGGCCTGTGGGTCCATCACTACGGGGCCAATCGGGCAACCATCGCCCTGCCCGGCGGCGGATCGGTCGAGCTGGCTATGGAGACCGAATATCCATGGAACGGCAACGTCAAACTGCGACTGGACAAAGTCGACTCGCCAGGCGAGTTTGCTATCCGTCTGCGAGTGCCCGAATGGACCAGGCATGCTTCGGTCACCGTCAACGGCCAGGCCGCACCGGTCGAGGCGTCGCCCGGCAGCTACGCCGAACTGAAGCGGGTGTGGAAGCCGGGTGACGCGATCGAGTTGAACCTCCCCATGCCGGTCCGCATGATGGTCGCCCGGCCGCGGCTGGAGCAGGCTCGCGGGCAGGTCGCGGTCAGTCGCGGCCCGATCGTCTACTGCCTCGAATCGATCGACTTGCCCGAGGGCGTGTCGATCGACCAGGTGGCGATCCCCCGCGACGCTGCCTGGGAGGTGAAACATGAACCCGACCTGCTCGGCGGCGTAACCACCCTCAGTACCCAGGCACTGGCCTTACCGGCCCTTGGTCCGGAAGGCCCGCTCTACCAGGAATTGCCCCAAGGCGAGATCAAGACCATCCCCGTCCGCCTCATCCCCTACTACGCCTGGAACAACCGCGGCGAACCGGAAATGACCATCTGGCTGACACTCCGATAACCCCCATTCCAACCCGACGCGTAAGCGAGGCCAAACGACCTCCCATCCATTCCATCCCCACGCGTAAGCGAGCCCCAACAACCCAACGCGTAAGCGAGGCCAAACGACGCCCCATCCATTCCAACCCGACGCGTAAGCGAGCCCCAACAACCCAACGCGTAAGCGAGGCCAAACGACGCCCCATCCATTCCAACCCGACGCGTAAGCGAGCCCCAACAACCCGACGCGTAAGCGAGGCCAAACGACGCCCCATCCATTCCATCCCCACGCGTAAGCGAGCCCCAACAACCCGACGCGTAAGCGAGGACAAACGACGTCCCATCCATTTCAACCCAACGCGTAAGCGAGGACCGACGACATCCCATCTCGTTCCTAGCTTGCCTGTTTGAAGAATCCACAGGCTTCTTCATCCGTCATTCGTACTTAACGTTTCGTATTTCTTTCGGATTTCGAGATTCGTATTTCGGATTTGCCCTCGCCCCATTTCTTCCACGCCTCCACCCGCTCGCTCTCGCGCAGATCGCCGGCCTCTGCTTCCTCGCAGCGGGCCACCTTGGGCAGGGCGTCGAGAGCGGACAGGCGGATGCCGTGGCGATCGTCGAGCAGACGAATCAACGTGGGGGCGAACTCGGGCAGGGCCAGTTCGCCCATGGCCCGGGCCGCCTGGAGCCGCGTCTCTTCGTCGGCGCTGTAGGCCAGCCGCTCCAATGCCGCCGGGCCCTCCGATCGGCCGAGACGGGTGAGCGCGGCAGCGGCGGCGATCTGAACCGATTCATATCGCGAGCCCAGAAGTTGCACGATCGCCTCATGATCCCCGACCTGCCCACACAACCCCAACGCCTCCGCGGCCGAGCACACCACGGACATGCTCGAATCATGGAGGGCGCCGACCAGAACCGGCACGTGCTGCGGACGCGGATGCCGTGCAAGATGCCGGCAGGCGGCCTGTCGAATTCCGGACGAGCTGTGGCCCGCGGCCGCGTAGACCAGCCGGAACGTCCGCTCGTCGTCCTCCTCCGCCAGTGCGGCAAGCACGTACTGCCAGACGACGGCGTCGGTTTCGGGTATTACCAGGTCGGCCAGCCGCCGCAGCAGGAGCGGCGCGGGGCGGCGACGGGCGAAGCGTTCCGGCAACTCGCGGGCGGCTCGTCGGCGAGCCTGAACGTCGCCGCGGCGATACTGTTCGACCGCGGCGAAGTCCGGCTGGTCGGGGGCAAGCACGTCGACGAAGAGGCTCTCGGGGAGCACGGCGCCACGCTGTTCGACGAGGAATTCGAGCATCCCGAGCAAGTCCGGCCCGGCGCGGCGGAGAGTTGCCAATGCTTCGGTTCGGACGGCCGGATCGGAGCCTTCGATTTGCAGCGTCTCGAGGGCCGCTACGACTGGCGCAAGCTGCTGGTCGGTAAAGGACGCCGCAACTGGAGTGTCTTCATGCTTCGCCGCCGCGGCAGCAGTGCTCCGGTCGGCATAGGCCTGCCGGATCCCGTCGAGTGCCGTAGCACGAGCGGCGGGCGCCTGGCCGAACGGAAAGGCTTCGAGCAGGGGCCGGCCCTCGGGCCAGGTGGCCGAGAGCGTTTCGGCCGCCAGCTTCTGCGAGCGGTAGGGGCACTTCTCCAGAGCGTCGATCAGCAGCGGCTCGGAGACTTCGGGCGGCCATGTGCCCAGCCCGGCGACGGCCTGGTGCTGCACCTCGGCACTCGGGTCGTTCAAGAGCTTTTGCGCCAGGGAAGCATTGGGACCGCCGGGCAGGCTCGGCAGGAGTTCGGCCACGGCCAGCCGGACCCGCCACGCCTTGTCGTTGGCACCTGCTGCGACCAGTTCGGCCTTTCCCAGGTCGGCAAGGGCCCTGAGGGCCGCGATTCGCTCCCCTTCGGCGCCCGTCTCCAAGAGCTGTTCCAGGTTGGCGACGGCTCGTTCGTCTCGCAGGACGCCCATGGCACGGACGGCCGCGCAGCGAACCTGCAATTCCGGGTCGCTGAGTGCAAAAACCAAGCGGTCGAACGTCTCCTTCGAAGGGTGCCGTGCCAGGGCCGACACAAGTTGGGCGCGGATCTTCGGATCGGCATGGTGCCGAAGCGAGAGGGCCTGCTCGGGGAAGACTCCGCCGGAAGACTCCTCCCACACTTCGAGGGCGGCGAGCTTCACGGAATCGTCTCGGGCGTCGAGAGCCGCCGCCAGACGCGGCTCCTGTGCCGGTCCGGCCTGGCGTCCCAGGGCCCGGATCATCTCGGCATGGACCGCCGGAGAATAGCTGCTGCGAGGCTTGCCGGCTTCGTCGTCGGCGAGACGCCGGAGCGGTTCGAGCCCACTCGGAATCCGCCCGAGCGTCTCGGCCGCGGCACAGCGCACTTTGACGTCGAGTCGCGAGTTCTCTGTGGCCGTGGCCAGTGCCTCGACGATGTCGGTTTTGCCGGTCCGTGCCAGCATCACGGCCGCGTTGGCCGCAGTGGTCGGATCGGAGTTCCCGAGATATGGGCGCAGGTCGACTGGGTCCTCCGGTGTCGCGGAGACGGCCGCATCAAGATCCGGGTAGATCCATCGATAATCCGGCTCCTGGCCGTCGGACGACGGAACGGAGCGGATCCAATGCGGCTGGGCAATCAGCTCGCCGAACGCATCGTCGGGACAAGCGGCGACGGGAGCCGGGACGGAAGGCGAATCGGCCGATTTGGGCGACGGCGTTTGGCCCGGCCGTTCGAGCGGGACCACATCGCTTCCGGAGTAGGAGTAACTGGCGGGGGAGGAGCAACCGGCAGCAAGCGACACCAGCACAACGACGAAGACAACGGCCGAGCGGGTCGATTCACACAAATAAATCGGCATGTCGGGCAAATCCATTTGCCAAACCTGGGTGTTCGTCCTCCGCCGGCCTGTCACGGAGGGCCTATTGTGGAGCCCATTTCATATCCGCCATAGGCGGGCTGCACCTGTTCCCGAATCGGCTCGAACTCAGGTGATTCGGGGGCCGGGGGACCGATTTGACTGAGGGCGGCGGCCAACTCTTGCCGGACTTTGGCAATTGCCTCATCCAAGGCCTTGGCCTGTATGGGCTTATCGTCGTCGCCCTTCTTTTCGATATCCTTGAAGAAATCGTGGATCGGGTTGGAAAGGCTTTCGACGGCCTTGGTCTTCTGCGGATCGGCGCCGGCAATCATGCTCATGCCGGTGGCTTCGCTCGGGCGGATGGTCTTTGTCTTCCTGCCCATACCGATCAGTGCGGCCGTCATCCCTTCCTTGAGTCGCCGGCGGACGCGTTCGAGCTCTCGATCCGTCTCGGTCGTGACGGTGGGGGTGCTCATGCCTCCGTAGCCATAGCCTCCCATATCGTCAGGAGCAACGTCTCCTGCATAGCCATCTCCGCCGCCGCCCTCGGCCATGTAATCTCCCATGTACCCGCTGGTGGGAGGCTTGACCTCGTTGGATTGCAACTCGTCGCGCAAAGTCTGCCGTTCCCGGTCGCAGAGTTCCACGGCCATCAGGCCGAGGGAATGGAGGAAGGGATTCATGTCGAGGCCGGGCGCCTTCCGGTAGTCGATGTTCCCAAGAGAGTACGCCGCTTCATAGCGTAGGAACGGCTGGCTATCCGATTCGGAAACGATCCCGCGCAGCATGTTCGCGACCCAGTCCTGCTTCGGAGCTCCCTTGATGTCGCCAAACGTCATCGCGGCGACGGCTCGCAACCAGGCCTGCCCCTCATCGCTACGAACGCGTTCCGATTCCTGTGTCTTCGCCAGATTGGCCAGGTCGCCGAGGACGTCGCGGGGGATTTCGGTGCCGGCCTCCTGCATCAGTCGGCAATGGCGGCGTATCCCGACGAGTGCGCCCAGGCGGACGGCGTCGATATGCTTCTCATCTGCAACACACTTGCGCAGGAGATCCAACGCCTGGGGCAGCGGCTTGGGAAACTTAACGCCCATCGCGGGTTCCACCTCGTTCAACTCGCCGATCATCAGGATTGCGTTGTAGCGAGCCGTAGGGGAGAAGTTATTGGCTGGGTCTACGAAGCCTTTCGTGTAAAGAATCACGAGTGCTTGAAGCTTGTCGTGAGCCTGGTTGGTGCTGCGAGTCGGCTTGTAGCTCGTGGTGAGATCATTGGCCAACTCGGCTCGATGCTTGGCGACTTCCTCCGGGTGTTCGAGAGATGTCCAGCGGGCCAATGCGTAGTTCCTGTAGTAGTCGTTGAACATCGCCTCCTTGTCGGCGGGAATCGTACCGTCTCGGAGTATCTTCTGGATCTCCGATCGCGTTCTCTGGTATTCTTTCTGCTTCTCGGGGTCGGGCTGGGGAAGATCCCTGTAGGACCCGTTCAGACGGGGGGCCGGCCGCTTGGCTGGGACTGTGGGGGAGGCTGCGGCAGGAGAGGCTGCTGGAGCGGGGGTGGCAAGGGCAGGAGAATCTGCGGCCGCGGGGGTACCCACGGCAGGAGACGCCGGGGTGGCAGGAGCGGGCGCCGCTTTCTGGGCAGCCGGCGCCGGACCGGCCGGGGCCTGCTGGGCTCTCGCTCCGACCGTCTGACAAACCAGCAATGCGACCGCCAATCCCAGCCCAAAGGCGAGCGGATACCAGGCGCAGCAACAGACGTGACTCTTCCGGGAAGCGGAGGACATAGCACAGGCTCCAAAGCCGAACGGCATTGTGAAGTTAGTCAACTTATATGCTAGTCCCCCGATTTCAGGAATGTCAAGTTTTATGCGCGTTCCCCCCTCGCTGGGCCCGAGTTTGACACCTCGTGTCTCCTGGGCGTACAGTGGGACGTGCAGCGATTGGGAATGCGAAACCGACGTTCGCCGGGAGACCTCGGCAAACCGGGTGGATGTGCGAATTCTGGGGGTTATAGCGAGGTACGCCACGCATGACGTTGCTCTACGAAGATCGCCGTTTTCTGGCCCACGAGACAGGTGTCCATCCAGAACGAGCGGCACGAATCCGCGGGCTGGACGAGCGGTTGTCGCAGGCCGGTCTGGAGCAGAAGTGCCGCCGGGTCGAGTGGCCGGAACTCTCCCGGCAACGTCTGTCCCGGGTCCATTCACTGGCGTATGCCGACGAAGTCTGGGCAATGGCCAAATCGGGGGGGGGCGACATGGACGCCGACACGGTGGTCAGCCCCGACTCGTATTCCGTGGCTCTGCTGGCGGCGGGGAGCGTGTGCGACGCCACCGAGCGCATTTTGCGGGGAGAGGATTCGCGTGCCTTGTGCCTCGTGCGACCTCCGGGGCATCACGCCCTGATGAACCGCGGCATGGGATTCTGCTTGTTCAACAACGTGGCCCTGGCCACGGTAACCGCCATCGACGAGTTGGACGTCGATCGGGTCCTGATCGTCGACTGGGACATCCATCACGGCAACGGCACCCAGCACACCTTCTGGGAAGATCCGCGAGTGGGATTCCTGTCGATCCACCGCTTTCCGTTCTATCCGGGCACGGGGCACGAAGACGAGACAGGGGGCGGACGCGGCCTCGGAACGGTGCTGAATCTGCCGGTTGCGTTCGGGATCTCGCGTCACGACTACCTGGCCAAGTTCGGCGATGCGCTCGACCGCTTCGCCTCGCAGATCAAGCCGCAACTCGTGTTGATCAGTGCCGGCTTCGACACCCATCGGGAAGACCCGGTCGGTAACCTCGGCCTGGAAACCGAAGACTTCACCACTCTGACCAATATGGTCCTGGACGTTGCCGACGCCTATGCGTCAGGACGCACGATCAGCGTTCTGGAAGGTGGATACAATCCGCCCGTGCTGGCCGACTGTATCGAGACCCATTTGGCGGAGATGGTCAAGCGCGACGGGCAATAGTCTTCGCGACGCATTGACAAGAAACAGACGGACCGGCCTGCCGTCGAGGCAGCCGGTCCGTCTTGTCTTTCCCTGGTCGCGACTGATTTTTCGTCTAGAAAGCGTACTTTCCGGCGAATTCGATCCGTGTAGAATCGCCCGGACTTCGATCGGTAAACAAGGTTTTCCACTGGCTTACTTCGAGACCCAACAGGAACTTCTTGGTCACGTCGTAGGTGACGTTGCCCCAGTAGGCATGGTTGTAGAGGCGTCCGTTGGCCGTGATGATGTCGGCGTCGATCGGATCGTCGATCGTGTAACCGACGGAGGTATGAAGCCGCGAGGTCAGGTCGTAATAGACGTTGGCCCAGCCGCCGGTGGAGCGAATTTCGTCATTGGTGCCGCCGCAATTGACGCCCTGGACAATGCCGCCGAGGAACGTCTTGAGGTTGGTGCCGGTGAAGAACTCGCCCTGGAACCCGAGCCGTTCGGTGACGGGCACTTTCAGGTCGGCGTTCAAGGACCAGGTCTTTCGGGCCGTGTCGTCGGCGCCGGGGAAATCGAACAACACTTCGCCGACATGCCCCGAAACGCCGAAGGCGATCGGAAGATCGTTTCCAATCGTGGTCCCGACTCGCATTTCGACGATCGGCCAACCGGCGTGATCTCCGTTGGTCGCTGCGCCGTTGGTGAAATCGTGGCCCGCATCGGTGGCCAAGGCGCCTTGGAGCTGGAGCTTCCAGGCGTCGGTCAAGGTAAGGTAGCGTTCGTAGCGGAGTTGAGCTCGCCGGTAACCGATGTTGCCCGCACCCCAGAAGACCGAGTACATCACGCAATTGGGGTTGAGGGGCGCGATCACGTCCCAAGTCTGTCCCATGAGCAGACGGAAGTCGTCGTTCTTGACCTCCCAGTAGGCGTGGCGCAACAGCACGCCGGGCTTGTTCTCGGTGACAAAGTTTCCCTCGAAGTCGATCTCGACCTTGCCGCCGCTGCTCGCGCAGCAGAAGAAGGGGAGCTTCGGGCCCGAAACGTCCAGGCCGAGCCGGGTCCCCTTCCCGTTGAAGTGAATCGCGTCTTCGCCTTCTTCGTCGCCGGAGATTGCCCACAGAGTGTAATCGCCCATATAGGTCCGCGAAGTCTCGTAGACGGTTTGTCCCCAAAGGATGCCGTAAGGAACGATCTTGAAGTCGCCCTTCGACCACGCGAGCTTCTTCATCTCGGCGCGGATATCCTCCATGGTCATGTACTCGACCTCGTCTTCCGCGGCCGACTTCGAGACGGTATTGTACTGCGGCCCGCCGACGGGCGGCAGCGGAATGGGACGACTCTGGATCTGCCCCAATTCGGCTCGCAGCATCTGGGTTTCCGCCTCGAGCCTCTCCAATCGTTGCTGGAGATCACTATCATCCGGTGCACCTGGTGCCGTTGCGGGGTACTCGCTGGCCAGGGATTGCCCGGCCAGGAGGAGAACCGCCGCGAGTGTGGGTCCTATGGCTTTCATCGCATCTCTTCCCCCATGGAATGTCTGATCGTCGCGAGGAACTGGTCTCTCCGCTTGCCTGTTCCTGCCTCGACGCCTGAAAAAACCGCGCTAGCGGTTGTTGGTCGTATCGTCACTGCTACCACCAGACTTGACAGTTGGAGAAATCGCAAAACGACAGGATTCTCCCATAGAACCACGGCATTCGAATCTCCTGTATCTGACGCTACAGGCCGACTGCGACAATCGGCATAGACGGCAACGATTCGCGGAAGAAGGGGGATCCGGGCGACTCGCCGACGACAGAATCGGTGCAGCCGCGCCGGCAGTCAGATTCCTTTCCTTCGGAGAGAACGATACGACCCGTCGGCCGCCACCGTCACCTCGCCCGCGAGCGGCAGTGAATCTGCCGGTACGGGATCGGAAGGTGTCCGGGATGTGAGGGGAACAGGCAGCGAGATCGGAGTGCGAAGGTTTGCCGTCGGGAGATTCCCAGGCCCCGCCCCATTCGCTACAATGGGCACGACGTGACCGTCGGGCTGAGGATCCCATGCCGGTTGCCGGCCCGGGTCGGGCTCTCACGATTTGCTAACCAGAAGAACTGGCCGAGGGAACCTATGAGGAACGTCGCCACCTTGGTACTGGGAGGAGGACGCGGTACCCGGCTCTACCCGTTGACGCAGGTCCGATCCAAGCCTGCGGTCCCGGTTGCCGGGAAGTATCGGCTGATCGACATTCCGCTGTCGAATTGCATCAGCAGCGGGCTGAATCGAATCTACGTTCTCACGCAGTTCAATTCGGTCAGCCTGCACCGCCACATCCGCGCTACCTACTCCTTCGACTCCTTTTCCCAAGGGTTCGTCGAGATCCTCGCCGCGCAACAGACGATCGACAACATGGGCTGGTATCAGGGGACGGCCGACGCGGTCCGCCAGAATCTGCGCTACCTGCGTCAACCGGGGATCGAGTACGTGTTAATCCTGTCCGGCGATCAACTGTATCGCATGGATTTCCAGGAGATGCTGGCCACCCACATCGAGTCCGGCGCCGACGTGACCATCTCGGCCGTGCCGGTTCTCAGCAGCGAAGCGTCGGGGCTGGGCATCATGCGACTCGACGATACGGGCCGCGTCGTCGGCTTCCTCGAAAAACCGCAGACCGAAGAGGAACTGGCCCTGGTCCGAACCGATCCGGCATGGATTGACGCCATGGGCATCCAGTCAAACGGGCGAGACTGCCTGGCGAGCATGGGCATCTATCTGTTCAACCGGCAGGCCCTGCTCGACGTGCTGGAGAAGACGGATTATCAGGACTTCGGCAAGGAGGTCTTCCCCGCGTCGATGCGGACCCGCCACGTTCAGGTGCATTTGTTCGACGGTTACTGGGAAGACATTGGAACGATCAAGTCGTTTTTCGAGGCGAACCTGAGTCTTGCCGGCGAGAAGCCGCCGTTCGACCTGGTGCTGCCCCATCGGCCGATCTATTCGCGAGCACGATTCCTGCCGCCGTCGCGGATCGACGGCGCCGCGGTCAAACGCAGCCTGATCGCCGACGGGTGCCAGATCCAGGAAGGGGCCGTTATCGAGAACAGCGTGATCGGCTTGCGCTGCCTCATCGGACGCGACGCGGTGATTCGCAATTCGATCGTGATGGGCAACGATTTCTACGAGATGCCCGAAGGAATGAACGGGAACGGCTCCGAACCGACGCCCCCCTTGGGAATCGGGCCGGGCACCCATGTCGAAGGCGCCATCATCGACAAGAACTGCCGCATCGGATCAGGCGTTCGCATCATGAACGCCGAGGGCATCGAAAACTCGGACGAAGACCCCTTCGGGATGATCCGCGACGGAATCGTGTGCGTGCCCAAGGGGACGACCCTGCCCGACGGCTGGTCGCGATAATGCACGTGATGCTGGGGGAGACGAATGGCCGTCGATTTCGAAGACGGACCTGGACGGTTCCCGACGACGAGGGCCCTCGACGATGCTCGGCTCTGGTTCACATGCAGCCAGGGCCGGTTCTCGGGTGCCGAACTTCTGCGACTGCCCGGTTCGCGCGGCCAGCTCACTCTCGTCTCCACCGGCGAGGGCGCCGGCCCGGTGATTTGGTGGGTATTTGCGTTGGCGACGGAACTTCCTGATCTGAGTGTGGAGGGTAGCGGGCGGCAGATTCGCGTGTTGGGGCAGACGTTTCGTCTCTGATGTGCCAAGGAGGTGGAGGGTCATTCTGGGCTGTTGAAAAGGGGGGACTGGCTCCGCAACATCTTGCAGCCTTGCGACACCGGACATACTACCGGTTGCGGTGCCTGTCCCCCTTTTTCAACAGACCGGGCTCACTCTGGAGCAAGAGGTTGGCTGTAGATGATCACTGCCGAAGGACAGAAGCTTGCGAGGCACTGGTCGAAATACGGTCAGGCGGCCCTCGATCCTCCTCGAAGAAGGCGTTAGCTATCGATATCGGCTGGCACGTGTTAAGATGGACTTGTACTGGGACATAGCGACGTGCGGGCACGGAACACCGATCCGAAAACACCTGTTAACAGGAGGTAGACAACGCCGTGAGCACGATTGACGCGCCCCTCGAATGGGTAGAAAACGTGGGCAACTTGCGATTGCCGCCTCGAGCGAACCAACGGTTGCAGGAACTCATGGATCGCAACAACGAGGACCTGTTGTCGGATACCGAGCGTGCGGACCTGGAGTCCTTGGTTGAACTCAGCGAGCGTTTATCGTTGGTACGGGCCGAGGCGATTCATTTGCTGGGACGCAAACCGGAATGACGTCCTGGAACGAAATCGCGCGAACGGTATGGTACGATCACGACCAGTCTGGCAACAAGCACGGCTTGCGTTCTCTGGAGGTTCTCGATGACCAGTCCAACGACACGGCGGAGTTTTCTGAAGGCAGCGGCCGCGGTGAGCGGCAGCCTGGCAATTCAAGGAGTGAACGTTGCGGCGGAGGCCCCGCAGAGGGCCAAGCCGGCCGTCGGAGCCGAGGGTAGCGCAGGCGGCTCGCCGGTCCTCGTCGTCAGCCAGGACCTTTCCCGAGACGTCAGCCCCCGCGCTCCCGCCTGGGGATATATCACCGAGATTCTCGAGCGGGCGGGCGTGTTCTTCCAGCAAATCGCCCCTGAAGGGCTGCCGGCCCTGGCTCGGCAGCCGAAGTCGATTGTGCTGTTGGCAGGCGACTTGCAGCTCACATCCGAGCAACGCGACGCGCTTGCTGCATTCGTTACGGGCGGCGGCTCACTAATCGGCGTGGGCGGGACATCCGGGCTGAATGAGGTGTTTGGCATCACCGCCCGGCGTCCCTTGGCAGAAGGTTGGATCCAGGTGACGGCCCAGGATCACCCGATCACCTTGGGGCTGCGGAGTTCACTCCACGTATTTGGCGGCTATGCCGTGACGGCCGGTTCGGCGACGTCGCTGGCCGGAGTCGAGGCGGGAAAGCAGGGCGCCCGAGGCAGCACGATCCTGGAGAACTCGTTTGGAGAGGGACGAGCCATTCTGCTGGCCCCCGATTTGATTTTCTCCGTTGTGCACATCCAGCAGGGCGTGCCGGTGCTCCAGGAAGGGACTCCGGCCCCGGACGAAACGGCGGCGATCGACGACGGTGCGCTGAAGGCCGAAGACGGTATGGTTCTGGATTGGCAGCGGGACCGCACGGCCATGGAGCCCGACGGCGAGCCCGTGTTTCTGGAACCGATCAGCGACGAACTGCGGGAGATCATTCTGCGGAGCATCTTCCACGCAGCGTGCCGGCAAGGCGTTCGCCTGCCCGTGCTGTGGTATTGGCCCCGTGCGCTCAAGGCCGTAGGGCACATCTCCCACGATACGGACGGCAACATCCCGGAGCGAGCCTGGGCGATGCTGGAGGTGATGAACCGCGCCAAGATCAAGTCGACGTGGTGCACGATCTATCCGGGCGGCTACCCGCGGGAGTTCTACGAAGCCCTGAAGGAGCAGCAGTTCGAGATTGCGCTGCACTACGACGCCATGAGCGGCGGCGAGGAGACCTCCTGGTCGAAGAAGAACTTCCTTCTTCAGTACAACTGGCTGCTGAAAGAAACCGGCATCGAGACGATCGTCTCGAACAAGAATCACTACACGCGATGGGAGAACCGCCTCGATTATCTGCGCTGGTGTGAAGAGGTGGGCATTCAGTCGGACCAGACGCGAGGATCGAGCAAGAAGGGCACGATCGGCTTTCCCCTCGGCGGTTCGCAGCCCTATTTCCCCCTGGACGACGAAGGGGACTCACCGCGGCGGCTCAAGGTGCTTGAAGTCAACATGCTGACCCAGGACCTGGTGGTGGTGTGTCCGGCGGAGTATGGGAAGCAACTTCTGGATTCGGCCGTGCGCCACCACGGCGTTGCCCACTTCCTGTTCCATCCCAATCACATTCTCAAGCCCGACGTTGCCGACACGATCTGCGGACTGGTGGATTACGGCCGATCGCAGGGCCTCGAGTGGTGGAAGAACGACGAGATCTGCCAATGGGAGACTCTGCGCCGGGGTGTTGCCGCGAGCTTTGACACAGGAACCGCTTTCACACTGCGCACGGCCCGGCCGCTCCGCGAGGCGACGCTGATGTTTCTCTGCCCCGAAAAGGAATCGCAAGCGATTAGCGTCGACGGGAAGACTGTGACCGGCAACAAGCAGACCGTCTACGGCTTTGAGTTTGATGCGGTGACGATGGACCTGGAGGGGGAGGTGAGAGTGCAGGTCGGGTGAGGGCCATTTCGCTCATCAGCGTCTTCTACGGCGTGATGCTCTCCGAATTCCTCTTCGCACCTTTGCGAGTCATGGCCTTGAAGCGATCCGAGTCGGCAGAGGAACCCACTGTCAGCCGCGCCGTGCCCCTGCTACTGCTGCTGTTCGTCGTTTCCACGGTGGGCACGTTTTTCATTCTTCTGGTGGCCATCATGTGACAGCCAGACCGGGCTTCTGAGACGCCCGCCGCGCGGGAGTTGCCCAAAGCCGTTCCGGAGAAAGGCCCTCATTTCTACAGAGGCAAATAGGCCACACGACCGAGCCACTCTTGCTGTTCCGTACACTGAACGATGAGCAGAAGCTCTTGGATAGCGAGTCCCGCGGGGAGACGATTATCCAGCACGAAGACTCCAGGCACACATCCTGAATGCGAACGACATCCAGTTTGGGTTCACGCAGCGCCAAGCCGCGAAGGATATCGCCATTGAAGTTCTCGTCTGCGAGTAGTCGCAGCATGGACGAACCTCATGGCTGGCGCCGGGCGGCCAGCCGTTGGCGGATTTCACTCATGTTGCCCTGCCGGAGTTCAATCTTCTGACGAACACTCCTCGCCTTCTCTTCGCGTTGGACGAGATACTCCTCGACTTCGTTGCGGTGACGCAGGTAATAGGCGATCACGGCGTAGACATCCGGCAGATTCAGGGCAGAGTACTGCTGCACGATTGTCTCGGGCGTTGCACCATCCCGAAAGGACTGAATCACCAGTTCCAGCAGAACTCGTGAACTACCTACTCGCAACGCGCCGTCCGAGTCTTCATGCAAAGGCGGCGAATCAGCTTGAAGGGAAAAGGACAACGAACGAAGCTCCTATTTCAGATCGGCGTTGGCAACACCTGGAACGCTATAGCGCAGAATAGCCCGATTGAGTGGTGCAGTCAAGAACGTGGTCTGGCCTGGCATGGCCGAGCGCGTGGGCAAGCCCACACAGCTATCCGTACGCCATGACGCGACACTCCCTTTGGGATAGAATGGTCCTTGCTTACTCGCCCGACACGCTCCCATAGGAGTTCCACCGTGAAGACCATCCGCCGTCGAGCTTTCCTCCTTCAGGCCTTGGGAACCTCGGCGGCCGGCGTGCTCTGGCCTCTCTGCCCTGCAACAAGGACGGCGGCCGACGAGAGTCACTCCTTGAAGATGGCGGCCACCGGCACCTCCACGCCCGACGCCGACCTCCTCAATCAAGCCCGGCGGATCCACCAGGCCGCCCTGATCGTCGACTCCCACGTCGATATCTTCGGCACGCAGTACGCAACCCCGCAGCTCGACCCGGGCGTCGACAACCCAGACCTGCGGTGCGACCTGGTCAAGATGGCGGCCGGAGGCGTCGACGGCGTGTTCCTGGCGGTCTACACGGGCCAGGGACCGCGAAACTCGGAGGCCTATCGTGAGGTTCATGCCAAGGCCCTCAAACTGCTGGAGGCGATTCGCCGAGTGCCCCGGCAGTACCCCGACCGCTGCGAGCGGGCCCTTTCGCCCGACGACGTCGAGCGGATCGTCAAGTCGGGCCGGCGGGCTATCATGATCGGGATGGAGAACGGATACCCGATCGGAACCGACCTGGCCAACGTGGAGAAGTTCTACCACCTGGGCGTCCGCTACATCACCTTGAGCCACAACGGGCACAACCAGATCTGCGATTCCTGCATTCCGAAAGCCGAACTGGGCGACAAGGCCGGCGAGCACAACGGGCTCAGCCCCTTCGGACGCCAGGTGGTGGCCGAGATGAATCGCCTGGGGATGATGATCGACGTGTCGCACGTTGCGTCGACGTCGCTTCGTGACGTCCTCGCCCTCAGCAAGGCCCCAATCATCGCCAGTCACTCCGGATGCAAGGCCATTTACAGTCATCCCCGCAATCTCGACGACGACGAATTGCGGGCGCTGGCGGCCGGCGGCGGGGTCGTTCAGGTGGTCACCGTTCCCGAGTTTCTCAAGAAGCCAGTGAGCGAGGAAACTGCTGATGCTACCATCGAGGATTTCATGGATCACCTCGACCATGCCGTGAAGGTGGCCGGCATCGATCACGTGGGTATCGGCAGCGACTTCGACGGAGGCGGCGGCGTGCCGGGATTCAATAACCACGCCGAGAGCCTGGACGTCACCGTGGCCCTGCTACAACGCGGCTATTCACAAACGGACATCGAGAAGATCTGGGGCGGAAATCTCCTGCGAGTCTGGCGGGAGGTTCAGAAGCTGGGGGGCAGGTAGTCGCTGGTTGAACAGCGACGCCTCAATATCGTGCATGAAATGAAGAACGCTCATAGCCACATCGTTTAACCCGCTGCCGTAGGCGAGGCAGAATCTGATAGATATTTCCAATCAGAATCTCATCCTCGCCTGCGGCAGCGGGTTAAACGACGGTCGTGCTGGAACGCACCACGACTGGCAGGGGAATGCGGGACTATCCAATCGATCCGGAGGGCAACACCATGCGGCGGTTATACCTGGTCGTCTTCTCGTCGGTTCTGACCTTCGCCAGTGCAGGTCCGGCCGAAACGCTCACTCTGCCTCGCGACCACCGGCCCGGCTGGCTCTCGGAGGAGGGCCTGGTCATGGCGGGCAGTTGGGAGCCGTTGCCGTTCCGCGTGCGGCGCGACGGGAGCCCCGGCTTCACGCCGACGGCCGAGCAGCAGGCGGCGTACGAGCGAGAGCACAGTCCGGAACTGACCGAGCGGGGTGACCAACAGTTTGTCCATCTGATCAACTACCGTGGCGCCGATCCCGTAAACGACATTGAGGTGCGACTCCGCATTCCCGACGATCGCCGAGTGAGGGACGTGGTTCTGGCGAGTCCGGAACGTGAGCGGGATCTGCCGGTCACCCATGCGAGTGAGGGCGGGTTCGTGACGTTTGTCGTGCCGCAATTAGACGTCTATGAGGTGGCGGTTATTTCGATCGAGTAGCCGCCCCTTCTTGATGCGCGGCCCATGTCTTAGAATGGCTGATTGTCGAGGTTGTTGCCCATCTTCACGTTCCTTTTTTTCGTCCGCTTGCCTGATCTGCGGGTCAGGTCGCGGCGAAGCTGAGAGGACCAAGCAGCCATGCAGGTGACAAAGGCCGTGATCGCCGTCGCCGGGTTCGGGACCCGGTTTCTGCCGGCCACCAAGTCGGTGCCGAAGGAACTCTTGCCCATTGTCGATAAGCCGATCGTTCAGTATCTCGTCGAAGAGGCGGTCCAGTCCGGCATTCGCGACATCATCCTGGTCACCCGGCCGGGCGGACAGGCGATTGCCGATCACTTCGCCAGCGCGCGGGAACTGGAGATTCATCTTCAGGAACAGGGAAAGAAAAAATACCTGGAGATCGTCCAGGCGATCGCCCAGATGGCGAACATCGCCGTGGTCAGCCAGGGGCGTCATCTCCCCTACGGGAACGGTTCGCCGATCCTGGCCGCCAAGGCGTTCCTCGACGAGGGCGAACCCTTCATCTACATGTTCGGCGACGATCTCGTGCTGTCGGAGACACCGTGCGTCAAGCAGTTAATCGACACCTATCAGCAAGGCCAGCCGGCGGGTGTGATCGCTTTCCAGGAAGTTCCTCGCGAGGAGATCAGCCGCTATGCGGCCGCGAAACTTCGAGGCGACACAATGGAGATTGTGTCGCTCATCGAAAAGGCGCCGGCCGAAGAGGCCGCCTCCAATCTGGCCCAGCTCGGCCGTTTTCTGCTGCCGTGGCGGATTGTCGAGCTGCTCGAAGCAATGAAAGTCGGCAAGGGCGACGAGCTCTATCTGACCTATGCCAACAATCAGCTCTGCCAGGAAAGCAAGGTGCTGGCCCACAAGATCGAAGGCACCTGGTATACCACGGGCGATCCGCTGCGGTTCCTGAGGGCGACGGTGGAGTACGCTCTACGCCATCCCGAAATCGCCGAAGACTTCGCCGAGTACCTGCGAAGCCTGAACCTCTCCAAGTAAGCGTCGTTCGAGGATTGAGTGTCGCACTGTAGGACAGGTTTGCAGTTCCTGCAACCTGTCCAAGGCATGCTGCCAGTCTGTCCTGCGACAGTCATTTCTCGACCGATGCTAAGCGGCTCCTACTTGGTTCCCAGGACCTGCTTGGCCTTCTGCTGTACGGCAGGGTCGGGATCGCTGGCCGCAGCATCCAAGGCCGCCTTGATTTGCGGAATAACCGCCTGCAACTGGGTGTTGCTGGCGGCGATTCTCAAGGCCAGCACGGCCCACAGACGCACTTGGGCCTCCGGGTCTTTCACCGCCTTCACAAGCGGATCGACAATCCGCAGGTCGCTGAACCGGCTCAAGGCCATGGCCGCCCAGCCGCGAACGGTCGGATCGCCGTCGGCCAGGGCCCCGATCAGGGGCTCCACGGCTCGGGCATCGCCGATTCTTCCCAGGGCCGACACGACCCATTGCCGCAGCTTGGGGTTGGCGTCGCCGATCAGGCCGAGCAGGGCTGGTACGGCTCGTGAATCCCGCAGCGCCCCCAGCGCCCGAGCGGCGGCCGCTCGCACCTCGACCTCCTCGCCGAAATCGTTGAGCCGGCTGATCAGATACGGCGTCGCCAGCGGCGAACCGGTTCGCCCCAGCGAGTCCGCCGCGGCCAGACGGACCTTCACGTCGCTGTCGCCAATCGCCAAACTCAGCGTATCGATCGCTTTCTTGTCGTCGTAGTTCCCCAGACCGATGACCGCCCAGGTGCGGACTTCGGCGTTGGTATCGTTGACGGCCTTCACGAGCGGATCGACGACTTTCGGATCCAGAACGGCCGCCAGGGCGTCGGCCGCACGCACCCGCACGCGCTCATCTTCGTCCTGCAAGGCCTTCGTCAAGGCCGTGATCGCCTCCGACGACGAGTTGCCGTTCAGAGCCACGGCCGCCCACACCCGCATCGAGGCGATCTTGTCGCCGAGCGCCTTGACCAACGGTGCGATCGCCGCAGGGGTGCGAGTCTGCCCAAGCGCCGCCGCCGCCGCACAACGAAGCCTGATGTCGGCCTCGGCGTTCTCCACCATCGCGATCAAGGCGTCGGGAGGCATGCCGGTCCCCGCCAACCGGCCCATCGCCTTCATGGCCCGGCTGCGGATCTCGGGAGCTGCCTTCTCGTCCTGAACGGTCGTCATCAGCGTCTCGCCAACCGCGGGGTTCGACTTCGCCAAACGAACCAATGCCTCAAGGGCCCTGTCGCGCACCGGTTGACTGGCGTCGTGGAGCGCCGTGTTGGTCAGCGCCGGCCCCGCCTGGGCGTCGGCGATCGTCTCCAGAATTTCAATGGCGTTGATCCGGAGTTCCTGGCGATCCGACTTGAGGCAGGCCGTGATCGGCTCCACCACCGGCTTGCCGATCTTGCCCAAGGTGGTAATGACCGCCTGGCGAACCGCCGGATCGATCTTCTCATTGAGTATGCCGACCAGGTAAGTGACCGCCGGTGCAGCGCCCTCGCCCATGGCGGCCAGTTTCGTCGCGGCCTCAACCTGCCCCGCCGGTTGCGGAGCCCTGTAGAGTTGCTCCACCAGCGTCTTGATCTCAGCCGGGATGTCGGCAAAGGCCAACCCTTGAGGGGCCTCCAGTTGGGCCGAGGCCACCCCTGCCGGAACCACCGCCAGCAACACCGCAAAAAACAACGCCACACCTCGGATCATCACGCACCTCGTGTCCGCATGACGGCTGGAAAAGTCGAAATTCAGGGTCATTGCGGTTATAGCTTAGCCTTCTCGCCCGGCGTTGTCGAGCGATGCGGCACCTCATTTGGGTGGCAAAACCGCCCGGCCTGCCTATTGCGGCTCGACCCGAAGCCCGGGCGTCAGCCCCTCCTCAACCGCCCGCCAGAATTGCTCGCCCACCCGGCCGTAAATCCCGGCCACACCCTCCACGTCCCGCCCCAACTCAATCGAAATCCACCGCTGAACAGGCTTTCTAGGACGCGGTTCCGTCATCTTCTCCGCCCAGCGGTGCAGCACCTCCGTGTGGGGCCGCCACGCGCCGTCGGGCCCCAGAATTCCATAATCCGACCGTTCGTTCACCCGGTATCCGCCGCACGAATACCAACAAAAGGTGCCGTTCGAATCGCTCTCGTAGGCCATTCGCAGGAAATCGTCGTAGTAGCGGCCAGCAAATTCGAGGCGGTCGCGGCCCGGTTCTCCTACGCTCGGATCCCAGACGCTGTAGCCGTACTCGGCCCAAATTACCGGCAGTTCGGGAGCGACCGCCCGGCAGTAGGCGACCGTGAACCACCCGGGACGAACCCGGTCCCAGTCGCCGATCCGGCCGTATCCTTCCGGTTCCATGACGTCGACGGCACCGGCCAGGCCGGCTGGGTCGTAGGCCATCCGGGCCGGCGGCGTGGTCGGATCGCCCGCGATCGTCATCCGAAAACTCACCAGGTGGTTCGGGTCGACCGACCGCACCAGGTCGCGTGCCCGCCGATACGAGGCGTCGAGCTGCTCGTTCTGGAATCGCCGGTAGTCGAGCACCATCTTCCGCCAGGGACCGTCTCGGGCGATCTGTTCGTCCGCCGGCCCCGCCACTTGGTCGCCTTCCCGCGGCGCGGCGCATTGCCACGCTGCCTCGGCCGCCTCCACATTGCCATATTGCCGCTCAATCCAGGCCCGCCAGGCCGCGTCGTACTTCGCCCGCTCCGGCCGCGTGCCCCACAGGGGCTCCCAGGCTAGGTCGTAGGCGAAGATCGTGTCGTTCTCGGCCAGCCGGTTGGCAACGATCATCTCGCGGATCTCTTCCCAGCGGAAATCCATCGGCGTGCCCGGTCGCAACGACAGGTTCACCTTGAGCCCCTGATCTTCGCACTGCATCAGAAAGTCGAGCAGGTTGCGATCGGCATGCGAACGGTGGTACACAAACGCGCTGACCGAGTTGAGCCCGATCGCCTTGAGGTTCGCCAGATCGCGGGCGACAATCTCCTGCCCGTAGGCCCGCCCGTCCATCCAGTATTCGAACGCCGCCTGGTCCTCACAGGCCGCGCCGGAGGAGGGCATGTAGTTGACCCCGTGGGCATACCAGCGCGTGTCGCCCAGATAGAAGTCGCCCTCGCGAGCGGTGAGGAACCGCGGCGACGGCTTCGACCGCCAAACCCGCAGCACGTGCTCCATCCGGTCGATCTCCAGCGACTCGCGGAACAACTGAACCGTCACCCGAAAGTGGTCGCCACCGTCCTGCGGCGCCGTCCACGTGTCGGCCACCCGCCGCTGCTCGCCGGGATTCAGATGAATCGAAAAACGCTTCGTTGCCAAAACCTGTCCCGCCGAATCGCTGACGGCAATCTCCGCGCGAAGGAATTCTTCTTTCCGCCCCCGGTTGGCGACAACCGTTCCAATCGACATCTTCTCCCCACCGAACGCTGCATAATACCGAGTTCCGCCTTCCACAAGGAACACGCCGTCGAGCATTCGCCCGGTAACACGCCCGATCCAGTTGACGACGGCCGGATCGGCGAAGAAGCCCGCATCGGCGATCGGGATACTGAGCACCATGCCGCCGGCCGGATCGGTCGGAACCAGCAGTGCCGCCGGCGATGCCTGGCAGCGCCCGTGCTCGTCGAGGCTTTGAATCAACGAAACGAAACGCCAGGGTCTGCCGCGGTCGAGCCCCGTCGCCTCCGGCCGTGCGATAGGAGCGAAGATCTCGGTTACCTTGGGGACCGACAGCGGTCCGGCGATCTCCTGCGCCGGATTGACTCGCAGCTCTTTGGCATTGGTCACCTGAAAGAGCTTGTAGCGTGGCGACGCGATTTCAATCACCGGCATGGCCGCCGGGCCGGCCAGCAGGTCGGCGGGCCGACCCAGCGCCGCCGGCGGCCTCGCCAGGCCAATTTCGTCGATCCAGATCGTCCGGTGCCCCTTGGTCGCCGAAAAGACCGCATGCGATTGGGCCAGCCCCAGCGTGATTGTTGCCACGTTCTCGGGATGAAAGACATCGCCCTTCCCGCCGCGGCCTTGGGCTCGCGAATCGTGCCAGTAGCGAAACGCATCCACCGGCAGCACGTAGCGATGCCACTGGTCGGAGAGACGCACTGTGGTCATCCAGCGGGAGCCGTCGGCTTCCCGCCACTCCACGACAAGCTGACTCTGCGGCCCGTCCCCCTTCGCCCAGAAGGTGGTCAAGGTGGCGGTAGCGTCGGACTTGGCCTGGAGCGGAGGCGATTGGAAAGTGTCCCAACTTGCTTCGCCGGACACACATAGTTGAAACGCCCCTGCCGTGCCGTCCGCGCCGCCCTCGATACGCTGGGCCGCCGACTGCTCCGAGCGGCGATCGGAGTGGTTTTGCCAGGCGGCCAACTCGGATGCGTCGAAATCGAGAAGCACGTCGGGCTCCAGATCGCGAGCCACTGCCTCCACCAATCCTTGGCGATCGAGCGTGTTGCCGCCATAGTCCCAGAGCGGCTCTTCGAAGAACGGCCCGCCGAGCAGCGCCAGATTTCCGCCCGAGCGAACGTAGGCGGCGAGCGCCTCGGGAAGTTCGGCCGGCACTCGCCGGGCGTCGGCCACGACGACAAGCGCGCATTCCCGCGGATCGATCGCGGCGTCGCTCGCCCTCGTGTCGACCGAAACCACGTTCCCCGAGCGGCCCAGGGCGACGGACAGGGCCTCGATCGCCTTGGCCGACCACTGGCTCGATGGGGCGACGTAGAGCCCGATGGTGGGCCGCGAATCGGCCGCGAGGGAGGGGCTGGACGCGGCCAGCAAGATCGCCAAAACGGCCAGGGCCACCTGCGGTTTCGTGGACCGGGTGTAGAACGCTCTGGGCGGCAAGTTCATTTTTTGTCTTCCTGTATTCAGGAATGTCGTCTGGAGGGAGGGCTGCGCGTAGTTGTACATCAGCGGTCCTGTCGACGCCAGTAACCGCAAGTTCTTGGAAGCCAATCGTTTAACCCGCTGCCGCAGGCGAGGTACCCTGAGCAAGTGGCGGCGGCGGTTGCGCATTGGTGGAAAGGGAAACGAACAGCGAGTCACGGGGATCCGCGGGAACCGCGATAACCTCGTGTGGGATGGAGAATCGTTTGGCGCGGCCCTGTGATCCCGGTCGTTCGGCGACAACCCCTTGAGCACCAGACCTATCGACTTGCGAGTGTTCCGCGACCGCGTCATGGCTGTGCCAGACTCGCACAGGTGACTATTGACCCTTAGCAAGACCTCCCGCTCAATGCCGCACACCCGGCGCTTCACGCAGTCCATTGGCCGAAAGGACAGTCATGAGACACCTGCATTTCATCATCGCTCTTTGTTCCCTGCCGTCGGTCGTGGCAATGGCAGAGGATTCGGGCGCTCCCGTCCTCGTCGAATCACGTTGCATTTGGGACAAAGCGCCGCACAACGCGTTCACCGATCTGGTTCGCTTCCAGGACCGCTGGTACTGTGTGTTTCGAGAAGCGGAAGGGCATGGATCGCAGGACGGGGTGCTGCGCGTGATCACGTCGCCGGATGGAGCGGAGTGGGAATCGGCGGCGCTCGTCCGTCTGACGTTGCAGGACCTGAACGACCTGCAGCCCTTGGTCCCGCCCGAAGGGCCCGAAATGGACCTGAGAGACCCAAAACTCTGCATCACGCCAGACGGGCGGCTGATGCTCAACGCGGGCATGTACTACAACAATCGGCGCGAGCTGCTGTCCCTGGCCTGGTACTCGGACGACGGCACGACCTGGGGCCTGCCCGCCAGGATTGGAGAGCATCGATACTGGCTGTGGCGTGTCACGTGGCATCGGGACGTGGCCTACAGTGTGGGACGAATTGCGGCCGAACGCATCCCGCGACTCTACCGAGCCGAAGATGGACGCCGGTTCGAGGTCGTGGTGAAAGACCGGGACTTCTTTCCCCACGTGCCCGGCGCGAGTGAAGCCACGGTTCGCTTCCGGGCGGATGATACGGCGCTTTGTCTCTTACGGTTGAACAGCATGCCTGGTGCGAAGACGGTCCACGGCCACCTGGGCATCGCTCGCCCGCCGTATACCGATTGGGCGTGGCATGACCTGGGGGCTCAAATCGGCGGGCCGAACATGATCGAGTTGCCCGACGGCCGGTTCGTCGCCGTGGTGCGGATGTACGACGCGTCCGTCCGTACGTCCCTCTGCTGGCTCGATCCAGGCAAACCGGCGCTGACCGAAGCGCTCCAACTTCCATCTGGCGGAGACAGCAGCTACGCCGGCTTGGTCTGGCACGACCAGATGCTGTGGATCAGCTACTACTCGTCGCACGAAGGCAAGACGAGCATTTATCTGGCGAAGGTGAAGATTCCGCGAGGGTGATTTGCCGTCAGAGCGGCTCCGTCGGAATGCCAAGCTCCGCCAACTCCTTCTCGCCTTGGGGAAACAGACGCAGGTACGTCAGTCGGTGATGGCGGAATTCCTCAGCAAACATCTTTCGATCTGAGTTGTACTTGCTTTCCTTGATCGCAAGGACGAGCTTGCGCAGGCAGTCGGCCAGCAATTCGCGGGCTTTCTCCACGTCGCCGCGCTCGTGCCAGATTTCAGCAAGCATGCTCATTTCTTCCGAACGATGGTAGCTCTCGCGCCCTTCCCGAACCTTCAATAGGAATGGCTCGGCGATCTTCCTGTTGCCCGCCTTGAATGCGGCGCTCCCAAGCCTCCCGTAGCCAAGATTGTGATCCCAATGAGGCGCAAACGTCTCGATCGATTCAACGACGTCGGCAAACCGCTCTCGGGAGACGAGCGCATCGACATACTTGTCGAAATTCTCGCCGAGCACGCTGTGGGAACCGTAAGCCTCATCGCGAATCGACCGGTCCGCCGTGGCGGCAAGTTCCAGGAAACGGCCGTAGACGCGAATCACCGTGTCGGACTTGTTGTCGCCGTCGACTTCCACGAGTGCATCGACATAACCGTCAAAGTGGCGTGCCAGCAAGCTCCAACTGCCCAGCAGTTCCTTCTGCCGTTCGGCAGCGGATTCCGACGCCTCAGAAAGCAGCTTCTCATAGGCAGCGATGTAGTCCTGTGGCGAGCGGTAAGGGCGGTCGGTGACGAGGTGCTTCTTTCGGTCCGGTGGATCTTGAAAGCCGAGCAGTTGTCGGCCGACGTGAATTCTCAGGACCACGCTCTCATGAGTCTCGTCCGGCTGCTCCGACTTCAGATACCAGGTGCTTCGAGGGCCGTCGAGCACGACCCAACCATCTTGACCGTCCTGCCTGGCCGACGCCAAGGCTACGAACCGCCCCGCGGTCTGTAACTTGGGCGAGAGTTCGGCAACCCGCGTGATCGTTGGCGATTCGATCGGGGCGCCCTGCCACTGGCCCAGCAATCCGGCGTACTCCGACGCGTCCGTCACTTCATTCTCGTCGATCAGGTCGGCGTGCTCCATCTCCCAATAGCAGTGGATCGCGTAAGCATCTTCGGGCGGACGCTGGTGCATCTTGTACGAGAAGAAACACCACGTTGTGCTGCCCACCAGGCCGCAATCGACGTCGTCTTCCTCAAGGCCCGTCCGGTCGCGCAACCGATACCGTATCAACCAGAACGGCTGCAACTGGCGTTCCGGCGGCCAGGCGAGTTGTCTGTGATCCACAATCTCCAATTCGTCCGGGGGCCTTCCGAGTTCATTCGGGTGGGCCAACCAGCGGGCAAATTCTGCCTTGGCCCGAAACGCCGGGGCCTTGGCCTCCGCTGGAACGAGATCTTCTCGATTGAGTTCCGCGAGGTATCGCTGCGCGACGTCCGAATGACTGACGTCCAGGCAGAACCTCGCAAGCACTTTCATGCCGCCCTCTCGGCCCAGCTTGCCGGCCGCCCACGCCGCTTCCATTTGCACCCCCGTGTCGGAGTGCTCCATCGCCAGGGCCAGCAGTTGGTCTCGGGCTGGATTACTGATGAACGGTAACGCCGCGGTTGCGCTATGAGCATAACTGGCGTGATCCGGGTCGGAGTCTTCAAGCCAGCTTTGCAGCCTATTCCACCCGGCTTGCGAGTCGAACGGATGCTCCTGCAGCCCGCCGTCAATCGCCGCGCCGTTCGCACTATCGAGAAAGGCCACGGCAAGGAATCCCGACGGAAGGGGATCGGCCAACGCTCGAAACACATAATCGCGTTGGGGATGCCCCCCGGAGACCAGCGCGAGGATCACGTGCCACATGTACGCCTCGGGATCGAGCGGCCGCCTTGCGGCCTCCACAACCTTCTCTGCCCCTTCACGCGAGCCATACATCGCCAGGATCTTCAGCACAAACAAGAGATTGTCGGCATCGTCTTCGTTGCCTGTTCGGAATCTCTCATCGAAAACCCGGATGAGCTGCGGCAGACCTTCCCGGGAAAGAACCTCGAACGCCGGCACATCGCATCCATCGACATCCTGAAACAGTGAGGTCAATGCGTACAGAGGTGACGAAAAGAGGCTCTTGCCGGACGACCGTTCCGTGGGGAGCGCGCTCAACGCCTCGCAGATTGCCTTGGCATCCTTTTTCGAACGAATCGAGTAATCACCCAGCTTCCGTAACTCGTCCGCCAAATCACCGTCCGGTTTCATACCGCGTGTGATGGCTCGCCTGAGAGGACTGCTGAACACTTCGGGCTCCTCCTGTGTGTCTGACTGTTTGCCGGGTTTCGACCCAGGGCTCTCCGGCGACTTGGATTGGCGTCCGATCGCCGGCAATACGACGAGAATCGCAAACGCCGGTTGCAGCGAAGAGAACCGCGACCAGACAGACTGTGGCGTGTCCCGCTTCCCCCATTCCGTCAAACCAGTCCAGAACCGTCGCTGCCCAGTACTATTGTGCCACTCGCAGACACAGAAGGCCATTGGGGTGCAGAGCCGTTCGCACGCAACTCTGAATCGTCCTCAACACGATTCGCCGCCCCCTCTCTCCGATCCCTCAGACGTCTCCTGTTCAACCTGAACCGCACCCGGAATCCACCCGCACCTGACTGCCTTGAAATCAGGGGACACAATACTCATTTCGTTCCTTCTTGGTCCCCTGAAATCAGGGGACACAATACTCATTTCGTTCCTTCTTGGTCCCCCGCTACAACTGCCTGCACCAGGCACTCACACCACGCATCCAACCACCAGCACGCCCCCCGTTCGCTTGCACCCAAAACGGGGCAAGCCCGCAACCCAGCCTTCACAGACATGCGCGCACCATGCGCACAAGTCCAGCACAAAGACACTAAGCATCGTTCGAGGATTGAGTGTCGCACTGTAGGATAGGTTTGCAGTTCCTGCAACCTGTCCAAGGCATGTTGCCAGTCCATCCTGCGACAGTTATTTCTCGAACGATGCTAAACCGCCCCACCTCCACCGACCTGCGTGCCACGGGCGTGCCGCCCGTGCCTCCAGTCCCGGGCAGACGCCCCTGCTCGACAACAAACCGCTCCCCGCTATTGGGCCATGTCGCGCATCTGCGGACGCTTCCCCCGTGAGCCATATCGGTTCGCGTTTCCCGAATTCGAACCACCCCTCTTCGTGGGTGTTCATTTTTCCTCTTGACAGAATACTGTAAATACGTATACTAATAAAATCGTCCCCTCAGGGACACTGCACCAGCCCCAATCGACCGCACCCCCTTATGGGCCAAGAGTACACGAAAATGAATTCTCGCGCAACAATGCCAACAATGATAACTATGAAGCAGCGAATCTGGACAGACTTACCCCCTCTATAGACCTTGACTCAACCCAAGATATTGGCAAAACCGCCCACTCGTTGACCAACTCCTCACGACCCAAGATGAGCGCCTATCAGTGTCGATCAGTGTTCCCCTTCCCTTTTTCCGCGTCGGAACCTCCACCGATCCGGCCAGGTTTTCACCGTCATTTCTCACCACCTCAAGCCGACCACTCAGACAATCGTCCCAACTCCCATAACCACAAACACTTAACGAAAAAACCGCCGAACGCTCACACCCCCATTCTGTATGGTAGTCAAAATGATTCTACGCAGCCGACGACGCCGTAAACCATTACGAAACAACACGATAACGATCGCTGTTCGATGGAGCAATCGATCGACAAGTGCACCAACCGCCAACCCTGCCCGCAACTTTTTTGCAGCACTTTTTCATAACCGGGTGCTCCGAACCTCCACAGGCCCCCCGCTACACATGTAAACTCAACCCGTACGCAACCATTCCACCCCCTGAAAGAACCCGGCCCAACCATGCCTCGCTTCTGGGACTTCTCTCTGCCCACGCAGATCCAATTCGGACGCGGCGGCCTCCGCCGCATCGGCCAGTTCGCCGCCGACCTCGGTTCCTCCGCCTTCCTCGTCGGCTACCAAGACCAAACCGGGCTGGAAGACGCCTACGCCAAGGCCGAGAAGCTCCTCGAAAAGGCCGGCGTGAAGAGCACAACCCTCTACACAATCCCCCCCGATCCGGCCGCCGAACTGGTCGAACAGGGCACCGAGCTGGCTCGCCAGGCCGGCGCCGAACTCGTCGTCGGGCTGGGCGGTGGGAGCGTGATCGATGTCGCCAAAGGAATCGCCGCCCTCACTCGACTCGGCGGCACGCTCTGGGACCATACCGGAGCCAACCCCCAGTCCAAACCGATTCTCGACAGCCTCCCGGTGATCGCCGTACCCACCACCGCCGGCACCGGCAGCGAGGTGAGCAACGTGGCCGTCTTCACCCACCAGCGGGGTGGCTCCGTCGAGGGCGTGCCGATCAAGGACGCCATCTTCGGCCCCGGCCTGTGTGCCAAGTTGGCGCTGGTCGATCCCGACCTGACGGCCGGCTGCCCGCCGGCGCTCACCGCCGCCTGCGGGGCCGACGCCCTGGGGCATGCGATCGAGTCGTGTCTGAGCCGCCGGGCGACGCCGATCGCCTCCGCCCTGGCCTGCCGCGCCGTGCAGTTGATCCTCGACAACCTGCCCGCCGCCGTGGCCGACCCTGCCGATCCCGAACCGCGCGAGCCCCTGGCCCTGGCAGCCGCCATGGCCGGTGCGGCCTTCAGCGCGGCCGGCGTCGTTGTGCCCCATGCCGTCGCCCAGGCCCTCGGCGCCGTCCTCCACCTTCCCCACGGCCTTAGCGTCGCCCACGCCACCCGCGCAGGCCTCGCCTTCAATCGCTCCGCCTGCACCACCCAATACGCCGAGCTTGCCCGGGCCTGCCGGCTCAGCGGCGATGACGAGGAGACCCTTGCCGACCGTTTCGTCGAAACCGTCAACGACCTCCTGGACCGCTGTAACCTGCCGAGAACGCTATCCGTCCCGGCCGACGTTCCGGACGATCTCCTCGAGAAGCTCGTCCGCAATGCCTATGACTGCGCACCAGTGCCGATCACGCTGAATCCGCGGAAAGTCAACGAGGAGGATTTACACGAGCTGTTCAATGAACTCCTTTAACCGTCATTCCCGCCCCCCCATCCGTCATTCCCACGCAGGCGGGAATCCAGAACCAACTCCACTCAGCCGGCCCTTTTTTCGGGAATTCTGCCAAGATTTGCGGAAAGGTAGGGTCATATAGGGAACGGGAGACCCTGTTTCTGCTGCGAGGTGTGCGATGAATTCGGCTGGATTTCAGTTTGGCAGGAAAAGGCCCTGGCTGCTACTCTGCCTCCTGCCGGCACTTCTCACTTCCAACGCCTTTGCGAACGATCCCGATCAAGGCAGACGCCGCTGCGCGTTCGTCACGACGGCCCCTCCGACGATCTCGGCCCTGGTCGAGACAAAGCTGCTTGAAACCGAAACGGTCGATTGGCTGGAACGCAACGAGATCGATCGCATCCTTGCAGAACGGAACCTGGCTGCCTCGTTTGACGTGACGGCCACGCAGCAGCGAATGGCCATGGGGCAACTCCTCCGAGCCGATCTCTTGGTACTGATGCGTTCGCAGGATATCCTGGTGCACGCCGATCGGGATCAGAGTACGAAAGCGGTTCGCATTGATCTTGTCGTCGCCGAGACAACCATGGGGCTGCGGCTTGCGGCCCGAAGCATGGCGTTGTCCGGTGATTTCGAATCTGACGCGGCCAGCCTGGTCGCCGTGATTCATAGGGCGATCGCCAAGCACGGTGAATCGGTCCGAGATCTTTACGCGGTTCCTCCATTCATGTGCCACGATCCGGGCTACGCGAAGGATCACCTGATGGCCGTCTATGCCGAATGGATCGAGCGCTACTTGGCGGCTCAGCCGGGGGTGCTCGTTGTGGAGATGGCCGAGGCGGAAGCGATCGCCCGCGAGTATGAGCTGGCAAGCCCGGCGGATCGAGTGCGGCGGCCTCTGCCGGTTTACGTTCTGGGCGAGTTCCGCCATCAGGGCCACGGAGATTCTCGCCGCGTGGCGATCTCGGTTCGCCTCAAACGGGGCCAGGCCGTCATTGCCGAAATCTCGGCGGAGGTGCCGCCGGCTGAGGTCCCGGCGTGGCTTCAGGGCACGGCGATGCAGGTGTTGCGTCAGAGCGAGAAGACCATCCCGGCCCGCATGGATATGGAGACGGAGTTTCGCGACGTCGTCCGGCGGAGTCGCGACTACCTGGCGTTTGGCGATTTGCGCGAAGCCCATGCGATGGCCGAACTGGCCGTTCTGCTGGCTCCCGATCGGGCCGAGGCGAGAGAACTGGCGATTCGCACTGCGATTCAACTCGTCCGTGGCTTGAAGATGGGCGAGCCCGGAAGCCCGGCAGAGATGCTTCGGCTTCGCCGGCGTGCCCTCCAGCACGTTTTCCAGGCGAGCGAAGCCGGTACGGCCGGCGAGCTTCCTCCGGAGGTCTTCGAGATCGCCCTTGCCTCGATTCAATTAATCGACTCATTGCGCACCGTGCCCAGGGAGCTCATTCCGGATCTGCTTGAATATCGGCGAGAGGTCCGCCGCACGGCATTCAAGCTGGCCCGCCGGTTTGCCGAGGCAGACGACTGGCGGCGCAGCGAGGTTTGCCTGTTCGGCGCGCTGGAACACACGCCTCGTGACGAGGCGGTGGATGAGAAACTCGCGTTCTACAGGGGTTTTCGAGACAGGATGGATCGGCAATTCAAGGCCCGGCTACTTCACTGCCAGTACGCCTCGCCGCCCGAGGAGGTCCGTCGGTTCTGGAACCGGACGCTGGCGTTGGAAAACCTCGACCCGGTGGTTGAGGGGATCATCGAGAAGTACCAGGCGGCGGCTGCCCATTGGGACCTGGAATGCGTGCGGGTCGATCCAGAGATACCGGCTCCGCACGCCTCTGCTGCGAACGGCCGACTACTCGCTTCGCGTCTTTCCTTCAAACCCATTAGGCTCATTCGCGACGACACAGGTGAGAAGCTTGAAGAACAGCATGTTCTCGTCCAGCCAATCATGCTGGACGACGGAACGGACGTCCTGTGGACTCAGTTCGGACCCGTTTGCCATGTCACACGGCCGGGGCACGTGGAAGTCCTCTGGGATCGGAGGCAGGTCACGAGCCGGCGCACCGGCCGGCAGGCATACACGCAACATCACGTGGAGAGTGACGGACACTACCTCTGGATAGTGCATACGATTGACGGGGATTGCACGGAGCTTCACGTTGTCGAACCGTCGTCGGGCCGCTCGTGGCTGATCTCGGAACAGCACGGACTGCCGTCGATCATCCATACCACCAGACCCAGTGATGATGGCATGCCGCTCATGCGCGTCATTCCCCTCGGCCGGAAGCAGGTCATCGTGGTCGCCAGCCAGGGCGACACGTGGTTGGCTCATGTCCGGTTCGACCCGGGCGGAGATCACAAGGTCAACGTGTTTCACACGGCTCGCAACCGGCGCAAGCCTCGGGGTCGCGGAGAAACGGGGCCGGACGAGTCGTGGCGGGACCCGCACCAGCGGTTTACCTGCTGGGGACGCGACGGGTGGGCGATTCTCGGCTCGGCTGAAAGGCAGATCGTCGTTCTACGCGACTTGAACGAGCCGCTCACCCGGCATCCGCTGGTCGTGGATCCCGCCAACCTGTCGGTCTCCGTTGTGGAAAGAAACTGGGAACCCGCTCGGCGCGTCGGGGGCTATTATCTTCGGCCCGACGGAGACACATTTGAACTCGTCCACCAAGATGATCCGCAGCAGACTCCTCGACGGATCGTTTCCCCGATTCACAGCGGTGAGTTGGTGATCGACGGTGATACGTTTCACGTCGCCGGACTCCAGTGGACAAGTGGCAGTCTTTCCACCGGGCAGACACAGTCGTTTGGCGACACCCCATGGGAAGCAGGCGGCAACATTCGGTTCCCCGAGCCGGGTGAACCGCCCACGAGAGAACCGCGTTTGCAGACCATCGGGATGACCAATCTCCATGGCTTGATCGTTTCCTGCCAGGTCAAGATCAGCGGGTGCGACTCCTATGACCGCTTTCTTTCCGAGGTCGTCTTCGATGGTTCGGGAATGCCGCCCGAGGACGCCTTTCTATTGCCGATTGCGCCCCCCGAATCGGAGACCTTGCTCCATCCGTTTGGTCGCCCCGATTCTTCCGACTCGTCCAGCCAACTGTTCATGGGAAACGTTTGGCGTGGATTTGGGCCCGCAAATGTCACGGACCTCCACTACTCGCCGGACGGACAGTTCGTGGCCACCACCCATGAAACTCCCAAGCGTAGCGTGCGACTATGGGAGGCCGTGAGCGGCAACCACGTGGCAGACCTGCTGGATCATCCGCCGGGTGCTTTGAGAGCCCGATTCAGTCCCGCGGGGAAGTACTTCGCCGTGGTCGGCGACGACCTCTTGATCGTCTGGTCGACCGTCAGCAAGCAGGTCGTGCGGCGTCTGCCGGGCAGCACGACGCACCTTGCCGAGATCGCATTCTCGGGAGACGACTCGATACTGGCTGTGTGGCGTTACACGCGGCAGAGAGGCGGGCAGGGGCACATTCGCATCTGGAATACGTCGAACTGGGATGAGATCCGAGCGATGAAGGTGCAGGACCAGTTGCACTGGATGATGATATCCCCCGACAATGCAACGATCCTGTTTGGTACTCCGTGGGCAACCAGGTACGCTCGCATCATACTCCCGGCAGAGCCGACTATCGACGACCGGAGGATTCACTGGAGCACGACGCCGACTGGCGTGTGCGGTTTCCTGCCCGGCGGGGAGACGCTCTGTGCAGAACCGGTGAGTCACGCCCTGATCGCCTGGGACTATCGCACACGCCGTTATCGCGCCCTGTGGGACTGCCTTCAGGGAGATCCCATCGCCCTATCGCCCGATGGCCGGCGCGTCGCCATTGATACGCATCAACGGGTTTCCGTGCGGGATATCGAGACGAGAAAGGAACTCCTGTCCACGTGGAGCCACGGCCCTGGCGGATGGATGTTTTCGCCGGACGGCAAGTGGCTTGTCACCGGGAGAGAATCTGTGAGCCGAGCGGCCATTCCGGAGTAGGCCTTTGTCTGCAAACAGTCGGAGGAATCCCTCAACCGTCATTCCCACGCAGGCGGGAATCCAGTGCCGTTTGCAGGGTCTCTGGATTCCCGCCTTCGGGGGAACGAGCGACGGGACGGCACCAGGTGTGAAATCAGCCATGTGGTTGTAGGTCGAGAATGTGGGCGTCCGGAACTCGGCCCTCAATCACCAGCCGTACCAGATTGAGCCACCGCCCGCAACGATCCAGGATCGCACTGTCGGCCGTGGCAACGATCTCGGTCGCGCCCGCCAGCAGCGGATCCGGATCGGCCACCAACTCCGCCGTCCACGGCCAGCCGTGTTCGGCAGCCACCTCCTCGATGATCTGCTTGAGCCGCCCGCTGTTCGAAACGGGACGATCGAGCAGCCAGCGGACCTGCGACGGCGCAAGTTGCTCAATCACTTCGCCGATGTGCCCGAGGGCGGGCCGCGTTTCCGCCACCTTTCGATAGCTGCCGTGCATGCTGGCCATGTCGCGCAGCGTCCCGTCCGACGCCGCCAGCAGAACCGCGCCCGCCAGGGCGGCCTCCACCGTGGTGAGCACATTGTAACCGTCGAGCCAGAGCGTGCGCCCCTTCACCGTCTGCAGTTCCACTCGCCGTGCTTGCCGGTTGGCGGCCTGCTCGGCCGAGCAAACGCATCGAGCCACCGCGGTTCGCTGCCTGGCGGCCAACTGGTAGCGATCTCCGACCAGTTTGAACGACGAGGTCGGCGCATAGCCGCGATCCAGCAGCCAGGCGAGGTCGCTCGCGGCCGCACGGAGCCTTCCCACCGCCACTGGCGCAAACAGCACGGCATCTTCAGGATGAGGGCCGCGATGTGTTCGGCGATCGGGCATAGAAAGCTACCGCCGGTACGTGCCTACCAGTTCCGTCTCTGCCAGGATGTGCCCGGCCATGGCCTGCAGCAGAGCCGCCTTGGTCAGGCCCGGTTTGACCTTGAGCGGCCCGTCGAGGGCGTAGAGCGTGAAGTGGTAATGGTGCGTGCCGTGGCCGGGCGGAGGGGCCGGACCGCGGTAACCGATCGTCCGCCCGGAAGGCCAGGAGTTCGCCCCTTGCAGGACGCCGGGGATGGCCTGAGGAGTCTGCACCGGCTCCACATTCTCCGGCAAGCCGGCTTGATCGGCGGGAATCTTGTAGATCACCCAGTGCACCCACGGCTCGGCCGTCGGGGCGTCGGGATCGTCGCAAATCAACGCCAGCTCGGCCGTGCCCGCCGGCGGCGCCAACCACTCCAGCGGCGGCGAAACGTCGGCCCCGTCGCCCGAGTGCTTTTTCGGGATCGCTTGCCCCGATTCGAACGCGCTACTGCGGATCTGGAACGTCATCGGTATACCTCCCTTCACCAGAGACGCCCGTCTCGTTCCTATCGGCGACGATGGGCTCCTCCTGAGAAAACGGGTCCACGATTTCCGTTTGGGCGGCAAACGGGCTGCAAGCAACCGGTCGACCGGAGAAGATCGCCATCAAGATCAGAATCCAGCAGACGACGTCGACACATGTAGAGATGAGTCCAATGAACGTGAACAGCCAACCGACAGAACTTATCGCGAATCGTCCGGAGTTCATACCGGCGATCACGGTCATTTGGACGGTTTGTGCGAGGAGCATTGTCACGATGAAGCCCGACATCGCCGCCGTGGCTAGAATGGCCGGTTTCCGATAACTACGCAGCCGGCGCACCGCCATACTCAGACCAATGCTCCAGACGACCACTCGTGGTACCGAGTAAATGAAGAGACGCGCACTCGCCGACAATAGTTCCCACGCGGATATACCCAGGAACCGGCTGATGCCGAGAAAGACCGACAAAGCGAGCGCGAATACCGTGGTCAGGATGAACAGGGCCGCAAGACTGAACTGGAGGGCTGGTCGGTTCATGGGTTGGTACCGGAGAGGCGGCGGGCTCCAACCGCCGCTCGGTTGGGGCAGCTCTGGACAGGCATCCTACCAGCACGAAGACCCGGCCACAATCATCACCCCTCAAGATCGTCCCAATCGTTAAGTTGAACCCCTTTGGTACGCTTCCAGTAAGCGTCTCATTTTGCCCCACGCAACGATTATGCCTGCAAGGCAGAACTTCCTCAGATTGCCCAATCGGGAATTCCGATGGAAGTTCACGTGCAAGGCCGTGCCTTGGCGTCGGGACAATCTGGGCGAGGTGAGTCATGTCAACCTTGAGCAACATACTGCTAGACAAAGAGATCCTCCTCGAGAGCGGCACCAACGAACTGGAAGTGCTCGTCTTCAAGGTGGCAAACTTCACCTTCGGTATCAACGTTGCCAAGGTCCGCGAAGTGCTGCCCACCGCCGCGATCACTTCCCTGCCGAAAGCACATCCCTCGATACGCGGCGTGTTCAAGTTGCGCAATCAGGTGATCCCCTGTGTCTCGCTGGTCGACCACCTCGGAATCACCCCCAATTCCGACTTGAGCGAGTCGACGATGATTCTGACCGACTTGAACCAGCAGCAGACGGCCTTCCTGGTCGACGAAGTCGAACGAATTCACCGGTTGAGTTGGAAGAACATCCTGGCGGTGCCGGCCCTGGACGACCTGGCCGGTACGCCCGTGACGGCCCTGGCTCGTTGCGACGAACGTCTGATCGTCATGCTCGATTTCGAGAAGATTCTGGACGACGTGACCGAGCAGTTCTTCCGCACGGACGAAGTCGCCAACCCGATGGGCCTGCCCCGCGAGAAGCTCCATCTCCTGCTGGCCGAAGATTCTCCCACTGTCCGCCAGGCGATCGGGTCGACCCTTTCAGCCAGCGGTTACCGCAACGTGACGTTCTTCGAAAACGGCGCCGACGCCTGGGGCTGGATCTCCCGGAGGATTGAAGAGACCGGACGCGTGGAAGACGTGGGCGACCTGCTGATCTGCGACGTCGAGATGCCGCAGGTCGACGGCTTCCACCTCACCAGGCAGATGAAGCAGCATCCGGTCCTGAAGCAGATTCCCGTGCTGCTCTATTCCTCGATCATCACCCCCGACAATCGCAAGAAGGGCAACGCCGTCGGTGCCGACGCCCAGGTGGCAAAACCCGAACTGACCGAAGTGGTTCGGTTGGCCGACGAATTGATCACGGCCGCCCAACGCGAGGTCCGCGCATCGGCCCTGAAAGAAATCGCGGCGGTCACCCAAGCGCCGGTAGCCGCCCCGCCCGCCCCGAACCGGACCGCCGGTGCCCGCGCCGCCGCCCCGGCAGCCTCCGTCAAGAAACCACCTTCTCCAACGTCTCCGAAGAAACCGTCCAACTCTCAGACTACCAGCTCGGTCGCAGGGCCGCTCGTGGATCAGTGCGAACCGGAACCGCCCACGGTGCCGGCGGCCGAGCTTCTTACAGATGAGGCCCTCCCCCCGAGGAACGTGGACGCGAGCCTCTGGCGCACCTTTCATCACGAGTTGACCGAACGGACTCGTACGCTTGCCGACCTCCTCCGCCAAGCGTCGTCCCAGGAACGTCGCGATGAACAGGCACGCCAGTTGGCTCGGGTTCTCCACACCGTCAAGTCGGCCTCCATGGTGGTTCCCCTCGATCCCGTCACTCGTTGCACCCACGTGGCGGAAAGCCTGGTTGAGAAGTGGCGTTCCACTGACGGCACTCCTCTTCAGCAGTTGCTTGGGACCTACGTGGGCTGGCTGAAAGCCCTCGTCGGTGCAGCCGATCAGATCGACGCGGTCCTGGAGCGTGCCGACGAACTGGAGCGTGAAATGAACGCGACGCTCGACGCGTAGAGTCGTGTTGGGGGACCGGCAATTCGCCCTCGCCACACGAATCAATCGAGCAAGGAGCGATCTTCGGTCTTCCGCCGTCGGCGTCTTGTCGCCCGGCCTCTCACGAAGCCCCCTTTTCTGGAACGGGCCTCTTCCTGGGCCAACTGCAATGGTGGGGGAGGGTTCCGCGGAAACCACCCTGCGCAATCTGCTGATTGTCTGGACCAAGGCGTCGAATTCGTCGACCTGAAACATCACAAGATGATGGACTTGCGAGGCATTGCGGCTTTCCCTCTGCCGGGGCAGAACTCGCTCGATCAGTGGGTGGTCACTCTCTGGACGTCCTTCTATACTGTCGCTGGCGGGCGTTGCCACTTCGGACGAGTCGCGCTTTTAGCATCGGTGACACACCTCTACCACGATCTCGGCCGCCGCGGCGTTCGCAGCTTGGCGTTGAGCCAGTGTACGTCTCTGTTTCAGATCGGTTTGATCCGTCGCGTCGGGATTGTCTCAACTGCAACGACTTCCGCAAACCAAAGAACTCAGTTGCGAAGGAGGTTGTCATGCCGGCCAAGAAGCTCAAACGGTTCCTGGACGAGAACCACGTCCGTTACGTCTCCATTCGCCATTCGCCGGCCTACACGGCCCAGGAGACGGCCGCCTCGGCCCACATCCCGGGGCGAGAACTGGCCAAGACGGTCATGCTTTTCGTCGACGGGGAAATGGCCATGGCCGTCCTCCCCTCAACCCGCATGCTCGACCTGGAACTGCTGCGCCATCAGGTCGATGCCGAGTCGGTCACCCTGGCCACCGAGAACCAGTTCAAGGATCGTTTTCCCGATTGCGAAGCGGGCGCCATGCCGCCTTTCGGGAACCTCTATCAGATTCCCGTTTACGTCGACCGCAGCCTGACCCTCGATGACCAGATCGCCTTCAACGCCGGTTCCCACGCCGAGTTGATCCAGATGGCCTTCGAGGATTTCGAGAACCTGGTCCACCCGATCGTGGCCGAGTTCGCCTACATGTCGAGGGCGCGGGTGTAGCCTGTTGAAGCAAATTGGGCTTTCGGATCAAGGTGCGACGCCGATGTCGGAGAGGTCGTCCAGTTTGCCGCCGTTGTCGACCAGGTCGCGGCCGACGGAATAGACGACCCAGCCTTGCGAGGTCGGTTTGACACGCAGGGGTTGTGAATTGAAGGGGTCGATGGTTGCGTCCTTCGGCAGTCCGAAATCGGTCAGGTCCGCAGGAGCCGGAGCGTCGGGGTCGTCGCGAGTGACGATTGCCATAAGAACGCGAATGGCTCGCATTCTCGCACGGGTGCGCTCGAAAGCGTCGCGTGTGGCCTCCAACGTGGGTTGGACCAACATGGCGAATCGATAATCCGGCGCGTTTGATTGAGGCGGGATCAACGTCCCCTGATGAGCAGAATACGGTGCGGGAGCTGTTCGAATGTTGGCTTCGATAAGTTCAAGATAATTGAGTAAATTTGGGGCACGTCGAAGCAGCGGTATGCCAATCGGCCGAGGGCCCTGCCGGATGCATGCGATACCGTAGGCCCGCTCCCCTTTGAGGGCGTCTACGTATTCGCCAACCAAATCGGCCCGCGCAAACTCCTCGTGCAGCAGACGTTGAGTCTCTTCCGAAACGGGATTGCCACGAAGCCCGCGATTTGCCACGTCAACTGCGGTGGAGCGGAGTCCCAGAGACCCGAGAAAGAAGACCAATGCCCGGTCGCGATTGAAGTGCGAACCCAACTTCAGAATCGGAATAGCGACTCGGGCGGCCTCATCCCAGCGATTGTGAGCACGTTGCACCGCGGCATGGAGCACCAGGACGTGGACAACCTCCCGGTGTGCCGCAAAGTCGTCACCCAGTTTCTCCATGAGTGATGGAGGTGACTTCGAGTAGTCCACGTTCCAATCGTAGCCGTCGAGGGCAACGGCCTCTTGGATGATCGGGAGGATGTCGGGATGGGCGGCGAAAGCGGCTCCCATCCCTTCAAGTTGGACGTCGGTCAGGTTCTCGATCGCGTCGTCTTCGTCGTCGCACACGCGATCCACCTCGCGATTGAAGGCGCGAACGTCGTCACGAATAGTGCGCATGACGATAGCGGCGTCTCGATCTTGTGGGAGGGGAGGAGGAGCCAGATCTGCAATGAAGATCGGATCTCCCGCTGACTGAATGTTTGCCAGTTCCCGGTTCAGACGCTTGTCATTAATGTAAATTCGGACAGCGAGGTAGAGGAGGAAGGCCACGAATAGAGTTGCCAAGGCGAGGGAAGTCCGAACAATCGTCCTTTTCCACATACGACAGTACCTCCCGTACAGGATACTCCTTCTCGTATTGCTTCAGTTGCTCGCTGCTTACGACGCCCGATTCGAGCAGCTTGACCATTTCTTCACCAGACAACAAGAACAACCCCATGGCGTACTCGTGGGTCATCTCGGCGGTAGCCGGATTGGGCGAAGCTCCGACGGGTTGGACGAAGCCGAGTTTGCCATCGGCGTGCAGGTGGCGGCAGAGTCCGCCCCAGGCTCGCATGACGATGGGCAGGTACTTCTCCCGATCGAGCAGGCCGGTGTTGACGCCCCAGGCCATGGCGTAGCAGAAGAAGGCCGTGCCGCTGGTCTCGGGATTGGGGCAGTCGTTGGGATCGTCGAGATTGGCCCGCCACAGACCGTCCGGCCCCTGACGTTCGGCGATGGAGGCCGACATCTCCCGGAACAGATCGACGTAGCGCTCGTAATGATCGTTGTCTTTCGGCAGGTACTGAAGAATGCGGGGCAAGCCGCCCAGCACCCAGCCGTTGCCGCGAGACCAGAAGACCTTTCGGCCGTTGGGGCTGGCGGCATCGAAGTACTTGGCGTCGCGATAGAAGAGCTTGTACTCCTTGTCGTAGAGCAGATCGGTTACCGCCCAGTAGACCTCGTTCAGGTAGTCGAAGTACTTCGGATCGCCCGTGGCCTTGCCGAGCATGGCGAGGGTGGGTGGGCCGACGTAGAGGGTGTCGCAATAGTACCAACCTTTGGTGGGCGGCTCGCCGCCGTGGATGGTCTCGATCCGGGAATCGACGTAGGCCTTGATCTTCTCGATCTTTTTCGGGTCGGGATCAAGGAAATAGAGTTCCAGATAGGTCTGGCCGCAGGTCTTCTTATTGGCCCGCTCCCGTTCATCTCCCTCGGCCCACTCGTGTTTCTCGGCCCAGGCGAGGGCTTGCCGGAGGATCTCGGGGTCGCCGGTGGTGCGGTAGAGGCCCATCACGCCCGTGTAGTAGGTGGCGCGGATCCAGTTGCGGTCGGTTTCCTTCCACGGATGGGCAAGTTGATAGTCGCGGACCGCCCACATCCGCCGGACGATTCCGTTCTTCGTGTAGACGTCGACCGGTTCGGCCGACTGGACGGCGGCGGGAATCACCAACAGGAGGCACAAAGCAGCAGGGACTCGCATGGGGGCAAACCTTTCGAGAAAGCCTTCCGGCGTGGGGTTCAGAGCTGTCGCGTCTTCTGCAACGATCGTAGAACACAAGTGGTTCTGATGCAACGAGTTAATCCAATCGTGAGGGAACAGGCAGGCTGCCAGGCCGGTGTGGCTTTTCGGTCCGGCGGCAAGGCGGTAAACTCAAAGATTCCATTTCACGAGATGCAACAGCCCAAGCCTTGACAGGAGCTGAGAGACCCATGGCGAAGAAAACCATTGCCGACGTTGACGTGGCCGGAAAGACCGTTCTGATGCGGGTCGATTTCAACGTGCCGCTCGACGCCGATCTGAACGTGACCGACGATCGCCGCGTGCGGATGGCCCTGCCGTCGATCAAGTCGGTGATCGATCGGGGCGGCAAGCTGATCCTGATGAGCCATCTGGGACGCCCGGAAGGCGGCCCCGGCGACGAGAAATACAGCATGAAACCGGCCGCGGCGAAGCTGGCCGAGCTGCTTGGCAAGGACGTGGCCTTCGCCAAGGACACCGTGGGAGACGACGCCAAGGCCAAGGCGGCCGCTCTCAAGGACGGCGAGGTGCTCGTCCTGGAGAACCTCCGTTTCAGCAAGGGCGAAAAGAAGGGCGACCCCGAATTCGCGGCCAAGTTGGCGGCCATGGCCGACGTTTACTGCAACGACGCTTTCGGCACCTGCCACCGGACCGACGCCTCGATGGTGGCCGTCCCCCAGGCCATGGCCGGCAAGCCGAAGGTTTCGGGTTTCCTGGTGGCCAAGGAAATCGAGTATCTGACCGACGCGATCAGTGCCCCCAAGCGGCCTTTTGTGGCGATCCTCGGCGGGGCCAAGGTCTCGGACAAGATCGAAGTGATCAAGAACTTGCTGGGCATTTGCGACAAGGTGCTGATCGGCGGCGCCATGGCCTACACCTTCTCGCTGGCCGAAGGCGGCAAGGTGGGCGGCAGCCTGGTCGAGCCCGACAAGGTCGCTTTGGCCAAGGGCCTGCTCGAAGAGGGCGGCGACAAGCTCGTTCTGCCGGTTGATACGGTGTGTGCCGACCGGTTTCCCAAGACGGCCGAAGAAGCTGCCGCGGCGGAGAAGAAAACGGTCGATTCGGGCGAAATCCCCGACGGCTTCGAGGGCCTGGACGTCGGCCCGAAAACGGCCGAAATGTACGCCGAACTGGTGAAGGGTGCCGGCACGGTCGTGTGGAACGGCCCGATGGGCGTCTTCGAGACGCCGCCTTTTGACGCCGGCACCAAGGCCGTCGCCCAGGCCATCGCCGACAGCGACGCGATCAGCATCATCGGCGGCGGCGACAGCGCCGCGGCCATCGGCAAGATGGGGTTCGCCGACAAGGTCTCCCACGTGAGCACCGGCGGCGGGGCCAGCCTGGAGATGCTCAAAGGGCAGAAGTTCGCGGCCGTTGAGCTGCTGGACGACAAGTAGGCGGCAGCTTCGTCAAATGTGAGATCACATGAGCCGGCCTCAGGCGGATTGTCTGGGGCCGGCTTTTCTTCTGGATACGTCGATACGTACCCTACGACCGTGCGAACCACTCGGTTCCCTGGACCGCAACGATCTCGCCGAAATAGATCGTGTGATAGTCCTTCGCCGGATAATTCGTGTCGATTTCGGCATCCAGGAAACCGGCCGGATCCATGATCTGCCTGTAGACCTTGCGGCACTCGATAATAAGTTCGGCCTCGTCGAAGGCCGGAGCGGCAACTACTGAAGAAGCGATCGGAGTCAGGCCGGCCTCGGCGATCTTGTCGCCGTCGCGTCCCGACTTCGAACCCATGAGCATGACGGCCTTGCGATACTTCTCGGGCAGGGCACTGAGGGTAAACGTTTCGAACTCCTCGGTGAATTCGCGGGTGTAGCGGCTGGGGCGGACGACGATCTGGACGAAGGGTTTCTGCCACATAGTGCCCAAGCTGCCCCAGGCCACGGTCATCGCGTTGAAGCGGTTCTGGGCGAAGTCGCCGGCCGCGAGCAGCATCCACTGCTCGCACCACAAGTGATGGGGACAGACAGTGAGACTCTCGACGGGGATGGATTGGCGTGTCATGGATTCGGTTCTGTTTTCGCAGAGAGTAGGGTACGTCTTGACGCACCAGGGAGTGACGTTGAGTCGCCTGACGATCTGTGGTGCGCCAAAACGCACCCTGCGCGCTATTCAACCAGATCGCCGAGCAGCAGGATCTGGCTGACGCGGACTTTCGTGCCTTGGAACTTCGGAGCCTTCAATTCCGTATCCGGATCCTTGAGCCGGAAGGCAACCGGGCTCCGGTCGGGCTGATCGGGGTGAATCTCAACGACAACCGTGTGTGTTTCCGACGGATCGAGACCGTCGACAATGCTCAGCGTGGCGATGCGGTGGTAGGTGCAATAGCTGTCGAACCGGGGGACCGGTTTGTCACAGTTCTTTCCGTCAACCGTAACCACGACCTGCCCGCCATCGGGACCCAGCAGATCGTAGAGCTTGGCCAGGGAGCCGCGGAACTTGAACGTGATACGGCTGCCGGGGGTGCCCGAATACCAGAGCGGACCCATGCGGCCGCCGAAACTGCGGGCGAGGGGGTCGCCGTCCGGCAGTCTCTTCCAATCTCCGCTGAGCATTTTCTCAGTAATGGGAACCATTTTGGCCGCCTGCCAATTGTCCTCGACGAAGATTGTGGCGAGTTTTGGCCTGTGGTCCGTGGGCTTCGACGTCTTTCTCATCTCGGTCACCGCCTGAGCGATGAGGTCGGTGTAGAGTTGGTGACCTTCGGTGAGCGGGTGAACGCCGTCGCTGGAGAACCGCAGCACGCCCTCAGGCGTGGGTTCGTCGGACTTGAAAATCAGCTTGCCTTCGCGCTGCATGGCGCAGACGGGCATGGCCACGTTGACCGAGGGGATGCCGTAGTGCTGGGCGAGCATCTCCATGGCCGAAGCCGCGCGGGGGCACAGGCCTTGGTTGAGGTCGTTCTCGTAGCCCGTGCGGAAGGTGTAGACATAGCAGATATCGGTGTGCGGATCGGCGGTCCAGATCTGCTGGACGATCCCTTCCATGGCCTGCCAGATCCGCTCGGGGGACGCGCCGCCGTCGTTCACGGCGAATTCGACGAACACCAGATCGGGCTCGTGGCTGAGCACATCGTGCCCCAGACGAAACACGCCCAGGTCGCTGCCCGTGCCGCCGATGGCTGCGTTGATCTCGCTCACGTTGGCATTGGGATAGGCCTGCCGGAACCATTCGAGCGTTTGCACTCGCCAACCCGCGGCCGCGGTGATCGAGCCGCCGAAATAGGCGACTTTCACGTCTCCACCGGCGTCGAGCTTGGCGAGCACGTTGCCTAGCCCGTCGCGGAACTGGACCTCCCGGGCAGTAACCGGGGCGTACTCGGGCGGCGTGGCAACGGCTCTGCTGGACAGGGCAAGGCCGGCCACGAGGACTACTGCGATGAAGCGTCGTTGCATACCTATCCCTCGCGCTGGATCATGTAACTCCCACAACAGCACGATTGTGGCAGATCGGGCAAGGCAAGAGAAGTGGGTCATCCGGACGAAAAAGCCACCAGTTAGATCCTTCGAAAGCGAGAAGAACCGGGTGCAGATTGGGACCTAACTGGTGGCGATTCGTCGTCCGCTCGCCTATTGAGGTTTGCCCATCAATGAGCAGCGAGCCGGCGGCCGATGCCTGGTGCCCAGCATGAATGTGGAACCGACTGTCCAATCGAGACGGAAGCGTCGATGGCTCCTGGCCCGTGGAGGCCGGCAACCGGCGGCCTTTACAGCGAATTTCTCCGAGGGTATCCGCAACTGGCCGGCGCGGCAGCGGACTTCCGCGGTGGCGGTCCGCCTGCCAGCAATTCGCCGCGAAAGACCGAGATGCCGTCGGGCGCCGCAATTCCCAGTCGAACGCGGCTTCCTTGAATGCGGTAGATAACAAGACGAACTTTGTCGCCGATGACGATCTCCTCACCAGCCTTCCTGCTGAGCACGAGCACTTTCTGGTCCTCCTGATACCAGTGGCGGCCTGTTTGGCCGCTCATGGGAGCACATCTCATGCCAGACTGCGGTTTCTTCTGTGTCTCTATTGCCCCCCGAACGCGAGTTTCGCTTGAGAGGGTATCCCCCCCGCTTGCCGAAATCGCCACGGGAGGCCGCTGTGGACCGACTGGTGCACCGTGGGCCACGTTCTCTCCGGCCCGGAGTCAGACAGGAAATGGGGCAACGGCGTGGTGTGTCGCCTTTCGCGCCGCGAAAGTGGCGCTGCTTTCGCGGAGCGAAAGGCGACAATACGACAGTTATTGATTCAACGGTCCTTGGTGGTCAGGGCCGCATTCTGCCACCCCTGGCCCGGCACTGGCTGCGGATTGCGACCCTGTTCAGAGACGGCGACTGACCGGGCGATTGCGGGCATGAGGCCGAAAGGCCGCGGGATGCCGGGACATCGCCGATGTTTGCCCGAAAATAAACCTCTCGGCACGCCGTTTGCACCCTATCCGAACAGCCGGAGCGAGAATGGGGCACAGGTGGCCGGCAATGCCTTTCCGCGGGGCTCAAACCGCCGAAGAACGGCCTGAGGATGGACATCATTGCGTGGTCCGCGTTTGGCTTACCCGAGAAAGGCCGGGGCCCGATCGATCTGGGAGTGTGACTGCGACGCGTGGGGATTCATTTCCCGATTTTCGCGACTTTGGGGCAGCAGATCGAGGGGCAGGAACCCGGCCTTTCTCGCTTTTACCAGTTTCCCTCGCCGGAAAGCCATTGCTCATTCCAGCGGCATCATTTCCGAAATAGATCATCCGGAAAGGGAACTGTTTATGAAAACGCTCGGTTGGCCGCTGCCGAGCGTTTTCCATTTCTGGGGCTCGTCTTGTGAAGAGTCCGTCTGATCGCCCGCAACGGCGAGATCTGGTAACCGGGGCGTGCTTGCGGTAGGCTTCTCAATAGAGTGATAAGAACCTCCGCAACCTGGGGTGGGAACAGAAGCGTATCGCTGGGCAATGACGGACGTCGCACGCAAACCTGACGAAACCTTGCCGCCACTGGTTCCCGAGTCCTACCTCGTATTGCGCGAGGGAGCGAGCTGGCGAGAGATCTATCGGCTCCCGTCCAACGGTGAATTGATCACGTTGGGACGCGATCCGGGCAACCGCATCGTTCTCTCCGACGACCGATGCAGCCGGACCCACTGTGCCATCTTTTACGAGCAACCCGCCTGGCTCATTCGGGATTTGGGCAGCCGGAACGGCACAACCGTCAACGGAGTCCTGGTCAACGGCTCTACCCCGCTTGCAGAGGGAGTGGTCATTCGCCTCGGTGCGACGGAACTGCTTTTCACCGGCGAACTATCCCGGCCCATGGACGTAGTCCCAAACGGAAGCAATTCTCCCACGCGGGAGGCCACGTCGGCGGAACTCGCCGCCGATACCGACAGCACGACGAATCCGGTGATCCTCGATCGCAAGTCGAGACCGCGGTTCATCTCAGAGAGCGCTCTGGCGGACGAGGCTGGCGGGAGTGTCTCGTTGCGCGAGACGTTCGCCACGCTCTACCGGCTGATCGTCGGTATGATGTCGGCGGGCGACACCAAGCAGGTATGCGAGACCCTTCTCGGAGGGCTCCTGCCCGCCATTGGGGCCGACATCGGCGCCGTGTTGCTGTTCCCCGAAGACATCCAAGAGCGGACGCACCCAGGCAATCTGCGGATCGTTGCCTATCGAGCGCCGGAACAGTCGCCTTATCGCCGTGTCTCGACCAAGCTCTCCACCGCAGTGCTCCGTGAAGGCCAGGCGATTCTTGCCCGCGATCTTTCCAACTCGGGTAGTCCGACGGAATACGGCTCGCTTCGCGAGATCGAGGCGACCAGCGTCATCTGCGCCCCCGTGCGACGCGAAGGACACGTCCACGGCGTGCTTCACATTTACTCACGTCAAGCGAATCGCCAACTGGACGCCGACGCCCTGGAACTCACGCTGGCCGTGGGCGATCACCTGGCAACGATTCTCGACACGCTCAAGCAGAAGGAATCGTTGACGGCAAGCCTTCGCCGAGCGGAAGACCAGAATAAATCGCTTTCCCAGTTGTTGGAAATCGAGAGCGACCTGGTCGGCGACAGCCGGCGGATGCGGGAACTGCGGGATTCGATTGCGCGCGTTGCGGTTTCCGACGCCACCGTGCTCATTCGCGGCGAGAGCGGCGTGGGCAAGGAACTCGTAAGCCGCGCCGTTCATTTCAACAGCAAGCGCCGCGAAGGTCCGTTCGTGTGCGTCAACTGTGCCGCGTTGACCGAGACGCTCCTGGAGAGTGAGCTTTTCGGTCATGAGAAGGGGGCTTTCACCGGCGCCACGGAACGCAAGGCCGGCAAGTTCGAGCAAGCCGACTGCGGGACCCTGTTCCTCGACGAAGTCGGCGAGATGTCGCCTTCGATCCAGACCAAGTTCCTGCGAGTGCTCGAAGGCCATTGTTTCGAGCGCGTGGGCGGACATACGAGCATCCACGTCGACGTCCGCATCGTCGCCGCCACCAACCGTAACCTGGAGGCCGCCGTGGAGAAGGGCGATTTTCGCCGCGATCTACTTTACCGGCTTCAAGTCATCGAGATCCACGTGCCGCAACTGGCGGAACACGCCGAAGACGTGCCGCTTCTGGCCCGGCATCTCCTCGACCGGGCCTGCCGGCGTCTGGGGCGTCCGGCCATGGAACTGACCGAGGACGCGATCGACAAGCTCCGTGCCTATCCGTGGCCGGGCAATGTTCGCGAACTGCGGAACGTCGTCGAGCGTGCAGCCGTTCTCCATCAGGGAGACCTGATTACCGCCGCCGAACTCCTGTTCACCCCGCAGATCGGACCGGCGGCAGCCAAGGTGGAACCCGCGAGTGCCGAAGACGGCCCCGTCTCGCTCGACGAATTGGAGCGGCGCCACATCCTGCGCACCCTGGAAACGACCAACGGGAACAAGCGGGAGACCGCCCGAGTCCTCGGCATCAACCGCTCGACCCTCGACCGGAAACTCCAGAAGTACGACCTGTAGGGCGGGTGGACTCCGTCTCGAAACTGTCGTTCTTCTTGTTGCGGGCAGGTCTCACGCCAATTCTGACCGTCTCCATCACGCTGGGTAGAATGGTATGCTTTCGTAGCAGCCCGCACCATCCCCACAGACCGCCGGCATGAAACGCGAATCAGTTCGTCCCCTCCCCCGCCAACACGATCACACGTTCGGCCAGGATGGCAAACGTCCCGGCGAGTTGCGAACACTGATCGTCGTCGGACTCACGGCCGCCACCATGGCGGTGGAGATTGCCGCCGGAATGGTGTACGGCTCCATGGCCTTGTTGGCCGACGGACTGCACATGGCCTCTCATGCCGTGGCGCTGAGCATCTCGGTGCTTGCCTACGTCTACGCCCGCCGCCATGCACGCGATCAGCGGTTCTGCTTCGGCACCGGCAAAGTCAACTCGCTGGCCGGCTTCACAGGTGCGATTCTGCTGGCGCTGTTTGCCCTGGTGATGGTATGGGAAAGCGTCGAGCGGCTCATTTCCCCGGTTTCGATCCAGTTCGATCAGGCCCTGATCGTGGCCGTACTCGGATTGATCGTCAACGGCATCTCGGTCTTCGTCCTGGGGCATGAGGACGAGCACGACCAACAGCACCTCGACCACGATCATGGGCGTTCGCACGGACACAAAGACGATCACAACCTGCGAGCAGCCTATCTGCACGTTCTTGCCGACGCGTTGACCTCGTTGCTTGCCATCGGGGCCCTGTTGTCCGGAAAGTACCTCGGGCTCAACTGGCTGGACCCGGTGATGGGCGTCGTCGGTGCGATTCTCGTGACTCGCTGGTCTCTCGGCCTGCTGGCGACGACCTCGCGGGTCCTGCTCGACCACCAGGGGCCGGCCGGACTCCGCGAGGAAATCCGCAAGGCGATCGAGGCCGAGCCGCAGACGACCGTGACCGACCTGCACCTCTGGCAAATCGGTCCGGGAATCCACAGTCTTGCGCTCACCGTCGTTGCGGCCGATCCCAAGCCCGGGGAGTACTATCGCCAACTCCTCCCCCGCGGGCATGGCCTGGTGCACGCAACCATCGAGACGGTTGTAGAATCGACCATCGAGGCGATCGGTGGAAATGAGTAGTCTCCTGACAGTTGCCGAGATTGCCCAGTCTTCGTTTTGGCCGGCACCTGCTTGTTTCCCCAGAAAAGCGGTGAACTCTTGAGTGTGTACCGTGCGTCCGGTAGCCTGACTGTCCGGAGGATCGCCACTTCTCAACCCGGCTGTCCCCGTTACCGAGAGCTGACAAGCTATTGGCGAGGCGATACGGAACATGCGCGCGTACCGAAATCCAGTTGTCAAGGCAATGAGCATGTTCACCCTGCTACTGATTGCGTCGAGTCTGGCGGGTCAGGAAGCCGACCTGGCCGACGTCCTGAAGGCAATGCCTCGGCCGTGGCAACGCGAGGTTCACCGCATCACGCCGGACGAATATGCCGAAACCGTCCGATACTGGGCCGAGCAGCACCCGGAGGTCCTGACGGTCGAAGAACTCGGCAAGGGCGGCGAGAACCTGCCGATCTTCCTGCTGCGGGTCAGCGACCCGAAGGTCCCCGACGCCGACAAGCAGGTTTGTCTGGTTACCGCCTTGCACGGGGGCCCGGAGCGCACGGGCACGACCACGATCCTGCATCTGGCCGAATGGCTCCTGGGCGATTCGCCTAAGGCGGCCGAAATCCGGCGCCGCCAGGTGGTCCTGCTCATGCCGATCGTGAATCCCTACGCGTTCTTCGTGACCGATCGCTTCGGCAATGTGGCCGGCATCGATCCCTACACGGGCGGCGGCCCGCAGAACTGGGACATGACCGCCCTGACGTTCAAGGAAACCGACAAGGCTCCCGAGATCGCAGCGTTTCTGGCTGTCGTGGACCGTTACCGGCCGGAGGCTCATATCGATCTGCATGGAACCGGCTTGCAGGAGTACGCGCCGGAGCAACTCGGCGACCGCTGCCGCTACCAGGGGCAGACGATGTTCGAGATCACCGGATCGGCCTACTCGAACTACGCCCTGCGGCCTTGGGATTGGCGAATCACCGAGGCCATGATCGAGGCGGGGCTCCAGGCAGGCTATCCCTCGGATCGCTTCGAGGCAGATGCCCAACGCCTGTTCTGGGGGCCGGCCGTCCAGGCCCAGGCAGACCGGTTCTGGTTGGGGCGCCCTAACTTCTATACGGCCCAATACGCCTACGCGAAGTACCACACGCTCTTGTCGACCCTGGAAATCGGCTGGGAAGAAAGTGGACTGGCCCGCGTTCGCGGTCTGCTGGAAATGGGCAACAGGCCCTGGCAAGACGAACCAGGCCGGGGATACCCCGTCGACCGGCTGAAGTCGTTCGTCGGTCACTTCATCACCGCCTGGGGAGGCAATGCGGCGGAGCGGCGCGACAGCCGCGTGGAGCTTTGGAACGCCCAAGCCGGGTTTGCCCAAGCCATCCTCTACCCGCAGACCGACGGCCGCGATACGTACATCGTTGCCCTCGACAGTGAAACGGCCGGAGTGCTCGATCGGGATCCCAACGTGTTTCTCGATCGGATCCGGGAGGTTCCAGGCATCGATACCGAGGTGATCGAGACGTTCGTCCATGCCGGGCCGGAGGTTCAACTGGCGGTCGCTCCCGGGGCGGCCGGGACGGACCGCGTCAGGTTGAAGCACGGAGTCGGTCTTCGCCTTCGCCTGCCTTATCGCAATCCGAAGTTGCTCGACATTCGCCTCAACGGGCAACGCCTCCAGGCGAGCCCGTCGGATGGCTACCAGTCGTGGTTCGCCAACGGCTATACCCAGGTGCAGATCCACATTCCGCCGGAGAAAACGGCCCAGATGTCGCTGTTCATCGTCACCTGCGCGTACGCTCCGGACGTACAGCGCCAGTACGGCTGGCAGCCACCGGCGGAGGTTGTGCGGAGGCTCGAGAGGAACAGTGATGCGTCACGAAAGAGTGAGTGAACCTCGGGAAGGATCTGCCCCGCGGCGGCACTGGTTCCAATTCAGTCTTCGTTCTGTTCTGATTTTACCTTTGCTGCTGGCTCTTGGCATGTGGCTGTGGTTCCGTGATTCGACGCCGCAAGTGCCGCGAAGTGAATACGCTGTCCTGAATGCACTATTTACCGATATGGGGCATACCCAAAGAACAACACCGTTTCTACTGAACCGCAAGACAGTATCTCTTCCAGAACCTCTATCAGATTCACCTCCATCAGATTCTCTGCCTCTTCCAGACCGGGATGTCTTGTGCCACGTGCTGCGCGACGTCGCTGAAGTGGATACAGTCGTCCTCGACAACTTCTATGCAGCAAATGAAAGATTCTACGCGTTCTCGCGACGATTCGACTCGCAGTTCAAATACCAGTTGACGACAGTGGAAGAGGGTCAACGTCTCGTTCAAGAATCTGTACTAACGAATCTGCTATGGGTCGAGTTGTCGCGGCCGGGTTTCAATAGCACCGGCGACATAGCGATTGTGTATTACGGCTGGGAAAGTGATAACTCATAGTGAAAATGCTAGCACTGCTACATTTGAATAATCTCCTTGAGCTTCTTGCCGACGCGGCGGTTCCGCGAGCCTGTTTCCATGGCGTTGATCATGTCGTCCCAGAGTTTGCTGC
>Ga0123329_1000176_pt1 | contig 63830 bp, 43 predicted proteins | sample BioC12SIPDNA_FD_89703 | JGI IMG/M metagenome (GOLD analysis project Ga0123329, IMG submission 89703) | Anaerobic biogas reactor microbial communites from Washington, USA - Biogas_R1_B C12 SIP DNA | ecosystem: Engineered > Bioreactor > Anaerobic > Unclassified | place: Washington, USA | collected...
AATCTCGGGTGGCTTGACGGGAGAAGTCCAGATCACGCGGGTGCGGTTGGCCGGTGCGGATCGCGAGTGGGAGCGCGGCTGGTAGAGGTTTTCCATCGTCCAGAACGACGACGCGGCGGCGACCTCGCGGGCCGGCGGTTCGGCGGCGAGCCGGACGATCCGCACCGGCGGCGACGGCGGAACAACCACTTTGTCGGCGACGGCCAGCGCGGCCAGGAACCCGGCCGCGGCGCAGGCGGCGTGGACAAGCAAACGCGAGAGCCTCCATCGCCGGCGCGGCTGCGCCGGGCGGACCTGCAAGGGCGGCAGTGGTTCGGGCCGCTTGCGGCGCAGTACCTGTTGGGCCAGATCCATCGTTTCGCGCAGTTCGCTGGCGGTTGCCGCGGCTTGTGGGTCGTGGGTCAGCCAAGCGTCCAGAAGCTCGCCGACGTCGGGCTCGAGCGCGCCGGCGGCATGATCGATCAGCAGCCTTTCGAGGGTTTCGGGTTTGACGTTCATGGACTTACCCTCCGGGTCAGCAGACTTTCTCGGAGCCGCTGGACCGCGTGATGGAGTCGCGATCGAACGGTCCCGACGGGAATTTCCAGCACTTGGGCGATCTGGCCGTACGACAGTTCCTCCCGCAGCCGAAGTTCGAGCACCTCGCGAAACGGCTCGGGCAACCGGGCGACGGCCTGGCGCATCTGGTCCAGCCGCGGGTCGGCGGCGACCTGCGGCCGCGACGGCGGATCGTCCGCCAGCTCCACTGGCCGCCGTCGCCTCAGCAACATCAGGCTGAGATTTCGGGCCACCGCGATCAGCCACGCCCGCGGCGAACGCAGGGCGGCGATGCCCTCACCCTGATCGGCGGCCTGGACGAAGGTGTCCTGGAGCAGGTCGTCAGCGGCCTGGCGGTCGCGGCAACGGGCCCGCAGATACGCCAGCACCGCCGGCCCATGCCGCCGATAGAGGCCCTCAAGGCTGTCCTGCCGTTGGTCCATCAAGCACCGTCGCCTTGCGTTGTCACCTGTATGTTGAACGAGCGGGCGGAAAAGTTCAAAAAAAGAATCCCGGCTCCGACGTTTCGCGAGCCCGCGCCCCGCGGCCAAGAAAAAAGGGACACACCCGAAGGCGTGTCCCTTTTGACATTGAACCGCGGCTATCGGCCGATCGCTCAGGCGTTTCGTTGGGCCAGCAGGAGCTTGGTGGCGGTTTCGCCGCCGTTGACCAGGTAGAGCAGCGGGGTCGGCCGGTCCGTGTTTTCGATGTACGACGGGCGGGCCTGCCACGGCGTGAGGGACAGGACGTTGGCCATGTCCATCCAGAACTCGAGGCGGGCGGGCTTGAGGCCCCAGATCATATGGAAGTGGTTGGCCGGGGCGAACTGCTTGTACTCGCCCATGGTGGCGTACTTGGGCGTCACGAAGGTGTGCGGCCAGGTGTAGTTGGAGGTGTGGCAGACCGCGTCGGCGAGTTTTTCGGGCAGATCGACGGTGGTCGCTTCGTCCCAGACCATCGAGAAGGCGTTGGTGGTTGCGGCGTAGGCCATGCGTCCGGCGATGCCTTCGATGCCGCCGGGCGATAGGAAGGTGGCTGAGTTGCCGCCGCCGGGGAAATAACCCGGATCGGCCAGCGGCAGCGAGATGTTCTTCATGATCTTCTCGACGGGCATGCCGGGTTTGGCCGCCCAGTCGAAGGCGGCTGATCCGGAGTTGTCGCCATCGACGAACCCGCGGGCGGCCCAGAGGGCCTTGGCGGGCACGGCGACCTTGAGTTTTTTGGCCAGGTCCTTGATCTCCCACGGCTCCCAGACCTTGCGGAAGTCCATGAACAGCGGCGGGTTGTCGCCGGTCAGGTGGGTGAAGTAAAGCATGGTCAGCAGGCCCTGCATGTCGGCTTCTGTGGCGAAGGGCAACGGGGTCTTTTTGCCGCGATGGTCGAACGTCGAGTTGAACAGCGACTCCATCACGTCGGCCACCGGCAGCGGAATGCCGCGCGGGTCCGAACCCCACTCGAGCTGGTTCATGAATCCGCCGCCGACGGCGTTGTAGTCATCCAGCAGGTCGCGGCAGGTCAGGTACACAGCCAACGATTGATTGAACCTCTGGCTGTCGGCGTCGTCGCGGAGTTCGAGCCGCTTGCCGATGTGCTTGTCGATCCAGCCGCGAAGGTCGCGCAGCTCCTTCTGGTCATAGGCCTTTTTGTTGAGCCTGTCGGCCAGCAGCTTCATGTCCAGCCGCGTGATTTCCAGACCGAAGGTGTTGCGGGTGGGGATCACGTGGGCCAGGGCCGTCTCCATGCCCATCGAGTCGTGTCCGAAGACGACGACGCGGCGGCCCTTGAGGCCCTGGTGGCTGACCGCGGCGTAGCACCAGTTGATCAGGGCGGCGGCGGTGTTGTCGGTCATCTTGGGGTTCAAGCCGGTGTCCGGCCAGGTGCCCACGTTGATGTGCACCAGCTTGCCGTACTGCGAGACGGCGCCGCTGGAGGCGTGGACGAAGACGACGCCCGGTTTGGGTCCGGAGTTGCCGCAGGTCAGGTTCAGCGGGGTGTCCTTGGGGAATTGCTGGATCAGGGAGATCAGGTTCGGCTGGGGGAACGACCAGGTGTCGCAGGTTCCAACCAGGACGTTGACGCCGGCCTGCTCGAACTGGCGGGCCACGATGTCGGCCTGTTTTTCGCTGTCGACCAGGACGTCGCTGTAGACCACGCGGACGGCTGAGCCGCCGGCCAGGACCACGCCGTCGGCGATCACGTCGGCAGTCATGCGGACGAGATTTTGTGCGCGCTTTCTAGAATCCTCGTCGATCCGGAAGTCGCAGGGCGAGAAAACCCCGATGACCGGATTTTTGACTTTCGGTAAATTCTCGGTTCCGAGCCGCGTCGCTTTGGCCATGATATCGTCTCCGAAATGAGTTACCTTATGCGATTGTCAGTTACGTTCAGTAAACGTACAGGGTGTATAGTAAAGGGCCGCATTTGGGTTGTGTCAACCTCTTTTCAAAACGCCCACAACTGGTGTATCTTGAGGCGGTATAAGCAATCGGCGATTCCGAGCGTGCAAGAATCTCTTCGCGGCAAGAGCGAAAGGAAATCCTCATGCGAGCATGTCTTCTGGCGGCGATCGGTGTGGTGGCGGCGTCCTCGGCCTTTGCGGGCAACCGGATGGAAATCCGCGGCCGCGACGTGTACCTCGACGACAAGCCCCACATCCCGCACGGGATGATCCACGTCGGGCTCGATCAGTACGCGGCGCTGCAGAAGCTCGGGATCAACAGCCTCTCGCTGGACGTGGCGTTTCGCGACTTCGATCCGCAGCGGTCGGAGGAGGAGAACCGGGCGGCCCATGCGGGCTATCTGAAGGCGGCTGACGAGGCGCACCGGCACGGCATGACGGTCCTGTGGCTGATGAGTTTCCACTACACGCCCGACTGGCTCTGGCAGCGGTATCCGGACGTGCGGATGAAGAAGCACGACGGGACGGACGGCGAGGGCGGCTGGATGAGGATGTGTTTGAATCATCCGGGCTTTCGGGCCGACGCCGAGAAGTGGCTGCGGTTTTTTGTCGGCTATCTCGGCGACCACCCGGCCACCGTCGGCTACGTGATGTGGAACGAACCGCACCTGACCGCCCCGGTCGACTACAACCCGCATACGGTCCGGGCGTTCCACGGCTGGCTCGAAAAACGATACGGGACGGTGGCGGCGCTGAACGAGCAACTCGGCTTGGCCGTGGAGGCGTTCGACCAGGTTTCGCCGCCGCCTCCGCCGGACGAACAGGCGTATTGGAGCCAGATGTACGATCAAATGGTGGCGGCGGGCCGGCCGGTGACCACCGCACCGGCGCCGGTCGGCAATCCGGCGCTGTGGATGGACTGGATGCGGTTTCGCCAGGAGAACTTCGCCGATTTCTGGGTCTGGGAGCGCAGCGTGATCAAGGACGCCGCGCCGGACGCCATCGTCACCTCGAAGATCGTGCCGTTCGACCTGTACAGCTCGCACGCCTACGGCGCGGGCACGAACACCGAGATCTGGGTCAACCGCTTCCTCGACGTGCTGGGCATGGACCTCTATTCGCACCAGGATGAAGACTTCCTGGCCCGGTGGAAGTGCGACTACTTCCTGAGCCTGTCGGCCGGCAAGCCGGTCTGGCACACCGAGTACGGCTTTTCGTTCTGCGCCGAGCGCGGGTTGACCACGCCGGAACAGTGGCGAAGCACGTTTTACCACCAACTGGCCCGCGGGGTCGGCGGGTTCTGGAATTACATGTGGGGCGAGCCGGACCCGTACACGCTGCACTATCGCAACTACAAGCCGGCTCCGGTGACGCACCAGATCGGGCGGCTCTCGAAGCAGATGGAAACGCTGGCTCCGCTATTGGCGGGTCTGCAGCCGGAAAGGCCGCAGGTGGCGGTGCTGCACTCGGCCACCACCAGCCTGGCGATTCCCAACGACTATACGGCCACCGCCGATCAGACCACGATCATCGACCTGCTCTATCGCAGCCAGACGCCGTTTAACTTCGTGACCGAACAGATGGTCCGCGAGGGCAAGCTCAGGGACTACCGCGTGCTGGCGGCGGTCGGCGCGGTCGCGCTGGATGATGAGACGATCGAGGCGATCCGCCAGTTTACCGTCGACAACGGCGGCCACGTGATCGCCAACGCCCGGTTCGCCGAGTTGGACGAGTACGGCCGGCCGCGGGCGGTGCATCCGCCGCAGTGGATGGCGGCGCGGACGACCGGGTTTTATCGCCAGCCGCGGGAAAAGACGGGCGTCCTGGAACTTCGCCGCACGTCGTACGACATCGACGAGAAGGAGATCGACGTCCACGTGCAACTGGAGACGTGGAGTTCGCGGCCGATCCGGCTGGAGTCCGGCGAGGTGCTCGGGTCGGGTCCGATCTTCGGCGATGAGGACACGCAGATGGCCTGGGCCAGCGGCGGGCGTCACGAGCTTTTCTGGGAGGATATCGAACCGCTCGAAGGCGGCCGGGTGATCGGTTATTTCGAGGACGGCAAGCCGGCGGTCGTCGAGACGCCGCAGACCCTGTACGTCGCCCGCGATGTCTGCTGGGTCGATGAAGGCTTCGAGCGGTTCTTCCGCGGTTTTCTTCGCCAAAGCGGCGTGACGAACAAGAATCTCGCCCTGCGCAAGGGCACATCCGAGCCGGCGGCGTCGGTGGACGTGCGGCTGTGGGAAAACGACGATCGCAAGGTGCTGTTCGTGACCAACTCAGCGCCGACGCTGCACTACGACGGCAAGCCGCTCGACTTGGAGGTGCTATTCGAAGTTTACGGCGAGGTCACCGATGCTCTGACCGGCGAGAGAATCCCGAGCCGCTGGGAGAACTTTACCCGTGTGGTCCCGCTGACGCTGGTGGCGGGCGAGGCGCGGGTGCTGGTCGGCAAGCCATATCCCGCCGGCTGGGAGGACGCCAAGGCCCGCTACGAGGAAGTTCACCGGTACGTTCGCCCGGACGATCAGCCGTATGTGACCTGGTGGCGCTCGCCGAAGGAGCTGTGGGTCTGCGACAACCGGACCGAATTGGGCATCGGCACGCACGGCATGAGTGACGAGCACGCGCAGATGGTCAGGCAGCTCGGTATCCGGCTGGTGCGGCACACCATCTACTGGTACAACGTCGAGCGCACCGATCAACCGGGCGTCTACGACGAAGCGGCCCTGAAACATTACGACGAGATCACCCAGCGGGCCAAGGACATGGGGATCGAACTGGTCTACATCATCCACGGCAATCCGCCGGGCGCCGGCTGGGAGAGTCGCGAGGCGACCTATCAACGGTTCGCCGACTTCGCCGCCTTCATGGCCAAACGCTATCCGTCCGTCCGCTACTGGGAGTTGTGGAACGAGTGGGAGACTACCTTTACCGACATCTTCGGCGCGCAGCGAGAGTATTTTCCGCCGTTTGAGATGGGCCGCTGCTACGGCCGAATGCTCCAGAAGGCGTATCCGGCGATCAAGCAGGCCAACCCGGAGGCGTTCGTTCTGATCGGCGGGCTTTCCTACGGCGACCCGACCGCGATCATCCGCGGCATCTACGAGCAGGGCGCGCGGGAGTGCTTCGACGTCATGAACATTCACACCTACGGGGTGCCGGTCAACTGGGGTTTCGTGGTCAGCGGCTATCAGGCGAAGGCGGCGATGGGCGAGTACGGCGATTTCAACCGGCCGCTGTGGAACACCGAGTTCGGCATCGACGCGGGCAACCTGTACCGGGCCTGGCAGGTCGCGACGGGCGAAGGCTTCGACGAGGGCCACCTGAAGCAGTGGAAGGCCTGCATCGCCGACGCCCTCAAGACGCGGCTGTACTGGAAGATCCTGCCGTACCAGCTTGCCGCGGGCAACGAGACGGCCAACGACGTGCTGAACGACCCCAACGGCGGCGTTGACCTGGGCGAGGGCCGCGTCGCCGACGACTACGGCTTTGGCCTGCTGCGAGCCGACGGCGTGACTCCCCGGCCGACCTACCGGTGGCTCGAACGGGCCCGGATCAACCGAAAGATCCAAGCCGAGCCGCGGTTGGTCGCCGACGTGCGGGTCGCCTGCGATCCGGCCCTCAAGCCGGTCGGCTACGAGTTCGAACCCTTCGAAAACGGCTTGGTCGTCAAAGACGTGACCGTCAACTCGCTGGCGCCCACCGTCATCCGGTTCCGGTAGCGCGCCCGTCACCGGCGGCAAAAAGACGGGACATCCCATCCGCCCCTCGGTATAATCAAGGCCAGGCCTTGACTTGGTGAAAGGAGGACATGATGGGGCGGATTACGATCCTGGCGTGCCTGCTGGTGGGCGTGCTGACGGCTGGGTGTGACATTTCAATCATCATTCCCGACCCGAACGACATGGCGCCGGAAGACCTGTTCGCGCTGATGGACGAGGCGACCGACATCGTCCGCGATGAATTCCCGGATGCCCGTTTGGTGGAGGTTTTCGGTTTTCCGGATCAGGGCGCGGGTCTGGCCTATGAGGCTGAGGACCTGGTGGACTGGGAGTTCTGGTTCGTCGACGACATCGACGACGCGACCCCCGGCCAGGTCGTCCTTCCGTACGAAAACGGCGTCTTCGGTAATCTGCTGATCAGCGACGAGCCGATCACGGGGACGGTCTACGATCGCCTGCCGGAGGACGTGACCTACCAGGAGGCCATCGACATCCTGCGCGACGACGGGATTACCAGCGGTTTCGAGAACATCAACCTCCGCAAGCTGCTGCAGATCCCGGAGCCGGACGAAGCCTACTACATCTTCGCGTTTCCCGATGACAGCTTCATCGCCGTCGGGGCCGAATCCGGCGATATCATCGAGTAAGATGGGCGTCGCCCAGCGACCGCCGCAGGCTATCCAAGCGGGCGGACCTTCCGGATTCCCGAAATGCGCTCGTCGGTGGGCAGACTTTCTTGGCTTGGCCGCGCTGTTCCAGTATAAGATTCACCCATGAACTTTCGCGTCAATACGCACAAGATCGACGACCTGACCTTCATCGGCTATTCGGTGGGCGGTGAGGAGACCGTGGTGGGCGTGCCGGAGCTGAACGTCTGCTTCGACATCGGCCGGGCGCCCAGCGAGGTCATCAACATCGACCACGTCCTGCTGACCCACGGCCACATGGACCACGCCGCGGGCATCGCCTACTACTTTTCGCAGCGGAACTTCCTCGACAATTCGGACGGCACGATCGTCGTGCCCAAGCCGCTGGCCCAGCCGATCCATCGTCTGATGGAGGCGTGGGTCGCCATCGAGAACCACCGCACGCCCTATCGCGTGGTCGGCCTGGACCCGGGCGAGGAGTACACGATCCGCAAGAACCTGATCGCCCGAGCCTTCCGCACCGAACACGCCGGCCCGTGTTTGGGCTACAGCGTGCTCGACGTCCGCCAGAAGCTCAAGGATGAGTTCGCCGGCACCCCAGGTCAGGAACTGGCCGCCCTCAAACAGCGCGGGGTCGAAATCACCTACACCATTGAAGTCCCGCTGGTCTGCTACTGCGGCGACACCGCCTACGGCCGGTTCTTTGAGCTGCCGTGCGTTCGCGACGCCAGGATACTGGTTCTCGAATGCACGTTCGTCGAGGAAGACCACCGCAGCCGGGCCGACGCGGGCTATCACCTGCACGTCGAGGACTTCGTCCGCGCCTTGAAGGAGTTGAACAACCAGCACGTCCTGCTGACCCACCTGTCGCACCGGACCACCCTCAAAGCCGCCCGGCAGGAACTGCGCCGACGCCTGACCGAAGAGCAATTCGCCCGCGTGCATTTCCTGATGGCCCGCCCGCGGCCGGGCAACCTGCCCAACCCGCACGAAGGCAACCCCACCTGATCGACGCGGACCGGCCGACCTGCCTTTACAGAACCACTTGACGCGCTTAAGATTAGTGGACAATCGGCCGCGTTCTGAGTACGCTAAGGGTTCGGCAGTCTCTTCCGCTCGTCGGTCGCGGCCAATGCCGTTCCCTTTGGATGCTGACATACAATTCGAGCACATATGACATCAGTAAAACTTTTATCAGGTAATGCGGCGATTGCCCGCGGGGCCTATGAGGCGGGCGTCACGTTCGCCGCCGGCTATCCGGGCACGCCGTCCACGGAGATCCTGGAGAACATCGTCCAGTACAAGGACCGGATCACCAGCGAGTGGGCTCCCAACGAGAAGGTCGCGTTTGAGGCGGCCGCCGGGGCTGCGCTGGCTGGGGCGCGGGTGATTACCACGATGAAGCACGTGGGCCTCAACGTCGCTGCCGATCCGCTGATGACCCTCAGCTACATTGGCGTTGAGGGTGGCTTTGTCGCGTGCGTGGCCGACGATCCGGGCATGCACTCGTCGCAGAACGAGCAGGACACCCGCCATTACGCCCGTTTCGCCAAGATCCCGATCTTCGAGCCCGCCAACAGCCAGGAGGCCAAGGACTTTGTGGGTCTGGCCCTGGAGGTCTCGGAAAAGTACCGGACTCCGGTGATCCTCCGGAGCAACACCCGGATCAGCCACTCCCGCGGGCTGGTGACGACGGGCGAGCGCCGCGAGAGCAGCCGGGCGATCGGATTCGTCAAGAACCCGCCCCGATATGTGCCTATCCCCATGTGGGCCAGGCAGATGCGCAAAGAGGTGGAGGAGCGCCTGGGCCAACTCGGGGCCGAGGCCGACCGCTCGCCGGCCAACCGGATCGAGTGGCGTGACCGCTCGCTGGGCATCGTCACCGCCTCGATCGCCTACCAATACGTTCGCGAGGTCTGGCCCGAGGCGTCGGTGCTCAAGCTGGGCTTCAGCTACCCGTTTCCCGACGGGCTGATCCGCCAGTTCGCCGAGGGCGTCCAGCGGCTGCTCGTGGTCGAGGAACTCGACCCGATCATCGAGGAGCACATCCACGCGATGGGCATCGAGTGCGAAGGCCGCCGGTGGATTCCCGGGATCGGTGAGCTTTCGCCGACCCGGCTTCGCGAGTGCCGCGCCGCCATGGAAGGCAAGGCCAAAGTCGCCGACACAGGGGCTGCCCCCCCCTTTGCCGCCGATCTGCCCGCCCGACCGCCGGTGCTGTGTCCCGGCTGCCCGCATCGCGGCGTTTTCTATGCACTTTCGAAGCACGATGTGGTCGTCACGGGCGATATCGGCTGCTACAGCCTGGGCGTCTTTAAGCCGCTCGACCGGCTCGACGTGATCCTCTGCATGGGCGGCGGCGTGTCGATGGCCCACGGCATGAGCAAAGCCGGCGAACCCCGCAAGATCGTCGGCATCGTCGGCGACTCGACGTTCTTCCATTCTGGCATCACGGGGCTGCTCGACGTGGCCTACAATCGCAGCTCAGTCACCATCATTGTGGTTGATAATCGCACCACCGCCATGACCGGCCATCAAGACCATCCGGGCACCGGGCGGACGCTCATGGGCGAAGAGACGGTCGCGGCTTCGATCGCTGAGATCGGCCGGGCCTGCGGCGTCAAGCGGGTTCGCGAGGTCAATCCTTACGACCAGCAGGCCACGCAGAAGGCCATCGCCGAGGAGATCGCCGCCGACGAACCGTCGTTGGTGGTCTCGGTGGCGGCGTGCCCGCTGCGCGAGCGCAAGAGGATCGGCCTCCAACGGGTGATCCTGCCGGAGGTGTGCAAGAGCTGCCGGGCGTGCCTGAAGATCGGCTGTCCCGCCATTGAGAACGTCGGCGACAAGCCCCAGATCAACGAATTCCTCTGCGGCGGATGCGGCATCTGCCAGCAGGTCTGCAAGTTCAACGCGATCGTCACCGTGGAGGAAGAGCCATGACGGATAATCGGGTGACCAATATCGTGCTGGTGGGCGTCGGCGGTCAGGGCATTCTCCTGGCGAGCGACATCATTGCCCATGCGGCGATCGAAGCCGGGTTCACGGTCAAGACCAACGAGGTGCACGGCATGGCCCAGCGGGGCGGATCGGTGGTCGCTCAGATCCGCTTCGGCCGCGAGGTGTTCAGCCCGCTGGTCGAGGAGGGCGCAGCCCAGGTGCTCGGCGCCCTCGAGCAGATCGAGGCCCTCCGCTTCGCCCACTACCTCGCTCCCGGCGGCTTGGCCGTGGTCAGCCGTCAGGCGATCGTCCCGGTTACCGTCTCGATGGGTGCGGGCACGTATCCTCAAGACGTGCCGGAGCGGCTGGGCCAGGCCTTCAGCCGCCTGATCTGCGTCGACGCGGCCCAGACGGCCGCCGAGCTCGGCGACGTCCGCGCCGCCAACCTCGTGGTCCTCGGCGCGATGGCCACCGGCATGGACCTGCCGGCTGAGGCGTGGGACGCCGCCGTCCGCCAATGCGTCAAGAAGCAATACCTCGATCTGAATTTGAAGGCCTTCGAAGCGGGAAAGGCGACGGCATGAGCGACGGAGCGTTCTTCAGCCGCGAAGAGACGATCTCGCGCGATGAACTCTGCGCCCTGCAGCTTGAGCGCCTTAAGGCGATTGTTCGCCACGTCTACACGAACAACCCCGTGCAGCGCCGCCGGCTCGACGAGGTCGGAGTCGGTCCCGATGGGATCGGATCGCTGGACGACGTGGCCCGGCTGCCCATGATGAACAAGGACGACCTGCGCGACCACTACCCGCTGGGGCTTTCGTGCGTGCCGTCCGACCGCATCGCCGAGATGCACATGTCCTCCGGTTCGACCGGTGTGCCGATCGTGATGCCCTATACGCAGGCCGACCTGGCCCAGTGGGGCGAGTGCATGGCCCGCTGCTACGTGATGGCTGGGGCGCGGCGCGGCGAGGTTTGCCAGATCACGCCGTCGTTCGGCCTGTTTAACGGCGGGTTTGGCATGTACCACGGGGCGCGGGCGGCTGGGCTGTTCATCATTCCGACCGGGGCGGGCAACACCGCCCGGCAGATCAAGCTTGCCGGGGACTTTGGCACTCGCATCCTGACCGGCGTGGTCAGCTATGGCCTGCGGATCATGGAGGTGCTCGAAGAGACGGGCGCGCAACTGCCGAATCTGAAGATCGGCATCTTTGGGGCGGAGGCGTTTTCCGAGGCGATGAAGGCCAAGATGGCCGAGGCATTGGGCATCGAGGCGTTCGACATCTACGGGATGACCGATACCGGCGGGGTCGGCACCCTCGGCCAGGACTGCCGCGACCACAGCGGCATCCACGTCTGGGAAGACCACTACATCGTCGAGACCATCGACCCGCAGACCGGCCGACCCGTCGCCGACGGCGAGTTCGGCGAACTGGTCGTCACGTGCCTGACCCGGGAGGCGTTGCCGGTGATCCGGTTCCGCACCGGGGATCTGACCCGCGTGCTCTCTCGCGGCCGCTGCGCCTGCGGGCGGACGGCGGTCCGCATTGAGCCGGTGACCGGCCGGGTTGACGACATGCTGATCGTCAAGGGCGTCAATTTTTTCCCGCGCCAGGTCGAGCAGGCCCTCATGCAGATTTCCGGCGTCGGCTCGAACTACCAGATTATCATCGAGGAGATCGACGGCATCCGCGACGTGCGGATCAACGTCGAAGCCGCGCCGTCGGTGACCGGCTACATGGTCGAGAAGGCCCTCAAGGAGGCGTTGGGCTTTTCGCCCAAGGGCGATGTGTTTCCGCTGGGCCGGCTTCCGCGCCAGGAGGGCAAGGCCAAGCGGGTGTTCTTCAAGGGGCCCGACGGGGTCGTCCGATAGGTTGACAAATCGTCCATTCGGGCCGGGCGCCGGTTGGCGCCGCGGCCGTTTCTGGCATCGAGGCGTACAGGGGCGCGTCCGACGGACGCACCGGGACATTATGAACAAGGAGACCCAGTGATGAGGAGAGCATCGCTCGTCCTGTCGGCCGTGGTGTTGGCGGCGTTGGTCGGCTGCAAGTCCAAGGAGCAGCCCGCCGGCGGCCAGGCCGCCAAAACCGAGGTGATCACCCTGCGCTACGCCAATTTCCCCGTCGCCTCCACCTTCCCGTGCGTCCAGATGGAGCGCTGGAAGGAGCAGGTCGAAACCCGCACCGAAGGCCGGGTCAAGATCAACACCTTCCCGGACAGCACGCTGCTGGACGCCAAGGGCATGATGGACGGCGTGATCGCCGGCCAAGCCGACATCGGGTGCCTCTGCATGGCCTATCAGCCGGGGCTCTTCAAGGTGACCAACGCCACCAGCCTGCCGCTGAACATTCCCGACGCCAAAACCGGCGCGCTGGTTCTGCTGGATTTGTGGCGCAAGTACGATCCGGAACCGTTCAAGAAGGTCAAGGTCCTGACCATGTTCACCACCGCGCCGTCGAACGTCATGAGCCGCAAAGCCGTCCGCACGCTCGAGGACATCAAGGGCCTCGATATCCGGGCCTCCGGCGGCGCGGCTGAGATTCTCAAGGCGTGGGGGGCCAATGCGGTCGGCATGCCGATGTCGGACACGCCCGAAGCCCTCCAGAAGGGCACGGTCCAGGGCGTCTTCTCGTCGGCTGAGGTGATGAAGGACTACAAGTTCGCCGAGTCGTGCAAGTTCGTGACCATGACCGACACCGCCGTCTATCCGTTCGCGGTGGTGATGAACCTCGATAGCTGGAACGCCCTGCCTCAGGACGTCAAGGACGTCTTCGACGGCCTGATCGAGGAGCAGGCCCTCTGGACCGGCCAGTACATGGACGACCACGTCGAGGAGGCGCTGGCCTGGTCGAAGGAGAATCAGGGCGTCGAGGTGATTGCGCTCTCCGACGAGCAGAAGCAGCAGTGGAACAACCCCCTCGACCCGATCACCGAGAAGTGGATCGCCGACATGAGCGGCCAGGGGCTGCCCGCCCAGCAGATCGTCGACGACCTGCGAGCCATGATCGACAAGCACATGAAGGCCCCAGCCGGTGCGATCGCCGATTGATCCCATGACCAGACTGATTGCCACATTGCGCCGGATCAACCGGGCGTTGACCCGGGTTCTGATCGCCGTCGCAGGCTTGCTCCTGGTCGGCATGATGGCGTTGACCTGCGCGGATATCTTCCTGCGGCAGGCCTGGCGGCCGGTGCCCGGATCGGTCGAGCTGGTGGGCTTTTTCGGCGCGGTGGTTACCGCGTTCGCCCTCAGTTTCACCCAGAATCGCCGCGAGCATATCGCGGTGGACATCCTCTTCCAGCACTATCCAGCGGTTCTGCGCCGCATCGTCGGCGCGATCAGCTACGCGGCGTGCATCGCCTTCTGCGTGGTCGCGGCCTGGCAGATCGGCAAGCTCGGCGTCCGCATCCTGACCACCGGCGAGGTCACCGAGACACTGCGGATCATCTTCTACCCGTTCGTGTTCGCGGTGGCGCTGGGGTTCGGGACGATCGCGCTGTCGTTCCTGGCCGACCTGCTGGCGTGCGTGGCCGGGGAGGACGCCCGGTGAGCCTGGCCATGATCGGCATCCTCGGGATTCTCGTCCTGCTGGCCGTGCTGTTTCTGCTCGGCCCGCCGGTCGGTTTCGCGATGGGCATCGTCGGGTTCGCGGGCTTCGCCTACGTGGTCTCGTTCGACGCGGCGCTGAACATGACCGGCGGCACGCTGTGGGCCACGTTCTCGAAGTACGGCTTTACCGTGATCCCGCTGTTCATCTTCATGGGCCAGATCGCGTTCTATTCGGGCGTCAACGAGAAGCTCTATACCGCGGCGCACCGGACGGTCGGGCACATCTCCGGCGGCCTGGCCATGGCCACCGTCGCCGCCTGCACCGGTTTTTCGGCGATCTGCGGGTCGAACACCGCCACCGCCGCCACGATGAGCACGGTGGCGCTGCCCGAGATGAAGCGGTACCGCTACAACCCGATGCTCAGCGTCGGCGCGGTGGCCTCCGGCTCGACGCTCGGCGTGGTCATTCCGCCCAGCGTGGTGTTGATCCTGATCGGCCTTTCGACCGAACAATCCATCTCGACGCTGTTCTACGGCGGCATCGGCGCGGGTTTTCTGCTGATGGCTTTGCTGGTGCTCACCGTCTACGCGATCTGCCGCGTGCGGCCCGACTGGGGTCCGGTGGGGCCGAACTTCGCTTTCGGTCAGAAGGTCATGGCCCTGCTCGGCGCCTACGAGATCGTCGTGCTGTTCCTGCTGGTGATTTTCGGGCTGTATCTGGGGTTCTTCACGCCGACCGAGGCCGGGGCCGCGGGCTCGTTTTTCGCGATCGTGCTGGGCCTGCTGCACCGCAAGCTCACCTGGAAAGGGTTCGTATCCGCCGTCGTCGATACCCTCCGCGCCTCGTGCATGGTCATCACGATCGTGGCCGGCGCGGTGATCTTCGGCAAGTTCCTGACCGTCACGCGGCTGCCGTTCGACATCGCCGAGTGGGTGGTCGGCCTGCCCGTGCCCGGCGTGGTGGTCATCGGCATCATCTTCGTGATCTACATCCTCGGCGGGATCGTGATGGACGCTTTGGCGCTGCTGCTGATCACCATTCCGATTTTCTTTCCCGTCGGCATCGAGCTGGGCTACGACCCGGTCTGGTTCGGCGTTGCGGTGACCGTGCTCACCACGCTGGGCGCGATCACGCCGCCGGTCGGGGCGACCACCTACGTCGTGGCGGCGATGGCCAAGGACGACATTTCGCTGATGGGAGTCTTTCGCGGCGTCGCCCTGTTCGTCCCCGCCTACATCGTCTGCGTGATCCTGCTGATGCTTTTCCCGAAGATCGTCACGTTCCTGCCCGAGTTGATGGGCGGCTAGACGTCGTCACGTCCGGTCGCCGACCGGTCTGGTGACGTGCCGCTCGTCGTCGAACCACTGGCCTTCGAAACTGCGGATCAGCGTGGTGTGGACCCGTGTGTGCAGGACGTTGCGGCCGGTCCGCAAGCGGCTGGTCGGGATCACCATGCGGCGAGGTTCCCACAGCACCGGCACGAACTCGCCGCCGTTGATCGAGACTTCGCTCGCCTCGCGGAACGGTTTTTCGTAGAGCAGTTCGATCACCGTCTCCGCCTCGTCCGGCACGCGGTCCAGGTCGAAGTGCGAGGTGTATTCGACCACGCCCGCGTAGAACGGCAGGCGGTTGCCCTCGTAATCCTCGAACTGTCCCCGTTCGGGCCGCGAGACCAGCCGCAGCGGCTCGAGCTCGACGCCGAACCCGCCCGCCAGGTACAGCGCGTTGAGCAGCCCGCCGTCGGTCCGGTCGGTGGTCACGCCCACCACGATCCGGTTGGTTCCCGGCTGAAGATGCGGCGTTAAGTCAACTTCGAGACTTCCGCGAACGTGGGCGCCGCTCGGCTGAAAGTCAGCTTCAGTCAAGCGAGCCGAACCGTTCACGCCGATCGACCACTCGCCCACAATCGACCCCGGCTCCATCACGAGCGCCACCGGCCCGTCGAACGCGCATCCGAACTCAAACTCGTACCGCAGGGCCAGCCGCGGCAGCGACAGCGTCGGCGGCGAACCGAACCGGTCCGCGATCTTCGGCGCAAACGGCGCTCCGCTCTTGTGCAGCTGGTTGATCAGCGGCATCGCCGGCGTTTCGCCCGTCCAGGTCGCCTGGCCGCTATCGTCCAGCAACGACATCCGCCAGGTGTACATCCGCAGGAGATTGCGATTCCGAGCTTCGACTTCCGCCGGGCCATCGCCGCGCACCGCGATGACCGCTCTCCTCTCGCCTTCCTCGAACGCGCCCTGTTCGAGCATCACGCTCTCGAACGGGGCCAGCCGCCGCACGAAGTTCGACCCGCGCCGCTCCAGCATCGCCGGCAAGTGCTCGTCCAGCGGAATCTCGCGTATCTCGCTTCCCGCCTCCAACACCACCTCGCGTGCCTCCGTTGATGTGTTCTGCACGAACCACCGCCGCATCGAGGACGAGGCCCGCGTCACCGAATACACCGGCTTCGCCTCGACGCCGTCTTCACCGCAGATCGACAGCGACGGGCCGATCCGCTCAGCCAGCCTCGTCGCAACCTCATCCACCTGCCCCGCTTCGAACCGCACCACCGATCCGCCCGCGGCTTCGAATTCCTCCAGCCACGCCGCCAGCGACTCCTCGACGAAGGCCATCGGCGGCATCACCACCACCTCGCCCCGCACCTCGCGAACGCAGCAGCGCGAGCCTTCGATGTGCGAAGCGGCCAGCACGTCGGTGTCGACCACCAGGAAATCCACGTGACGCGCCAGCAGCGCCTTGCCGAGCCGCCCGAACGCCTCCCGCTGACCGCGGTCCGGAAGCCCGCTCGACGGCTCGATCACCAGCACCTTCGCCTCGACGTGCGTGCCCTCGATCAGCGAGAACACACGGTCCAGCCGGCGGCTGAGGCCGCCGAAGAACGGCCAGTACGGCATCTGGAAGAAGAACGACGGCGGCGCGTCGTGCTTGGCCAGACCGTGCGTCGTGTAGAAGAACCCGTGCGGCACCAGGTAACTGATGCCGGCCAGCACCAATCCGTCGGCCAGCCACTTGGCGTCCTGCAGCGTCGCGCCCCAGCCGAGGCTGTGGTAGCACTCGGTCAATCCGCCGAACTTGCCGTAAACGTACGCCGCGGAGGCCGCCGCCTTCGTGTTCCATCGAAGCTCCGGCTCGAACAGGTCCAGCTCCGCCCCCGCTTTGTGGTGGCCCGCGTCGCTGCCGGGGATGTCCATGTACCGAAGCTGCGAGAACCGCAGCGACGGCTTTTCGCCCGTGTACCAGATCCGATGGCGGCGGCACCATTCGCGCACCGGCTGCTCGAAGACCTGCACGAACCGCTCCAGCTCGAGCCAGTACAGGTCGCGGCTGACCCGCAGATGCTCCGGATGCTCCAGGCACGCCAGCGCCGGCAGGTGCTCGAGCAAGCTGTAGCCGTAGCTCTGCTCGAAGAGCCGCGGCAGTTGCGTCGACCATTCCGGAGCGTACGACCAGAACACGCCGATCTCATCGCAGTAGATCGACAGCACCGACCGGCCGAACTTCTCGCCGAGACGCTGGGCGTACCGCCCGTGCGTCAGCTCCAGGAACCGCCGGATCGCCCGTTCGTTGAAGATATCGACGTAGTTGCCCCAGTACTTGTGGCCGTCGGTTCGGACCTGGACGCTGGTCACGATCAGGTGCGGCCGGTCGGGCAGATCGACGTCCAGCACCGGCGTCGGCTCACACGCCAGGAACCGTTTGGCGTTGTAAGCGGTCAGCCCCTGCTCGTGGTACGTCGAAAGTGAAAGGTGCATGCCGATCGAGGCCGTCAGATCCGTCGGCTCGGACCAGCGCGTCTCCTCGCCGTCCAGCGGATACGCCACCGCCGAGAGGACGTCGCCTCGCGGCAGCTCCAGCCGCACGCGCCCGCCCTGCACCCGCTGCCGCGTCTGAACCAGCGAGGTGCCGTGAAACTCCGGACGGCCGAGGATCACTTCGCCGCCGGCGACGCCGGAAGGGTACGGATACTCATCGTAGAGGTGCACGCTCAGGCCGTGCTTTTCGGCGGCGGCGATCGCCGCCTCGACCATCGCAAAGAACGACTCGGAGAGGTACGGCCGATCCAGCCCCTGGCGCGGATGGATGAAGAAGCCGCGGATGCCCTGCGCCGCCATCTGTTCGACCTGCCAGGCGATCTCGTCGGCCGACAGCTCGCCGTTCCAGAACCAGAATGGATAGAACCCGCTGCGCATGGCCATGCGTCGTCCTCGGCCGCGGCTACCGCCGTTGGGCCGCCAGCATCTCCTTAACCTCGTTGTTGATCCGCACCGCGCACCACTTCCGGCCGCACATCGTGCAGTAGTCATCGCCCGGGCAGGCGTCCTGCTGCCGCATCGATTTGGCCTTCTCGCCGTCCAAAGCCAACTCGAACATCATCGGCCAGTCGAACCGCGCCCGCGCCGCGCTCATCGCGTCGTCGCGCTGCCGCGCGCCCGGGAACCCCCGCGCCACGTCCGCGGCGTGGGCCGCCAGCTTGAAAACCACCACGCCTTCCCGCACCGCCTCCTCGTCCGGCAGACCCAGATGCTCGCGCGGCGTCAGGTAGCACAGGAAGCTGGCTCCGTAGTATGCGGCCAGCGTCGCCCCGATCGCTCCGGCGATGTGGTCGTAGCCCGCTCCGATATCCGTCACCAGCGGGCCCAGCACGTAGAACGGCGCGCCCGCGCAGACTTCCTGCTGATACCGAATCTGCTCCTCGATCTGGTTCAGCGGCACGTGCCCGGGCCCCTCGATCATCACCTGGCAGCCCGCCTGCCTCGCCCGCTCAGCCAGTTCCGCCAGCGTCCGAAGCTCGCGATACTGCGCCTCGTCGCCCGCATCGGCCAGCGCGCCCGGCCGAAGCCCGTCGCCCAGGCTGAACGCCACGTCGTATTCCCGCATGATCGCACAGATCTCGTCGAAGTGTTCGTACAGCGGGTTCTGCCGGCTGTGATGGACCATCCATTTGGCCAGCAGCGCCCCGCCCCGCGAGACGATCCCGCCCACGCGGTTCACCGCGTGGGGCAGGTGCTCCCGTAGAATGCCGGCGTGAATCGTGAAGAAATCCACCCCCTGCTCGGCTTGCTTGGCGATCACCGCCAGCATGTCGGCCACCTTCAGGTCCTCCACGTCGCGATGGAGCACCATCTCGTACATCGGCACCGTGCCGACCGGGGCTGGGCTCTGGTCCACCACCATCTCGCGGATCGCGTCCAGATCGCCCGCCGTCGAAAGGTCCATTACCGCATCGGCCCCCGCGCGCAGCGCCAGCTCCAGCTTGGCCTTCTCCTGGGCCAGCGACGACTTGACCGCTGAGGCCCCCAGATTCGCGTTGATCTTGGTGCTCACGCACCGCCCGATGGCCAGCGGCGACAGCGACCCCCGGGCATGGACCCGGTTGGCGGGTACCACCGCCCGGCCCGCCGCCACCTCGCGGGCGAGCTCGGTTGCGTCCACGCCTTCCCGCCCGGCTGCGCGGACAATCGACTCCGGAACCTTCCCCCCTTGTGTCTCCTGCAATAGCGTCATGATCGATCCTTTCAACATACTGGTCGTCGGGGGCGGCGAAGGCGGGTGGGACCGGAAGGTAGGTGACGAAAAACTGCAGCAATAAAGCTACAGCGACGCTTTCCTACGCCGGCCTCATCCATCTCGGTCGGACTTATCCGGATCAGGTTCCAAGGGTCCCGCCTGCTGACCAGGCGTATCTCAGGCCGACGGGCCACCCCTAGCGCCGATTTTTCCATTCTGCGGAATATTTTGTATAATTATACACACCGCCAAGGGAGGTGCAATCGTAAATAACTTGTGCGGCGTCGAGTAGATTGTAACGATTCTTTGGGAGGTCTAGATATGAAGGGGAGAGTGTTGTGCGCGGTGGTTCTGCTGTCGGTGGGGCTGATGACTGTGGGGGGATGTGGGGGATTCGTGCTGCCCGGCACGAGCTTCAATGCCAGTGAACTGGCCAAACAGGTGCTCGCCGATACGGTCTGGGGCGACCCGGACGGCCGATTCCGGCTGGTTTTCGATGAGAACGCCAAGCTCGTCGAGTTCGAGGTGGAGGGCCTGCCGGCTGAGTTCGCCGACATCAACGTCAACGGCGACCCGTTCGAGATCATTCTGCCCGAGGATATGCCCGCCGGTCTGGGCGGACAGACCATCACGGCGTGGGTCCGGCCGGTGTCCACCGAGGTCACTCAGAACGACAGTGGCGGCTTCGACGTGACCATGAACTTCACCGGCGACGTCAGTGGCGTGGCCATAGCCGCCCTGGTCAACAGCCTGGGCGTCAGCTTCAACTGCACCGTCAGCCCCGACTGCACCGAGCTGAGCAACCTGAGCGGGGCGATCACCGTCTACGGACCGCTCAACATCGTGGTCTTCGAGCAGGAACTGGAGCTCAACGAGACCATTCCGCTCACGCAGTTGCAGTAAACCGAGCCTAGAAAAGAGGTTAGGATGAGGCCCGGCCGAACGGTCGGGCCTTCTTTGTTGGGTAAATATCCAAATTGAATAAAAATTTCATCCATTTTGGATAATTTACCTTTGGCCTCATTATATCCATTTTGTATAATACAGATCGACACAGGAAACCGCAAGGAGAGAACCATGCGTTTGGTCGATCTGGTGAGGAAAAGCGGCCGTCGGCTTGTGGTCCCGCTGGCCGGGTTCCCCGGCACCGCGTTGACGGGGAGCTCCATCAAGCAGAACGGTTTCAACGCCGAGCTGCAGTACCGTTCGCTCTACAAACTGGCTGAGCTGACCCAGCCGGATGCTCAGTTCGTCATGATGGATCTGTCGGTTGAGGCCAACGCGCTGGGTCTGCCCGTGCGGTTCCCCCTGCACGACAGCGCCACCGTCGAGTGGCACCCGGTTGAGAAGGCTGAAGACCTCGATCAGTATCGGGCCGTCGATCCGCTGGCCGACGGGCGGGTGTGGGTGTTCCTTGAGACCATCCGTCGGCTGGTCGACCGTCTGACGATCCCGGTCGGCGGGTACGCAATCGGCCCGTTCACGCTGGCCGGCCTGATGTTCGGCGCCCAGCGGATCGCTTTGGCCACGCTGGACACTCCGGAGCTGGTCAAGTCGGCTTTGGACTTTTGCGAGCAGATCATCGTCCGCTACGCCAAGGCCCAGGTCGAAGCCGGGGCCAAGATCATCATGATGCTCGAACCGACGGCGGTGCTGTTGGGACCGAACATGTTCTGGGAGTTTTCCGGCCGGTCCGTCCGGCAGATTTTCCGGCACCTCGACTGCATGACCGTCCTGCACATCTGCGGCGACACCACCGCGATGGTCGAGCCGATGTGCAAAACCGAGGTTCACGGTCTGAGCCTCGACAGCATGCTCGACATGCCCGCCGCCGCGGCGCGAATGCCGGGCGACGTCGTCTTGATGGGCAACGTGGATCCCGTCAACGTCCTGTTGCGGGGCGCGCCCGCCGACGTCGAGCGTGCCACGCGCGACCTGCTCGACCGCATGGCCGGCTGCGAGAACTTCATTCTTTCCAGCGGCTGCGACATCCCCGCTGAAGCTCCGCTAGCCAACCTCAAGACCTTCGTCCACACCGGCAAGCAGCACTGCCCCGCCCACAAACCTCTCGCCCAGGCGGGATAAGAGACGAAGGGCCTGAGGTTAGTTTTGCTGGTCGCCCTGCATGATCTGTTGGGCGTTATCGGCGAAGTTTCTGCTGTTTTCCTCTTCGGTGAACGCGATCAGGTTGAGCAGGCCGCCGAGGCTGCCGGCCAGGTCGGAAGGGCGGCGGAAGTCTCTGGCCACACGCTGGGTGAGCAGGAATCGCGGGGTCATGAATTCGACGACCGGGTAGTCATCCGAGTTTTCGGGCAGGTGGTCGGGAAGGCGGCTCAGGAACTGGGCGATGCCGTCTTGGGCGAACTTGAACGTGCGGGCCAGCAGGAGCGGCTCGTCCATGCCGATCCGGGCCAAGTCCTGCTTGATCCGCGGCCGGCCCAGGCGTTCGAGGAACAGCCGGTAGTCCAGTTCCACCTTCTCGTTCGAGCCGATCAGAAACAGGTCGCCGACCACCGAACTGCTCCACATCGACGCGCACGGAAACACGGCCGAGAAGGTCTTGGTGATCACCGCCAGCATTTCCTGCGACATGTGATAGGAGGGGATCCACTGACAGACCACGCCGCCGCGGTTGAGCCGCCGCGACATCGCCTGGTAGTATTCGCGGGTGAAGAGGTTTGATACGCCGGTGATCCACGGGTTCGACGGCTGCGAGATGATCACGTCGTAGCGTCGGCCGGTCCGCTGGAGATGGTGGCGGCCGTCGCCGACGATCAGGTTGACCCGCGGATCGTCCAGAGCGTCGTGATTGTATCGGCGGAAGAGTTCGGATGCCTCGACCACCGCTTCGGAGATCTCGACCACGTCCACCCGCTCGACCCGATGTTGCAGCAGCGATCCGAGGCTGACCCCACTGCCCAAACCGATCAGCAGGGCGTCGCGCGGCCGGTCCACGAACATCACCGGCAGGTGCGACAGGAGGATCTGGGTGGACATATCGGCGTGCTCGCCGGTGGAGGCGTCGGTCTTGCCGTCGATGGCCAGGGACATGGTGCCGCGCGGGTCGTGGAAGACCGAGACGGTGGCGGTGGGGCCTTCGCGGTAGTAGGCGATTCGGTAGGCGTTCATGGCCTGTCTGACGTCGTGCAGGTCGCGGTAGTCGTGGGCGTAGACGTAGGCTCCGCTGTTGAGGTGATGGATCCGCCACGGACGAATGCCCAGCACCGAGAGGAACAGGGCCGTTGCCGCCGCGGCGATCACCGCCGCCCGCCGCCTGGCTGTCAGTTCCGCCCCGATCGCCAGCAGTCCCAGGCCGGCGAACGCGTTGAGTCCCGCGGTCACCACCATGCCCTTCTGGAAGCCCAGATAGACCACGATCACGAAGCCTCCGGCAAACGCCCCGAGCACCGCGCCGATCGTGTTGAAGCTGTAGATCAGTCCGACCTTGCTGCCCGCCTCCTCCACCCGTCGCACCACGGTTCCGACCGCCAGCGGAAAGCAGATTCCGAACAGCGTTCCGGGAACCAGCAGCACGGCCAGCAGCATTAAGAACCGCACGAGTTGGAACAACGGCCAGCTGGACGAGGTCCAGTCGAAGACCCTCAGGAACACGAACGGCAGCTCGTCGAATCGCGGCATGGCCAGCGCCACCCACACCGCGATCAGGATCTGGGCCACACCGAGCCAGAGCACCGACCGGCGAGGCGGCCGCAGCGAGTAGATCAGGCTGCCCAGGACGATGCCGGTCAGGAACGCGGCGAGGATCGTCGTGAACGCGTAGACCGTGGTTCCGATCACCATCGAAAGCACCCGCGTCCAGATGGTCTGATAGACCATGGCGGTAAAACCGCACAGGGCGGTGGCGGCGACCACCGCGGCGATCACCGGCGAAGCCGGCGCGGCGGGCGCCATCGCCGCGCCGCGACCCGCGAGAGGAGTCTCCGGCGGCGAGGCGATCCACCGCCGCTGCAGCAGGATCGCGACCAGACCGATGGCGAGGTTCGTCGCCGCCGCGGTCAGCGTGGTGGCCGGCAGTCCATAGTGCGGTATCAGCAGAAACCCGGCGCACAGACATCCGGCCACGCCGCCCAACGTGTTGAGGGCGTAGAGCGCCGCGGTCCGTTTCGACGGGCAGCCCCGTTCGGCGGCCAGCATCGCGCAGAGGACCGGCAGCGTGCCGCCCATCGCGATGGTCGGCGCCAGCAGGATCGCCACCGAGAGGGCCAGCCGGATCAGGCTGATCGCGTAGAACCCCGGCTCGAAGTGCTGATAGACCAGCACGTAGAGGCCGCCGACCCACTCGAGGATCGTCGGAAACAGCAACGCGTAGATCCCGATCGCGATCTCGAGCAGCCCGTAGATCAGCAGATGCCGCTTGCGGCGGTCGGCCAGCCGGCCGAACAGAAACGCGCCCGCGCTCATCCCGCCCATGAACGCGATCAGCACCGCCGCCACGGCGAAGGTGGACGCGCCGAGCGTCAACGTCAGCCGCCGGGCCCAGACCACCTCGTAGACCAGGCCGGTGAACCCGGACAGCACGAACATCGCGTGGATCAGGGTGTGCCGGTGTCTCATGGCTCTACCTCCGTGTCGGTTGCGCACTCCGTTGTTCCGCGGACAGGGCGAAGAAGGGCGACGGCGGATCGCCCTTCTTCATCCCTCAGCCCTCTATGCGAGCCTGGTGAAAGCCGCACGCCGGCGGCATCGTTGTCAAAACTCCTTGAGGACGACGTCGGTCGCGCCGGCGTTCTGCGCTGCCGACGACGCGGTAAGGGCATTCTTCCGAAGCTTCCTGGGTTTGGCGGAGGCCATCTCGTGGCCCGCCTTGCCCGAAGGGGGGGCGGCGTTCGACGAGCCGCGGAACAAGGCTTCCAGTTCCACGATCATCGAGTTGAGCTCCTCGGCCTGGGCGTTGAGTTCCTCCGCGGTCGCGGCGTTGGACTGCGTCACCTTGTCCATCTCGCTGGTGGCGATATTCACCTGCGAGACACCCTGCGACTGCTGCTGCGAGGCGCTGGCGATCTGGCTGATCGACTCGCTGAGCTTGGTCGAGTTCTCCGCGATTTCTTCGAGGGCCTTGGCGACCTCGTCGTTGATCTGGACGCCGCGTTCAGAGTTCTTGATCGACTCTTCGATCATGTCTCCGGTGTTGCGGGCCGCTTCGGCCGACCGCTGGGCCAGGTTGCGGACCTCCTCAGCGACCACGGCGAAGCCCTTGCCCGCCTCGCCGGCCCGCGCGGCTTCGACCGCGGCGTTGAGGGCCAGCAGGTTGGTCTGGAAGGCGATCTCGTCAATGGTCTTGAGGATTTTGGCCGTCTCGTCGGAGGAGTTCTTGATGTCGGCCATGGCCTTGGACATCTGGCTCATCACGTCCTTTCCCTTCTGGGCGGCGTTGCGGGTGACCAGGGCCATCTCCTTGGCCTGCTCGGCGCCGGCGGCGTTCTGCTTGGTGGTCGCGGCGATCTCTTCCAGCGAGGCGGAGGTCTCTTCGAGGCTGGACGCCTGTTCGCTGGAGCCTTCGGCCAGTTGGGTCGAGGCCATGCTGACCTGGGCTGAGCCGCTGGTCATTCCGTCGATGATCTGATTGATCGCTTGGGCGGCCGATTCGAGCTCCGCGGTGCTGCACGTCCGCAGTCCGGCGAATACCCGTTTGAGCATGCCGACGACGCCCCGGATGATGGCCAGGCCCAAGGCGGCCGCGACCAGGATTCCCACCACGCTGACCGACAGCATCAGGAAGCGGGCGGAGGCGTAGTTGGCGTCACTGGTTTTTTTGTCCGCCTCCATGCCCTCGATGTTCTTGTCCACGAGCGCGGTCAGCACGGCCTCGCTGGCGTCGGCCAGTTCGCGGCCTTTGGTGGTGGCCAGTTCGAAGGCCCTGTTGTTGCCGTTTTCGCGGCTGATCGCCCGGACCTTTCGGCTGATCTCGGTGAATTCGGCCCACACGCCGCGGAACTGGCCGAGCCTGGCCTTGCCCTCAGCGTTTGTGATCTTATCCAGCGATCCGAGTTTTTCCTCGATGGCGGTCTGATACTGCTCGATGGCGTCGGCGTAGCGGTCCATGCCTTCCTGGCTGGTCTCGAGGATCAGGTTCTTCTCGGCCCGGTGCACGGCGAGCATGTCCTGGACGACCCGGGCGGTGGTCAGGGCGGTTTCGGCTGCCTCCTCCGCCGCCTTGGCCGCCTCGGCGTTCTGCTTGACGTTCAGCGCCACGAGCGTCTGGAGCGCCTCCTCCGCCTTGTCGTAGGCGGCCCGGCCATCACCGCAGGAGAGGGTCGTCGCCTCCGCGGACTTGGCCTCCAGCGCCAGTGCGCACACTTGGTCGCTATAGGTCTTGAAGCGCTCGTACTCGGCTGCGAAGGCTTCGAAGGCGGGGCGTCCCTGGTCGGTCACGCATTGGCGCAGTTCCTGCGCCGCCTGGTCGGCCGACGTCACGAGGCGCCGCCGCTCAGCGTCGTATTCCTTCATCCGTTCCGGCGATTGTTCGAGGATGACGTTCTTCTCGGCGCGATGGACGCGAAGCAGGTCCTGGACCAGGGCGTCTCCGAGCTTGACGCGGCCCGCCGACTCGCCGGCCAGGGCGATCTGCTTGGAGACGTTCTCGTCGCTGAGCGTGGCCAGGGCCTTGAGGATAGCCTCGGCCTTATCGTAGGCCTGGCGGCCCTCCTGGCCCGACATCATCCTGGCCCGCACGTTCGAGTTGAGCATGGCGTAAGCTCGCACCTGCTTGTGCGTTTCGAGATAGCCGTTCCAGATCGTGGTGAACTCGTCGAGTTTCGCCTTGCCCTCGGCGTCCGCCAGCGAGCGGAATCTGGTCAGACGGTCGCCCAGTTCCTTCTGCACCTGGTCGATCTCGTCGGCGTAGGCGGTCATCCGCTCCACCGAGTCGGCCAGGATCAGGTTTTTCTCGGCCCGTCCGATCCGCAGCACGTCCTGCTTGATCTGCCCGGCGATCTTGACCTTCTCGGCTGAGAGATCCACGATCGCGTTGAGCCGGTCGTTCATTCCGCCCAGTTTGCTGAGCCCGACGCACGCGACGGCGACCGCCACGCCCGCCAGCAGACCCAGCACCACCAACAGTTTCGCCTGTAGTCCGATGCCCTTCATGTCAGACCTCCCTACCCCCGTATGAGTGTCCGGTGTGAATGGGTGGAAAGGAGCGAAGTGGGGTAGCTTCGCTCCTTCCCGTGTTCAAGAACATGAGACTGGTTGGTAAGGTTGTGTCCCGATTCGTTGCTCATCGCTGCGTTTCGTTGTCGTTCCAGGTGTTCGATCGGTCTTAACTTCCGCTTCGGCCCTTTGCGGCGGCCGCATCATTGCCGTTTGCCTTGGTCGAGCCGGTGCATTCCTGGTGCCGCTGCAGGTCCAGACGGAGTCGCACCAGTTCGGTCACGCCGTCGGCTTCGGTTTTCTCCAGGATGTGCTGCTTGTGGAAGTCGACCGTCTTGGGGCTGATGCCCAGTTCGCGGGCGATCTGCTTGCTCGACCGGCCCTCCACCAGCCGGTCCGCCACCTTCCGCTCGATTGGGCTGAGCCGGCCGAAACGCTCCAGGAGTTCCCGGCGGCGGCGCTCGCGGCGTTGCAGCGCGACCGCCTTTTCCAGTCCGCGCTGGATGGCGTCCAGCAGCGCCTGGTCGCGGGAGGGTTTCTCCAGGAAATCAACCGCTCCCAGTTTCATCGCGTCGACGGCCAACGCCACGTCGGCATGCGCGGTCAGATAGATCACCGGCAGCAGGGCCCCTTGCGAGACGAGCCGCCGGTGCAACTCCAGGCCGCTCATCTCCGGCAGGCGAACGTCCAGCACCAGGCATCCGGGAACGGAGGGATCGTAGGCCTTCAGGAATTCGGTTGGAGCGGTAAAGCCTTCGCCGCGGATTCTCACGGAGGTCAGCAACTCCGCGAGCCTTTCCCTGACACTCGGATCGTCATCAAGCACAAACACCCTCGGCTCATCGACCATGAGGCTGCGTCTCCTGTGGTTCGTCAGAGGTCTCGAGCCCGTTGGCTGTCGAAAGGTTCTGCAACACGACATCGCCGGTATTCGTCGCCGTTTCGCGCTGGTTATAGGTTCGGATGACGGCTTGGCAAGGTTAATCCGGGAACTGGTGGGGGAGAGCAGGGAAATTACTGGGCTGAACCGGCATGTTGCCTGACGTGACTGGCAATCGGATGGCGGGATTGTAAAGATGGGTGCCCCGCCGTCCGGCAAAGTGGTGAGGAATGCCGCGCGGGGCTGGGGCGAAAGCGGCCTAGAGCAGCTCGGCCAGCACGATCAGACGCACCAGTTGGGGCACGGACTCGGCCTGCATCTTGGCCAGGAGGTTGGCGCGGTGAAAGTCCACCGTCTTCTGGCTGATCTTGAGTTCCAGAGCGATGGCTTTGTTGGACTTGCCCTCGGCCAACCGGCAGGCGACCTGGCGCTCCATGGGCGTCAGTTGCTCGAAGTTCTTTCTGATCTCAGCCTTCCGGGCCGCCGCCTGACGGATGGCCTGGTCCCGCTCCAGCGCCCGATACAGGCAGTCCAGCAGGGCCTGGTCGCGAAACGGCTTTTCGAGGAAGTCCACCGCCCCCATCTGCATGGCCTGCACCGCCATCGGCACGTCGGCATAGGCCGTAATGAAGATGATCGGGATCTGGGCTTTCCGGGCGATCAGCTTCCGCTGCAACTCCAGACCGCTCATGCCCAAAAGCCGGCAGCCCGGTTCGGATGGATCGTATTGATCGAGGAACTCGCGGGCCGACGCGAAGGCCCTGACCCGCAGTCCGACCGACTCGATCAGTTCGCGCAGCGCATGCAGCACGTGGCCGTCATCGTCGATCACGAACACCGTGGAGTCAGTGAACATCAGTCGCGCCGCCCTCGTGGGCGGGCAGGACAAAGGCGAACGTGCTGCCGCGGTCGGTATTCCGATGCGTCCATATCCTGCCGCCGTGAGTCTCAATGGTTGATCGACAGACCGCAAGGCCGATTCCCAGACCCTGCGGTTTGGTGGTGTAAAACGGCTGGAAGATCCTCTCCCTCGCCTCCGGATCGATGCCGCTTGCGGTGTCCTGCAACTCGACGTGCGCGCCGCCGTCGCTGGAGCGCCGGGTGGCGATGCGCAGCGTCCTGATCGGCGCCTGCTCCATCGCTTCAATGGCGTTCCTGGCCAGGTTGAACAGGACCCGCCGAATCTGGTCCGGATCGCCGGTTACCGACGGCAGCGGTTCGGTTAGCTCCAATTCAACCCGCACGCCCAGCGCCTCGAAGTCGCCGGCCAGACACGCCATCTCCTCGCGGATCAGACGATTCAGGTCCATCTTCTGCCGGACCGGGTTTTGCTTTCGCGAGAAGGCACGAACCGACTGCAGCATCCGGTCGGCCTGCTCGACCTGTCCGACGATCATCTCCAGGTTGTCCGCCAGCTTCTGATCGCGGACGCCGGCGTTCTCGAGCCGGCGGCGGCACGCCTCGGCCAACGTCCGAATCGCGCAGAGCGGCTGCTTCAGCTCATGGACCGCGGTGGCCGCCAGCTCTTCCAACGCCGCCAGACGCGACAGATGATCCCGATGTGACTGACCATTCGATCTCAGACTGTCCATCCGCTCCCACCCCCGCTTCTTTCTTCTTTCAGCACCGGCCAACAACAATCAGTATATATTCTTCACAGGCCGTAGAGAAGTCTCAATGGAGGATCGTCGGCGCGTTGTCCTCGTGCGGCCTCGGCCGTCCTTGCGGCAAGGGCTCTGCTGTCGCCGATGCGATTGATCGTTGACAGTCCGTCGCACAACGGCTAGAAGAGCGGGGTTCGCGGCGCTGGACCGCATGGCGACCCAGAGGCAAGAGTATGCGTACGCTGGCCGAATGGACGGTTACCGAGTATTTCGGATACGACTGGCCGGAGCAGATGGTCTGGCACGAGGTATCCGGTCTGCCGGAAGGCTTGCCGCTTGAGGTGGTGGACCAGGCAAACCGGAGCCGGCCTGCCCAGTTTGACGCCCGCCGGCAGGCCGTCTGTTACGTTACCGATCTGCCCGCCCGGGCGGCGATGCGGTATGTTCTTGGGCCGGCTGGGAACCCCCCGGAGCCGTCGCTGGGTTGTTGCGAGGAGGGCGGACGGCTGCGGATTGACAACAGCCGGATCGGGATTGAGTTGGCGTGGGGCGAGGCGGCGGGGTCGGCGGCGGGCGAGCCGCCGCTGTTTGGCGTCCGTGGTGTGGATGGGGTCTGGTTCGGCGGCTCAGGTTTGCGGACCGGTTCGGCGGTCGTTTCGCGGCGGACGCGGTTCGACGCCAAAGGGCCCGTGCTGATCGAAGCCGTCCAGAGCTATGTGTTGGGCGATGGTACGACGCTGGAAATCATGTACGCCATCGATGCGGCGAGTCCGGTCGTTCGCGTGACGATCCGACAGGAAGGGCCAGCCGGTGGGGAGTTGGTCTGGCATCTCGGCTGCAAGTTCAGGCCCGATCAGGCCTACTGGCGGCCGTTTCATCCCAGCGAGGGACGCGCCCAGCGTCCGTGGAATCCGGATGGCTTCGAACGCCAGTCATACCCGATGCGGTATCCGGTCGTGCCGGATGTGGTCAATATGCGTCTGCTGTACAACTGGCCGATCGACGGCTCGAATCTCTGGGCCGGCTGGCGGCTTGACGACCGGCGCGACCTGCTGATGATCGGACCGATCCGGCCGTCGCGGAACCATACGCCACCGGAGTATCTCGCCGCCGAGCTGCGGGCTGGGACCGCTGATGGATCGCGTTTTCTCGATTACGCGATCCCGCTGCAGAACGGCGTGAAGGTCTTCGCCCTCGGCGTCCTGGACCGCGACCAGACGGACGTTGCCTGCGAACCGTCAGTCGGCCCAGCCAACGACATCGACCGGACGTACGCGCGGGTCAATATGCCAGGTCTTGACGACTATCACCGCATGGCCCTCGACTGGGAAGGCATTGAAAGCCTCGCCTTCCCGCGGCTGTGGCTCGATCCAGCCGAGTTGCCCGCGATTCACGACAAGGCCAAACGATGGGAGTGGTTTCGCGAGCGGTTCGAGAAGCATGCCGACGACCGCCTGTACAATCCGTACCTGTTGCGGACGATGCACCTGCGCGACGGCGATCCGCCGCTTGGCTCTGACCCGGCTGGGGCGTTTCTGGCCGGCGGCGAGCTTCGCCATGCTCAGCAGGCCAAGTGCGACCTGATGCGAAAACTCGATGCCGAGATCGATCTGCTCCTGAACTACGGCCCAGCGGTCGAGTACGCCATCGGCATCCGGATTTCGCGGCGTTGGCGGACCATGGTCGAGCAGTTCGATTTCGTGCTCGGCAGCGAGGCGTTCACTACGGACGAACGACTCGATGTCCTCCGCAAGCTCGCCTTCATCGCGGAGGTGATGTGCTCAGCCGACGCCTGGCCCGCCAGCGACGCCGGTCTGCATCGGGCCAATCCCAACTTCCATCCCGACGTGATCAGCGCCCGCGGCGTGGCGGCGGCCATGCTCACCGGTCATCCGCGACAGGCGGTTTGGATGGACGAGGCGGTGGCCGAGATGGAGTGGACGCTTCGGCAATCGACCTTCGCCTCCGGCTGCTTTGATGAGGCGCCCACCTACCAGTTCTGTTTCGTCAGTTACGCTCTGCAGATGGACGCCGCCGTCGCCCGTCAGGGCTGTCGCAAGCTGCGGGAGAGCGCGATCTTCACAAAGGCTTTGGATTACCTGGCGTCGATCCTCACGCCCGTCGATCCGCGGGCCGGACACGCGATGATCCCGACGATCGGCCACGTGACGTCGCACGCCCACTGCCAGAGCATGAGCGCGTATTTTGCGTGGGCGGCGTTGGCTGCGGCCAGGAGCGATCCATCGTTCAGCCGCCGGATGATGGCGGCCTGGCGGCGCGGCGGGGGCTACCTGCTGCCGCTGCACGAGTTCTGGAACGGCATGATTTGGGCGTTGCCGCTGTGCCTGGTCGATCCGGAGTTGCCCGCCGACGAAACGGGCGCGACGACGAGTTCGGTGGTGCACGAGGGCCTCGGGCCGGTGCTGCGGACGCGTCATGGCGACGGGAGTGAGGGCTATCTGCTCTATAAGCTCGGCGAGTCGCGCGGCCACTACGACGCGGACGAGGGCAGCCTGATCTGGTATGCGTTCGGCAAGCCGATCCTCACCGACTACGGCACGCAGTACACGCCGCTGATGGATCAGCCGTGGATGAACAACCGCATCTCGGTCGATCACAAGGCCGATCACCGGTTGGGCGGCAAGGTGCTGGCCGCTGCGCTGACCGACGGGGTCGATTACGTGTGCGGGCAGATTCCGATCGAGGGGCTGCACCCGGTCAGTGAATGGCCGCTGCGGTTTACCGAGGAGCACACGGCGGCTGGCCATCCCGCTTTGCCTGATGCGACACATCACCTCTGGCGGCGGCGCGTACTCTACCTGCACGAGTTGGAGGCGATCGTTCTGCTCGACCAGATCGACGGCCCGCTGCCGACCGACTGGAGCATCCACGTGCTGGCCGACGGTGCCCGGGTGCACGGGGCCAGGGCGACCTTGCGCGGGCAGTTCGGTTTGGATATCGCAGTCGACTTCCTGGCCCCGCACAATCCGCGGATCGAGATCAGCGGCTATTCGCATCTGGGTTTCGACGAGCCGGGCCAGCGGCACTTTCATTGGCGCGACATCCGATGGACCGCGCCGCCCGGCTTGACCATCACCGCGATGGCTGAGCGGACCACCATTCTTCGCGCCCGCGCCGAATCCAATCAGCCGTACCTGGCGATCCTGACCGCGTATCCCAACGACGACCCGCGGCCGACCGTCGTCCGTGGCGAGCGCGAATGGTCGGCGACCCTCACCTCCGTCCGCGGCCAGGTCGAAATCGCCACCGAACCGCCGTTCGATACGTGGCGCGTGCGGATCGCGACTCCGCACAGCCGATACGAGCGCATCCTGAGTTAGCCGCTGCAAAGGAAGGTTGCGATATGCCGCGAGAATTGACGATCAAAGGACCGGCTCGGATGCCGCGGGAGACGACGGCGGCGATCCAGGCGGCGGTGGACGCGCTCGGCGGCGAGGGCGGCGGCGTCTGCCGGATCGGAGCCGGCGACTATGAGCTCGATAACGCGATCTATCTGCGCCATCGCGTGACGCTTCGCGGCGACGGCGAGCGAACGGTCCTTCGGCCGATCCCAGCGGTGCGGTCGCCGCTGGTGACGTACGTGGGTTACGGCCACTACGACGTGCGGATCGCCCAGCCGCACCTTTTCCACGTCGGAATGGGCGTTCATATCGGCGACGGCCACTCCGGCGGGTTCTACGACACCACCGCTTCGCTGACCTGGCGGGACGGCGATCGGTTCGGCCTCAGCGAGGACCTCAAGCACGACTATACGCCCGAGCACGGCGCGACGATCACCGCGGCGTTTCCCGTGGTCGCCGGTCTGCTGGTCGCCGACGCAGCCGTCGAAAATCTTCAAATCGCCGGTCCGCGATGCGATCCGTTTCACCTGAACGGCTGTCGCGGCGGCGGGGTGTATCTGCGGCGGGCCGATCGCGTGGCGATCCGCGGCGTCACCGTTCGCGGCTATCCGGGCGAAGGCATCTCGTTCCAGCAGTGCCGCAACACGCTGATCGAGGACTGCCGGTTGATCGAGAACCTCGGCCACGGCTTGCATCCGGGCAGCGGATCCGTCGGTCCGGTCATGCGTCGGCTCGAGTGCCGCGGCAACCGCTGGTGCGGCGTATTCTACTGCCTGCGGGTGAACTACTCTATCCTCGAAGACTGCATCGTCGAGGGCAACGGGCAGGCAGGGCTCTCAATCGGCGCGCACGACACCGACAATCTGATCCGCCGCTGCACCATCGCCAACAACGCGCGGCCGGGCGTGTTCTGGCGGCCGGAAGATCGCATCCGCGCCGGCCATCGAATCACGCTGATCGACAACACCATTCGCGAGAACGTCCGCGACGGCCAAGCCGCCGCGGAGATCGACGTGGACGCCGGCGCGGAGGATATCCGTCTGTGCGGCAACACGATTTGTCCGCGCGACGGCGTCGCCGCCCTGCACGTCGGCGATCGCACGGTCAGCGTCTTCGCCGCCGAAGGCGATGCGCTCGAACCGACGTCTGGCAATACCGCTACGCTCAAGCGGCTGCCGCGAGATGACGCCTCATTTGCACCGGCGTGGCTGGAAGGCATTCCGCCAACCGCGGATCGCCACCTGCCGCCGCCGATCACCGCCGATTAAGGAACCATCCGTGAACGCACAAAAACCTTCGTCCCGTCGCATCGCCTACCAGCTTCGTACCCAGATCTACGCCGACAGCTTCGAGCCGCAGAAGCGCGCCCTGCTCGACTACGTCGATCGCGTGCCGATCGATGAGGTAATCGTCTTCGTGCCCGACGTCGGCTATCGCACGTGCGGTCTGGCCACCGTCGACGAGTGCCGCGAGCACGCCCAACTCATCGAAGGCCTCTTCGCCGAACTGCGCCGTCGCGGCGTGGCGGTCAGCGTCAATTTCTTCTGGACGATGGGCTTCAGCAACGTCGGTTGTCAGGAGCGTGACCGGCGCGGATGGTTCGATTTCCGGGCGACGGTCAACGATCGCGGCGCGGTCAGTTGGAACATCGCGTGCCCGCGCGACCGCCGCTGGCTTGACCACATGGCCGGGCTCTACCGCATCTACGCCGCGTTGGAGCCGCGCGTCTTCTGGCTGGACGACGACGTGCACGTGACGCTGCGCGAGAAAGTCGACTCGGCCTGCTTCTGTGACGACTGCATCGCCGAGATGGGCCGCCGCACCGGCCGAAGCTTCGACCGGGAAGGACTCACCGCGGCGATCATGGCCGATCCGCCAAACGCCGTCCGCAACGCGTGGCTCGACTTGCAGCGGGAAATCATGTTGACGATCGCGCGGACCCTCACCGACGCGGTTCACCAGGTCAGCCCGCGGACTCGCATGGGGCAGATGCTCTCGCCGCCCGAGTTGCACTGGGCTGAGGGCCGCCGGTTCGGCGAGTACCTCGACGCCCTGGCCACGCCCGAAACTCGTCCGGTGGTCCGGCCGCATTTGGGGCCTTATTGCGACGAACCGCCCGGCGGCTTGATCTACGGTTTTAACTGCGCCCGCCTCTGCCAGTTCGCGTTGCCCGACGACGTCGAGCACCATCCCGAGATCGAGAACTGGCCGAGCACCCAGTACAACAAATCGGTGGCCCTGACCGCCCTGCAGATCGAGATGGCGTGTCTTCTCGGCTGGACCGGCATTACGCTGTCGATCCATCCGGGCAGCGGGCGCATCGACCACGACCGGACGGGCATGCCCGCGATGCTCTCACGCATCCGCCCGCGGCTGAGTGCCATCGCGGAATTGGGCCTGCATCGCGACCAGTTCCGCGGCGTCGGATTGCTCTGGCACGAGGACGAACCGCGCGTGGTTCGCGGCTCAGCCGGGGCGACCAATCCCGCCGCCCTCATGCGATCCCGGCCGTGGGACGCCATCTTGCCGCTGCTGGGCTTCGCCACCGTCCATCGCCAAGCCGACGTCAACGCCGTCTCCGGCGAAATGCTCGAACTGCTCGATGAGAATACGCTGCGGGAGTTGTTCTCAGGCGGCGTAATCCTCGAGCGCCGCGCCGCGGAGTCGCTCCTGCGGATCGGCAAGGGCCGATGGGCGGGCCTGATCGAGATTGCCGATCCCGCCCCTTGCGTGATCGAGATCGTCACCGACCCCGCGTTCGGCGGCATCGACGGCGAAGAACTCGGCGCCGGCGGAAGCTTCTTCGCCACCCAGCCGCCCGGCCAGTTCCAGCTCGATCCCGCCTGCCGCGAAATCTCCGAGCTGCGAAGCTACGCGAACGCCCGCACCGGCCACGGCATCATCCTCTTTGAGAACGAACTCGGCGGCCGCGTCGCCGTCCTGCCCTACGACGGTCAGACCGCCATGAGCCCGGTCTACTTCAACTCCTTCGGCCGCGAAGCCCAGTTCGACGCGATCATCCGATGGCTCAGCCGCGGCGCCGGTCCCTGCGCCCGCGTGATCGGCGCCGCCAACGCGGTGCCCCTGCTGGCCTGCCGGGAAGACGACATCATCCTGGCGGTGCTGAATCTTGGAAGCGATCCGATCGAGCCGCTGACCGTCGCGCTGAGCGGGAATCTCACCGCCCCGCTCAGTGTCGAGCATCTCGATAACGCCGGCCGATGGCAGCCGCTTGAGATCACGCTCTGCGCCTCCAACGGCGCATTGACGCTGCGGGCTCCGCTTCGCGTCGAACACCTGGGCACCGCGGTCTTTCGCATCAAGCCGCGCTGACTCTCAATGTGGCCTCAGATTCGAAAATGCGCCGCGGCGTCGGACGTCCGCTGGGTTACTCCGCGGTCAGCAGGTACCACATGGTCTTGTATTCGGGCGAAAGCTTGAGGACCAGCGTGTCGCTCTTTTCGCTCTTGACCAGCGGAACCTCCGCAGTGGGCATTCCGTCGGGACCGAGGGCCTGGCACTTCCAGTTGCCGGCGAGGAAGGGCAGGTCGGCGATCGTGGCGGCGACGGGCTCGATCAGCACGGGCGCTGCACCCCAGTTGCCGCCCACCGAGTCCCGCTTCTCGTTGAACTTCATCTCGGTGTTTTCGCACCGCTTGATGGCGGCGACCAGAATCTTCCTGCTCTGGCCGAACGGCTTTTCATCCATCGCGGTCATGGTCACAACGGCGAAGTCGGGTTTTTCGAGGGCCAGATTCGCATCGCCGGTGAGCCGGTCGGCGTGGCCCATCCAGACCATCGCCCCGGCCCCGGTGGCGACGTAGCGGCCGTGACCGTTGTCGGCGACGTCCCAGGTCAACTTCGACGGCGCCGCTGAGCTTGGCGACGAGAACGTCCGGTCCTTCCCGTCAAACGAGGTGACGAGCCGGGTGTTCAGGAAATCCTTCCAGGTCACCTTGGCTTGGTCCTGGAGCATGCGGAAGGTGTCGTAGTTCCAGTTGACCTGATGCTTGATGATGTCGAGGATGGGGTTCTCCTCGCCCACGTAGCTGACCACGCGGGTGGCGGCCAGCGGCTGAACTCCTCCGTTGCGGAAGATGGCGGCGCCGGCGGCCATGAATCCCCACTTGGCGGGATTCGCGTCGAAGTCGAACCAGTGGATCGTGTTGCGGCTGGGGTTGGGGTTGTACATGAAGAACCAGATCCCGTCCCAGTCCTGCAGGGCCGCGAACGACGCCATCAGCGGGACGCACTCAGCCTGGTAGTCGTTGGGGGCGCAGTGATTGTACTCGCTGTTGGTGTAGGGCTTGTCCTTGAACTGCTGGCTCGCCATGTAGAACATCAGGCCCGAGATCTTGTCCAGGTCGGTGGCGGTCTCGTGGGGGCTGTCGGTCATCGCGGCGCAGGGAACGGTCCACCGCTCGCTGTGCCATCGTTCGCCGGCCGCCCAGCGGGGATGTCCCCAGTAGGCGTGGCAGTCGATGTAATCCATGTTCTGCTGGGCCCAGAGATTCGCCGTGCCGAAGATGATCGTCCCGGTCACGTTGCCCTTGTAGCCCAGTTCCTCCTTGACGAGATTGCGCATCTGCTCCCAATAGCTGCGTTCGAGCTCCATCATGCAGCGGAAGCGGTCGATCTTGCGGGCGTCGGCTTCGGTCTTGGTCGCCTTGACCGTGCCCTGCCCCACGTCGTGTGATCCGACGCCGGCGGTGGCGAGGTCGTCGGCGCCGAAGAGCTTGACCGTTCCCTGCTCGAGGTCCTCGCCCTCTTCCAGCACCTCGCCCCAGGCGGCGCGGAACTTTTCGGTGGTCTTGTACTCCCGCTTGAGGAACTCGTTGAAGAATCCCTGGAGGATGTTCAGGTAGAACGGATCGAGATGCGGCAGCCGTTCCTCAGCGTCCCAGAGGAACAGGCTGTCCTCGTTGTTGATCTCGACGAACCCGCAGGCGGCGTCATCGGCGTACCGGACCTTGCGGTAGGGGTTCACGTGGCTCAGGAATTTCCTGGCGAAGTCCTTCTGGGCGTCGATGAGTTGCGGAACGAAGACGTCGAGAATTTTATCGAAGAAGACCTTGGTGTCGGGCAGGCCCAGTTCCTGGCTGTAGGATCGCGAGACGTGGAGGTTCAGGTTCCAGTAGATCCCGTTCTCGGCGAGCTGATGGAGGAAATAGTCGAACTGATCGAGGGTCCTGGTCTGGTCTTCGTCGAGGTTCTCGCGGCCCCAGAGGTTCTGGCCTTCCACCCCGTGGAACCGGATGCTGTTGACCCCAGCCTGCGCCAGCCGCCGGGCGATGATGGCGGCGTCCTCGTGCGATGGCGCGGTGAACCCCATGCTCATGCCCCAGACGCGGAACCGCTGGTCGCCGACGTAGAAACGATCGCCCCGGGCGACGACGCGAGCCCCGTCCGGCGCGATCGGCGGGGACGACAGCGCGATCAGGGAGGCGGGGTTGGCCTCCGCCGGAATATAGAAGGGCACCATCCCTTACTGGTCCGCCCGCGCCGCTGAGCATGCGACACACAAGATAGCTGCCGTAACTACTTTTCTCATTGTCATTTATGATCTCCATTTTCGGGGTACAACACGCCATTATCGCCAATCTGGACACCGGGTCAATGATTGTACCCTCACGTGCCGCCCGCGATGCAAGTCAACGAAGTTGGCGCCTGGCCGACCTTCACCAGGTCGCGACTGCCGCCCTCCGCCTCAAGGCGAGATGACGGCCACGGCCGCACCGACTTCCCTGAATCTTAATTTATAAATAGTAAAGTATAGTAGCGGGTCTTTCTCCTGCCCAGGTCGCGTAAAGGATCCGGCACCAGAAAACAGACCTTGACGGAAATGCCGAGGTGGCATTATTATCAACTTATTACCCAACTACAGGATCGTTTTTCGCATGCTGCAGTCGGCGATGTGCCAACGATGGCCTAAACTCGGAGCGTGGCTGGTACTCATTCTAGCCGGTGGCGCCGCCCTGGTCTGGACGGCGCGGGCCGCCGGGCCGGCGACGTCGCCGCGTCGGCAGATCGTTCTGGCGGTGCCCGCCGGCGGCCAAAGGATGATGATGCTCCGGCAGGTGGTCGACCAGTTCCACCGCACCTGCCCGGAGGTGGAGGTCAAACTCCGCGGCATTCCCGGCGGCAAATACTACCAGAAGGTGCTGGTCATGCTGGCCAGCCGCACCGGGCCGGACGTGATGTGGATGGGCCAGTCGTTCTCGGAATTCGCCGATCGGGAGGTGTTTCTGGACCTCTCGCCCTACATCGCCCGCGACCTGAACCTCGCTGAGTATCACCCGCAGGCGATGGGCTGGTACCGCTACGGCGACCGGCAGTTTGGGATTCCCACCGGTATCGACATCCGCATCATGGTCTACAACGAGGAACTCTTCGACGAGGAAGGTCTGGACTATCCGAAGAATGACTGGACCTTCGCCGAATTCCTCGAAAAGGCCAAGCGGCTGACCAAAGACCGCGACGGCGACGGGCGGATCGACCAGTACGGCTACATCGGCATCCTCGAGCAATTGCTGTTCGACGCGCAGTTCATCGCGGACGATGGCGCCCGCGCCACCTGTAACACGCCGGAAATGCTGGACTACCTTCAGACGAACGTGGACCTGGCCGAACGCTATCGCGTCTCGCCGACCCCGCGCCAGATGCAGCAGACGGCGGGCATCGACAAGTACGCCCTCTTTCGCCAGGGCCGGGCCGCGATCATGATGATGGCCTCGTGGGACCTGCCGGCCCTCAAAAAACAGTGCGCGGACCTGCGGTGGGACGTGGTGCTCAACCCCCAAGTCCGCCGGCAGGGCCAGTGGGCCTCGAGCCAGTCGTATACGATCTGGGCCCAGACGCCGGAGCCCGACGCCTGCTGGGAACTCTGCAAGCTCCTGTGCGGCCCGTCGTTACAGAAGCAGATGGCGTTTGCCGCCATTCCGACGCACCTGCCAACTCTGGCTCAGGCGGCGGCTGAGCACCGCGGCCGACCGGCCAACGTCGAGGCGTTTGTGCAAGCGACGCGGATGCTCGATCCGACGCCGCGCGTGCCGGACCTCCAGGAACTCCAGCAGTTGTTCCACGACGCCTGCCAGAGTGTCTTTGTCGGCCGGGCCGATGCCGCCGAGGCCATGGACCGTGCCCAACGCCGGATCGATCGGGCAATCAGGAAGGAATCGCGATGAATCAGCGGCAGAACATCGCAGCGGGCCTGTTTCTGGCCCCGAACTTCCTGGGTTTTCTGATCTTTACGCTCCTGCCGGTCGGCGCAGCGATGCTGCTGAGCCTGTTTCGCTGGGACATCTTCCACGCCCCGCAGTTCGTCGGCTTCCAGAACTTCGTAGATCTGCTCGGCGGCCACTGGCGAGACGGCCGGTTCGAGTGGAACGACCCGCACTTCTGGAAGTACCTGGGCAACACGGCGTTTCTGATGATGGCGATCCCGGTCTCGATGGCGTCGTCGCTGTTTCTGGCCATCATGCTCAACCAGCAGATCCGCGGCCGCAGCTTCTTCCGGACGATCTTCTATCTGCCGACGATCTGCGCGGGTGTGGCCCTGCTGATGCTCTGGAAGTACATGCTCAACGAGGAGTTCGGTCTGGTGAACCGATTCCTGGCGGTCATCGGCGTCGATGGGCCGGGCTGGCTGACCAGCTACCACTGGGCCAAGCCGGCGATCATGATGGTGACCATCTGGACGACCATGGGCGGCACCAACATGATCCTCTACCTGGCCGGACTGCAGTGCATCCCGCCCGAGCTCTACGAAGCGGCGGAGATCGACGGGGCCGGCTCGTGGCAGGCCTTCACGCAGGTCACCTGGCCCCTGCTGAGCCCGACCACGTTCTTTATCTTCATCACCTCGGTCATTCACGGTCTTCAAGGCGGCTTCGAGGCGGCCTACATCATGACCGAGGGCGGCCCGGACGGGGCGACGACCACGATGGGCTACTACATCTTCAACCACGCGTTCCAGTGGTTCAACATGGGCTACGCCGCGGCGATCGCGATGGTACTGTTCGTCATCATCCTGACCGTCACGCTGGTCAACTGGCGCTACGGCGGACGGAAGGTGGAATATGCCTGAGCGAACCCGCACAACCCGCCGCCGATGGCGACACGGAGCGACCTACGTGTTGCTCGCCGTGGTCGGCGTGGGCATGGTCGTCCCGTTCCTATGGATGATCCTGACCAGCCTCAAATCGCCCGAGGCCGACGTGATGGACCTGCGGGCCGTCTTCCCCGAACCCGCAGCGGTCCTGGCCGCCCGGCAGATCCGCCAGCCGGACGGGCTGGTTCGGCGCATCACCGATCCGCGGGTCCGCTCGCAGCCGGCGACCCCCGCCGGGCGGCTCTGGTCGATGCTCGAAGAGCCCGACCACCAGGCCCTGCTGAAGCTGGCCGAGACGCCCGGGCCGCTGGACCCCTTCCAGGTCGATCTGCTGGTCGAGGTGCTCAACACGCTCCTGGCCAAGCGCGAGCTCTACGAGCCGACGGTATTTCCCGTCGCCCAACTGCCCGCGGACGTGCCGGCCATCCTGCGCCATACCGACGGCCAAACCGGCCAGCCGCTTAACGGCCTCAAGCACGCCCAGGTCCTGCACCTGAACCGCCGCCTGCTGGAGTGGGCCCTGCCGGACTACATCGAGCCGGGTCGGCGGGTCACCCTGGTCAACTACCAGCGGGTTTTCCAGGAGACCAACTTCGGCCGGGCGCTGTTCAACAGCATCGTCGTCACGCTGATCGTCACGTTCGGCCAGGTATTCACCAGTTCGCTGGCGGCGTTCGCGTTCGCCCGGCTGCGGTTCACCGGGCGCGACAAGCTGTTCTTCGGCTACCTGGCCACGATGATGATTCCAGGCTCCGTGACGATGATCCCGGTGTTCATCCTGCTGCGCCATCTGGGTTGGATCGACAGCTATGCTGCACTGATCCTGCCCGTGATGTTCACCGCCTACGGCACGTTCATGCTCCGGCAGTTCTTCATGGGTCTGCCGACGGCGTTGGAGGAGGCGGCCGTCCTTGACGGCTGCGGCATGCTGCGGATCTACTGGCACGTGGCGCTACCGCTGAGCAAGCCGGCCCTGGCTGCGCTGGGCATCCTGACGTTCATGGGCGCGTGGCGGTCGTTCATGTGGCCGCTGATCGTCGCCCACAGCCCGGAGCACTACACGCTGCCGGTGGCCATCGCCCAGTTCCAGGGCATGTTCGGCACCGAGTGGACGCTGCTGATGGCCGGCGCGATGATCATGATCGTCCCGATGCTGATTGTCTTCGCCTTCGGCCAGCGGTATTTCGTCAGCGGGATCCGCGTCGGCGCGGTCAAGGAGTGAATTGGATGGTGACACTGATATGTCAATGACGGATATGCGAAGGTCTTGTGAATCATGACAAAAAACGCACTGGTGGTTTACGGCGGATTCGAGGGCCATCGGCCCGAACAATGCGCAGCGGTCTTCATTCCCTTTCTGGAGAAACAGGGCTATCGCGTCCATCCGCGAACGACGCTGGAGGTCTATGCGGACAAGGATTTCCTCGCGTCACTGGACCTGATCCTGCAGATCTGGACGCTGGGTGATTTCACCGCTGAGCAGGGCAAGGGGCTTTCCGACGCCGTCCGAAGCGGCGTGGGCCTGGCCGGTTTTCACGGCGGGATCGTCGATTCGTGGCGGTCGAATCCCAAGTACCAGTGGATGACCGGCGGCCAGTTCGTGGCCCATCCCGGCTGCGGCCCGGACACCAAAATCCCCAGCCACGCGGTCAACATCGTCGATCGCGACCATCCGATCACGCGCGGCCTGCCGGATTTCGAGCTGCAGGACACCGAACAGTACTACATGATCGTCGATCCGGGCGTACACGTGCTGGCCACGACGACCTTTTCCGGAGAATACGGCACGCCGGGCCTGTATCCGCCGGGCGTGGTCATGCCCTACGCCTGGACGCGGACGTGGGGCGACGGCCGCGTCTTTGTCGCCGGCTGGGGACATACGGAGAAGGACTTTGACGAGCCGACCGCCCTGGCCATCGTCGAGCGCGGCCTGCTGTGGGCCACGCGAACATCCGGATAAGCGCAGCCGAATGTCGCTGCGATCGCCTTTGCCTTTACCGGGCAAAATCAGATATAATAGTGATAAAATCATGCCCGCATTGTTTGCGATGCGGGCAACGTGACTGATATGAATTATGATGATGTAAAATGAAGACATCGCCCAGCCTCAAAGACATTGCCGATACGGCCAAGGTGTCCATCCGAACGGTGGCCCGGGTCATCAAGAACAACGGGTACGTCAGTCCCGAGACCCGCGACAGCGTCAACGAGGTCATTCGGCGGCTCGGATACCGGCCCAACCGCTACGCCAGGAGCCTCCGCGAGCAGCGGAGCTTCGAGATCACCGTGATCTCGTGGACGCACGACGAGATCCACATGGAGAAGCTTCGCGCCCTCGAGACGCTGGTCCGCAAGCACGACTACTGCATGACCCTTCTGTTCGACCCGATGCGAACGCCCGCGGACGTCGAGCACGTGGTGGAGGAACTGCGGAACCGCCGGCCCGCCGCGGTGGCCGTCATCTCCCGCCCGCCGCTCGATGACGCGTGCTGGGCGCGGCAACTCGAAGAGGCCCAGCTCCCGTTCCTGTTCATCGATTCGGAAGACCCGCGGATGGACTCGCCGCGGACCGACCGCGAGAGCGGGGTCTTCGACGCCGTCGAGTACCTGGTCTCCACGGGCCGACGGCGCGTGGCCTACGTCGGCCGCGTCGAGAGCTATCGGGGTGCCTCAGCCAGGCTTCGAGGCTATCAGCGGGCTGTGCGAAAGCATGAGTTGCCCGAGATGGTTGTCCCCATCGAAAGCGATCTGGACAAGTGGGAGGCGGGCCGGATGGCGGTTGAGAGCCTGGCCCGGCTGTGGCCTCTTCCCGACGCCGTCCAGGCCTATTCGGATGAATTGGCGATGTCGTTCATGTACTTCCTGCAGAAACAGGGCATCCGGGTTCCCGATGACATCGCGGTGATGGGCTTCGACGACCGCCGCGCCGCCCGGTTTGCCTCGCCGCCGCTCTCGACCGTCAAGCAGCCCAACGAGGAACTGGGGCAGGTGGTCGGCGAGCTCCTGCTGCGAAAAATCCACAACCAGGGACCGCCCGAGGGGGGATGGTCTCCGGCGGTCCGCCCCACGCTCGTCATCCGGGAGACCACGTAACTTCCTATGGTTTATGCGCTTGCGGCCGCGCCACCGGTCTTTGTCCATCCGCCCGGCGGACGGGCGGGGGAGCAGCGGAAAAAGATTTGCATCGCTAAGCACTTCTTGATACAATGCCATCGTTGGCATATGGAATACCTGTCTCTGGGCGTACTCATCGCGTGTGCAACGCAAGCCATATCGCGAGCTTTTTTTGGGTCTCTATGTGCCAACGATGGCAGTCTGGTAGTGGAGCACCTTTTAGTGCGGAAGGAGAGGACAATGAGCAGGGTTTCGATGCAGTTCTGGATGTCGGCGTGTCTGCTGGTGTCTTGCCTGGCGGTTCCGCGAGCGGCCGATGCCGCCTGGCCGGCCCCCGCAGCCGGGTGGGAAGGGCAGTACAGCGCCTCGGTGGGTCTGCCGACGGTCGCCACGCCGGCCTGGACCAACGGCGGCATGGCCGGGTCGATCGACGCCACGGGTGACGGCGGCAATCCAACGCTATGGATGGACATGGACGCCAGCAACAACGGCGGGATCTACTATGGTCCCGGCAGTGGGACGGCGGCCGATCAGGTCACAATCGACTTCCGCCTGAACACGATGGACACCACGTTGACTTCGGACGTCTTGCAGTTCCACCTTCGCGTCTATCGGCCGCTGGCCACCGGTGGAAGCCAGATGTGGACCTACCAGTTCAGCAAGGACACGATCAAGCTGGAGGGTAACAACGACCTGGTCGCGACGTTTGACGAGGGCTGGCACGACTGGCGGATCACCATTGACGCCGCCACGTTGGAGAGCAACGTCTACCTGGACGGCGGCACGGAGGTCCTGCTCACCCACTCGGGCAAACGCTACAGCACCACCACGGTCCGCAACCGGATGGAGTTCGGCCGCAATAACGAGGCCGTGCTGGGTGAGGCGGAACTGACCCATCTCCGCTGGACCAACAGCGAGATCGTTGTTCCCGAACCGGCGACCCTTTCGCTCCTGGGAGTCGCTGGGCTCGCCTTGCTTCGCAGGCGACGCCGATAGGGCCGGTTGGACGGAACAGCCACGGGAGGGCAGGAGACACCCAGGCCAGCCGTCGGCGCAACTCGCCCAAACGGCTGGCCTTTCTACGCCAGCACCGACATTGTGGCCGATTCTGCATGGGTTCGGCCTCGCCGGCGGTTCAGCAATGTCGCTCATGTGTTTCCCTCGATGCCGGTCCCGCGGGAAAGTATTTGCATTGTTGGGCTCCTTTTGCTACAATGCCATCGTTGGCACAAAGGGTTTTCCGCTTCCGAACCGGCCGCCTCGCGCGTCTGGCGGATCATTGATGGCTTCCGCTTTCGTATGCCATCGATGGCGGTTGGTTCAGCGACGGCTGTCCGGAGTGGCAGGAGAGGACGATGAGTAGGGTTTGGATGCGGTCTTGGACGTCGACGTGTCTGCTCATGTCTTGTCTTGCGCTTTCGGGCGCGGCCGATGCCGCCTGGCCGGATCCCACAGCCGGGTGGGAAGGGCAGTACAGCGCTTCGTCGGGTCTGCCGACGGCGGCCAAGCCCGCCTGGACCAACGGCGGCATGGTCGGATCGATCGACGCCGTCGGCGACGGCGGGAATCCGACCCTGAAGATGGACATGGGCGCCAGCAGCAGCGGCGGGATCTACTACGGTCCCGGCAGCGGGACGGCCTCCGATCGGGTCACGATCGACTTTCGTCTGAACACGACGGACGCTGCGCCGGCGTCGGATGTCATGCAGTTTCACCTTCGCGTCTACCGGCCCCTGGCGAAGGGCGGGGGCCAGATGTGGACCTACCAGTTCAGCAAGGACACGATCAAGCTGGAGGGTAACAACGACTTTGTCGCCAGGTTCGATGAGGGCTGGCACGACTGGCGGATCACGATCGACGCGGCCACGCGGGAGAGCAAAGTGTATCTCGACGGGAGTTCCGAGGCCCTGATCGGCCACTCGGGCAAGCGCTACAGCGCCACCAAGGTCCGCAACCGCTTGGAATTCGGCCGCAACAATGAAGGCGTCTTGGGCGAGACGAGGCTGTCTTATCTTCGCTGGACCAATAGTGAGATCGTCGTTCCCGAACCGGCCTCCCTTTCCCCTTCGGGAAGCGCCAGCGCGGGCGTCCCGACCGTCGATTGGTCGCCGGAGACGTTTGTCGTCTGGCCGCTGAGGACCGACGGTCCCGATCAGCAGGCGGTGGTTTCGCTGGGCGACTGGTTCCGCGTGAACGCCATGTTCGGCCGGCCCGGCGTCAGGTTCATCGTCAACAACATGGCCCTTTGCGGCCTTCGAACCATCTGGTTCCGCTGCGGTGCGGGCGGATGGCTCATCTATCCCAGCCAAGTTCCCGGTGCTGTGATTTCCCGCTACGCCGACACGTCCTACGACAACAGCGCCTTTGACGCCCTCGAGGAGACCGTGACCTTCGGCCACCGCCTGGGCATGTCGGTCTTTGCCTGGTTCCCGGTGCTGGAAGAGACGCACGGCTCGCAGGAGAACGACCGGAGCCGCTACGTGGACCTTCACGCCGACCAATGGGGTCGGACGCACGAGAATCTCCCTTCCGGCCTGCCGAGTTTTGCCGAGCCGGCGTATCGCGAGTACAAACTCCAGATCATCCGCGAACTTGTCAGCCGGTACGACGTGGACGGCTTGGTGCTGGATTTCGAACGCAACAGCGGGCGGCTTCGCACGAACGATTCCGACTATCATTCCGCCATTGTCGAAGCTTTTCGCAAGCAAACCGGCAAGGACGCCTTCTCGCTGCCGACCGACGATCCGCAGTGGATGGCCTTTCGGGCCCAGTACGTGGGGATGGTGATCAAGGAGGCTTCCGACCTGATCCGGAAGCTCGATCGGCCGGTGAAGCTGATCGTGATGTTTCCCGCCGGCGAGCCGCTGAGCGCCTTCTGGGACGCGAAGGCGTGGGAAGAATGGGTGGATGGGTTCGCCTTGGCTGCGCACGGCGAGCCAGGCGAATCGTGGGAGAGCCCGACTGCCCAGGCCGACCGGTGGTTCGAGGAGGCCAGCCGGTTCGACAAGCCGTCCAGCCTGATCTTCTACTGCGGCGGGGCGACGGACGAGCAGTTCGCCGAGCGGGTCGCCAAGGGCGTCGAGGCGGGCTTCCGGTCGATCGTTTACTTTGAGACGACGCATTTGTACTGGCACAAGCGGTGGAGCGTTCCGCTGTCGCTGGCCTGTCCCAGCGAGGCGACGCTGGTTGGTCCGGCGGCAGACCTGACCGGCGGCGGCGAACTGCAGGTGCTGGCTGTGGGCGACTGGCGGATGACGATCGGGTCGTCTATCGAAGCGGCGGCTGAGGGAAAGGCGATGGAACCGGCAACGGTCCAACTGCCGGCGCGAGCGGGTTCGCACCGATTGGCGTTCCACGTGCGGTTAGGCCGCGGGCCGCTTGCCGGCGGCTTGGCCGTGCAGGGCAAGACCGTCGACGGGACGGGCGTCGAGCACCCGTTCCGCACGGACCGGACGTGGACGGTCGAAGGCAGCGGCTTGGAACTGAGGACGATCGGTCAGCCGGGCATTCCGCCGTTTCTGGTTGAAGGGCCGATCCGTGCAGGAGCCGAGCGATGAATCCGATGCGAGTCCAACTCGTTTTGATATTTGTGTTGCTGGCGTCAGCGTCTTCGCCGGCGGAGTCCGACCGGATGTACCTGGCCCACGACCCGCCGTGGTCCGGGGGTTGGCTGTGGGGCCCGGCCGAGAAGGCGCCGCCGTTGGAGGTGGATTTCGCCCGTTGGCTGAAGGCTTGCCCGGCAAGCTGGGGCGAGCCGATGGTGCGGCGGGTGCTCGGAAACGCCTGCGCAGCGGGCATCCGCGAGGTCTGCCTGCGGATGCAGGACGAGCGGGGCCGGCTGCTGTATCCTTCGGCCCGCCCCGAGAAGGTGCTTGGCTGGACCAACTACGGCGTGGACTTCGGCTCCGACGATCTGGCGGCGTTGGCCATCCAGGTCGCCGGACGGCTCGATATGGACATCAAGCTCGTGGCCGATGAGTCGATCGGCCCGGAGGTTCGCCGGCGCTATCCTAAAACGCCGGTCGTTGCGCCCGAAGCGTTGCCGAAGTCGGCGTTGAAGGAAGTCCAGGTCCACAGCGACGCCGTCGAGGGCTTGGCCCGCAAGCATCAGAACCCCGAGCCGCAGTGCTTCCGCAAGACGTTCGAGATCGAGCACACCGCAAAGGACGCGAAACTGACGATAACCGCGATGCAGACCTACCGCGGGTACCTCGACGGCAAGTTGATCGGCACGGACAGCTCGTGGCAAAACGGTGAGACGTACGATCTGACGAAGCGGCTGGGTCCGGGTCGGCACGTGCTGGCGGTGGCGGTGGACGCTCCGCCGCACGGGACCTGGATGGTGGGCATGATCGCCAATCTGCGGTGGACCGACGCATCCGGGCAACAACACGAGCTGGTCACCGACACGACCTGGCGGCGGATGGCGCATCCAACCGGCGAATGGACCGCGGTGAACTACGACGATGCGGACTGGCAGCGGCCGGTCGTGGTGGGATTCGAAGGGACGGGCCCGCGGTTCCTGCGGCTGCGCGAGCCGTGGCGAAATCCGCGTCCGCTGCTGTCGGACGAGGCCCGCGACGATCTGCTGATCCGGCCGACAGAGGTCACCGCCTCGCACGAGCAGGACAAGGCCCGCGCCGCGGCGGACCTGGCCATTTGCGACAGCTTCGCTCCGTGCTGGGCCTCGCGCGGTATGCCGGCGACGTTGACCTTCACGTTCGACAAGGAAGAGACCGTCGCGGCGGTGCGGATCCACAGCGGCCAGCTCGCGTTCGACGCCTATCCCTCCGGCGCCTGCGAGATCAAACGCTTCAAGCTCGAGGCCCGCAGAGAGGGCCAGTGGATCGACCTGACCGGGGAGTTGACCGCGGAACGTTACCAGCGGCAGTTCCCTTCCTCGTCGTTTTTCACCGAGGCAACCTTCGATCCGGTCTCTACGGATGCGATCCGATTGTCGATATACGAGTCGTACGACACCGGGCTGCGGTTCACCAGTCCAAGCGGTCCGGCGCTGCCGCTCGAGAAGCGGGTCTGCAAGATCCGCGAAGTCGAGCTGTTCCGCGGTCCGCCGCCGCAAAGGTGAGGAAGGTGACGTGGTCGAGAGATGCACGTGCGGAATCGGAGACCAGAGAATTACCGCTGTCAAAGGAGCGTCGCGATGCACGCGCCACGGCAAGTGAATAACCGAAGACTCCGGCCCGGCCTCGACGGCCGAGCCTTCACGTTGATCGAACTGCTGGTGGTGGTGGCGATCGTCGCGGTGCTGGTGGCGATCCTGCTGCCGGCCCTTCAGCAGGCACGGGACTTGTCCCGGCGGGTTGTCTGCGCATCGAACCTCCGCGGCAACATTCAGGCTGCGGTAACCTACGCGGGCGATTTCGCCGGCGTCCTGCCCTCGATGGCGCACTTCAACTACGGCGTCAACAGCGCGGGAGCGAGCATGTACTTCTGGCTGACCGGCATGCGGCCGGGCGCTAACCTCAACGAGGTGCTGGCGCCCTATTGCGGCGATCTGGCGACGTGGATCTGCCCGTCGGTCGGCGGACCGCCGCCGGACCACGGCCCAGCGGGGGAGGCGGCGAATACCCGCAGCACGTGCTACATGTCCTACAACTACTATCCCGGCCGGATTCGGCCGCAGTTTTCGCCGGACGGTGAACGGGTGGTGGACGATCCGATCGCCGTCAAACCCGAAGCGGCCCCGCCCAGTCAGGTGATGATCCAGGATAAGTGCCGCGACTACTTCAGCGCCTGGCCCGCCGAAGACTACATGGGCTGGAACGTCAACCACGGACGCGGCGGGATTCGCTTCGGGTCCGCCGGCAATCCGTCCGGGGATTCGTTTTACGGCGTGGAGACCGCCCAGGTTTACGGCGCCAATCTCGGCTTCTACGACACCAGCGTCCGCTGGCACAACTTCAGCCAACTCGTGGACGTGGGCGACGACCAGCTCTGGAGCGGCGCCGCCTTCGCCCGAACCTATTCGGTCTTTCCGTAAGGCACAGGCGACGGTGAGGAAGAATCGAGTCGCCGTCTTTCAATGCGGTCAGTCCAGCCGAAGATCCTTCATCATCGCAAAGGCGGCGCCTTCCCGCTTCATGATTTCGATGAAAGCATCGAGCCCTTCGAGGGCAGGACGTCCGGTGTTTTTGTGCAAAAACGGTTTGAAGCGGATCGTCGCCTCGTCGGTGGTCAGTTCCTCGGGGATCGTCACGAACTCCCACGGATGCAAGTAGACGCACAGGACCGACCAGCCCTGGGCGTTTCGCGCCCGAGGGAACATCCGGCGACACAGGTCGGCGAAGGCGTTTGGACCGTGGAGCCGGAGCTGAGGCCACTGATCGCCGCTGCGGCGCAGCGGATCGTCGGTCACGGCGTCGGTGTCGTAGAACAGCGGCAATTCGACGATGCGCATGTTTCCGGGTCTGGCCCAGTCGTCGGCGTCCGGATGGTACGGCCGGAAGTCGCTGCCGTGGAAGTAGGCGGGATATGAGGAGTCGATCCGATAGCCCAGATCCTCCAGCGCGTTGACCATCGTCGTCGAGCCGAATAGCCGCGGCGCGCGGAACGAGACCGGCCGAACGCCCGCGATACGTTCGACCGTATCGGTGGCCAGCGCCAGGCGGCCGGGAATCTCAGCGTCGAGGACGGGGCTGTCGCCGGGCATCTGGAAGACCGCGTTGCCCAGCGTCTCGTGGAACATGGTGTGACAGCCGATCTCGTGGCCGTCCGAGAGGACCCGCGCGACGATATCCGGGTTATGCTCGGCTTCGCGCCCGGTGAACAGGAACGTGGCTGGCACGCCCTGGCGGCGAAGCACGTTCAGTATCTCCGGCGTCCCTTCGCGGATGCCGCGCTGGCCGGACGTCCAGGAACCCAGATCGGGCTCCATGTCGAAGCTGAGGATGATGGTGTTGGCGTCGTGGGCGTTCATGGCCGGTCTCCTACTCCTGAAGCTCGATCTGGTACATCAGGAAGACGTCCAATTGGGTTGTGGCAAAGCGCACCGCATCGGCCCGCTGCTCGAAGGCTACCGTTTGGCGCTCGGGCATCTTGAGCACCTGCGCGACACGCTGCGCGCCGACACACAGCGTCACGTGAATCGGTGCGACGGGAACCGCCGGCAGGGTTTCCTGCTGGTTCACCAGGCAGACGGTGTAGCGCCTTCTGGCTGGGTTGTGCAGGGCGGTCAGTTCGACGGCCCGCGGCGCGTCGGTCTCGAACGTCGCGGGTCGCCCGAGCAACGACCGCACCAGGCGGATGAGCGTGCGCCGCTGCGGTTCGAAGCGGGCGCGTTCGAGTTGGCCGGAGACGAACACGGCCGTCCCGTTTCCGCATCGGGCCCTGACGATGGCCGGCAGGTCGGTCGGGACGCCCGGCGGATTGCTGATGGCTGAGGCGAACCTGTTGCGATCCGAGAGGTCGGTATACGGCAGGACGATCGTTGCCAGCGTTTCGGCGTCGCCGGTGAGGTGTATCTTGCTGTGCGGGCCGTTGACGGCGAGCGGATAATCGGCGCTCTGCTCGGCCAGCAGCGGCCGGCCGGCTTCGGTCGGCGCGACGTACGTGGCGCAGTCGGCGGTTTCGCCCAGGTGCTCGACGCCGAGCATGTCCGTCAGAATCTGGCGGGTCTGCGGATCGGCGCCGGGTCCGAGGTTGCGGCGCCCGCGGAAGACGACGACCGCGCCGCCGGCGTGTGTGAAGTCGCGCAAGGCTTTGGCTTCGCGGCTGGTGAGCTCGACGAAGTCCGGCACCAGGATGACCCGGTGGCGGTCCAGTTCGCCAAGGTTCCTGTCGGTAATCCAGCCGAAGGGGACATGGCCTTCGGTGAGGGCCCGGCCCAGCAGGCGGATATCCTCGAGCTGCGGCGCGGGCGCGATCCACTCCGTCACTGTCTTCCCGCTTGCCGCCCAATCGGTCAGCGACTCGAAGTTCAGGTAGACGGCGATGTCCTGACACAGTTCATTGTCGCGGTCGAGGAATGGCTCATAGCTTTCGACTTCGGCGAAGAGCGTGCCCAGCATCTCGTAGACCCGCCGGTCGAGCGTGCCGCGCGGGTCGATGGCGTCGATGGCGAAGAACGCGCCGTTGTGGGCCAGCGTGATGGCGATCTCGGTGCGGAGCTGCTCGACGGGTTTGAGCGTGGTGTGCTCGGAGAGGTCCGGACAGCGCGAGGTCATGTACTCGAATGGCTTGTTCGGCGTCAGGTTGGCCAGGAGCTTGCAGGCCATCGAATGGTCGGCGAAGGTTCCGTAGAAGTCGCCGCCCGCATAGTCGCCGGCGGCGAAGTAGCCCTGGCAGGTTCCGGTCACCCAGCCCTGGGTCCATCCGGCGCCCTGGTGGGCGACGGAGAGGGCTGGGTTGCATGCCTTGACCGTGTCGGTCAGGAGCTGCGTGTACTCGGCCAGCCACCCGTTGCGTTGCTCGACGAACCGCCGCCAGCGCGGATCGCTCCAGTCCTGGACGCGCGGCAGGGGTCCGTCGCCGGCTTCCTTTTCGTATCGGGCCTGGCAGTGCGGACAGTAGCAGACCGAGAAGGGCCACATGCCCATGTCGAACCACATGCCGACGAATTCGTACCGGCTGCACAGGTCGCGGATCTGGGCGACGACGAAGTCGCGGTAGGGCGAGTTGGGGCAGCAGGCGCCGTAGTGGCCTTTGTCCAGGTATTCGAGCGTGCTTCGGCCGTCGACGGAAACAAACCGCCAGTCGGGGTGGTTCTCGACGGCCCAGCGCGACCAGTTATTGTAGTAGGCGACGGCTTGGATGCCGCGCTGCTTGCAGAGGGCAAACAGTTCGGCCAGGATGTCGCGGCCCTTGAGTCCGGCGTGCATTTTGCCGACCTTCGTCGGCCAATAGCAGAGGCCCAGGCACGAGGTGCAGTAGATGTACGCCGTATCGACCCGCCCAAGCTCCAGCATGTCGACGTAGGTCTTCGGGTCAAACCGCGAGAGGAACTCCTCGTTCCAGTCGGGAATGTGCATGTCGATCAGGTTTCGGCGATAGCTGGTGTGGTACCACATGCGGTGCTCCTGGTTACCAGTGAAGGATTGTTTTCTCAGGAACGAAGCGTCTCTTCTTCTTCATGGGCGTTTTGTCGTTTCGGAGAAGGTCGCGTTGATACAGAGGATAGCTCGTGGGCGAGTCGTCGCGGGGTGAGATGTCCACGAGCGTGCCGCCGCGGAATCTGCAGGCGTATGTCTGTTCCATCGGTGTCCGGCAGTTGGCGGTGTAGCTCGCGACGGTTTCGCGGATCGGGAAATCGATGCAAATCTCATTCCCTGGCTTCAGATCGTCAAAGACGAGGAAATTTCCCACCCAGTCCTCGGAAGGACGCGGCCTTCCAGAGACATGCGTGCGTATCTCCTTACGGTCCACCCACGAAGGGATGCGGATCGATATTCTTCGGTTGGTCTTGTTCCGAATGACGACTTTTCCTTCATGCGGAAGGTAGCTGTCGATGTCCAGGGATGGATCAGCCCGGTTGAGCAGCAGATTCACCTGGGCCGAGTCGCCGGAGCGGCGGACGATCCCTTCCCACGCGTAGTAGAGCCCTTGGGAGGCGTTTCCGGTGCAGCACTGCATGATCCACGGCCCGGGAATGGACACGGGCGTCGAGAGCCCCGCGAAGACGCCCAGGCTTCTTTGGATGACGTTGTCGGTCGTCTCCTGTCCCGGATACCGGCTGTGGTCTTCGGGCGGCCGCTCGGAGCTATGAGCCGCCACCCGCTCCAGAAGACTCGCGTCGATCAGTTGTTGTTCGACCAGATGATTGCGGACCACCGCGTCCACGTCGTCCCAGAAATCGCCGAGGCCGGCATCGGTGAGGCGTATGGCCAGGGCCACCATATCGCCCAGTGCGCAGCCTTCGCAGACGTTGAGCCGTCCGGGAAAGCAGTTGAACCATCCGATCCGCGGGATGGCGAAGGTCAGGGTGTACTCGTACGCCCGGCGGACGAATTCCAGGATGCGCTGATCGCCGACGGCCATGGCGTACTCGAGGACGCCGCGGAGCGTGATCGCACGGGCATGGAAATGGCTGAACCAGTGGCCCTGCTCGTGGCCGGCCACGCCGACCGGGTCGGGCCTATGCGGAATGGCCTGTCCGGCGAGGCCTTCGCGGTTCCCCTCCGGATCGGGAAGGCCGCCCCAGAACTTCGGCAACATGCAGAATCGGGTCAATCGCCCGGCCAGGTCCAGTGCCTTCTGGTCGCCGCTGGCGGCGTACCAGCGGCAGAGGCCCTGGATCTGATGGGCCTGAAAGGCGGTGACCGCGCCCTCGCCGCCCTCGGTTTCGCTCTTGGGTTCGTCGGTCCGGATCCATCCGGAGCGGGGATAATTGAAGGGCTCGCCGAACCCGCCGTCGGGATAGTAGCTGTAGGCGTTGCGGTGGACGGCGATGCGGAACAGCCCATCCACCAGTTCACGGATGTACCTGTCCCGGCCCGTGTTGCCATCGAGCTCGCGCCAGGTCGCCAGGGTGCGGACCATTCGTCCCGCGGCGCCCGGCATGGCCAGGTCTTCGTTCTTGCGCACGCCGTCGAAGTCCGGGTTGTACGAGTTGTACCACGGCCGCGAGGGCTCGTATCGGTTCCAGTACAGGCCGTCGTCGATGCGCGAGAGCAGATCGTCCATCTGGGCGGATTCGACGTCGCGGTACAGGCTGCTTCCGCACATGACCCGCATCATCGGAAAGGACTCGGCGAACTTTGGATCGCAAGTGGTGTCCGCGCCGTGATGCCGCATGTACGGCTCTCGGCACGTGTAAAAGACGTGGAAGAACATCATGTGATGCAGTTGGGGATCGATGCAGCCGCCGATCCCGTTGAGGGCCAACTCGGCCCGGTCGGCCAGGTCCAGCGTGTCGGGAACGGTTCGCTTGTCGAAACTGCCTTGGTACGGCATGGGTATTCCCCTCGGCCCTGTTCCGGTTGATCAGCCTCGCCCCGCGAGCGCCTCCGCAACGGCGAAGATGCTGGAGTCCGGGGTTCCGTCTTCCACGTCGCAGACGGTAAACGATGTACGGGCAAGATCGCCGCCCGCGGCGTCCACCAGTCCGCGAACCCGGTCGGCGATGGCGCGGGGATCGGCATCGTGCAGAAACGTCGGGCTGATGATATAATCCACCTTGGCCTCGGGAAACGTGTCGAGAGCCAGGCGCAAATCCGACCCCCAGCCGACCTGGATCGAATCCAGCGGCCCGATTTGCCGGTATAATTCCGCGAACGCATCGAATACTCCGCAGTGGTGGATGTTGTACTTCCACCCCAATCTCGCAGCGGTACGATACAGCCTCAGATCGTAGGCGAGCAGAAACTCCCGGTATACCTTTGGGCCGCACAACTCCACCGTGCAGTTCTGGTGACTGAAGAGCATCAGCTCCTGGCCTCTTGATTTCTGGTACTCCAGTATCGCGATAATCAAATCGCAGGACACGTCGAGAAGGCGTCCGGCCCATTCGGGGTTTTCGTAATATTCCGTATAGAAATCTGATCCCTGAGTCAATAATGCAATATTCTGAACTCCCTGGGTCGGCCAGATCAAGTCCACCCGGCTGCCGGTTTTTTGAGCGATTTGCCGTTCCTGCCCGAGAATATCGTTTAAAGGAAACGATTGGGTGATATCTTTCGGTACGGCCAGTCGCCGCAAGACGTCCATCGGCAGCGGGTTATTCACCGGGTACTGGTCGTCGGCAAATCTCACCTCGCATCCCAGCATCGCGGGCATGGTGGCATTGCCCAAATGATCGGCACAATACACCAGCGGAGGGTCCTCCTGACCGAACCCCAGGTCCTTGAACCGGTCATAGACCAACCGGTGCATTTCCCGCTGCGTGGCGGCTCGAAATTCAGGGTCCCGAAAGACGCGTTCGCCGTGAGAGATCCCGTATTGCCGATACCACCAGGACGGCAGGAAATTCAGCGTTAGGGGTGCTGCCAACGGTTCGCCGAACGTCTTGCTCCAGCCCATCCACATGGCTTCAATCCTTGCCGAGCCCGTCAAGAAGGGCTTCGCAACTGACGACCTTTTCCTTCAGGTCGTTCAGCGTATAGGCGTAGTGGTTGGTGGCCTCAAACCCGATCCGGGCGTCCGTCATCGCCAAACGGTGAAGCACCTTGGCGACCTCGATCTCCTCATCGAGGGCCGCCAGCATTTTCCGTCTTCTGTCCGTAAGATTGCCGTCGCGGAGCCGGACGAAGGCCGTTTGAAGGTATGCGCTGCGAAAATGGCAGTAGACTCCGGTCGCGACGCGGATTAACTCAGACAGGTTGTCCCGGTGCTCCGGGTCGATGATCCGGTTGGCCTGATCCAACTCGTCCAGACCCTTCTTCCACGTCTCGCTGAGTTGGCGAAGCTGGTTCTCGAAGATGTCTTCCGGATAGGGTCCGCGCCAGCCGGTCAGATCGTCATAGGGAAATCCGACCATCGTGGATCCATAGCCGGTCGGTTCGGCCCACAGCAGGTTCATCGGACCAGCGTTCTGCGGTCCGCGATAGAGTACGCCGCAATCGAAGGGGAACTCCGTGAACGCCCGGCTCAAGAGCGACCACGCCTTGCGGACCAACGGCGCCGCCTCCGGGCCGAACTTCAGGACCGCCAGTTCTTCCGACGAGTGCGAGAGCAGTTCGAGATTGCCGCCCGGATACCCGCCGAGCGTCCAACTGGCCATCAGCCCGGTTACGCCGCACTCGGTCAGGCGGTCCAGGTGCGTCTCAACCAGGTCGACGGCGGGAATGTACGGGATGGCTGAGCACTCCCACGAGTTGTTTACCTGGACCTTGGCGACCGCTTTGAGGCCTCGGCCGATCGCGTGCCGCCAGAGGTCTCTGGCGTACTCGCCCGGCCCGACCTGCGAAATCGAATAGTCAACAATCGAGCCGTCCACGCCGCCGACGTGGGTGGGCATGGCCTCTTCGCTGGTGCACATCAGTTCCACCGTCGCGGGCAGCCGGTCCACGATCCGCTTGGCGCCCTCAACGCCGACGAACGGATGCCAGCCCCAGTTCCAGACGATCACCCGGGCCTCGGGTTTGGCCCGATGAACGCCTTCCTCGATGGCGCCATTCACCTCGGCTACGACCTCTTCCGGCGACCGTTTGGCGCAGCGGGGACATTCGTTGCCTCGCATCTGGGCGTAGCAGTTGGTCGGGTTCTCGGACATCGTGATCGTAAAGACGCCCGCCAGCTCCGGAACCGCGCGGAACAGCGCCTCGGTGTTTCGGGCAAGCAGCTCCAGCACCGGCGGATGCGAGGTGCACGTGGTCGCCACGCCGGCTTGGCCGTATTCCACGCCTTTCCACTCCGGATGGCGGTCGAAGAACTTCAACGGCATCGCCCGCGGTTCGTTCAGATAGAGGTATAAGCCGATTCCGTACTTCTCAGCCCGCTTGGCGAGGGCGCGAAGAGTCTTGATGCGTTTTTCATGTCCAGCCGACATCTCCGGCGCCGGCGACCACTCGATCAGCGTGTACAACACGCCCTGCATCCAGACGCCGTTGATTCCCATCGCCGCCAGCGACTCCAGCAACCCGTCCGGAAACGGATCGAGCCGCGGGTCCAGCAGCGGATCGCCGTAAAGGGCGAACCACGGATAGATCAGCCGCAGGTCGAAACGGCTGGAAGCCTTCGTCGCGGTGAGTCCGCCAGACGCGGTCTGGTAGCGGTCGACGAAGGCGAACGGCGGTTCTTCGGACCCCTCGCTCTGGGGAAAGTGCTTTTCGACCCGCGACCGCAGTTCCGCCGTCCGCGCCTGCTGGTCAGCCGTCAGCGACGAATAGCGAACCGGCTCGCACCGCGGCTTGAGGCCGCCGAGCTTGCAGAACAAAAAGTCATCTTCCCGCAGCGAGAAGTCCATCTTCTCCGCTGACCATCCGAGGAGCTCAAGCAACTGATCGTACGGCAGCAGATGCCAGTTGTTGCGGATGATCGTCACGTACCCGCGTTCCAGCCAGCGCGGATTCACCTTCGGCGGCGTCCGCAGGCCCATGCCCGCCGCCAGCGCCAGGACGTTATCCTCGCTCGCGCCGAGCAGCGCCGCCAGCCGGCCAAGCGGAACCATCTCCCAGTTCCGCCAGACCACCGCCTGCTGGCGGGTTGGAAAGTGATCGAACTCCAGTGCCGCCGGATGGCTCCCCACCGGCAGATCGGATTGGGTTGTCATCGAACCGTCTCCTTGCGCCGCCGACGGCTGTGCTACGCGGTGAAGTATCGATCCATCTTCGGACTCATCGCCACCGCGCCGGTGTCGGTGATCTCGTAGCCGGTCTCGATCCGCGTGCCGTTGAATTCCGGGTGGCCGAAGAAGCTGACGTCCACGCACACCGTCATGCCCGGCTTCAGCACGTCGGTGCTGTTGGGGCCGAAGAAGGGGGCCTCCGCCTCGTGCAGTCCGATCGTGTGGACGAACGGGCACACCAGGTACTTCGACAGGTCGTGCTTGGCGAAATACGCCCGGGCCGGCGCGTCGATCTCCTTGCCCACCTTGCCCGCGGCAAGCTGCTGTCTGGTCAGCCGGAACGCTTCCTTCAGGTGCCGGATGCATTCCTTCTGCTTGGCGGTGTACTCGCCGCTGATGGGCAGCACGTCGCCGACCACGCCGGCGTAGCCCTGGACCTTCGGGGCGATCCCGATCATCACCAGTTCGCCCGCCGCCAGCTTCTTCGAGCTTGCCGTCGGCACCACAGCGTTGGAGCGGGCGCCGCTGCCGACGATCGCGCTGAATCCAAAGCCGCTGGCCCCGCGGCTGCGGGCGGCGAACTCACCCGCCGCGGCCACCTCGATCTCCGAGACGCCCGCTGCGATCTTCGCCTTCATCGCCTCGTAACACTGATCAGCCAGGGCGAACGCCGCCCGGATCTGCTCGCGCTCCCACGCGGACTTGGCGTACCGCAGCTCGACGAATGCCTGCGTGATGTCGATCATCTCCACGCCCGCAAACCCCTCGACGATCTGCTTGTGGCAGTCCGCGGGCATCCGGCCCGCTCCGACCAGCCCGATCCGCCGGACGGCCCCCAGCTTCGACTTGAGCTCCGCGAACAAAGCCGGAAAATCGGTGATCGTCGCGTTCGGGTACTCTTCATCGGGAACCATGAACACCGGGAAGTTGCGGGTCTCGGTGATCGCGCTGTCGAGCTTGGCGAACGGCTCGCTCTCCGGGCCGCCCAGAATCATCGGCTCGCCGTTCCGGCCGACCAGCACCATCCCGCTCTCGAACTGCGGGCACCAGCCGGTCAGGTACCAGCCGTTGCCGATGTTGAACTCGTCGTAGTACACCAGCGCCGCATCAAGGTCCCCGGCCTTCATGATCGCCTTGACCTTCTCCAGCCGCGCGTCACGTTCCTGCCTGTTCAGATACGCCACAACCTGTCTCCTTGCATCAGAATGCTAAAAGGTCTCGTCCAATCGTTTCAACGTCGAATGGTAGAAATCGTAGTTCTCAACCGGAATGTCCGAATCGATCGAATGCGTCCCGATAATCACGCCGCCGTCGCGGGCCGCCTCGACAATCTCCGCCGCCTGGCGCGCGATCTGGTCGCGGCTTCCCTGCGTCAGCACGTGGATATTGCACATCCCGCCGATCAGCACCAGCCGGTCGCCGTACCTGGCCTTGACCGCCGGGACGGTCATCCCCGCTGAGGGATTCACGCCCTGAATCCCCGTAAACCCGGCTTCGATCAGCAGGTCGATCAGCGGCAGGCAGTTGCCGTCGCAGTGGAGGATCACGTTCCTCAGGCCGCGCGATTTCCACCGCCCGATCATCGCCTGGTACGCCCGAAGATAGACCCGCTCAAACGTTTGCGGCGAGATGAGCGACGACTGGTTGTTGCCCAGCTCGTCGTACACCCAGATCGCCGTCTCGCCCGTGTTCGTCACCTCCAGCGCCTTCTCGCCCGCCGCGGCCAGGAACCTGGCGACCCGCTCAGCCAGCGACCGGCAGAACGCCTCGTCTTCCTTCAGGTCAACCAGCAGCTCGAACTCGCCGCGAAGATAGTACGACGACATGAACAGGCCCATCACCCCGCTGACCGGGCAGAACCGCTCGGAGGCCCGGCGCTCCCACTCCCGGTACATCGCCGTACGATCGGCCGTCCATGGGTCTTCGAACCGCAGGGCGTCCAGGTCGGACTTCTCCGCGATCGCCGACTCGAGCACCTCGAAAAACGTGCCGCTGCGGCTGCACTTCTGATACCGGCCCCAACTGTCGCGCTGATAGTAAGTATCGCCGTCCGTTTCCCGCCTCTCCACGCGGCTGCCCAGCGGCCCTTCCTGCATCGCCAGCACGGTTCCGATGTCGATCCGGTCGTACGCGTCGTAGACGTCGGCGTCCGGGCCTTTGCCCTTGGATCGCCGCCACCGGTCCACGTAACCCGGCAGGAAGATCTCGTATCGCGGCACACGATCGGGCCTGCGGTGGCTCATGGCCTCGATGATCCGTTGACGCGGTGTCACTTCGTTGCCGCTCCCAGCATCTTCATCGTCAATCGTTCCAGGTCCGCCGCCTGCTCGAAGATCGCGAATGTCGTGACCGAAACCAGTTGCGAGCCGGTCAGCCGTCCGCCGTCCACGCGGGCCGAGCCGATCGTCTCGAGCTCAAACGCCCGCATGTCCGGATCCGAGTTGAAGATGCTGTAGTTGTCCACCGCCGACCAGGGCCCGTCCGGTTGATCGTTGTCGGCGATGTTGAAGAACACGCCTTCCCGCGGATCGCTCCGGTTCTCTCGCAGGCACAGCAGGCGACGGGAAAGATCGTAGAAGCCCACGCAACTGGTGCCGGCCGATCTGTTGATGCCGATCTGGCCTCGGCATTGGCCGTCGGTCCGGTAGACGAACCCGCGTCGGTGGAATCGAATCCGCTCGCGCGGATGGTCGTAGTAGTCGAAGTTGATCGCGGCCCGCGGCTGATCGACGACCGCGAAGCTGACCGTCTCGGGCGACGCGTCGAACTGCTCGAGCGTCCAGGCGGCGATCAGGGCGTCCTCGGCTGAGACCTCGCCGCGCACCTCGAACGAATCGACCGTCCGGTACGACAGCACCTGGCAAGCCGCTCCGCGAAGGAGCGCCGGGGCATCCGGCAGCACGGCCAGCTCCCGCCGCATCGCGACGTCGAGCACCGTCTCGCCGCGGTTGACCAGGGCGATCTCCTTGACGATCGTGGCGGCGGTCCGGTCGCGGGCCGCCACGCCAAACGGCTGACAGTTGATCACCGGCTGAACGTACCACGCATCGCCCCGGTAGTTGAACGCGAACCGGCCGCCTTCCGGCGCGGGCCAGAAGTTCCCGCCGCCGAAGTTGTTGAAGGCATGGCGGGGATCGGCGACGGTCTCCAGGTCGATCCGGTGCATCGACCGCCCGGCCAACTCAGCGAACACGCGGCCGCCCATATCGGGGCACAAGGCCACCTGCCCGACGCCATGGTCGAACGTCAGAACCGCCTCGCCCTTTGCCTTCAAGTCCAGAAGCCGGCGATACCGGTTCTCCGTCTCGGGATGATTGCTCGATTGCGACATGGATCACATTCTCCGTCAGCACAGCCGGAACAGCCAGGATCGCTCCGGTTGCGTCTCATGAGGTCTGATGCAGATTTGAGTGTGTTCTGTTGAAACCGTCACGCCCCGGTCATCACCGGAAAATGAACGGCACTAGTCCGCCGTCCTCTTTTCGCTGGTCGACTCGCGAACGATCAGTTTGGGGAACAACGATATCTTCTCGTAAGGGGCCGTTACCGCCGAGTCCTCCTCGAACGACAGCAGCCGATGAACGGCCAGCCGGCCCATCTTCTCCCGATCCACCGCCACCGTCGTCAGACGCGGCGTGACCATCCGGGTCGCCGGAAGCCCGTCGAAACCCACGATCGACACCTCGTCGGGCACCGACCGTCCCGCCTCGCACAGCGCCCGCATGGCCCCGCAGGCCATTTCGTCGTTGGAAAAAATCGCGTCAAATGACAGACCCTCAGCCAGCGCGTCAGCCACCTGACGGTATCCGCTGTCGGTATGGAAGTCGCCATGCCGCACGAGGCCCGGATCGAACGCCATGCCGTATTCCGCCAGCGTCTCCTGATAGGCCCGCAGCAAATCGTTCGTGAAGTAATGGCCCTGCCGCCCGGCCAGCAGCAAAATGCGCCGACGCCGCAGGTCCAGCAGGTGCCGAACCGCCTGATGGCCGCCGTAGACGTTATCCGTCGTGATCGCGTTGTACGGGTAGTCGAGCGTCGAACCGCCCGGATAATCGATGAAAATAATGTCCGAAAAACTCCCCAGAAGCATGTTGGCGTCGCGCGCGGGAATCTCGCCGATCACGAACACCCCGCTGACCTCGCGGCCCTTCATGAGCGCGTTGAGCTTGACGAAATCGCCGTACTCCTCGGTGATGATGCCGAACGAGCAGCCGCAGCCGTGGTCGAACAGGGCGTTCTGAATGCTCAGAATGATCCCGCTGAAATACGCGTCGTTGACCGAATAGCTCTGCTGAAAGAGGATGTAGTAGTGGCCCAGGTCCGACCGCGGCCGACGGGGGCGCGATGGGACAAAACCCATCCGCTCAGCGACCTGTAAAACCGCCCGCCGCGTCTCCGGCGAGACGTTGCTCTCGCTGCGAAGCACGCGGCTGACCGTCATCTTGCTGACCCCCGACTCCCGGGCGATCAACGACAAATTCAACTTGCCAGCCGATTCCGATTTCGCCACGTCTACCGATCACCCTTCACGGCTTGTCCTTTGGCCGAAGCCCTTGAAGCCCTTTCCCGTTGCCCATCCTACCATCCGTGTTGAAAAATGGCGAGGACGAAGCCCTCGTCCTCGCCACGTCTCATTCCTGTCCGCCGTCATTTCCGCCGCCGAAGAACCAGTCCGCCGATCCCGCTGATCAGCAGGGTCGCCGTCATCGGCTCGGGAATCGGGGAGACGTCGAGGGCGACATCGTCGAACTGCACCTGAGCGCCTGGACCTGGGGGGAAGCTCCTGGAGTCATTGCTGCCCAGAACGATGGCAAGGTCCTGGCCCGCCAATTCCGCGGAAATATCGAAAACCTGCGTCCAGGTGACCATCTCGCCGTCCGCCGGTGTGGGGGTGCTCGAAAGAGCAGCCACGGGTGTGAGGGCCCAACCGGAGGCCGTGTGGAGTTCAACACGGACCTGTTCGGGGAGGGTCGTGTTCCAGAGGGAAATGCTCCGGTCGCCGACCTGGACCGACAGTGTATACCGGGTGTCAGCCAGGGCCGTCACTCCCAACCACTGATAGAACATGCTGCCGGCGTCCGGCGTCGGTCCGCTGTACGCCGCGTTCAGGTCACTGTAGCCGCCCAGCGGGTAATCGGGGTCCGCGCCCGTGGTCACGCGAATGATACCGGCCGCCCCGGAGGCAATGTTCCAGCCGGGAAGGGCCGAGGTAAATCCGCCCACGTCCAGGGCCGGGTCTTCAAACCCCGGGTTCAGGACCGAAACCGGCACCGCCTGGGCCGCACCGACGGCAAGGCACACGCCTAGCACCGTCAACAACAGACATCGTGATCGTTCCATGTTCACCTCTCCTTCTAGTATAAAAACAAAACCACTCTTTCCGGCCCCGCCGTGTCCGCACCGCAAGGCCCGGACCAATCCCGGACCGATCCGCCTCGGTCCCGGGTCGCCGATCGCCCCGCATCCGACGACCGCGTGTCCGCATCTCAACGTAACATTATGTACCATAACCATATGATCATGTCAATGGGTAAAACTGGACAGCAAGTCAAAATACCATCGTAAGACACTGGAATACGTAACAGGATAGATATCGATAGCGTGTTATACGCCTGTCAATCGTCCACTTCCGGTAACGCCCCCGCTTGGTTTTCCTCCTTCTCTCTGCCCGCGGCGTTCGCCAAAAGGCATCAATGGCGCGCTTAGTGTTTCCGTGTTTCCTGGCCCGGGGGGATGGCCTCCGAAAGCTCGTGCGTTTGGCGACGCACCATCCTGCCGGTACCTGCGCTCCGGCAATCGGTGCACAGGGCATCCCGGAATTCTCCGGGACGCTGCCAAACCAACCCGGTGAGTAACGTGCCTATTGACAAAAGAGTGCCAGTTAGTATATTGGCACATATATGACCCACTATAGAGGGTTATATTAGAGCTTGAAGGGCAGGGAAAAACGATGGCGACGCGATTGAAGAGCAAGGCCTACCGACACATCCGGGACGGGCTGCTGTCGGGGCGATGGTCGGATGGGGCGTACCTGTCGATGGGCAAGATCGCCAAGACCATCGGCATGAGCCATATTCCCGTCCGCGAAGCGGTCAGCCAGCTTGAAAATGAGGGATTGCTCGAAACCATTCCCAAAGTCGGGGTTCGGCTGCGAAAGCTGAGCCG
>Ga0123329_1000179_pt1 | contig 63134 bp, 49 predicted proteins | sample BioC12SIPDNA_FD_89703 | JGI IMG/M metagenome (GOLD analysis project Ga0123329, IMG submission 89703) | Anaerobic biogas reactor microbial communites from Washington, USA - Biogas_R1_B C12 SIP DNA | ecosystem: Engineered > Bioreactor > Anaerobic > Unclassified | place: Washington, USA | collected...
CCTTTCCATACAGTGTCGTCCCCATTGCAGCTGATCAGTCTTCCACTGAACCTGTCGAACAGGAACCGACTAAACACCTGCCCCTTCCTGTCATGGATGACCAGCTGTTCATCAACAACCTCCCAAGAAGACTCGTTTGTATTCCGGCCTTCCCCAATGGCTCCAGAGCGATCAAACGTAATGCTCTTAGTGCCTGTCTGCGGCTTGAATAAGAGCGTAAACCTATGAGTAGTGAGATAGTCGCGAAGAGACGAACGTGGTTGTGCTATCGCCTCGTACCTCTTTGTGAAGCGCTGCATGTCGCGCAGAACATCCTGTGCAGAGGTTAGCTCTGAGCTACGCTGGAATCTCGCCAAATACAGGAACAGCATCCCACAAAGTAATGCCGCGAAGAAGACCACCCAACAAGCGAACCGTCCCTTGTCGGAAGGGTCGGCGGGTAAAGGAGGTAAACTCAGGGCGGCAATCAAAGCCGAGGCCGAACAGCCGAGGAGAACCGATCCGATCGTATGAACTGTTAAGCCAGGGGATGAAATCCGGGAGACCTTATCATACAAATGTTCCCAGTCCGATTCAGGAACAGGATACGCTCGCTCCTGGTTGGGTTGAGCCACTTCGTAATCCTGGCTTATCTTGAAAGGTGCTTTAAGAGGCATCCTTATTTACCTCTCTTACCCTGGTTTTCCGGTCGGTGCCAGAAATGAGGCCTGCCCTTATGGCATTAAAGAAGAGCGAATGCCCGCAGGTATCGCAGGTGACGCAGACGACAGGATAGATCGGCGCCCCAGCGACCAGATTCCCTGATTCAAACGAGCGAAGTTCAAAAACAGTGCTATTGATCTGCCATGTATCGTTCTGGCAGATCGGACATTTATGATCGCCCTTCCAGTGCTCGTTCAGCCAGGCAAGGAAAGTCTTTGCCTCGTTGTCGTCGAGTTTCATTGCATCCTCCTGCGCACGGGGCGAACAGGGGCAGAAGCCATTCGATCCTCCCGCACTATCTCGGGCCGGCCGATAGGGCGAAGCGCGCTGGCCTGTCCCGGTGTGGCCACGATTTCTCACACCCGGTCAGCCATGCCTCAAGGGCGGTTCTGCCATCCGAATGACCACGCGGGCTCCAAGCCGGCAGCCCGTTAGGTGTCCGTGGCGAACAGCGCGCCGGCACGCGAACGATCACATCATACGCCCACCCCATGGCGTCGGAGCACGTCCTGCAAACCAGCACTCTAGCCCTGCCTCGTGTCGCCGTCAACGGCTTCTTCCCCCGCTTCTGTTCAGCGAGTTGATCTCGGCTTCCAACCCTGAAAGAGTGTTCACAAACGGATTCCAGAATACTGAAGAGCTGCTTGAGCGTCCAGCAGACCCAGAAGTCCTTCTCCACCAGTGCCGCGGGCAGGCCGATCCGGCTGCCGGTCTCGCGGAAGAGATCAGCACGAAACTCGGCGCTGTTTTGGGCCACGCCATCCATTAACCGGGCCCTCCGGCAATTCGTCGGGCCGCATCGTAGATCCAGTCCGACGAGGGGCGGGCGTCCCTGACGAGCTGACGTTGCTCCGTCTTTGACAGACGGGCTCGCAGCACTTCAATGGCCTGATCGTTTACCCCGGTCTGCCCGAGGTATCGGAGGGCTTGAATGACCAGAGCCGATGCCGGGCCCATGCCACCGATCTGCTTGGGGCGGGCGTGCTTGAACAGAATCGTCTGACCGCCAGCCTGGATCCGGCGAGCTGGGCCGTCGGACAGATAAGTGATGCGGGCCGGTACCTGGGTGGAAAGACCGAGCATGTTCGCTGCGAGCGGCCCGGCGGGAACGATGCGCCAGCGGTATCTCCGGGCGATGGCTTGGGCGACTTGATCGGTGTCGGGACTCAGGGGCCCGCCCAGAATGTCGCTGTGCTTGGGATACTCGTAGAGTCCGCGGCGTAGCCGGCGGATCAGACCCGCTGCGCTCAGCTTGGAGAGGGCAACGTCTACCGACCCCCGGCTGCCCAAGTCGAGGAGATCCTTGGGGGTGAACACACTGCCTGGCCCCAGCCGCTTGATCCGCTTCTCGATGTTTCTTTGAGCATCCGGCATCTCGCTCACCATCCGGCTCGTTGATTTAGAAATAATAGCCAAGATATTCTAAACAGTCGACAAGAAACACGAGCATAATTAGCTTTCTTATAAATCGTTACGGGAGATAAAGCACGAGTGCACAGAAGCCGTTGTCAGAAGAGTGGTTCGTGGCGAACCACGGTTCCGTGTGTGCCTGTTCGCGGGGACACTGTCTGGCGGGCGGGTTCAGCCCGACCGGGGTTGGAGGAGGAGCAGGCGGCCGGGCATCCGTCTGCGGTGCTGAGCTTGCCGCCGGTACCCGCAAGCTGCGCGACGCGTTCACGCTCTCGCTGTCGAAGTACCCCTCGACCATCGGCCAGACGGCGTCAAAAGCGGCAGCGATGTGAGGGTGTATCAGTCCGGGCTTCTTCCGCGAAGCGGCAAGCCGAAAGTACTGCTTCCTCCGTCAGCTTGACACATTGTCCCGGCGGCCGGGGCCATGGACGAATCGGCCGGGGCGGGCGTTGGTGTGTTCGCCGTCTTGAAGGACGGGGACGCCGTTGACCAGGACGTGAACCACGCCGGTGGCGTACTGGTGCGGTCGGTCGAAGGTGGCATGGTCCTGGATGGTCGCGGGGTCGAAGGCCACGACGTCGGCGAAATGGCCGGGGGTCAGTCGGCCGCGGCGCGCGATCCGCAGGTTGTCGGCGGGGAAGGAGGTCAGGCGACGGACGGCCTCCTGCAAGGGGACAAGCTTCTCGTCGCGGACGTATCGGCCCAGGAGGCGAGCGAACGAGCCGTAGGCTCGCGGGTGCGGATTGCGATTGAGGAAGATGCCCTCGGCAGACAGCGAGCCCGAGTCGGAGCAGAAGCTGACCCAGGGCCGGCGGATCTGCTTACGGATGTTGTCCTCGGACATGCTGAAGAAGACGGCCCCGACGCGGCTGTCGTCCTCGATGACCAGGTCGATGGCGGTTTCCTCGGGCGATTTGCCGCGAGCCTTGGCTACCTCAGAGAGGGTCTTTCCGGTCAGGTGGCGCAGGGCGGGGTTGCGGAAGGAAACGACGAGGATGTTGTCGCCGGAGCCGGCCGACTTGAAGCCCGCATCCCAGTCACCGACGGGGAAGCTCATTTCGGCGATGACGCGGCGGCGGACGTCGGGATCCTTGAGGCGTTCGACCCAGGCACGATGGCCGCCCTCCTGCACCCAGGGGGGCATGGTGGCGTCGAGGCCGGTCGAGCTGGCGTGGTAGGTGTACATGTCGGCGGTGATGCCGAGACCGTCGGCTTGGGCGGCTTCGACACGGCGGAAGACCTCCTCCATCTTGGGCCAGTTGGTCCGCCCGGAGGCCTTGAGGTGGTAGATCTCGGCGCGTGTGTGGGCCTGGCGTGCGATGGTGAAGAACTCATCGAGGGCCTCGAACAGCCGGTCGCCCTCGTTGCGAATGTGAGAGATGTACAAGCCGTCGTGCTCCGCGCTGGCTTGGGCCAGGGCGATGAGTTCATCGGTCGCGGCGAAGAAGGCCGGCGTGTAGATCAGGGACGAGGACACGCCGACGGCGCCTTCGCGCATGGCATGGCGGACGTGTGCGCGCATGCGTTCGAGTTCCTCGGGGGTAGGTGGGCGGTTGGCGTAGCCGATCTCGTGGACGCGCACGGTGGTCGCCCCGACGAAGCTGGTCACGTTGCAGGAGATGCCGCGGGCTACGAGCCAGTCGAGGTACTCGCCGAGGGTGGTCCACTCGACGGGGTAGCGGGCATCGTCTTGGCGTTCGAGCCGGTCGCGTTTCATGGCCTCGTTCCAGGGGCCCATGGAGGTTCCCTCGCCGAGCACTTCGAGGGTGACGCCCTGTCGGATGTCGCTCTGCGATCGGCCGTCCGCGATGAGGGACTCGTTGGCCCAGCTCAGCATATTGATGAAGCCGGGTGCGATGGCCAAGCCGCGAGCGTCGATCTCGATTTGCCCGCGGGCTTGGCCGAGGTCGCCGCTGGCGGCGATGGTATCCCCGCGAATGGCCAGGCCGCCGTCGCGTGGTTCACCGCCGCTGCCGTCGTAGAGGGTGCCGTTGCGGATGATGACGTCGAAATCGGGCTTCATAACAGGCCGTACTCCTTGAGGGCGGCTTCGAGTTTCGTCCGGTTGGCGGGTGCCATGGGAGTCAGAGGCAGACGTATCTCGTCGCCGACCATTCCCATGAGGGCCATGGCGGTTTTGATGGGAATGGGGTTGACCTCGAGGGTCAGCAGGCCCTTGGCGAGCTTGAACATGCGGTGATGCCAGCGGCGAGCGGTTTCCCAGTCACCGGCCAGGGCGGCGGTGGTCATGGCTTTGACATCCTTGGGTACCAGATTGGCGAGCACGCTGATGACGCCGACCGCTCCGACAGCCATAAGCGGGAGGGTCATGGAGTCGTCGCCGCTGATCACCGCGATGTCGCAGCGGCCGAGGAGTTCGCTGGCTCCGTCCATGGAGCCGGTGGCGTGTTTGACGGCGACGATGTTGGGGCAGGCCTCGCGCAGGCGAACGATGGTGTCTGAGCTGATTTCGACGCTGCATCGGCCGGGGATGTTGTAGAGTACATGGGGGAAGTCGACCGCTCGGGCGATGGCGGCGAAATGCTGAAAGAGCCCTTCCTGTGGCGGGCGGTTGTAATAGGGGGCCACGAGGAGTGAGCCGTCGGCGCCGTTTTTGCGGGCGGCTTGGGTCATCTCGATAGCTTCGCTGGTGCTGTTGGAGCCGGTGCCGCCGAGGATCTTCATGCGTCCTTTGGCCGAGCGGACAACGGCGGCGATGACCTTGTTGTTTTCCTGGTGGGTCAGCGTGGGGCTCTCGCCGGTCGTGCCGCAGGGGACGAGGGCGTCGGTGCCGGCCTCGGCGTGAAACTCGACCAGTTTTTCAAGTGTTTGGTAATCCACCTCGCCGTTCTTGAACGGGGTGACCAGTGCGACCATACTTCCTCTGAACACGGGCTCATACCTCACTGTTTGACAAGTGCTCTCATTGAGCCGGGGCAGTCCCGGCGGGTGCAGTAGCGTTCGACTCTTCCTCTGCGGGGCGAGGCCGGGTGGGCTGCGCGGTTGGCAGCCGCTCTTCGGGCACATCCTCGGCCAAAATGAGCCGGGCGAAGAAGGTCTTCGGGCGACGGGCGATGATGCGTTCGTACGCGGTCGCGTATGCCTGCCAGGCGGTGGCCAGTTGCCGCTGGGCCTCCACGAGTTCGGTCTCCTCCGGTGGCGACAGCTCCAAGCGTCGCCAAGTGTTGTAGCGGTAACTGTGTTTGAGGGTGATGAGTCGCAGCAAGTCCTGGGCCTCGGTCGTCGCCTGCATCGGGGCGGCGAGGGCGAGGTTAAGGCCTGCTCGGAGCTGGCTGGCGGAGATGGCCAGGTCGCCGCGGCTCGTTCCGTCGGCCATCTGTTGATTCAAACGAATACCCAATGGGGGCGGGTCGGTGATACGGAACAGGAACTGGCACATGGCGGCGGCGGACCAATGGCTTTTGAGGGCTGCGGGGCGTCCACCGGGGATGGGCAGGTTCTTCATCTCCAGGATCCGTTGGCCTTGCTCGGTGACGGTCACCGAGATCGCAGGTTGCCCGGTTCCGCCTGTGGGCACATCCACGGACGCAGTGCCCGCGGTCCAGTCGAGATTGATCTCCGTCCGGCTGGGTTGGGCTCCCCATGCCTGGAGCAACTTCATGGCCGCTGCCGCCTGGCCGCGAGCCAGTGGGATGCGTGGGTCATTGGGGCTGTAGAGTTCGTCTTCCCTTGTTGGAGCCGGGTTGATCTGCTCGGCTGCCATAGCGGCCAGCCAATCCACGAATCCGACCTCCGCGGTTTGGGCGAGCTCGCGCATCGCGTTGGTGTATTCCTGGAGCGTCTGGTTGTAGGCGATGGCGGACAGGTCGACGTAGGAGGATTTGCCTTCGACGGTGACGCGGACGGTCTGGCCCAGTTGCTCGCGCACCGCGGGCGGAGAGACCAGCCAGACGCGAGCACCCGTCTGGCGACAGCGCTCGACGAGCGCGGCCAGTTGCTCCTTGAACGCCGGCAGGAGCTTGGTCTGCTCGGCGGCAGTGGCGTAGCGCGGGTCGTTGAGACCCAGGCAGATGACGATCACGGTCGGGTTGCGGCTGAGCACGTCGCGATCAAGGCGGAGCAGTGCCCGGCCGACGGTATCGCCGGCCCAGCCGGCATAATGGTATTCCAGGCGAAGCTCGGGGTAGCGGACGGTCAGGAACGTTTCGACCAGCAGCGGAAACGCAATGTTTCTGCGGGGGTCGGCGGTATCGATGGTCTCGTCGCCGACAAAGACGATGGTGTCGCCGTGGCGCAAGGCAGTGGGGCCGGCCGGAGCGGTGGCAGACTGAGCGCTCGCCGGCGAGGTGCTGACCAGCAACGCGAGGACAACCACAGGATGGCGTAGACTCCGGTTCATGTCAGGCCACTCCGGAGAGGTCAGTGCTTACCGGCGGAGACGATCAGGGCTTTCATTTCTCGGACCGCCTCGCGCAGACCGACAAAGACGGATCGGGCGACGATCGAGTGCCCGATGTTGAATTCGGTGAACCCTTCGAGGGCGGCGACGGCCTGGACGTTGGTGTAAGTCAGGCCGTGCCCGGCGTGGACGAGCAGGCCGGCTTCTCGACCGACCTCGATGGCGGTTTCGAGACGATTGAGGGCCGCCTTGATCGCACGCGGCGTGCGGGCGTGAGCATACTGGCCGGTCCAGAGTTCGATCGCGGTGCAGCCTACGTCGGCGGAGGCGAGCACCTGGTCGGCGTCAGGCTCGATGAAGGCGCTGACCTCGATGCCCAGGCGGCGCAGTCGGGCGACGGCCGGCTTGACCCGCCGGGCGAGTCGCGAGACATTCAGGCCGCCTTCCGTGGTCAGCTCCTCGCGGCGTTCTGGCACCAGCGTGCACTGGTCGGGGCGAAGCCGCAGGGCGATCTCCACGATCGGCCGGGCGATAGCCATTTCCATGTTGAGCTTGGTGCTGACGACCTCTTTGAGCACGGCCGCGTCGCGGTCGTTGATATGCCGCCGGTCCTCGCGGAGGTGGAAGGTGATGCCGTCGGCTCCACCGAGTTGGGCTTCGGCGGCAGCCCAAGCGGGGTCGGGCTCATAGGTTCGCCGCGCCTGGCGAACCGTCGCCACATGATCAATATTGACACCCAGTCGAATCATGAGCGGGCTTCCCTGGTTATGGATCGCCGAGCTTCGCCTTGCACGGCATCGGCCTGACGAGCGGTGGCCATTATAGACCCACAGGACCCGGTGTAAACGGACTTGGGATGAGGTGGTCCTGGGAAGGGGCGGTCTGGGCGGTTGGCGGGTGTGGGTTGTCTACTGCGACGCGTCGGCGTCCCGTGTCCGTTTGCCGCGTTGCGTTCTTGTCTGCCCGTGGTATTCTGCTCGCGGGAGGTAGGTCTATGCGAATCAAAGCCTGCAGCGGGTTGGCCGGCGTGTTGCTTCTGTGCGGTTTGGTCATGGCGAGTGAACCGCGTGGTGGGGCGGCAATGAAGGCCAAGACGCTGTTCCAGACGAACTCGGACTATGACCCGCGTATCGCGATCGCGGTGGATGGGGTCATCGTGCATTTGCACGGGGCGAGCGACGATCGGCTGGGGCAGGCGATCGACTCGTGGAAGGAGCATGGCTTTCTGGTGGGCAGGATGTTCTTCGCGGACTCTGACGCGACCAACGAATACTGGACGGGCAAGTGGGACGGGACGCCCCGGCCGGACGAGGTTGAGCGGGACGCGCGCGGCGAGGTGGTGATGTGCGTGGGCATTCGACCATACATGCTGCCGACCGAGGGGTGGACGCGGTACCTGCAGGAAATGGCGGCCAAGTCGATCAAGACGGGGGCAGAGGCGGTCTTCCCTGAGGAGCCGCTGGCGCACGTATTCACCGGGTACGAAGAGAAGTTCCGTACGTTGTGGGAGCGGCGGTACGGCCGGCCCTGGCAGCCGGAGAGTAGCTCGCCGGAGGCCCGCTTTCTGACCGCTCAGCTCAAGAATGAACTCTACCTGGAACTCGAGCGGGAGCTTGGCCGCACCGTTCGCGAGCAGGCCCGCGAGGCCGGGCGAGAGGTGCCGTTCATCTTTCCCGTGCACAGTCTGTACAGCAACATCGCCTCTCAACTGGTCGCGCCGTTGGGGACTTCGTTGGGCATCGAGGAGATCGATGGGTACATCGGGCAGGTCTGGACCGGGCCGATCCGCTGGGCGGAGGCGAACTACGATTCGCCGGACAAGTCGTTCTTCGCCTCGGCGTTTGCTTTGTACGACTACTTCGTGCAACTGGTGCGTGGTTCGAGTCGGCGTATGTGGCTGCTGACCGACCCGGTTGAGGACGATCTCAACCACGCGTGGAGCGAGTTCGAGGAGTGGTATCGGCACTGCGTGGTTGCGGAGATGTTGTTCCCGCAGACGGACGCTTACGAAACGATGCCTTGGCCGGATCGCATTTTTCTGCCGGGTTATTCGACGGGTGGGAGCACGCCTGCCCCGGAGCGGTTCCGGATCATCACCCTGTCGGCGGTGCAGGTGCAGCAGGAGGTGCCGGCGCAGGGTGAGTGGCAGGGGGCAGAAGCCGAGCGGCCGACGGAGGGTGTCGGTGTGGTCATGTCGGATACGCTGATGTGGCATCGGCATGCGCCGCCGGTGTTACAGGATGCGTACGGCCTGCTGATGCCGCTCATCCAGGAGGGGGTTCCGGTGGGTGCATGCCTGCTGGAGCGGGTGCACGAGCGGGCCTATCTGGCGGACTTCAAGGTGCTTGTGCTTTCGTATGAGGCGATCAAGCCGCTGGATGCGGCGATGCACGTTGCCTTGGCCGAGTGGGTGCGGGCGGGAGGCTCGCTGATCGTTTTGGGCAAGGGGGACAACCTCAACGAGGAGTCGCTTTGGTGGGTGCAGCGTGGGCTGCGCGACCCGCTCGTACATCTGCTTGGCGAGTTGGGCCTGGAGGATGCGGGTGAGTTCGATCAAGCGGTGGGCAAGGGGCGGGTCTATCGCAGGTTGACGAGCGGGCGGCGTTTTGCCGACCCCAAAGTCGCGAGGAGTGAGTATCTGCCGCTGGTTGACGAGGCTCTTCGGCGGGCGGGCGTGGCGGCTGGATTGCGTCGGCCGGGGTGTTTTCGTATGCGGCGTGGACCGTTTGTGGTGGCGCACACGATTCGGCAGCCGCTGCGTCTGGCGGGGCCGCTGGTTGACGTGTTCGATCCGGAGTTTCCGGTACTGGAAAGCGTCGAGCTGAAGCCCGGCGAGAGCGGCCTGTATCGCGAGGTGAGCGAGCTGGTCGCGTCGGCGATGGCGCGGAAGCGGCCGACCATCCTGCATGTCACGCATCGTTTGCTGAGCGACTCGTACGCGGACGGCGTGAGCAGGGCGGTGATCCGCGGTCCGGCTGAGACGCCCGCGGTGGTGCGTCTGCATACCGCCGGCCGCCAGCCGCGGACGGTGCAGGCCGCCGATCACGAGGGCAAGCAGCTACAGGTCGAGACGCGACGGGACGGAGCCAGCCTGCTCATCCGCTTTCCCAACGTGCCGGCCGGTGCGAATCTGACCATTCACTGGCAGTGATCCGGGGTCAACCAGGCACAGAGGAGCCGGCCGATTCATGTTGCCGTCGGCCGTGCACCTGCTCTCGGCTTACGAGGCCGGGATGCCTGGATGCAGCGTGCGAGGATCTGGAAGTCGGCTTCCTGCTGGCTTTGGCTCCGCACGGTGTGCAGCACCCGCGGGCTGGGGTGGTAGAGCGGGACCAATAGGAAGTCCTGCAAGCGAATGATTGTGCCCGAGACCTCTGAAAGGTGCCATCGGTGCTTTATGAGGTATCCGAGGCTGCGCAGGGCGATCGCTCCGACGGTGGCGACGACCGGTGGTCGGAGCATGTCGAGGGTGCGGCCCAGGAATCGGCCGCATTGGCGCACCTCGGCGGTGGTCGGCGGATGGTTGCGGGCATCGTCGGCTGGGCAGCAGAGAACGGCGTTGGTGATGAAGACTTCCTCGCGGGTCAGGCCGGCCGAGGCGAGCAGATACTCGAAACATCGCCCGGACGCGTCGCCGTGGAAGGGTACGCGGGTGCGGTCGGCTCCGCGCCGGCCGGGTGCCTCGCCGATGAACAAGACCCGCGGGGTCAGTGAGCCATTGGGCGGCCCGAGGACCGCACCACGTTCCGCGAGCCGCGGGCATGCTCGGCAGAGGGCGGCTTCCTGAGCCAGCGTCGCGAACCGTGACGCGAGTTCTGGCTGGTTCGAGCGGCGGAGCCTGCGTTGTGAGGGTGCGTTGGTCATATTGATGCCGTGCCGTTGGACGGTGCGGAAACCACATCGGCGGGGCACCATCCATGCGCCGTCCGATATCATACGCGGACAGGGGGAGTGCCCGTAAAGTATGGCCGGTGCTTGAGCCGACATGGAACAAGCGGTGCGCGGAGCAGACCGTTCTCAGACCCTTGACGGAGCTGACATGGCCAGTAAACCACAAACGAAGCGATGGGCGGCAGGGTGGATATCGGGTTCGATGCTGCTGGCCATGGTTGTCCTGGTGGCCGGCTGCCCGGCTCCCGAAGAAGTGACGCTGCCGGAAACACTGGATATCGAGATGCCTGATGGCACGGTGGTGGCCGCCAGGATCGATACCGGCCCGAGCAGCCTCGCCAACTCGACCTGGGCTTGTTATCGCAAGGACAACAACGCCCTGATTGTGCGGGTGGAGTTTCGGGCGGACGGTTGCATCACTCGTTTTTTCGTCAATGCCGGTTATAGCCCCAGCCACTTGGGGGCTGAGGTTTTCCCAGATTTCGAGCCTCATGCGTTTGTCATACCGGCCAACGCTTACTACCGGGCGGCGGCGTACGGCAAGTCAGCCGGCCCGCACTTTGGCGCGGCCCTGTTCATGCACACATGGTGGGGCGACGAGTACATCGGGCATGGTGTAGCCTATGTCAGGGGCACCGTCTCGGGCGATACCTTCGAGGGCATCTTTGGGTACTCGACGCAGCTTCGTTTTGCTGACTGGTTTGGGAGCCTGTCTGACCAGTACCAGATCCATGCGGTCCGCGAAGACTAACCGCTGGACCTGAACGGCACTCCGATTTACCCTGTCGCACTTGAGCGGTGTTCCAGTAGGGCGATCTGGTCGGGTGTTTGCTCGGCAAGGTGGTTTGCCTGGCGCGGAGCACGGGTGGTTGAGTAAGTGGCACATGGGGTGGTAAGTGGCTGCCGCGCGGGGGGCGGTCGCGGTTGGGAGTATGATGCGTTTTCAGTTGGCCATCAGTATTGTGATTCTCGCGGCCTTGGCGGGCGGCGTGGTGTATGTTGTGCTTGGCCCAGGGCTCGAGCAGGCGGGACAGGTCACCCCAAGCTACCCCGGTGAGCCGTTGACCGGGCTGCCGACACGGACGAAGTCCGGTTTGCAGTACTTCGATCTCAAGGTGGGCGACGGGGCGATGCCCAAAGGCAGTTCCAGCACCGCGATGGTTCATTACACGGGCTGGCTGCTGAACGGCACGAAATTCGACAGCTCTCGGGATGCCGGCTCAGAGCCGGTGCCCTTTCGGCTTGACCAGGGCATCCCGGGTTGGAACGAGGGTTTAGCCACGATGCGGGCGGGGGGAAAGCGCAAGCTGATCATTCCGCATCATCTGGCCTATGGTGAGCAGGGGGCGCCGCCGAACATTCCGCCGCGGGCCACCCTGGTGTTCGACGTGGAATTGGTCGCTGTGGCGGAGTGATCCCAGTGTCTGGAAAATGGTGTCAGGATGATTTTTCTGGGGGTGGCAACGACGCTGACAGCCCCGTTGCCGTATGCGGAAAAATCATCCTGACACCATTTTTCTTTCAGGAGTGATGGATATGTTGAGGATGGTTGCTGTGTTGACGTTGGCGGCTTTGGCGCTGTTTGTTTCGGCCGCTTGGGGAGATGGTGAGGCTTCAGTTGCCGCGGCGGGGGCGTCGGCGACTCAGCCGGCCGGGGAGCGGGTGCTCGAGTCCTACAAGGAGAAACTCAGTTACAGCATGGGGCTGGATATCGCCCGGGCGATCAAGGCTCGCGAATTCGACGTCGACGTCGAGCTGGTCACCCGTGGGATCAAGGATGGAATGGCTGGCGGAGCGACCCTGTTGACGCCTGAGGAAGTGCAGGAGGTCATGCGTAAGTTTCAGGAGGAGGCCCGGGCCAAGCAGGTGGAGCAGCGGGTCAAGATGATGGCTGAGCGAAAGCAGCTTGGCGAGAAGAACCTCAAGGCCAGTGCGGAGTTCCTGTCGGCCAACAAGGAGAAAGAGGGCGTGGTGACGCTGCCGGACGGCCTGCAGTACAAGGTGATCGAGGAGGGCAGCGGTGAGAGCCCGACGGAGACGGATCGCGTCAAGGTCAGTTACCGGGGGACGTTGATCGATGGCACGGAGTTCGATGCCAGCCCGGCCGGCCAACCGCGGGTCTTCGCCGTGCAGGGAGTCATCAAGGGCTGGGGCGAAGCGCTCAAGATGATGAAGCCCGGGGCCAAGTGGCAGCTTTTCATTCCGCCGGATCTTGCATATGGCGAGGCCGGCCGGGGAGCCAAGATCGGGCCGAACGCGGTGCTGATCTTTGATGTGGAGTTGATTGGGATCGAACCGTCAGCGTCTCAGCCCGCTCCGTAAGGGCAGAGAGAAGGTGGCAGAAAAAAGGTGTCAGGATGATTTTTCCGGGGGTCATATCGAGGTTGCCAACCTCGATATGACCCCGGAAAAATCATCCTGACACCTTTTTTCTGCGGAGGTGGTCGAGGGCGACGGCGAGGACGATGACGGCGCCGATGACCATTTCCTGGACCCAGCTTGGCACGCCGACGTGGTCACAGCCGACGCGCAGGAAGGCCATGATCAGCGCCCCGATCAGCGAGCCGAAGACCGAGCCCTCGCCGCCGGAAAGGCTGCCGCCGCCGATGACCACCGCGGCAATCACGTCCAGTTCGGCGCCCATGGCGGTGGTGGGGTCGCCGACGGTGAGTCGGCAGAACTGCATGACGCCGGCCAGGCCGGTGCACACGCCGGCCAGGGCGTAGAGGCAGAGCTTGGTGCGTTCGACGCGGATACCGCACAGGCGGGCGGTGGCCTCGTTGGAGCCGATGGCGAAGATGTGCCGGCCCAGGGTAGTGTAGCGCAAGACGGCCCAGACCATCACCGCCAAGCCGAGCATGGCCCACACGCCGGGCGAGACCAGCAGCCAGGCAGGTTGCGGCTCGCGGACGAGGACGTGTGTCCCCAGCCACGCGGCGGGTGCGTCGATCTTCTGTTCAGCGGCGATACCCTTGGCCAGCCCGCGGGCGATGCCCCACATGCCCAGTGTGGCGATGAAGGGCACGACCTTGAGGCGGGTGATCATCAGGGCGTTGGCCAGCCCGCACAGCCCGCCCACGAGCAAGCCTGCGGTTACCGCGGTCAGCGGCGGCCAGCCGCTCCGCAGGCACCACGCGGTGACCACACTGGACAGGGCGATCACCGAGCCCACCGACAGGTCGATGCCGGCGCTGATGATGATCATGGTCATGCCCATGGCGGCAATGCCCACGGCGACGGTCTGATTGGCGGTAGCCCGGAATGTGTTGACGGTCAGGAAACGGTTTTCCTGCCGGCGAATAAGTTCCCACCGCTCGGGCACGGGTTCGGGGTCGAGCCCCGCCGTGGCCCGGCGTTCCGCACGCTCGATGAGGAAGCGGTGTTCGTCAAGCCCGGTCTTGATCTGCGAGGCGACGCCGAAGCCGACGATAATCATCGCCAGGCCCAACAGCGGGCCGAGCAGATTGAGCAGTCGCCACCATCGCGGGCGCATCCGCCCACCGACCCGTTCGGCAGGTGACAAACTCATGCGGTACCTCCCGTGGCCGCGGCCATGATATCCGGTTCGGTCCAACTGTCTGTGGATCGACAGGCGACCAGCCTTCCCCGGCTCATGACCGCGATGCGATCGCAGACGCCCAGCAACTCGGGCAGATACGAGCTGACGAAGAGAATCGCTTTGCCCCGAGCGGCCAGTTCGCCCATGAGCCGGAAGATCTCGACCTTGGCCCCCACGTCGATGCCGCGGGTCGGCTCATCCAGCAGGAGCACGTCGGCGTCCTGGTGCAGCAGCCGCGCCACGGCCACCTTCTGCTGGTTCCCGCCGGACAGATCCCAGGTCGCCTGCCGCGGCCCCTGGGTACGGATGTGCAGATGCTCGACCCACCGCTGGGCGGCGTGTCGTTGCCGGCGAAGATTCAGAAAGCCCCACCGACCGACAGTATCCAGCCGCGACAGGGTGACGTTGTCGGCGACGCTCATCGGCAGGGCCAGCCCTTCACCCTTGCGGTCCTCGCTGACCATACCCACACCTGGGGCGAGGCGGCCGTGGGGCGATGCCCCGGTATCAGTGACCGGTTGGCCGGCGACCACCGCTACCCGCACTCGCCCGGCGCGCACCGGGTCCAGCCCGAAAACCGCCCGCAGCAACTCCGTGCGGCCCGAGCCAATCAGCCCGGACAACCCGAGGATCTCCCCTCGCCGCAGCGCCAGATCGACGCCGTGCGGCATTCGCGGGCCCGAGAGGCCGTGTAGTTCGAGCACCACTTCGCCCGGCTCATGCGGCACGCGGGGGAACATCTCCGCCAGGTCGCGTCCGACCATCAGCTCGATGATCCGCCGCAATGGGGTGTCCGCCACGCGGCCGCCGCCGACCGTCGCCCCGTCGCGGAGCACGGTGAACCGGTCGGCGATCTCTCGAACCTCCTCCAAGAAGTGCGAGATGTAGATGACACTCACGCCGTGGGTTTTGAGGCGGCGAATCAGAGCGAACAGATGGGCGGTGTCCTCGCCGGTCAGCGAGCTGGTCGGCTCGTCCATGACGATGATGCGGGCGTCGGTCATCAATGCCCGGGCGACCTCGACAAGCTGCTGGGCCCCGACGCTCAACTCGCGGACGGGCACGTCGGGGTGGATATCGGGGTGGCTCAACTCGTCGAGGGCCGCCCGCACTCGGGCGCGCATCGGCCGTCGTTGAAGCACGCCCCAACGGGCTTGCTCGATGCCCAGAGTCACGTTTTCTTCGACGGTCAGGTGCGGCGCGAGGGTCAGTTCCTGATAAATCATGGCGATGCCTGTTTGCCGGGCGTCGAGCGGGTTGGCGGGGCGATACGGACGACCGTCCAGTTGCATCTCGCCCGCGTCCGGGCGCAGTGCCCCGCTGAGCACCTTCATCAGCGTGCTCTTGCCCGCCCCGTTCTCGCCGATCAGGGCGTGCGCCTCACCTGGTGCGACCTCGAGATGCACGCCATCGAGGGCTAGCGTGGCCCCGAAACGCTTCACCACGTTTCGCATGGTCAGTCGCGATGGTGTGAGCGGCGCGTTCATCTCAGGTACCTGTCGAGCGGCAGATGCGTTTGGCGTTCTTCCGGCCCCGACAGGGGCCAAGGGATGTAGCCACGGGTGGAGGTCGCCGCAGGCGACCGGAACCCGTGGAAGCGGTATAATTCAAGGAGACCCGCCCCGGCAGGGGCGGAGGATGGAACTGCCATACCGACCCAGTCACGGCGAATTGTCCCCAAGGAAACGCCGTACACGTGGCCCCCTCCGCCCCTGCCGGGCCGGGCGGACAAAAAGGCGGATCTCGTTTCCACGGGTTTCGCGTCGGCCGGCTGCGCCGTCGCGCCGCTCCACCCGTGGCTACAGCCCGTCGCTCCTTCGGAGCGAAGGGGGAAACCCAAAGCCCGCCGTTTCTGCCACCGATCCACGAAGCTCGGGCTCCGTGCCGGAGGCGGGTTTTTCTGCATTCCACATTCCTCATTCTCAATTCTTCGGCCTTCCGCGTTCATCTCAGGTACCTGTCGAGCGGCGGGTTGAGTAATTCCTGAATACGCGGCTCGTCCATGTTGTCCGGCCGGGCCACCCAACTACCCGTGTCGATGCGTTCGGCGACCCGTCGGCCGCGGAGATGAGCGACCAGTGTCTTGACCGCCCGGTAGCCGATGTTGATCGGGTCCTGGAGCACCAAGGCGTGGATTTGCCCGTCGCGCATGCCCTGCACCAACTTGGCGGAGGTATCGAAGCCGATGAGTCGGACCTGGCCCGCTCGGCCGCTGTCCTGCAGCACGCGTAGCACACCGAACAGCGGAGGCTCGCAGGGGGCGAACACCGCGTCGACATCCGGGAAGCGAGCCAGCAGGTTCTCCGCCTTGGCGTATGCGGACTCGGTTGTCGGCCCGGCGTGTTGGTCGGAGGAAACGATCTGGATATCCGGGAACTCGCCAGTCAGCAGTTGCAGCAGGCCTTCCTCGCGTTCGGTCGTGCTGGCCGAGCCGACCAGGTAGCGGAGGACGATCACCTTGCCCTTGCCGTTGAGGATCGTTCCGAGTTCGCGCCCCGCCTGCTGGCCTGCGGTGAAGTTGTCCGTAGCCACGAAGCTCACGTAGTCGGTTCCGGGCGTCGCCTGCAGGCCGGAGTCCATGATGACAACTGGCACTTTGGCCGCCATCGCCTCACGCACCGGTCGGGCCAGGGCGACCTCGTCCAGCGGGGCCAGCACGATCCCCGACACGCCTGCGTTGACTTGATTCTCGACCACGGCGATCTGCTGGTCGCGGTCGTTTTCCTTGGCCGGCCCACTCCAGATGACCTGCACGCCGGCGAGTTCCTGCTCGGCCTTGAGGGCCCCGGCATGCACGGACTTCCAGTACTCGTGATTGGTCGCCTTGGGAATGACCGCGATCCGCAAGGCTTTCTCCTGCGATGTGTCAGCCGACTCGCGCCGGCAACCACTCATTGCCGCGAGCAACACGGCCGTCAGGCATGCAGCAAGTCCGGTGTAGCGCCTGTAACTCCTCATGGTGTGATTCTCACATGCTTGCCCTGAAAGGCAAGTGGTTTCAGTGTGTTGGGCCTGGAGATACGGAATGGAACAGAAGGAAGCGAAGAAAGCAAAGAGGAACGAGGCAAGACACGAAGCGGTGGGACTGTCAGATCCTCTTCGTTCCATCTGTGTTCATCCGTGTTCATCTGTGGTTTCTTCTCCTCCTGTGCCGCAGCTTCGGCTACCGTCGGGGCCCTGCATCTCGCCGAACAAAGAGTGTCAACCACAGATGAACACGGATGAACACGGATAAGTAAGATAACCGTCAGCCCGTTCATCTCAGCAGGTACTCATCGATCGGCGGCGAGAGCAACTCGCGGATGCGCGGGTCGTTCATGTTCTCCGGCGTCGCGACCGCGCTGCCGGTGTCGATCCGGGTGGCCACCTTCTCGCCTCGCAGAAACGCGACCAGGGTTTTGACCGCGACATAGCCCATGTTCAAGGGATCCTGAAGGACCAGGCCGTGCAGCTCGCCGTCGGCCATGGCCTGGATGAGTTTGTCCGAGCTATCGAAGCCGACGAACTTCACCTTGCCCGCCCGCCCGGAGCCCTGCAGGGCTCGCAGCATGCCGAAGGTGGTGGACTCGTTGGGACAGAAGATGCCGTCCAGGTCGGCGAAGCGGTTGAGCAGGTTCTCCGCTTTGGCGTAGGCGGACTCGGTGGTCGCGCCGCCGTACTGATCCGCGGAGACCACCTGGACGTCGGGGAAGTCCGCCTTGAGCGTGTCGAGGAAGCCCTGCTCGCGTTGGACGGTGCTGGCCGACCCGACCTGGTAGCGAAGGAGCAGGATCTTGCCTTTGCCGCCGAGGATCTCACCGAGACGGCGGGCGCCGTGCTGACCGCCGACGTAGTTATCGGTGGCGACGAAGCTGGCGAATTCGCGGCACGGATCGGCCTCGAGTGCCGAGTCCATCACCACCACACTGATTCCCGCTCGACCCGCCTCCTGCACCGGCTTGGCGAGGGCCACGTCATCCAGCGGAGCCAGCACGATCCCGGTCACCCCCGCGTTGATGAAGTTCTCCACCACGCTGATCTGCTGCCCGCGGTCGTCCTCCTTGGTCGGGCCTTTCCAGATGATCTGCACGCCGGGCAGTTCCCGCTCGGCCTTGAGAGCCCCGGCATGGATCGACTTCCAGAACTCGTGGGTGGTGCCTTTGGGAATGACCGCGATGCGGACTTGTTCGCCGGCGGCAATGGGCTCGCGCTGACAATCGACGGCCGCTTTGCCATCGGCACTTCCCGCTGTTGTTCCCGTGGGCTTTGCCGGTCGATCGCCGTCACAACCGGCGGGTGTCACAACGAAGAGCGCCGCCAGAAGCGAGCAGACCAGGAGGGGGGCGGCACGGGTCACAAAGTCCGGCCGGCACAATGCATCTGTCATTGGAATCTTCGCAGAATCCCTCTGCCGCTTGGCAGAATGCACCGTTTCACTCTGAAATCGCAGATTTGAGATTCCAGATCGGGATTGCTCGGGGATCTCACCGCTCCATTCTCTATTCCCGCTTGTCACTTCTCGCCTCGTGCTTGTCACTTCTCACCTCGCGCTTCTGACTTGCCCCCCAGCTCCTGCCCGCGTTTGAACGCCGCGATGACCGCGTCGCGGATGGCCTCGGGCACGCGCTCGCGGGCCATCACGTCGAGGGCCGCTTGGGTGGTCCCGCCCTTGCTGGTCACCTGCCGCCGTAGTTCGGCCGGGTCCATGCCCGTCTCGATCATCATGCGGGCGGCGCCCAGGCAGGTGTGCTGGGCAAGCTTCAGGGCGTCTTGGTCGCTCAGGCCGCACGCCACGCCGCCGGCCACGATTGACTCGACGAACTGGTAGAAGTAGGCAGGGCCGGACCCCGCGACAGCGGTGACCGCGTCCATCAGGGCCTCATCAGGCATGACCACGGTGGCCCCGCCGGCTTCGAACAGGCTCCGCACGTCGGCTACGTCCTCGGCCGTCGCGAGCGGCGAGGCATACAGACCGGCCATTCCCGCACCTACCCGGATCGGCAGGTTGGGCATGACCCGCACGATCCGCGGGGCCGCATTCGGAAACGCCGCTTGGATTCGCTTGGTGCTCACCCCCGCCATGATGCTCACCAGCAGGTGATCGGTCCGAACCTCGGCGGCGATCTGGCTTGCGACCGTGTCGAAGCTTTGCGGCTTGACCGCCAGCACGAGTCGCCTGGCTCCGCGGGTTACCTGAGCCGCGTCCGCGGTAGCGACCACGCCCAGTTTCTCAGCAAGTAACCGCCGCCGCTGCTCGGATGGGTCGGCCGCCATGATTTGATCGGCCGGCCAGAGCCCCGCGCGCAATACGCCGGCAACGATTCCCTCCGCCATATTTCCGGCGCCTACGAACCCCCATTCAACCGGCGTAGCCATGGGTTTCGACTCCCTGTGAATGCCAACCCGACGCCCATGCACCTTGGCGGGCATTGTAGTCGAGCCGTTGGGGCCCCTCAATCGTCGGCCCGCGTCCGCTGGCCTGAACGAAGTGGCAAGGACTGATTGTTGTCACCACACAAAGGTGTCGCCGGCCAGCCGGACCTTGAGGGCGTCCATGAGGGCGTCTTCGTCGGCTTCGGTCGGGGCCTGGTAGGTGACGGAGAAGCGCAGGTGGGGGCCGGTCTCGTCGTAAGGGACGGTGCAGATGGATCGCTCGCGAATGAGGAACTGCGAGACGTCCTCGGCGGACGCGAAGGTCGGCCCGCCGCGCACGCCCGACGGCGAACGCACGTAGAGGAAGTAAGTGCCGCCGGGCATGTCGGCCTGGAAGCCCAACTCGCGAAGCGTGGCGACCAGCTTGTGGAGACGGCGTTCGTAGCGATCGCGGACTTGGTCGCAGATCTCCGGATGTTCGAGGGCGACGATCGCGGCTTTTTGAATGGCGAGGAACTGGCCACTATCGCAGTTGTCCTTCACGTCGGCGAAGGCCCGGACAAGCCGCTCGTGCCCGGCCACGAAGCCCAGCCGCCAGCCGATCATGTCGAAGCCCTTGCTCATCGAGTGAATCTCGATGCCTACTTCGCGGGCACCGGGGACAGCCAGGAAGCTGAGCGGCTTTCGGCCATAGGTCAGCACGAGGTGGGCGGCGTCCTGCACGACCACCACTTGATTGGCTTTGGCGAAGTCGATGACACGGCCATAGAAGGCCTCGTCGGCCAGCCCGCCGGTAGGGCTGTTGGGATAGTTGAGTACCAGGAGCTTGGCCCGGCGACAGATATCCTCGGGAATCGCGTCGAGATCGGGCAGAAATCCATTCTCCGGCAGCAGGGGGAGGCTGAATACCGCGCCGCCGTAGTAGCGTGTGTGTGTGCCGGCCACAGGGTAGCCGGGCGCGGTCATCAGGGTGATGTCGCCGGGGTTGATGAACGCGGCGGGGAGCATGGCCAGGGCGGTCTTGGAGCCGATGCAGTGGTTGATCTCGGTCACCGGGTCGATGGTGGCGTTGAAGCGTTTAGCGAGCCACGCGGCGGCGGCGTCCTTGTAGGTCTGGATTCCGTTGTCGGCGTAGCCGCGGTTCTCGATGCGGTCGACCTCGCGTTTGAGGGCTTCGCGGACTTGGGGGTCGGCCATACGGTCGTTCTCGCCGATGCCGAAGTCCAGCAGCGGGCGATCCGGAAAGTCCTTGATGGCGGCTCGTTTGGCCCGCTTGATCTTCTCGAACTTGTAGATCGCGGTGCCCTTACCGTACTGAGCGCCGCCGATGCGGTCGGCAAAAAGAACCTGAAAGTAGGGATCACTCATCGAAGTATCCTTTTACACAGAGGTGGTATGACATCGCTGGTTCGTGTTGGCTCGTGGCGGCCGCTGGGCGGCGATAGATCTTCAGGCGCCGGCAGCCTCGGGGGGCGGCCGCTACGGAATGACGCCGTCCCCCGGGTCACCACTGGGCTTCCTCGAACGGCCGCAACGGTCCCTTGGGACGCGGGCGAGGTCGGCCCTTGATGACGGAGTTCGCCAGGGCGATGTCACCCTGGGTGGTCACCTTGAGGTTGGAGAAATCGGACTCGACAAGCTGCACCGGGTGGCCGAGGGCCTCAACGAGTTGGGCATCGTCGGTAGGCTCGCCGGGAAACTCGCCGCACTTGGCGTAGGCGTCGACAATCACCTCGCGCTTGAAGACCTGGGGCGTTTGGGCCTCCCAGAGGCCTTCGCGGGAGATGGTCTCGTCCACGAAGCCGACCTCGCTGGCCTTCTTGATTGTGCCGCGCAGTGGAGCGGCCAGGATGGCGGCGCCGCTTTTGGCGGCCTCGGCGAAGACCTGGTCGATCATCGCCTCGGAGACGCAGGGGCGGGCGGCGTCGTGGATGGCGACATACTCCGCCTCATCAACCACGGCGGCCAGGCCGTTGGCCACCGAGTCGCACCGTCGTGCTCCGCCGATCACCAGCTTGACGCCGATGAAACCCAGGTTGGCCCCGTATTTGCTCTTGACCTGCTCCTCATCGCCGGGCGCGATTACCAGGATGGTTTGGCAGACGTCGTCGCGGTTGGCGAAATGCTCGACGCTGCGCAGGAAGATCGGCCGACCGTCGATCTTGGCCAGTATCTTGCTCTCCGATCCGCCGAACCGCTCGCTCTTGCCGGCGGCCACCACAATGACTGCGATCCTGGGCATATCCTCGAACCCCATACTGCGCGTGTCTGTCCCGATTGCCTGTTGCGGCTTTTATATGCGCGATGCTACAGACGAGCAAGTGGATGAGGCCTGCCCCGAAACAGAAGATGCACCCCAGTCGGATAGACGGTGAGGGAGTGGACCAGCGGGCTGCCCCGAGCCGGTGCTTCGTGGCGGCTTTGCGCAGGCGGCGGCGACGAGTAAGATGCGACCGTGACTCGCCGAGCAGCGAGGACATTGGGATCCGTAGCGACGGGGCGAACGGAGGATCGGCCGCATGAGGTTGGCGACGTGCAGCGAGCCTTGGCGTGAGCAACCGGTCGAGGCGGTCTTCGGGATCGCGGCCCAGTTGGGCTTCGACGGCGTGGAGCTGGCCCCGTTCACCATCGCGGACGACGTGGCCGACATCCCCGCCGCTCGGAGACGGCAAATCGTACGGGCGGCGGGTGATGCGGGCGTCGTGGTGGTGGGCCTGCATTGGCTGTTCATCTCACCCAAAGGGTTGCACCTAACGACGCCGGACGCGGCGGTGCGACAGCGGTCGGCGGAGTACATTCAGCACTTGGCGGATTTCTGCGCGGACGTGGGCGGCAAGGTGATGACCTTTGGCTCGCCCAAGCAGCGGGACATTGTACCGCCGACGACCTTCGCTGAGGGTTGGCAGCGGGCTCGCGAGGTCTACGCATCGTGCGCGGAGGTGCTGGCGGGCCGCGGCGTGACCTTGTGCATCGAGGCCTTGACGCCGGCGGATACGAACTTCATCAATACGGTGGAAGACGCCGCTCGGCTGGCGGATGAGATCGGCCATCCCAACATTGACATCATGCTGGATTGCCGGGCTATGTCGGCCATGCCCGATGGTGTCGTTGGCACCATCCGAAGATTCGGCGGGCGGGCGAAGCATTTTCACGCCAACGAAGCGAGCGGCAAAGGTGTAGGCATGTTGTCCCGTTCGGACGAGCCGCCGCTCATCGACTATACCTCGGCCATGCGAGCTCTGGTGGAAAGCGGCTACGACGGGTGGGTATCGGTCGAGCCGTTCGATTACCAGCCGGACCCGACGACGGTGGCCGAGACGGCGGTCCGCACGCTGCGGAAGGCCATGCAGAAGTGAGTGAGGCAGCAAGCGAGCAAGGCAGGGTGAGAGTGAGGTGGTGACGGTAGGGTAGTAAGGCGGCAAGACTCCCGAGGCGCGGCACTGCTCTACGAGCAGTACCTTGCGTGGACGGCCAAGGCGAGGAGTCGTGTTTTCTGGTCAAATGGCTTGGTAGGTATCCGGAGGTAGCAATGCGTCAGAAAGCGGTCAACCGGTCCAGGAGGACGAGGCATTCCGTGATCTGGGCGTCGGTGTTGCTGGCGACTTCGGCTGCGTGCAGCCAGGCGGCCGAGCCGCTGGAGATCACCCTTCAGGTCGGCGAGCGCGGGCTTCCGGCCGGCCCCGTCTGCAACGCCGCCGCCAGGTTCAAGCCGGAGGCCGTGTACACGTTGCGGGCCGGTAGCGCCGCCCGGCTGCTGGGGCAGGCCGATCACGAGGGACGCCTGTGGTGGTGGTCGCCGGAACTGGACCCTGGCACCGGGACGATCGTGTACCAAGCTGAACCGACGGAGAAGGTGCCGGGCGGGACAGGTGTGCTGGTCGAGCGTGTCGGTGACGACACCATCGAGGTGCGCATCGAGGGCACGCTGCTCACCGTTCTCAACTTCGCCGCCAGCCAGGCCAAGCCGTTTCTTTGGCCGGTGATCGGACCGACGGGCGATCCGGTGACGCGGGCCTTCCCGATGAAGCGGGTCGAGGGCGAGCGGAGCGACCATGTGCATCATCGTTCGATCTGGACTGGCTGGGGCGATGTCCGAACGCGCGATCTGACCAAGCCGGGCACGAATTACTGGCACGAGTCGCGCAAGCCGGAGGATCAGGATCGCCAAGTGGTCCGCAAGATCACGCGGACGGTCAGCGGCCCGGTGTTCGGGCAGATTGAAGCGCAAATCGACTGGGTCGGCCACGATGGCCGCCGCGACTTCACCGAGAGCCGCGTGTACACGTTCTTTCGCGGCGACGCCGACACGCGGGTGATCGACGTGCGAAACACGTTTGGCTTTCTCGACAGCGACGTGGTGTTCGCGGACACCAAGGAGGCGGGCATTCTGTCGATCCGCATCGCGACCTCGATGGACGAGATTACCCTGGATCGCAAGCCGGGGCAGGGCCGCATCGCCAATTCCGAAGGGCGGATGGGGATGGCGGGGTGCTGGGGTCGGCCGGCCACCTGGTGCGACTTTGTGGGTCCGGTCAACGGCAAGACGGTTGGCATCGCGGTCTTCGACGCACCGGGCAATCCCGGGCATCCCCCGCGCTGGCACGTCCGTGATTATGGGTTGTTCTCAGTGAACAACTTTGGGATCAAGGACTTTCCCGACGGTAAAGGCAAAGATGGATCGCACCTGTTCAAGAAGGGGCATGCCGCCCGGTTCGATTATCGCATCGTGATTCACAAGGGCGACACGCAAGCCGGCCGGGTGGCGGAGCGGTTCGCCGTCTACGCCGAGACGCTGGCCAAGGCAAAGTGAGGATCGCGGGGCGGCGAATCGGACGTGGGCGCGCAGAGCCGCGCCGCAAGCGAACGGTTCTTCTCGTCAGTGAGCGACCGCTTCTTTGCGGGGTCGCGGCTCTGATACGCCACGCACGTCTCATGCCGCCTCACGGGCAGTGCGCGGGCTGAAGCCCAGGGCTTTTTCGGTGGTTTGGCGAGTTCTAGCATGACAGCTCATGAACGGTTGCGGACGGCGATGGCCCTGGGCATGCCGGACCAAGTGCCGGTGATGTGCCAGATGTCCACCGGGCACATTCTGCTCAATAGCGGCGTGGACCCGATCGCCGAGGCGACCGACAGTGCCGCCTTTGCCGAGTCGCTGTGGCGGATGCGCGAGCTGTACGACTTTGACGGCATCCTGATCCACAAGCCCGGCCGGGAGCCCGGCTGGCTTCTTGACGGCACGCGGCGCGAGGAGTGTGCCGACGGGTGGGAGTTCATCTATCCCGAGGGTTGCCGTGTCCGCGTGCAGCGCGACGACGATCCGATCTTTCTGCCAGCCGCGGGGTACCGCAATCCCGATATCGAGGAGATCGACCCGGCTCAGCCGTTGGCGTCCTTCACCGGCGGTTATCTTTGCTGGCACCTCTGGAAAGGCACGCATCCGTACCGCCGCGTAGAGGACATTCCTCCCGCATGGTGTGGTGTGATCGACCTGCTGCGGGAGCGGTGCGCGGGCCGCTACGGCCTGCACGGCGAAACGCGCTCGCCATTCGACCACGTGCTCAACCTGTTGTCGGCCGAGAACATGATGATGGCCCTGGTCACGCACCCGCGGAAGGTGCACCCGCTGCTGGATTGGGCTACGGGCAGTGCGATTGCCTGGTCCGTGGCCCAGATCCGCCGGGGTTGCGACGCGATCAAGGTCAGTTCGCCGTGGGTCGGCGGGCGGTTTATCAGCCCGGGGTTCTATCGGGAGTTTGTGGTGCCCTATGAGCGGCGACTGGCCGGGGCGGTGCGGGCCGAGGGAGGCTTCGTGTATACGCACACCTGTGGGGCCATCGCGGATCGGCTGGAAGACATGATGTCGAGCGGCATCCACGGGATCGAGTGCCTCGACCCGCCGCCGCTGGGCAACGTGGAGCTGGCCGACGCGGTGGAACGCACCCGCGGCCGAGTTTTCATCAAGGGCAACCTTGATTCCGTGCATACGCTGCTGGAGAAGGACGCGGCCGGTGTGCGCGCCGACGTGCGGCGAATGGTGGAAACCGCGGCGCCGGCCGGCGGCTACATCTGCTCGACGGCCTGCTCCATCGCCCCGCGCGTGCCCCCGGACCACGTCAAGATCATGGTCGAGACCGCGCGGACCTGGTGGGGGTAGTGGTATTATTTGGAGAGATCATGCCGGATGCAGCCATACTGCGAGCGCGGGCGCCGGGGCGGATTGATTTCGGCGGTGGCGGAACGGACGTGGCCCCGTATTGCGAGGAGCACCACGGCATCGTGGTCAACGCGGCCATCAACTACTACGCCCAGGCCACGCTGGAGCCGTGTGACGACGAGCACATCGAACTGCACGCCCTGGACCTGGGCGTCCGTGAAGAGGCCGCGTCGATCGATCTGCTGACGTTGGACGGCGATCTCGCCCTCATCAAAGCGTGTGTTCGCCGGGCGGCTCCCGAGCGTGGCTTCAAGCTGACGACCTGCTCCGAGATCCCGCTGGGTTCGGGTCTGTCCAGCAGCGCGGCCATCGCGGTGGTCGTGGGGGCCATCTGCACGCAGTACCGGGCGGGCGGCTTCGACCAGGCGGAAATGGCTCACCTGGCCTTCCGGGCGGAACGCGACGATCTCAACCATTGGACCGGTCAACAGGACCAGTACGCCGCCGCGGTGGGGTGGATCAACTTCCTCGAGTTCATCGGCGACGACGTGTCCTGTGAGAAGCCCCTGCTCAGCGAGCATACCCTTCGCCAGCTGGAGCGCAATCTGTTGCTGGTCTTCTCCGGTCATGCTCACCTGGCGGGTGACATCCATCTGGACATCCTGGCCGACTACCGAAGTCGGACGGGCACTGTGCTGCCGGGCATGCACGGGCTCAAGGCGGTCGGGAGGCAAATGCGAATCGCCCTGCGAAGCGGGGATCTGCGGACGTTTGCCGAACTGCTCAACGAGAACTGGAAGTACCACCAGATGCTGCACCCGAGCTGTCACACGCCGCAGTTGCAGCGTTTCATCGACGTCGGGCTGGCCCACGGGGCGCTGGGGGCCAAGGTCTGCGGAGCGGGCGGGGGAGGTTGCATCGTCTACTACGCCCGCGATAGCGAGAAGCTACGCCTGGCCGCCGCGTTGACCGAACTGGGCGGGAGAGTCATCCCCTTTGCCTTCGATCATGCCGGTGCCGTGGCGTGGTAGACCCGCTGATGGTACGCCACCGGCCGCGAGCTCAGCGGGCGTGGCTCATCGTGCCCAGCAGCCTCAAGGTCGCGTCGACAAGACGATCTCCGGTATCGGGATTCTTGAATAAGGCGTTCGCAGCCTCATATCCGCCCTCGGCCGCGGCGTGGGCGGTGACGACGTAACCCTGCAACTCCCCGTTGGCCAGTGTGATCACATAAGTGTGAGGCGAGTGGGCTCTGACCGCCTGGGCAAACTCGACGAACACCTCGCCGGGCCAACCGACAAACGACCACGGCCCGATGCCGATCACCTGCACCTCGGCGGGCAGGCAGTGTTTCGCGACCGGCAGGAGCCGTCCCTCGGCCGCCGCCCGGGCCAGTGTCAGTGTCTCCTCGGCGCCGAACACGTCGCACTCGGCGGTACGCAACGCCGCTCGCGCAGCCCCAGTGCGTTGCAGGTTCTCCATGGACTCTGCCGCCTGCCGTAATTTAACGGCTGCCTCTGCCGGTGACGGAAACCTCCCGATGGGCAAGTCGGCGAGCAACTCGCGGGCGCAGGAGATCCGCAACTTCCGTTGATACTCCGCCTGCGTGGCCGCTCGCACGATCGCGTCGCCGAGCGCCCAGCCGAGTCGCTCAGCCTCGGCAAAGGTGTTGCCGCGAGTCACATGCCGAGGGCTCTGATTCCCCGCCGCTCCGGTGTGGTAGACGATCGGGCAATCCCGGCCGAGCAGATGTTGTTGCATGTATTGCCGGGCCATGGCTGGGAAGTCGCCGCTGATCAACGTCGAGTCCTCATGCAGCACCGTCGGGTGCATACTGCACACCATCATGGCGGCAATGAACTGATGAGTGTCGGCGGTGCGTGCCAGCAGTACCGGAACCTGCGCGTCGCGAGGTCCCGAGGGATCGCGCCGGTTGGTGCCCACCGCAGCTCCGTCCGCAATGACTAGCCCGATTTCGCCCGGCTGTCGCGATTCCCATGCCCGCCGGCCCGCATCGATCATGCCTTGCTCTGCCTGTTGCAGGTAAGCAGGGTCGGGCCCTGGGACCACCGGGTCCGCCTCGTTGCTCAGATAACGCACGGTCACAGGACCGGAATGCGTGTGCGTCGCCGTCACCATGATGTGGCCCGCGGGGATGCCGGTCAGCTCCGCGAGTCGTGCCCGCACGCGCTCAGCGATTTCCCGCGGCACAAAGATCAGATCGTTGGCGATGAACATCGTCGCCGTTGCCCCATCGTCCAGGCACAACGCCGTCGAGAGCAATGGATCGTGCACGCCAGTGCTGACGCGCGGCACATGCGGATAACCGTACAAAAACTGCGGCGACCGCGGTGTGATGTCAACTTGTACCGCCCCGGCCCGGATGATGCTCACCGTTCAACCTCCCGCCTTCCCCTTAGGCCCACAGATCACTCAGATCGACGCAGATGAAGTGCAGAGGGCGTCTCGGTGGGCCTTGTCTCATTTCGAGAGGAGGTCGTTCGCCGTTCGCCCGGCTGCTCGGTCGGAATGGCGAATGCCCAAGGCCCAATGACCAATCAATGACCAAGCCCGAAGCCAGAACGCCAACCGCAGTGGGGACGTGCGTCATTCGTCATTCGGACTTGATTGGTCATTGGTGCGTCGCCATGGGTCATTTCTCCCTCCCGGATCTGGGTTCACCTCAGTCATCTGTGGGCACTTCTGGCTTCTCCTGTCCCCGTCTCAGTATGCCTTGTCCCATCGCGGCTCGACGTTCTCGGCGGCGGTCTCGGCGATCCAGCAGTCCGTTCGCAGTTGCTGATGGAGCGAAGTGGGCAGCCGCGGGGTCACCGGGCCGTGGACGCACAGTCGGGTCATCAGCCGTTGCCACGAGGCGAACGAGCCGTCGACGGTGATCGCGTGCATGTCGATGCGGTGTTTCGAGGCGATGACTTCCGCCGGCCCGATGGTGGCCGCCTTGGGCGGTACGGCCGCCAGATCCCCGCTCATGCCGAAGCTGCCGTGCAACGAGTTCTGAGCGATGGTGAACGGGCTCAGCGTGCAGATTCGCGGGCCCATGCGTTTCCATTCTTCGAGGTCGGCCTCGAACTCGGGGGCGTCGGGCTCGATGAAGGCCAGGTGCCCCGTCCAGCCCGGCCCGCTGTAGCAGATGTCCGCCCCGCCCAAGTCGGCGATCATCTTGCCGTAGTCGTTGATGTTCTCCGTCGTCGGGCCCTGGATCTGGTTCTCCGGCGGACGCAGGTCAGCGTCGATCGCGGCAAAGAAGAACTTTTTGAACGCGTGCATGAACCCCTGCGGCCAGCTCTCGGGAGCGGTCTCGCCGTCCTCGTTGGCGTATTCGTCCATGTTGAAGGTGTACACGTGTCGGCAGTCCACACGGAATTTGTTGATCAGGTAGGCGACTTTGCGGTACACCGGGCAGGGGTTGGGCGTGATGAATACCACGTGGCGGCCCTCCTCGGCCGCTTGCCGGATGCGATGGAACATGTCCACGCACCACATGAACTCCACGTCGCCGTCCGGCACCACCCTGATGCGAAAGTCCGGGTTCGCGTGCCGAGTGATCTCCTCCTTGCGAATCCGGCGGCACCGCTCGATCGCCGCCACATCGCGAAAAGGCACAAACGTCGCCGGTCCATACCTGAACGTACTCATGTCGCCTCCCGAAAAATAGTGTCAGGATGATTTTTGCGTGGCCATAAGGCCGATTGGGCTTTGCTGCTGCGGAAAAATCATCCTGACACCATTTTTCCGCCCACCCAGGTGATTGCCGCTTGCATGTCGTCCTCCCATAGCACCAGGTCGGCGTCGGCGCCGGGCTCGATGGCGCCCTTGTTGCTCAGCCCGATGATGCGGGCCGGCGTCAACGTGCCCATCGCCCAGATCTCCGCGGGCGACAGGTCGAGCCAGCGTATCAGGTTGGCGATACCGGCGTTCATGGTCAAGGCGCTGCCCGCCAGTTGACCGTGCAGGGGATGCTCCGGCGAGGCGATGCGCGCCCCGTCGTCCGGCCGGACACGTACGCGATAGCCCCACGGCGTGTCGTATTCGCCCGGCGGCAAGCCTGCGCCGATGTTCGAGTCCGTGATCAGGGCGACGCCCGCCCAGCCCTTGGCCGCCACCGCCGCCCGGATCGCCGCCGGGTGCACGTGGCAGCCGTCGCAGATGAAGTCCACCGTCGTGCGCCGATCACCGAGAAAAACCTCCACCGCCCCGACCGGCCGGGCGCCGGGCTCGGTCTCCGGCGGTACGGGGAACACGTCGTAGAAATGCGTCGCGTGGCGGGCACCCGCGGCGATAGCTGCTTCCGTCTGCTCCGGCGTGGCTCGCGTATGCGTGACGAAAGGCACGATGCGATGTTCGACCAGCCGTTCGATGACCGGCAGGACGCCGGGCGTCTCGGGGCTCAGCGACATGGCGGCTACGCGTCCGCCGCACGCCGCGATCATCTCCTCCAGTAACCCGACGTCTCCCGGCACCGTTGGGCACGCGGCCCCGGGGATGCCCACAAACGGCCCCTCGATGTGCAGGCCCGGCACGCAGACCGCGCCCGCTCTCGCCGCCGCGGACAGATCCTCGAGCTGACGCAGCAGACCCGGGCCCAGCATGGGCACCACGGTCGGCAAGACGCAGGTGGTGCCGAACGTCGCGACTTGCTCTAGCCCTGCCCGCAGAGCCTCCGGGCTTGCTCCGTACTGGTGGTGCCCGATGCCGTGTGTGTGAATGTCGATCAGGCCGGGGGTAAGCAGGCGGCTGCGGGCGTTGACGCACGCCACATCCGCAGACAGTTGATCCGCGGGCGGGTCGATGGCCGCGATCCGCCCGTCCGACACGAGTACACTGCCGGCCGTCATCGTGCGACCGGGAAACACCACGCGGGCATCACGGATCAACGTGTCTGGCAATTCTCGCCTCGTCCAGTGATCAGAACCGCGCCCATCTACGCCGTGCCCACCAGCGCCGGGCGGCAAAATGGTGTCAGGAAAATGGTGTCAGGATGATTTTTCTGCGGCGGCAGGGCCTGATCAGGCCCTACCGCCGCAGAAAAATCATCCTGACACCATTTTCCGGATCAACCGCTACGACGCGATCGCGGCTCGTGCCTGACTGGCCACGACCCACTCGACCGGGTCGGCGAAGCTGTACCAAGTCGGCTGCTGTCGGCCGGCGCGGCACGCTGCCGCCAGCTTGGCGACCAGCCAAGATCCCAGCGCCTCCGCACAGGCATGATAGCGACCGGAGAAGACAATAGCATCCACCCCGCCCATGGCCGCCACACCCGCGCCCGCCGCCAGCAGCAACCGATACTTGAACAGCTCGGCCGCCAACTGGCTTTCAGCACTCTTGCCGGTCAGCACCTCGGATAGCTTGACGTTCTCGCCGACGAGGCCCCGCAAGCCGCTCTCCTGTGTCAGCAGAGCGTTGATTTGCTCAAGGCCCAGCCCCGACTGCTGCGTCAAGCTCAAGACAATCCCCGGGTCGATGTCGCCGCACAGTCGCTCGCCCGGCAGGCCCTCAAGCGGGGTCGCGCCGCCGGTCACCATCACCGGTCGGCCGTCAACCACGGCCGTCAACTCCGGCCGCGGTTCGAGGCAGATCGAGAGCACCCGTGCCGACTCCGGTACGCGGGCCGCCGACAACGACGCACAGGCCGCCTGATGCAGCAAGCCGTGATAGCCGAACCGCCGCAAATCCAAACTCCGGGCGAGCTCCCCATCCACCGCGTACAGGGCCTCGTTGTTCGGCAGATCCGCGAAGAACGAGGTGTCAAACACCGCCACCACCGGCACGTTCGGGAAAGCCTCCAGGCAGGCACGCAGCACAGACACCGTCGCCGGCAAATGCATCGGTGCGTGCGGGACGAGATCCTCCAGCTTGGCCAGTACCTCCGGCCCCACGCGTGTCGGACCAGCGAACAGCTTGCCACCGAACGGAATGCGTACCGCGATCAACTCGACCGACTGCTCCTGCCCGATGCTCTCGCCCACCGCCGACAGCATCGCCGACGTCGCCTCTTCCGCCGTTTGCACTGCCACGCGGTCGATCTGCCCCGCCGCCAGCGGACGTGTCGCTTGCCCGTTGTACCACGCGTAACGCAGGGCCCGACGCTGAACCTCCAACACCACGGTAATCATGATCGGCCTCCCTTCTCCGCAGCCTCGACCTCGCCGGTCAGTACGGCATGGGAGAACCTGGCAATCGCCAGCTCTTCATTCGTCGCAATCGCCAGCACACGCACCGGACTGTCCTTGGTGGCCACGTCGGCCGGCAGCTTCTTCGCCGCCGCGTTCAGCTCGGGATCGACGTTCACGCCGAAAACCCCGAGCCCCTCGCACGCCGCCTGACGCACCGCAGGCACCGTCTCGCCGATCGTATCCGTGAAGATGATCGCGTCCGCTGAGCCCACCACCGTCAAATACGCCCCCAGATACTTGCGGATCCGCCACAGGTAGACCTGCGCGGTCACGTCCGCGGTGTCCGTCGGGGAGTTCTCCTCGGCCGCAAGCCGCAGCACGTCGCGGATGTCCGCCGACACGCCCGACATGCCCAGCACGCCGCTGCGGCTATTCAGTGTCTTGTTCACTCGCTGACTGTCACCGTACTCCCGGGCCAGCAGACGCAGGGCGACGGCCGGGTCGAGGTCGCCGCATCGCGTGCTCATCACCAGACCCTGCAGCGGCGAGTAACCCATGGTGTTGTCCACCGATTGGCCGCAGACCACCGCGCAGAGGCTCGCTCCGCCGCTGCCCAAATGGCAACTGACCGCGTTGAACGTGTCCAAATCGCGACCCAGGAACCGGGCCGCCTCAGCTACCACGTACTGGTGACTGATGCCGTGGAACCCGTACTTGCGAATGCCCAGATCCTCGCGCAGTCGCGGCGGCAGGGCGTACGTCCGGGCGTGGTTCGGAATCGTGGCGTGAAAGGCGGTGTCGAAAATTGCCACCTGCGGAAGCTCCGGGTAAAGCTCCCGACAGGCCTTGATCAGCTTCACGATCGGGGGATTGTGGATCGGCGCCAGATCCAGCGTCGTGTCCAGGCCACGGATCGCCTCGTCGGTGATCATGCAATGCCGATGGAACAACGCTCCGCCGTGCACGACACGGTGCCCCAGCGCGTCCGGCACAAGATCCGAATCGCGACCGAGCAACTTCATCACCTCATCCAGAGCAGACGCGTGATCCCGCATCTCGGCGTAGTGCGTGTGCTCCTGGCCGCCCATGCGGTAGACAATGCGCGATGGTTCCGCCGTTGGCGGTCCCACACGCTGGGCCTCGCCCGCCACCAGCTCTCGTTCGGCCGGCAGCTCGATCAGCCGATATTTCAACGATGAACTGCCGCAGTTGAAAACAAGAATCCTCACGATCAACAAACCTCCTTATCGCTTTGCCGCTTGCGCCTTCGCGGGACCGCGAAAGACCGCCGCAACCAAGTCGCACCCTCAGTGTGTTGGCACAACCCGCAGCAACAAGAAACTCGGACACCAGCGAAACGCCCACCACGGCGGGCAGCCCGGTGCCGCACCTCATCATACCGCCTGCTCCAGAAAATCTCAGTTCCCCTGTCGCACGAACCAATCGTCGATCTTCCGCGGGCCGGCCTTCCGCTCCCACGTCTGGGCCTGCACCGAACACGCGGCGATGATGTTGGCGATGTTCGCCGCCGAATCGCCCCGCGACAGATCCATGATCGGCCGCTTGAACCCCTGCGTGACGAACATCGAGTTCCCACCGACTACCAAGCGGTCCAACGCCTTGTAGATCGGGTTGGCTTGCATCAGGTTCGGGCTGATCAGGATGTCGGCCGGCCGTTCGGTAAACGGTACACCCTTCTTCTTGGCCACATCCGGGCACAAGGCCGCGTCCAGTTGTGCCTGGAAGAACGGCCAAGGATGCCCGCCCTTGGCGTACAGCTCGAAGCACTGCTCGATCTTGGTCAGCTCCGCGTCCCCGGCAATCTGCACCTGCTGCGGCCGACCGGTGATGTACGACAGCATCGCCATCCGCGGCTCGATCCCGGTCAAGGCCTGGAACGTCTCCGCACTCGTCACCGCGATGCGGTACAAGTCCTCCGCCGACGGACACTGGTTCACCACCATGTCCGCAATCGCCAACACGTCAAAAACAGGATAGTCCGCCGGTGGCTCGCGGAAGAAGATCGAAGAGACGATCTTGCCTTCTTCCTCACCGATCACCATCTTTGCGGTGATGGCCACGTCCGCCGAGGTCAGGTATCGCCCACCGACCAAGCCGTGGGCATAGCCCAATTCGACCATCATCGTCGCGAAGAACATCTCCTTCGGCAGACGCCGGATCACCCGCTCGGCGATCCGCCGGGCCTTCGCTCGTTCCGCTTCATCGCCGTCTTTCAGGGCATATCCACGCCGAACCGCCAGCGCATCCACGAACTCGTCCATCTTCCCCGAACGCTCGATGAACTCCGGCGTCAGACCGATCGGAATCGCCGTCCCTTCGCTGCGGGCACGGGCCATCGCATCAGCTACGACACCGTCCTTATCCATGCCCAGCTCGGGCAGGACGATGACCTTCGGCTCTTTCCGGGCTTCCTGCTTGATCCTCTCAAACACGCGCATCTGTGGTCCTTCCTTCGCGGTTGGTGTGCCTGCCGGGCTACTCGGCCCGGTTCGTGCCGGCCGACCCATGCCGTCATGGGTCGGTATCCGATCCAGTGCGCGATCGGCCACCTCTCGGAAGGGTGAACCCCCGGGCTCGCCCATCAAAACGGGCGAGCCCTCAGCTTGGATCCCGCCTAAATCTCGTCGTCAAAGGTCCAGCCGTAGACCGGGACGCCGATCAGGCTATGCACGATCAACGCCGTGCCGTAAACCGCCTGATGGATATTGGGGATCGTCACGAATTCATTCGGGGCATGGGCCGCTTCCTCGCAACCCGGGCCGTAGCCGATGGTCGGCACTTTGAAATCGTTGACCAGCACGCCTCCTCCCGTGGCCATGCCCATGCGGCCGAGCCGCCACTTCCCAGGCTGAGCCGGACACCCGCCGGCCTCCAAAGCCTGCTTCGCCCGGGAGAGCAACGAATTGAATGGGTCTGTCTCCCAAGCATGAGTCACGTGACGCACCACGGTTGTCCTACCGTTATACAGTTGTTTCGTCTCTTCGCAAATAGCCACCTCGACCGCCACCGGCTCGACCGCCTGGGCAGCCAGGACCGCGGTGTGCTTGACCTGGTCGGCGACCTGCTGCGCGTTCTCGGATGGATGCAGCCGACGGGCCATCCGGATGCCCGCCCGGCACCCCTGCGCGCTTTCAACGTAACGAGGCTCTTCCAACGTGATCTGCTCGATCTCGTCGCTTCCCAGAGCGCCGGCCGCCGTCGCGAACTGGTCATAAATCACCCGCGCCGCCCGTGCCGCCCGCGGCTGTTCGGCCGCCTCGACCCAGATGTCCATCTCGAACCAGCCGTTGTGCCCGTAGTAAAGGCCTAGATTGGTCGGCTCGCCCAGGACCGCGAACACCGGCCGCAAGCTCAGCTCGCTCATCGTCCGATCCAGCAGCGTGCGCAGACCCGCGCTCCGTCCGCTCTCCTCCGCCACCGTCGCCGCCACCACCAGATTGCCCCGCAAGGGCAGCATCGCTCGTTTCAGCAGCAGACCCGCATAAATCTGGGCCGCCAGCCCGCCCTTGCAGTCCGACGCGCCCAGCCCGAACAGCCGATCGCCAACCAGCTCGCCCGACCACGGATCACGCTCCCAGGGGCCCGCTTCGCTCGGCTCGACCGTGTCCAGATGCCCGCCCAGCAGCACCGCCTCGTCCGAGCCCCGGCCCAGCATGACGCCAACCACGTTCCCCGCGTCATCCCGGAAAACCTCGTCGTAGCCCACCCGACGCATCTCCTGCTCAACCCGATCGGCTACCGCTTTTTCATGCAGACTCAATCCGGGAGTCCGGATCAACTGCTGTGCAAACCCGGTTACATCCTGCTTCAAGCCTTCGTTACGTCCACGCAGCAAATCGTACATCGCGAATCTCCTTTCACGAGAGAATATAGTCCGATCACTGCCTGTCTGGTCTGCACTTCCCGTGCCATAATGCCCATTACGCTCCAAACTGTTTCCATAGCTTATGTTGCGATAACAAGTGTGAGTTGACAGATCAGAAAGACATTTGCATAATGAAGTAGGATGATTTCATTGTGAAAGGATTGCCATGCGTGCGGAAGACCTGACGCTTCACGAGATCGTGGATTTCGCCGAAGGCCGAGTGAGCCTCCACGGGCGTCGGCTTGTGTTACAGGATACCTATGCCTTCGCCCTTTTGCGCAAGGATCTGATCAACATGGTCGGCCTGGAGCAGGCCCGCAGCCTGCTTTCCCGATTTGGACATTTCTGGGGCGAGGCCGACGCGGCGGCCATGAAACGCATTTTTGAGTGGGACAACTTGGCCGAGTGGCTCAAGGCCGGTCCGCGCATGCACGCCCTTCAGGGTCTTGTCCGGCCGATGGTCAAGGCTCTGGATTTCGATCAGAGCCGCGGATTCTTTCACATGGAGGTGGTGTGGCACGATTCCGCAGAGGCCGACCAGCACCTGTCGGAACTCGGTCCGGCGGACCACCCCGTGTGCTGGGTGCTCCAAGGCTATGCCAGCGGGTACTGCTCGTACTGCCTGGGTATTCCCATCTACTTTCGCGAGCAACGCTGCCGGGGAATGGGTGACCGGGTCTGCATGGCGGTTGGCAAGGATGAGACCTCGTGGGGCGACGAGATCGAGACCTGCCGCTCGCGCTTTCAGACGGAGGATATTCGCAACAAGGTGCAGACGCTGACGGTCGAGCTACGTCAAAAAACCCAGGAGATCAAGCAGCAGCGACGTCGGCTTGCGTTGCTGGAGGCACGGGCGGGCAGCGCGTTTGTGGAAGTGCACAGCGACATCTTCGCCCGGGTGATCGAGCTGGCTACCCGAGTGGCGGCCTACGACTCTTCCGTTCTTATTACCGGCGAGAGCGGCACGGGCAAGGAGGTTATCGCCCGCTATATCCACAAGCACTCGCTCCACGCCAACGGGCCCTTCGTCGCCGTCAACTGCGGCGCGCTGCCTGACACGCTGCTCGAAAGCGAGTTGTTTGGGCATACGGCCGGGGCGTTCACCGGCGCGGTGCGCGAGCGCGTCGGACTGTTCGCCGAGGCCCATCAGGGCACCATTCTGCTCGATGAGATCGGCGATATCTCGCCGGCCATGCAGGTCAAGTTGCTCCGCGTGCTGCAGACCAAGGAGATCATGCGCGTCGGCGACAGCAAGACTCGCAAGGTCAACGTTCGCGTGATCGCCGCCACGAACCGCACCCTGGCCGAGGAGGTCGAGAAGGGAACCTTTCGCGAGGATCTGCTCTATCGCCTGCGGGTGATCGAGATCGAGGTGCCGCCTTTGCGCGACCGGAGGGAGGATATCCTGCCGCTGGCCCGGCACTTTGTGCAGCAGTTCGCCCGCCGGCTCAAGAAACCCAATCTGACCCTGGACGGCACCTGCGTGGATTACCTCCAGGCTCACACTTGGCCCGGCAACGTCCGTGAGCTAGAGAACGCCATCGAGCGCGGGGCCATTCTCGCTCACAACGACCGCATCCTGCCCGAGCACCTGCCGTTGAGCATCGTCCACCGCCGCCTGCAGGACGCGCCCGCCAACTCACTGACTCGCACTCTGGCCGAGGTCGAGCACGACCACATCGAGGTCATCCTCCGCCTCACCAACGGCAACCGCACGCGGGCCGCCGGCATCCTCGGCATCAGCCAGGCCACCCTCTGGCGCAAGCTCAAACGCGGGGGAGGAGTAGGGGGGTGAGGGGGGGAAAGGCAGAATGTAGAATGCAGAATGAGGAATGGGGAATGAGCAGTGGCAGTCGGACGTCGCAGCCCGGTCCGGGCATTGATTTGCGTCTGTCTGCGTGTTTCGACTTGCCGGTGTCTCAGACGTTTGCGGGAGCGCCAAGCGGAGCCGCGACCCAGCGGTTCTTGAATCCCAAGAACCGCTTCCTTACGGGCGCGGCTCTGCCTGACGGAACCGCTTCGTCCCCCTTGAGATCGTTGCGCGACGTGAAGGGCAGGCGCGCGGCGCTGATGGGATCACCTGCTTGGCATTCACGTTGGTATGGTCGGTATCAAGGAATCAAGAAGTCCCCTTGCCAGAGCAAGCCAGAGTCTATATGCTCAGGAGAACTCATATGGGGGTGTGCGGTGCGCGAATGGCTTGGCGTCGATTGAAGGACCGAATTCGAGCTAAGGAGAGCGAGATGAATGGGAAGTTCTTGTGGCTTGGGCGTGCGCTCTGTGTGACGGTGGTGTGTCTGGCCTTCGCGTCGTCCGCAGCGGCGGAGGTCGTGATCTTCGCGGACGCGAACCTGGAGGCTGCGGTTCGAGCCAGACTGGGGATACCCGCCCCGACGCCGGTGACCCGTGGCGACATGTTGGGCTTGCTGGGTGGGTTTGGCGCATCCTACAAGAATATCCAATTCCTCGACGGAATTGAGCACGCGACGAACATCTCTGAGCTGGGGATGATTGTCAACCAGATCAGTGACATCACCCCCTTGGGCGCACTGACAAACTTGATCGGCCTGGAACTACTGCACAACGAGATCAACGACATCGCCCCCGTCGCCGGACTGGTGAAGCTGAAGTGGCTGCACTTGGACTGGAACCAGATCGGCGACATTACTCCCGTGGCAGGACTGGTAAACCTGTGGAGCCTGGAGTTGGGCACCAACCAGATCCGGGACATCGCCCCTGTGGCCGGGTTGATGAACCTCACGGTTCTGGGCCTGGCCCAAAACCAGGTCAGCGACATTTCGCCGGTGGCGGGGCTTACGAGCCTGCTATCCTTATTCCTGGGCGAGAACCAGATCAGTGACATGAGTCCCGTGGCGGGGCTCGCGAACTTGTTGACGTTACACCTAGGCGCGAACCAGATTAGCGACATCTCTCCCGTGGCTGGGTTGACGCACTTGAGGACGCTGAGTCTGGGCGGCAACCAGATCAGCGACATTTCGCCGGTGGCGGGGTTAACGAACCTGGAAGAGCTGTCCTTGTGCGATAACCAGATCAGCGACATTGCTCCCCTGACGGGGCTCACGAGGCTGTGGGAGTTGTACCTCTTTGGCAACAACATCCAGACCATGGATCTTCGCGGCGCGAACGTCGCGTCATTGCGGTATTTCAGTATTGAAGGTAATCCCCTTCGGCATGTGCTCCTCTCGGATGTGACGTTCAGTCAAAGAGCCTTCGACGCCGTGCTGGGCTCGGTCGCTATGGTGAGTGGCGTGCAGACGCTCGATTTGAGCGGCGTGGACTTCGCGACGGTCTCGGACTTTTCGGCGATGTACGAGATGGATGACCTCTGGAAGCTGTTGCTGGTGGATGCGACGAATCTCCCGGGCGGCAGGGTGGTGACGCTGGCCGAGGAACTGGATTCGCTGAGCTGGCTCAACGTGACCGGCTTGTGGGACAGCTTCGACGCGGGCTCCCAGGCGGCCTTGTGGGCGTGGGACGCGATTCCCGGAAACACCCTCATCACCCCGGAGCCGGCCTCGCTGGGTTTGTTGGCTCTTGGCGGGTTGGGGATGTTGCGCCGCCGCCGCGTGTGAGCACGCCGCGTAGCCGCGACCCAGTAGAGCCGCGACCGTAAGGGAGGGGTTCTTGAATCCCAAGAACCACTTCCTTACGGGCGCGGCTCTGCCTGACGGAACCGCTTCGTCCCCCTTGAGCTCGTTGCGCGACGTGAAGGACAGGCGGGCGCGGCGCTGTCCAACCGAAATGCGCGAAGGTGTGTCGTACGCAGATCATTCTGCGCTTTTTGGTGGACGTCCGGGGCGATGGACGCGAAGCGTGGGCGTTGCTGTGCGGCACACGAGGCGGGGATAAACCCCGCCGCTCGCTTGGGTTGCCGAGTGAGCGTGCGCTTGGGTTGCCGAGCGAGCGTGTGCTTGGATCGCCGAGCGAGCGTTTTCCTGAGTCGCCAAGCGAGCCGCCGGGTTTATCCCGGCGCCGGGCAGGGGATGTAGCCCGCGTTCGCTGAATGGCTGGATCGTCGGTAGAAACACGCGGGTGCCCGGATGTTTCGCTTGGACACCGGCCACCGTACAATGACCCTGGATCGTGCGGCAGGGACTCGGACGGACACCGTTGAGCCTCTGGGCAGGGCTTGTCTTCTCGCGAGGAGACGCCGGCAGCACGGGGCACGTCAGTCATCTTTCTGAAAGGGACAGGTCATGACCATGCAGAGGATGTCATCGCCGTGTATGGGTTGTCCGCTGAACCGCCGTCAGTTCCTTGCGGCAGGATGCACCGCGTGTGCGGGGGCCGCGGGTCTGCTGACGGGCATAGCACCCGCCCGGGCCGCCGAAACCCAGGGTAAGGTGCGGGTACGGATCATCTACTCGCTGCATAAGCCCGTGCAGGACCGGCCCGACTGGCCCAACGTCGGCTTCGACTTCCGCCCGGCGATGGAACGGATCGAGGCCACGCTGAAAGGCCAATGCCCCAAGATCGAGTTCGTCACCGCGATGGCGGACGGCCCGGAGGCGACGGCCAGGATCCTGGAGGAAGACAAAGGGGGCGACATCGACGGGTATGTCGTCTATCAGATGAACTGCTGGAACCGGGTGGTGCAGACGATTGTCGCCTCGGGCAAGCCGACGCTCTATGCCGATTTCCAGTATGCCGGCAGCGGGGGCTTCCTGGTTTATACCGCCGGCTTCCTGCGCAGCGGGGCGTCCAACGTCGGATTCATCGGTTCATCGCGGATGGACGATGTGGTGGCCGCGGTTCGGTGCTTCGAGCGGGTCAAGTCGGGAGCGACGCCGGCGGAGTTTGCGACCGCGGTGGCTGCCGTCCGCAAGCAGCGAACGCCGGCCCCGAGCGATCTGGCCTGCCAGCCGGACCCGATCTCGGCTTTGTCGCCGCGGGACTGTCTGGCCCGCATGAAGGAAAGCAAGATCCTCGCCGTGGCCCACGTGTCCGCGGAGTACGCGGCGGTGGTGAAGCAGGAAATGGGGGTAGAGATTGTCGCCGTCCCGTTCGCTGAGCTGAATGCCGCCTGGGAGGTCGCCGACAAAGATGAATCGCGGGCGGTGGCCGACCGCTGGCAGAAGTCCGCGGCCCGGGTCGCGGATGTGTCGAGAGAGACGCTTGAGAACTCCGCGGCCATGTACTTGGCCGAGAAGGCGGTACTCAAGAAGCACGGGGCCAACGCCATCACCATCAACTGCCTGGGTGGGTTCTACGGCAACCACATCCATGCCTATCCGTGCCTGGGCTTCCACGAGCTGGCCAACGAGGGGTTTGTGGGGGCTTGCGAGTGCGACGTGCGTTCGACGTCGACGATGGTGGCCATGACCGCCCTGACGCAGGGTCGCCCCGGTTACATCTCGGATCCGGTCATCGATACGGCCAAGCGGCAGATCATCTACGCCCACTGCGTGGCGTCGAATCGGGTGTTCGGGCCCAAGGGGCCGGCCAACCCCTTCGAGATCCTGACCCACTCCGAGGATCGGCAGGGGGCGTCGGTGCGCTCGCTGTTGCCGTCAGGCTACATGACCACCTCGGTCGAGTTCGGCCCGGACCGCAAGACCATCCTCTTCCACCAGGGCAAAGCGGTGGGCAACGACCCCGACGACCGGGCTTGCCGGACCAAGCTGGTGGCCGAACCGGTCGGCGATATTGAGAAGCTTCACACCCAGTGGGACGCATGGGGCTGGCACCGGGTGACCTACTACGGCGATCTCAAGGAGCCGGTCTTCGCCTTGGCCGACGCCCTGGGCTGGCAGGTTCTCGAAGAAGCGTGATCGCGACCGGGCAGACGGTCGCCGTCGGCCTGATGCCCGGCAATTCCCATCGACATACCCAAGCCTCGCGTTCTGCTATACTACGGCGAGGAGATGATTCCCTACGAACGCATGGGTGCAGGGAGGTAATGTCTGCATGAACAGGATCGCGTCGCGGCGGTGGTGGCTGCTCTGGAGTCTTGGTTTAACTGTCGCGGCCGGTTGTACACTGCCGCACATCGGCGTCCCGACTCGGACGCCGGCCCCCGTGACCTCGGGGCTGATCGCTCGCGGGACACCGCACGTTACCCCGTTCTTCCATCAGGATAGCGGGCAGCCCGGTCCGACGGTGCTGATCATCGGGGGCATACACGGCAACGAGCCAGCCGGCGCCGAAGCCGCGGGCCAGATCCGCTACTGGCGGATTACCCGAGGCAAGCTGGTCGTCGTGCCGCGAGCGAATCCTCCCGCACTGGCCGCCAACACGCGCGGTATTCCCGGCAAGCCGACAGCGGTGGCCAATCTCAACCGCAACTTCCCCCGCATGGATCACCCCGACGACGCGCCGCGAGGCCCCATCGCCGAGGCCCTCTGGGAGTTCGTATGCGACCTGCGGCCCGATTGGGTTCTCGACCTGCACGAAGGCTATGACTTCCACACCGCCAGCAAGTCCAGCGTCGGCTCCAGCATCATTCACTTCGACGACGAGGAGACCAATCGCTACGTCGAGCGGATGCTTGAGGCGGTGAATGCCGAGGTTACCGAGCCGGAGAAAAGACTCGCCAGCGTTCCCCGCGGTCCGGTGAACGGTGGTCTGGTGCGGGCGGCGATCACCCATCTCCAGGCCCGCGGCATGATCATCGAGACGACCTGGAAGGAGCAGCCATTGTCGCTGCGTACCCGCCAACATCGCCTGATGGTTCATCGCATTCTGGCCGACTTGGACATGATCACTCACGGTCCGGAGGTGCGTCCGCCGGTGTTCGTCAGTCATGGTTCGGCTCCGCCCGCCGACGGCCGTCTGCACGTTGCCCTGTATGACGGGCCGGGCACCAGTGGCGAGGGAGTGCCCAACATCAGCGCTATCATCCGCGGCATGCCCGAGGCGACAGTGACCCTGGTGGGGCCGGCGGATCTTCGCGATCGGCCGCTTGCCGCGTTCAGCGCGGTCGTGTTTCCGGGTGGCAGTGCCAGGGCCCAGGGGCAAGCCATCGGCGAGGAGGCGCGCGAGCACATCCGCGAGTTCGTCCGCGGTGGTGGTGGGTACGTCGGCATCTGCGCGGGCGCCTACCTGGGCACCTGTCGAGTGGAGCATTACCTGAGCATGGTTCGTGCGTATCACTACAGCCCTTGGCAGCGTGGGCGACAGCGCGTGGATATCGAGTTGACCGAATACGGTCGCGACGTGCTGGGTCTGGCGGATCGGCCTGGCCCGTTCGATGTGCGTTATGCCAACGGCCCGCTTTTCTTCCATGAAGACGGTTTGGTGCCGGACCTGGATCTGCCGCCGTTCGAGGTAATCGCCCATTTCCGCAGCCCCGCCAGGTACAAGGGGCAAGTTCAGGAGATGATGGTGGATACGCCTGCCATCGTCTCCGCGGCGTTTGGCGGCGGGCGGTGTATCCTGATCAGTCCGCACCCTGAATCCGACGACCATCTGTGGTGGTTGGTGGAGCAGTCGTTGCGTTGGGTTGCCCACCGGGAGTCATCGCCGGCTCGCCAGCGCGTCGTCCTGGCTCCCCGACAGGCCGACCTCGCGGCAACGGCTCACTGAGCGAACCGCTGTCCGACAGCAAGCCTCCATGCGTAGGGATGCGTCCCCGATTCGCGCCGTCCTGATCGAGCTGTTTGCCATGGTTGAGCGGTTGTGCTGCAAGCACGGGCAAGCCCGATAAATCGCGTCCCTGCACACGGGTTGTAGGGGCTTTGCCCCTTTCTGTTGCGCTTCGCGTCGAACTCGGCCGCATTGGGTTCGATAACTCCGGTCGCCCCCCGGTTTGTCCGATATCCCAAGAAGCACCCCTGTGCCCGTCGAAGGGGATGGGCCGGTAGCGTGGCAGTGGCTTGCGGGGCGGTTCCTCATGTATGCTGAGTTCTTTGGGTTAGAGCGTTCGCCGTTTGCCAACACGGCGGATCCCGCCTTCTTCTTCCGCACGGCCGAGCACGAAGAGGCCCTCGCCTCGCTGGTTTATGGGGTGACGCAGCGGCGAGGCCTGACGGTGATTACCGGCCCACCGGGCTGTGGCAAGACGCTGTTGGCCCATTCGCTGATGCGGACACTCGATGGCCAAGCCCAGAGCGCACTGGTGTTGCACGCGCCGGAGAACGGTCACGATCTGGTGGCCACGCTGTGCCGCGAGTTCGACGTTCGACATCGGGCCGCTCAGACGACCGGCGAACTGGTCGAACGGCTTCATAGCCATTTGTGCGAACGGTTCTGCGAGGGCAAGACGGCCGTCGCCATCCTCGACGAGGCCCAGAACCTCAGTCTCGACACGCTCGAACACCTGCGCATGCTGGGCAACCTGGAACGCGAGAACGCCAAGCTGTTGCAGATCGTACTGCTCGGGCAGCCGGAGCTGATCGGCGTACTTCGCCTGCCGCAGATGCGGCAACTCTGCCAGCGGGTTTTTTGTGCCTGCCAGTTGCGTGCACTGGATCGTGACCAGACACGCAGCTACGTGCGTCATCGGCTGACCATCGCGGGGGCGAGTGAACGGGAGCTGTTCACCGACGAGGCCATCGACCTGCTTCACGATCGGTCGGGCGGCCTGCCGCGCATGATTAACCAGATCGCGGATAGCGCCCTCTTGCTTGCCTATGGAGCCAACCGCCCGGTAGTCGATCGGGATACGGTTAGCAACGCGCTCAAGGAGATGATCGCACTGTACGGGGAAGGTACTTCCTCGGAGTCGGGGAATGATCTGCCCGACGGTCATACCGCGCTCGTGACCGACAGGAGCGAGGGTCAGGCGACACGACAAGGTGTCCCGGTTCGATCCACAGACGAGCCAACGTCCACAGTCTCGCAAGGATTGGATGAGCGGGTACGCCAAGGGGCGGAAGTGGCCGGCCGCCTTGGCGAGGTCAGTCGGCTTGCCCGCGAGCAGTCCGCGGACCTGATCGCCTTAGTCGAACGAGCGCAGAGCACAGTGGCGACGTTGCATGGTTCGGGGGATGCCCTGGCGACCGCTCGGGCGGAAGCTGTCGCCAAGGCGACCAAGCTCGCCCGGCTTGTTCGGCGGGCAAACCGAGTGGCCAGGGGCCTGGACGCCGGCCAAGTCAGTGCCCAGGAACAGGGCGACCGGCTGGCGGAGCTTCATGCCGAGGCGCAGCGATCCGCCGACATTCTGGCGACGGAGCTGCCGGAGGCCGTTCAGACGCTGGATGGCCGCGTCAAGGAAGCTCACGAGTTGCTCGACGAGGTGCTGCGTGCCCTGGCCGACCTGACCGTCGCCACCGAGCGAACACAGTCTATCCAGGAACGAGCGCAGAGCGCGATCGATCAGGCGGAGGGGGTGCATACCGCTCTCGACCGGAGCTGCACGGCGGCAAACCAGCAGCGTCGCCGCATGGTTGATCTGCTGCATTTCTCGAAGAACTCGACTGAGCGTTTGGAGCAGGTGACCGGCAAGGCGGAGAAGACCGTCGATCAACTGCGGTTCGCGGACGGCGAGGTGAAGGCTGCCACCCGGGCCTGCGTCGAAGCGACCGGGTCCCTCGACGAGCGTCTGGCGAACATCCGCGAAGAGACTGCCGATTTGCAGATCTCCGCCGAGGCGGCTCGTGGCGTGCGAGAAGCTTTGGCATGTGACATCCGCGCCTTGGAAGCTCAACTGGCGGTCTCGCGTGAGGAACGATCCGCCGCACAGGCGGCAGCGATCGAGATGCGTGAGGAGTTGGCTCGGTTGGCCGACGAGATTGGCGGGCGAATGCGGACGGCGGAGGATCTGCTCGGCCAATCCCGCGCCCAGACCGAGCGCCTGCACGAGCAGTTTCGCGATGCCGTCGCGGCCGCCAGTCGTCTGACGCAGGTTCACGAACAGGCCGTCGTCCAGGCAGAACGCCTCAGCGAGGAGACCAGCCGGGCATCGGCCGTTCACCAGCAACTCGCGGCCGGGGCGTGCGACGCCAGAGAGATCTGCGAGGAGTTAACGGATACCGTCGCCTCCTCGCGAGGCCAGACCGATGCCATCCTGCGTTTGACCGAGCGCCTCGATGACCTGCTTCCGGCCGTCCGCCGCCACATGGCCGAGGCTGAGTCGGCCGCGACCCGACTCGGGCAACTCCGCGTGGAACTCACCAGCGAGGTCTTGCCGACGGCCCATCGCGAACTCACGGAGCGGCAAGCGCAGGCCCACGCCGTGCTCCAAGCGGTTGCCGAGCAGTCGGAGCTTCTGGAACGGGCGATCGAGTCGGCCCGGTCGGCGTGCACCGAAACCGCCCGCAACGGCGAGGATCTTCGCGGCCTCAATCAGAGCGTCCTCGATTCGCTGGCCAGTCTTCAAAACCTGGCCGACACCGCGGCCCGGCGGGTCGACGAGAAAGTGTCCTTGCTGGACGATCGGCTCGAGCAGGTCGGCCAGGAATCCGCGACGCTGATGACCCGGTTTGAGGATTCGCGGTCGGCGGCTGGCGAACTCGCCTGTGACGTCGATCGGCAACTCGCCCGGCTTCGCGAACAGGTCGCGACATCGCAGTGCGTGATCGGCGAACTGGATGGCCTGCGAACCCAACTGGTCGAGCTGACGGGACCGCAGGCGGCGGAACTGATCGACAGCCACAGGGCGACGCTGGACGGTTCGCTGGCCGCCGCGGGGCAGTCGGCTAACCAACTCGATCAAGCCACCGCACAAGCCCAGGTGCTGGCGGGGCGGATTACCGAGGTGCTCGAACAGGTCCGCCAGGCAGGGGAATCGCTGTCCGCGTCGCGGACGGCGGCGGAGAAGCTCGCCACCCAGTGCGGCGAACGGCAGGATGCTTTGGGCGCGAGGCTCGATCAAGCCGCCCAGCACTCGGAGAACCTGGAAGGCCTGGTGAAGCGGGCGGAAGGCGTGCTGGCGGCCCTTGCCCAGCAGGCCCAGCAAACAGCGGAAGCTCGCGAAGATCTGGATTGCGTGGCCCGCCGGCTGGCTCGTGAGCGAGCCCTCGCGGCTGTGTGTATGCACCGCTTGGTGAGCATGCGATCGGAGGTCGAGCACAACGCGGATGGAGTCTCCTCCGTGTGTGGGGCCTCGGACCGAGATGCGATAGTGAGCCCGTCGTCAGGCTCCGGTACCCGCGGTGCGAAACCGGCCATCGCTGTCGCCGGTGGTTACGTCGACGCCATCGACGAGATTTGCCGCCTCCTCAAAACCCCCTTGGCCGGATCTCACCCTTCCTCTCGCAGAGACCGTGCTTGTGCACGCGCGTCAACTGCTGGTGAGACCTCAGGCGAGATCGACTGATGCGTCCTTTCACGGTGTTTCTGGCGATGGTGATGACGGTGGCCGTTGTCGGCTACCTGCTTGTGTCGCCGGTCTACCTGGGCGACCTTCGTTGGCTGATCGTTGCCCTGCCGATTTCGTTGGTCATTCTGCGCGAGATTTACGAGCATGTGCCCGGCATGGCGTCCCCGGCTCGCCGCGGGCATCGTGGCCGACTGGTGATCGAGCCGCTGGAGGGCGACGCCTTGGCGGATTGCGAGGAGGAGCCGGACGCATGGACCATCGACGGGCTCTGGACGGGCACCGTCCGTGTTTGGCCGGCTTTGCCCACCGACGCCCTCGTTGTGCTGCCCCTGTCGCTGTGGATCGATCAGCAAGGCCGGACCGTTGAAATCCTCCGTGCCGAGTCCTCCGAGAAAGGACCGCATGTGACTGACGTCGCGGTCGTCGAGTATGACCAGTCGCGGGGATATGTCGATCTTTCACTCACGCTCGAAATCGACCAGCAATGGCAAACCCTCGATGCCCGTCTCGTACTCCATTCCGCTCGGATGGAACCCGAGGACGAGCCCGCTCGGGTGACGGTAGAACTGCGGCGAGCGGTCCTTCGACTGGAGCCCTTCACGCCCGCAATGCCGCTTGCCGCGACCGCGTGACGCCTTCGGGCGACGATGGCTGGGGTATCAACCGACGGATCTCCTCGGGAATGTCGCCTCCGCACTCGGGGCACCGGCCGGAGGTGTTGCCCGTCAGGTCGTAGCCACACGTCGGACAGATGTGTACGGATGGCAGAAATGGCCGACAATGAGCGTGTTTGCCGCAGATCACCCTGGTGCCGGCCCACTTGTCGCCCCGGCGGGGTTGGCCGTGCCATACCTCATCGGCGATCACGATCACAGCGAAGGGCACGAGCAGACAGAGGTTTCGTTTGAACGACTGCCAGAAGCCGGTCGGGTGCCATGACTCGATCGTCACCACGCGCAACCCGAACAGCCACTTGCCGGGTGAATGACCCGCGAAGCCATCCCTCCAAAGCAGCAGGATCCACGGCGCCATACTTGTCGCTGCTCTTCCCCAAACGCCCAAGCCCGATCCCCCGAGTCTGGCAATGAGAGGTTCAACGATTGCCGAGACCAGGAACACCGCAAGCAATAAATCCAGGGCAAATGCCATCAACCGTCGGATCAGGAACCGGTGTTCACAAGGCCGACAGATGCGAACGCCGTAAAGAAAGGCCCGTTCTCGCAGGTTGATCCCACTGCCGCATATCGGGCAGCCCAGGACGCGGGCCGGCTCATCAACGCCAACGGCTGGATGGGGTGTTGTGGCGTTCACAGAATCGCGTCTCCGGACCTGCGGGCCGGTACTGAAAGGACACCAGACGCCCTGCTCGGTAGACTCCATAATGGTAGCAGGTACCTAAAACATGGGCAAGTCGCCGGATTTCCAGTCTCTGTGCCGCAGGTTCGTGGCAGAATCAGCGTGGCCCCGATCTCCTGAGGACCAAGTCAACTTGTTGATGGCGGACCGAGTTGGACTGTTGATGGCGGACCGAGTCAACTTGTTGATGGAAGACCGACAGGCGGGTTCTCCGTTTGTCCGCGTTGCGTTTCGTGGCGTGTGGCCCTACATTGCCCGGCCATGAGCTGGATCATTCCGCAGGATTTCACCGGGCAGCCGGGGCTCTATCTGCTGATCGTCCTGGCGGCCTTGGTTGTGACCGGGGTCTCCAAGGGCGGGTTCGGCGGGGTGGGGTCGCTGGCGGTGCCGTTGTTGTTGCTGGTCATGGGGCCGGAGAGAGCCCTGGGCATGTGGTTGCCGTTGATGATCTGGCTCGACGTGCTGACCATCCGCTCCTATCCGCGAGAGTGGCAATTGCGGCCGATTCTGCTGATGGCCCCGTGGATGCTCGCGGGTATCGTGGTCGGCTGGTACCTGCTGGGCAGGCTGGATGCCCGGGTGCTCAAGTTGTTCGTCGGTGGCCTGTCCGTCGTGTTCGTGGCCCTCGAGTGGGCCCGAGGCCTGATCGCCCGCCGCCGGCAGGCACAGACGTGGCGCCCCGGTTGGTGGACCGCATCGCCCTTCGGCTTGGCGGCCGGGGTCAGCACCATGGTGGCCCACGCGGCCGGGCCGGTGACTTCTATATACTTTCTGCTCCAGCGAATGGATCCACGCAGCTTCGTGGGCACCGCCGCGCGATTCTACTTCCTGTTCAACTCGGTCAAGGTGCCGTTCCTGGTGCAACGTGGGTTCATTAACGGCGAGTCGCTGACCCTGAGCTTGTGGCTGGTGCCGTTGGCGCCGCTGACCATTTGGATCGGGTCGGTGATGAATCAGCGGATGTCCCCGGCAGTCTTCACGCGGGTGATCCACGTGCTGTTGGTCGTGACCGGCATCTACCTGATCGCGACCAACTGGAGCGGCTGAGGGGCAGACCAAGTCCCGGAGGGCTCGGCAATGAAGGGATGGTTTGTCACGGGTACGGATACCGGCGTCGGCAAAACGGTCATTGCCGGTGCGTTGGCCCTGCTGCTACGGCAAGCGGGTCAGCGAGCGGGGGTGTTTAAGCCGGTTGCGACCGGCTGCCGACGAGATGTACGCCTTGGGTTGGTCAGTGAGGATACCGAGTTCCTCGCCCACTGTGCCGAGTCGGCCGAAACTCTGGCGACGATCACCCCAGTGCGATACTCAGGTGACTTGGCCCCCATGGTCGCGGCGGAACAGACGAAGCATCCGATCGACTGGTCGGCGATCGACGAGAGCTGGCGGCGGATCGGGCAGTCGGCCGACTGGGTGGTGGTCGAGGGTGCGGGGGGGCTGCTGGTGCCGGTGGATGCGCAACACAATATGGCCGACCTGGCGGTGCGGTTGGGGTTGCCGTTGATCGTCGTGGCCCGGCCGGGTTTGGGGACGATCAACCACACACTGCTGACGCTCGAAGCCGCGCGGCATCGCGGGCTGACCGTCGCGGCGGTGGTGATCAACCGCTACCGGCCCGGGTCGGCCACGCTGGCCGAGGAGACCAATCCCGAAGTCATCGCCCGCCTGGCCAAGATCCCCATCCCGCTGATCGTGCCGTTCGATCCCGGCACCGATCCTCGACAGGGCGCCGTGGGCGAAAACGTGCTCCAGCCGTTACGTTCATTCGTTCGCCGGGCGCTGGACGATGCCGGGCAAGAGCCGCGATAACGGAATGCCCATCCATGGTAGCGGCCGGCGAGCGAAGGCCATATCGCCACCCAACGGCCGCCAGGGCCGCCGCCCGCGACAAGCGATGCTGCCGACAAATGTGCGAAAAATCCCTTCGCCTCGCTACGCCCGCACGGCCAGCGGCAGCTCTGCCAGAATCTCGCTGATCCGCACGTCCGAGGGGCATACGTCCGCACATGCGCCGCACTGGTTGCACAGCCTGGACGGGTCGTACCCAGCTTTGGCATAAAGCTCACGCGCCAAGGCCTTCTCGTTGTACTGATGGACATAGGCGTGGTAGCGGATCATGTCTGTGACCGCGATGTGCTCGGGGCAGGCGGTCGTGCAACTGCCGCAGAGGTGACAGGCGCCGGCCATTTCTAATTTCACCATGGCTCGCAGCTCGCGCTCCGCGGCGGCGGTCAGCTTCACCGACGGTAGACGGGTATCCTTCTCCATCTCCTCCACGTTACTCATGGCCGCGATGCAGGCGTCGATCAGATCCTCGGTCAAATGCAGCATCCAGAGTTTCCCCCGCTCCCACTCGTTGTACTCACGCCCGCCCATGAGATCCGTGAATCTCTGCTCGCGGCCGTCCACCGGCCGATTCTTGATGCCGCTGGTCTTCATCGCAACGATGCCCACATCCTGTTTCTTCAACGCCGCCAGTTCCGGCTTGAGTTGATCGAAGCTCTCGGGGTTCACGCCCGGCATGATTAGGTCGATCTTCCATGGACCCCGGGCGTTCGCCTCGACCGTCGCCGCCAGAACCTCCTTGTGGTGTTGGTGCACGCTGAAACCGAAGTGCTTGACCTTGCCCGCCTTGTGGGCCTTGGCATACGTCTCCCAGATGTCCAGGCAGTCAAACATCCAGGGGATCTCGAGCCCGTGCATCATGTAGCAGTCCACGCATTCTATGCCCATGCGTTCGAGGCTTTGGTCAAGCATCTCGGCATACAGCCGGGCGATGCGCTGGCCGACCGCTCGCAGATCGGGCTTCTCCCCGGTGGCCTTCTGTTTGGCCACCGCCTCTTTGTGCAAGGCGAGCAGGTGGCCTTCCTCCTTGCCGAGGAACGCCTTCATGGCCTTGCGGTACAGCTCCTGGACGCCTTCGTCGATCTTGGTATAACCGGTGATGTCGCTGACCTTGCTCGTGACCCACAGGCGGTCGCGGTATCTGGCCAGGAAGGGCTTGAGCTCTACCTCGAGGTTGCCGTAGCCAAGGGCGGTGTCGAAGTAGTTGACCCCCGTGCCGAGGATTCGCCGCCACAGGCTCTCGTTTCCGCCCCAGCCATGAACGATGCGGCTGACCATGAACTGGGTCCGGCCAAGTCGGCGGTATTCCATCTCCGGGTTGCGGTTACGCCAGATGACCTCTTGCGACTCGGCCGGCTGTGTGGCGGGCCGCTCCTCGGCGGCATGAGCCAGCTTGTTGCCCAGGGCGGCAGCACCAACCCCGGCGGCGGTGGTCTTGAGAAAACCGCGACGATCGATCTCATTGTGCTTGCGTGGCATGGCCCCGCTCCTTCGATGAATAGGGCGCGAGAAATGTTCTGTGACCATCGGCCCAATGACGCAGGTGGACTCGGCCCGCCCGAGAGTATAGACGCAGCGATCAGGGCCACGCAAGCCGAGGGCTGGTGAGCCTCTACTCCGGGCCCGCGGCGCGCGCGGCCGCGGGAGGCGGCACCGCCGCGAGTACCGCCTGCAGAAACTCGGGGTACTTCTCGATGGTCGCTTTGCCGCGAAGCTCCTGCACGTAGGCGTCACGCCGACGGTTGAAATCGCTGTCCATGAGCCGGGAAATGATCTGTTCCTGGGCCTGCTCGAAAGGCTCGGTCCGCGCCGCCGTGCATTGGCCGCAGCGAACGACGAGCAGCGCATCCTCAGTCTCGATGATCTCGCTGGTTTGGCCGGCGCCGAGCGTGAACAGCACCTCGGCGGCCTTGGCCCACCGCCCGGTCAGCGATCCCGGGCTGATCTCGCCCCATGCCCCGCCCGTTCGCCCGCGCACTCCTCTGCAGTACTTCTTCGCGATCGCCTCGAACTCCACACCGCTGGCCAGTTCCTCGAGTGCTCGGCTCAGGTGTGCTCTTGCCCGTTCGCAAGCCGCCGCTCGTTCCGCCGCCGTGGCCTCGGTCACCGGCTTGCCCAGTTCGGCGGCCAACGGCACCTCGATGAGGAACATCTCCGCCTTGGCCGGCGTGGTGAACTCGTCTGCGTTGTTCTCGTAGTACCGTACCAGCTCACGCCTCGTCGGCTCGGTGATCATCGGGCGGAACCGGTCGTGTAGAAACTGCATCACCATTGCCTGACGCTTGGCCCGAGCCTTCGTGTCTTCCATGGTCAGGTCAAACGTCTTGAGGTGGGCCTCGTATCGCGCGTGCACTCCGCCGAACCGCCGATTCATCACGTCCTTGACCATGCGGTCGGCTTCTTTGTCGAACGCCTCCTGCATGCGCTCTTCGCTGAACTTTGCCTTGGCCTCCTCGTAAATCACGATCATGCTGATCTGGAAGTCGATCTGATTGCGCACCTCGCGAAGGGCGTGATTCCGGTACGCCGGCAGATCGTAGGAGGCGGCTTTCTGCTTGAGATCCTCGATGATCGGTTCGAGCACCTCCTGCACCGTCAGAGCCTGCCCGTTGACAAACAGGATCGGTCGGCCGGAACCGGCGGCGGGGAACTCCATGCCAGCGGATATCGCGAGGCCGTCCACGTCCGAGTCCGTCTCGACCGGCGCCGCCGGGGCCGACGATGCCGAGCGGTCCACATGCGGATGGTAACGAGGCGTGTGCGCGGCCTTGTGGTCCGCACGCTTCGGCCCCGGCGCCGGCTTGTTGCAGCCGGCGCCGCAGGCCAGGATCAAGACCTGCAGCATCGTCAGACTGCGGCAGTATCCGTGAAATGTGCTCATGAACGCGGCATTGTAGTTGCGGACACGTGCAGTCGCAACAACTGTCCCCAGGCGATCAAAGGACCTCCTCGGCTTCTCGGTCTCTCGCCCGCCCGTTTGAGAATCTTCGCGTTATTGCACATTGCCGCGCTAGCCCGATGAACGGGCGTACTCCTTGCCGCGAGAGGATCTTCAAGGGCGATCTTACAATGAGGCCGGCCCGCAAGCCGCCGGCTTCTTCATCAACTGCCGCAAAACCGCCAGCAGCGTAGCGGGTTCGAAGTACGCGTCGGTCAGCCGCAGGTGAATGGTGTGCGCGTCGGCCATGCGGGCCGAGCCGGGACTGCGGGCGAAGATCGGCTCCACCCGGGCCAGTTCCTCGACCTGAAAGATGAGGTCCGGCGGGCGCTGCAGGATCGCCTGAATGCCCAGCGGTTGGGCCAGAATACGCAGTTCGGCCAGTTGCAGCAGCGTCTGCACGGCCGGCGGCGGCGGGCCGAACGCGTCGCGCAGGTCGGTCTCCAGTTGCTGCAACTCAGCCTCCGCCCGGCAGCGTACCAGCCGACGATACACGTCCATCCGCTGCCGGTCGGATTCAACGTACCCCCGCGGCACATGGGCGGGCACATCCAACTCCAGATGCACCGGCCGGAAGGGCTCCTCCGGCTCATCCTTGAGCCGTCGCACCGCACGATCCAGCAACTGGCAGTACAGCTCGTACCCCACGGCGGCGATGTGCCCACTCTGCTCGGCCCCGAGGATGTTGCCCGCACCGCGGATCTCCAGGTCGCGCATCGCGATGCGGAACCCCGCCCCCAGGTCGGAGAACTCCTCGATCGCCTTGAGCCGTCGGGCGGCCGTCGAGGTCAGTGTCTTGCCTCGTGAAAGCAGCAAATGGCAGTAGGCCCGGTGCTTGTATCGCCCGACCCGGCCGCGTAGCTGGTGCAACTGCGACAGCCCGAAGCGGTCCGCCCGGTCGATCAACATCGTGTTGCAGTTGGGGATGTCCAGGCCCGACTCGATGATCGTGGTGCAGACCAGCACGTCGGCTTGGTGCCGGATGAAGTCGAGCATGACCTTCTCCAGCCGCCGCTCGGACATCTGCCCGTGGCCGATCAGGATTCGGGCGTCCGGGACGATCTGCTGCACGGTGTCGGCGAAGCTTTCGATATCCTGAACGAAGTTGTGCACGAAGAAGACCTGCCCATCGCGGTTCATCTCCCGCAGAATCGCCTGGCGGATCACGTCCTCGTCCCAGTAGCCGACCTGCGTGACGATGCTGCGACGATCCAGCGGCGGCGTGGCCAGCGAGCAGATATCCCGAATGCCTAGCAGGGCCATATGCAGCGTCCGCGGGATCGGCGTCGCGCTCAGCGTCAGCACGTCCATCGTCTCGCGGAATCGCTTGAGCCGCTCCTTGTGCTCGACGCCGAACCGCTGCTCCTCGTCGATGACCAGTAGGCCCAGATCCTTGAAGCCTACGTCCCGGCTCAGCAGTCGGTGTGTGCCGATCAGAATGTCCACCTGGCCCTTGCGAGCCCGCTCCAGGATCTCCCGTTGCTGCTTGTCGGTTTTGAATCGCGACAGGCTCTCGACCACGAACGGGTAGTCCGCGATGCGCTCGCGGAAGGTGCGTTCGTGCTGCTCGGCTAGCACCGTCGTCGGCACCAGAACCGCCACCTGCTTACCGTACTCTACCGCTTTGAACGCCGCCCGCACCGCCAGCTCGGTCTTGCCGTAGCCTACGTCACCGCACAGCAGCCGGTCCATCGGCGTCGTCTTGCGCATGTCCCGCTTGATTTCGGCTTGGGCCGCGAGCTGGTCTTCCGTTTCGGTGTAGATGAAGCTGCCCTCGAACTCCGCCTGCCAGGGCGTGTCGTCGGGATACGCGATGCCCGGCTGGCTCGAACGCAGGGCCTGAATATGTAGCAGCTCGGCCGCCAAGTCGCCGACCGATTCCTCCACCTTCTCCTTGGTTTTTGCCCAGCGAGTGCCGCCCAACTTGCTGAGCGTCGGCGCCGCCGCCCCCGAGCCGATGTACTTCTGCACCAGGTCGATCTGACTGACCGGCACATGCAGCCGTGCCCCCTCGGCAAACTCGAGCGTCAGGTACTCCTCACTCTTGTTCGTGCCGTTCTTGGTGAGCGTCCGCAGGTTGATGAACCGGGCAATGCCGTGCACCACGTGGACCACGAAATCGCCGGGGTTCAGATCCAGCCACGATTCGATGGGGCGGGCGGCATGCGTACGCCGGATACGCCGCTGCTGTTGGTAGCGGTGGAATACCTCGTGGTGTCCGACCACGGCCAGGTGGCCGGCCGGCCAGTCAAACCCGCGATGCATCAGCCCGACACGCAGCTCCAGTCCGCTCGGCCAATCGCCGATGGTGCTCGCCCACAACTCCCGAAACCGCTCCTGCTCGGGGGCATTGTCGCAGTAAAGAACCACCTCCCGATCCCGGGCCAGACGCGCCAGCTCGTCCATCGCCTCGGCGGCCTTGGTCTCGAACCGCGTCAGGCTTTGCACCCCCAAGGAGAACCGCTCGCCGGGCGTCGCGCCACCAAGACTCGACAGGTGCAACTGCGTGAAGCCGACCGCTCGTTGCAGGAATCGTTCGACCGGCATCATGCCCCGCGGTGCGCCCAGCCGATTCCAAAATGTTCTCCCCATTTCCTGCACTTCGATCGGTTCAGCCAACGCGACCAGCGTATCGGCCGGCAGGTAACTCAAGAAGTTCGTGATCTCGCCACCCCCTGTGGCACCGGACCTCGGCGAGCTCTCTTCGAGCCTGAGCCTCAGAGCCGAAGGCGGTCGAGCCGCGTCTCGCCGGCGTCCTTGTGGACGTGCCGCCCCTGTTGTGGCTGCCGAGTCTTCCCGGGAACCCTCGGTATCACCACCAACTCGCCCCCGAGACTTCAGCCGCGACGCCGCCCGCATCGCCGGCATGCTTGCCACCCGGAGCACCCGGTACGTCTCATCCGAACGCTGCGTGCTCACGTCGAACCGTCGGATCGACTCGATCCGCTCGTCGAAGAAGTCCAGCCGAAACGGGTCCGTCTCGGCAGGGGGGAAGATGTCCAGAATGTCCCCGCGTTGGGCGAAGTCACCAGGTGATTCGACCCGGTCCAGTCGGGTGTAGCCGTGGTCCGCCAGCCATTGGGCGATCGCTACCGGGTCGCGGTCCTGACCGACTGTCAGCGCGAGCAGGTCCGCTTCGAGGGCGTCCGGGGTGGGTACCGCCTGCAACAGGGCCTGGATCGGTGCCACGATCACCAACGGGCCGGCCGACTTGGCGAGGTCGTTCTTGCCCGTACGCACGTCCACCAGCCGGGCACACAAGGCCAGCCGTTCGGCGTGAATCTCGTCGCTGGCCGCCCCTTCGCCGGGAGTGCCTTCGAACGCGCTGAGGAGCTCTGGCGCGCGGTTGAAGAACAGGTCGAGGTCGTCGCGCACCTCGTCCGCCTGTTCGAGGTGGGCAGTGACATAGAGCAGGGGGCGCTTGAGTTGCCGGGCCAGCGTGCCCGCCAATAGCGGCGCATAGGATCCCCACAACCCGTCCGCGCACACTACCCCCCCGTCTCCCGAATCGGGAGCTGGGCCGGCCGGACCTTCCCGCACGGCCGGCGTGGGCAGCTCGCGAAGCCGGGCCAGTAGGGCACGGAAGGTGCCGTCCCCGGCCATCCGCTCAGCGATGTCCAACACGCCACTCATCCTAAGCCCACGCTCCCCCTCGCGCCAATACCGCCCAAAAGGTGTCAGGAACCTTTTTCGCGAGAGGGCGGCAAGCATCGCATTCAGATTATCGTCGCAAAAAAGGTTCCTGACACCTTTTTTGCGGGCTTGCGTCTTGTGCCGCCACCCCGCACAATGTGCGGCGACACCGGTCAGCGTGGCTCAACCTGAATACTGGGGGTACGGTGAGGCGACTTGCGACTCTTGCACTGTGGGGAGCGGGCTTGTCCTTCCTCGGGACACTGATCGGCTGCGGCAACAGCCCGTACCCGGCCGCCGATGCGGGCGAAAAAGTCTTCTACAGCTACCTGCTGCGATCCTATCCGCTCGATCCGGTCAACGCCCAGAGCATCCCCGGTATGGGCTACCTGGGGGCCATCTGCGAACCTCTCTTCGAGTACCACTACCTCAAGCGGCCACTGGAGATGCAGCCCCTGCTGGCCCGGGCCATCCCGCAGTTCGAGGAGATCACCGCACCCGGCCTGGCCGCCGGCGAGCCCGACCGCGTTCTCTACCGCCTGCGGTTCGAGATTTGGGACCAAGTTCTCTTCCACCGCGATGTCTGCATGGACGTGCCCAACCACGCCAAGCCCCACACCCGCGAGCTGACCGCCGAGGACTTCGAGTTCACCTTCAAGCGCATCGCGGACCCGGCAAACAACTGCCCGGCCATCGACACCTTTCTCAGGGTCGATGGGCTCTCGGAATGGATCAAACGGCTGGAGGCCATGCGGCAGAAGGGTCCCCAAACGGCCACATTGCCCGTCCATGAACTGTATCGTTTGGCGGGTCCCATCCGCGGCGTTCAAGTCACCGGGCGATACAGCTTCGATCTGTTGCTGACTGAACGGTACCCCATTTTGCTTTATTGGCTGGCCATGACCACCACCGCCCCCGTCCCGTACGAGGCGGTCGAGTACTACCACGGCGAGGACGGCCGACCACACCTGCGCGAGTGGCCCATCGGCACCGGCCCCTATCGCATGGCCGATCATCGCAAGGATGATTTCATCGCCTTCGAGAAGAACCCCGATTGGCGGGGCATCACCCAGCCGCAGCGTCGGCTTCCGGGCACCCGTTACCCGACCGGAGGCGAAGAAGAAGACCGCCAAGCCGGTCGGCTGAGCCCCGAGTATGTCGATCAACCCCTGCCTTTCATCGACCGCTTCGAGTATCGTCGCGACAAAGAGGCCGTAACCCGTTTCGGGAAGTTCCTCCAAGGCTACTACGACGGCGAGGAGATTATCGAAGAGACCTTTCATCAAGCGGTCTCCGGCGGAGATATCAGCCCCGCCCTGAGTGATCGCGGCATCCGCCTCAGCATGGAGACCATGCTGCGTGTTTGGTACTTCGCGTTCAACATGGACGACGACATCGTGGGAGCTCCTCGGGTCTTTGCCGATCCGGCCCGCGAGCGGGATCGCGAGCAGTGGCTCGACCGAAACCGCAAGCTGCGTCAGGCAATGAACCTCGCCTTCAACACGCAGGAAGAGATCGACATCTTCATGAACGGCAGGGCGAGCAAGGCCGAGTCGCCGCTGCCGCCGGGAGTGTTCGGGCATGATCCGGACTACCGCAACCCCTATCGGCAATACGACCCCGAGCTGACGCGGGCACGCCAGTTGCTCACCGAGGCCGGCTACCCTGGGGGGATTGATCCTCGCACCAATCGGCCCTTGCAGATCGAGCTGAGCTTGCCGGATACCGACCCCCGTACGATGGAGCTGGCCCGAATGACCACTCGCATGTTTGGCCAGTTGGGCATCGACCTCAAGCTCGACGCGGTCACCTACAACGCCTTCGTTCAGAAGATGCGCCGCGGGGCGTTCCAGGTTCTACGCTGGGGCTGGTATGCGGATTACCCCGATCCGCAGACGTTCTTGCTGCTGCTCTACGGCCCGGAGAGCTCCGCTGGCACGGGCCGCAATAACAAAGCCAATTTCCGCAACGCCCGCTTCGACTTCCTCTACGAGAAGATGGCCACCCTGGCTGACGACGAGTCGGTAACCTGGACTGAGACCGGACCCGATGGGGCCGAACGAGTGGTGACCATGAGTCGCGGTGAGATCATCTGGGAGATGATCGCGATCTTCGAGTACGAGTGTCCGTGGATCGTGAATCACCATCCGATGTCGTTCAATCTCTTCCATTCGTGGTACCACAACGTCAAGCCCAACACGGTGATCTACACCGGGGCCAAGTATCGGGATGTGGATGCCCGGTTGCGAAGAGAGTTGCGGGAGGAGTGGAATCGTCCGGTACGTTGGCCGGCCTGGGCCTTTGTTGGCATCGTAGCGGCACTGGTCACACCGGCCGTGCGAACGTACATTCGCCGCACCCGGCACTGAGCGCCGCCCCGGCAGAGCCGCGACCATAAGGGAGCGATGCACGGGGTCTCCGCTCCCTGACGGTCGCGGCTCTGTGTAGTTGCCGCGCGTACCCGGCCGGCCCGGTTGTTCCGAGGGTTCGTCATGACCGCGTACATCATCAGACGTGTACTCTACGGCGTGCCGATCGTGCTTGGCGTGCTGTTTCTGCTGTTCATCCTCTTCTTCCTCTACGCCGACCCCGAAGCCATGGCCCGCAAGGCTCTCGGCGAGAAGGCCTCCGTCGAGGTCATCAACAACTGGATTCGGGAAAAGGGCTATGACCGTCCCCGATTCTTCAACCCCAAGTACCCCGTCACCGAGGCGGGTTTCTGGACCGATGCCATTCTCTTCGATCACTTCCACAGTATGTTGACGCTCAATTTCGGTGGGTCCGACATCGACGACTACCCGATCCTCGACCGCATCAAGCAGGGGGCCGGCCCGTCGCTGACTGTCACCGTGCCCATCTTCGTCATCGGCACGCTGGTCACCATTGCCGTGTCGCTCTTCGTGGCCTTCTTCCGCGGAAGCTACATCGATCAGGCCGGCCTTTTCGTCTCCGTGCTGGCCATGAGCGTCGTCATTTTCGTCTACATCATGGTCGGGCAGTATTTCTTCTCCAGCCAGTGGCGGTGGTTCCCCATCAGCGGTTTCGACCGCGCTTCCGCTTGGCGCTTCGTCGCTCTGCCTGCCTTGGTCGGCATCATCACCAACCTCGGCGGCGGTGTGCGCTTCTACCGCACCATCATGGTCGAGGAGGTCAACCGCGATTATGTCCGCACCGCCCGGGCCAAGGGCGTCGGCGAAGTCCAGATCATGTTCAAGCACGTACTCAAGAACGGCATGCTGCCCATTCTGACCAGCCTGGTCATGCAGATTCCCTTCCTCTTCCTGGGGTCGTTGCTGCTGGAGAACTTCTTCGGTATCCCAGGTTTGGGCAGCGTGACTTACGACGCTATCGACCAGAATGATTTCGCCACGCTTCGCGTCATGGTGTTCATCGGGGCCGTGGTGTTCGTCATCGGGCAGATTCTGACCGACATCAGCTATTCTTTCGTGGACCCGCGGGTGCGATTGTCGTAGAGGTGCGGCTGTGCTTGGCTGGCAGGATTATCATACCTCGAACCTGGTAGTGGCGCTGCTCCTGGCGATCAGCGTCGCAGGGGCGTGGTATGGCCGGCATAATCTTTTCTGCCGCCAGTTCGTTCGCGACTTCGCACGCCGGCGACTCGCCGTCGCCGCCGCCGCCCTGTTCAGCCTGTTCGTGGGCGTTGCTCTGGCCGACTCCATCGCTTGGTGCGACCCCGTCGCTGAAGAGAATGCCGAGAACGCAGGCATCGAAGCTTTCCGTCCCCGGACACTGATCGATCGCCTGTTTCCCCGGGACTTTCGCGAAAGTGCCTACTCCGCCCCGCTTGCCACGAACGCCTTCTATGGCGACCAGCCGCTCAAGCACCCCGGCAAGCACGTGCTGGGTACCACGATCATCGGTCACGACACCCTGCACGAAACCCTCAAGGGCTTCCGGCCGGCCATGATCATCGGAGCCTTCACCACGCTGCTGGTCATCCCCATCGCCATCGTCATGGGTGTGTTGGCGGGCTACTTCGGCCGGCGTATCGACGATGTCGTCCAGTACATCTACTCCACCCTCGCCTCGATTCCCAACATCCTCCTGTTGATAGCCCTGATCCTGGTGATGGGACGCGGGACGCTCCAGGTGTGCATCGCTCTCGGTGTCACGACCTGGGTAGGGCTCTGTCGGCTTCTGAGGGCCGAGACCCTCAAGCTCCGCGAACTCGAATACGTTCAGGCCGCCCGGGCCCTGGGTATGAGCCACACGCGGATCATCTGTCGCCACATCGTCCCCAACCTCTTCCACATCGTGCTCATCAGCTTCGTGCTGCGGTTCAGTTGGCTGGTGCTCAACGAGTCCATCCTGTCTTACTTCGGCATCGGGCTGGAAGGCAGCTTCGGCGCGATGATTGTGCTGGCCCGTGATGAGCTGGCCCGCGAGCCGGTCATATGGTGGAACCTCGCGGCCGCCTCGACCGCCCTGTTCCTGCTCGTCCTCACCGCCAACATCGTGGGCGATGCGGTCCGCGACCTGCTCGACCCCCGCGTCCGAACCGCGGAGTAACCGGAGGACATCAGCGCGACAAGGCAGAACGCAGTAGGCACGAGGCAGGAGACAAGGGACGGATTCTCGGAATCGCAATCAGTGCCCCATCCGCGGGGACGTATGCGACCCGTTTACCTCTTCGCGGTGTTCCCGCATCTCAACCTTCCCACGTTTCTTCCTGTTCCCGCGATTAGAGCGATTCACGCCCCATCGATCTTGACAATTGTCACACCGGTGGGAGCAGGTGTGACAATTGTCAAGAAGGTAGTAGCGGTCGCCCCCCGACTTCGGCGAGCTCAGCCGAGCCGTGGCGACCGGCGTATTCCTTGCGAGTTCGCGGGCCACCAGGGGCGGCGGCCGCTGCGCCATTGCGTGAAACGCTCTAGCCTTCGGGCTTCTCCGTGCACTGCGGCCACGCACCCTCGGGTAGCGGGGGGGCATCCACGCCCGCCTTGGGCAGCGTCCCAGTCAGTTCCTGACGCCAGTGGGCGACATCGCCGGCCGGCCCGTACACGTAGATCATCACCAACGGCGTATCCCCGATGTTGGTCAACTGGTGAAACTCGCCCGGAGGGATCATCGCCGCTTGACCTGCCTGGATCGTCTGCCGCTCGCTGCCCAGGCACATCTCCCCCGTGCCTTCGACCACGAAGTAGACCTCTTCCTGTTCCTGATTGTGCCACGGTACTTGCCCGCCCCTGGGCTCCAGCACCACGTACCCCATGGAGAAGCTCTGGAAGCTGATCGGCGAGGCCCCGCCCACCAGGTTGCGCGTGCGTCGCCGGGCAGGGTAAGTCCGGCCGTCCATCTTGTTTACGTCCGCAATGATCATTCATAAGCCTCCATCGTTTTGGGACTGTTCAATCGGTCAGAGCATCACTCGCCCCGACATCGCCGCTCTCGCGTACGTGGCCGACGAGTGACGAGCGATCGGACAACTCGGCCGTTACGCCGTTCTCACGCTCTGGGTGCATCGACCGAACCGTGGCGGCTGGCGGGCTGGCACACGCTGTTGTGTGCCACTGCTGTGTCAGCAGTGCCCCTCCCCCGAAAAACATCGCTCACAGAGCAGTGCCACACGGATGAGGCCTGCCCCTCAGCAGAAGATGCACCCTCACGCTCCCCAGAAGGTCAGATACGGCCGGCTCTCGATCAGCCGCTGCACGTACAGCGCCACCTCGCGGGCATGGTAATCGCCCCACATGCTCGATTCGCCGCAGGGCACCTTACGCCCCTCGGGGATGTGGTCCCAGCCGTTAGGTCGATGGTACACCGAATGCAGGAGCAATCCCTGATGATCCGTCGCGGTGCTCAGATACGGCTCGTCGAACAGCGTTTTGAGTACGGTCAGGCCCGCCTGCCAATACCGTCGCCCCTCGGCCGCTTGGCCTTTCCTTTCGAGATACCGCCCGAGCCGCAGCAGACCCTGTACGCCGATCGCCGCTGCCGAGCTGTCCACCGGCTCATGGTCGTTGTACGGCTCCGCGGGACGGTTGAGGTAATCGCCCAGCCGGGCCAGCCCCGGAGCCCCTGTGTCCCAGTAAGGAATGCCGTCCGTCGGGCTGTGCTCGATGTAGAAGTCGCAGCTCGCACACGCCGCCTTGAGCATCATGCTTTCGAGTTCCTGCCGTCCGCAGAACGCCGCCAACTCCTCGTCGCGCAGCGTCGACAGAAACTCCAGCTCCTCGGCATATCCGCACATGATCCACGCCAGCCCCCGCGTCCAGGTCGAGAAGGGTGAGTAGCCCTGCTGCGAGTTCGGGCAGCGGTAGTTGCCGTCGGTCACGTTGAACACCGACTCATGGGCGACCCGCCCACGGATGTCGTAGCTGTCCCTGCCCTCGCCGTAATACACGGAGTAGGTGGCAGTTGCCCGGGTGTGCTCCACGAACCGCTCCAGCAGCGAAACAGCCCGATCGTTCTCGTCCATCAGTACGTGCCCGAGCCGATGGCCCATGGCCACCGCGCGCAGCGATCGGATCGTGTCCGCAAAAAGCGAGTGCGGACCGTTGAACGAGTGGATGTATCCGCCCGTGCGGATCCGCGTCCACCGGCGGGCCTGCACCGCTCCGGAGCACTTGAGGGCCAGCTCGTAAAAGCATCGTTCCCACTCGTCGGCGGGGATACGCCCCTCGCCCATCAACCGCAACAGATTCCCGTAGGTGCTGACGTTGTTGA